>FRDC01003382.1_pt1 | contig 22283 bp, 25 predicted proteins | sample 1106171 | NCBI WGS metagenome assembly FRDC01 (sample SAMEA3930566, study PRJEB13176) | freshwater metagenome | biome: Drinking water system; feature: drinking water; material: water | place: Singapore | collected 2014-12-20 | reverse complement strand
CGTTCGTCAACAAGGCTGAGTGTATGAAGGCGCTATTGCAGGCTGAGCAGGAGCGCGACGCCGCCATGGCGAAGGTGAAAGCGATGGACGCCGCACTAGACTTTGCACACGGGGCCATTGTGGATGCCATTAGTCTGGACGACGGGTTAGATGGCGGGACAGGAGAGGCGTGCCTACGAATTGTTGTTGAGGCCAAAGAACGCGGCACGTTTGACCAGTGCGATCCAAAAGACCTGGACACGATGACACGCGAGCGGCGGAAATGGCTGGACGACAACGAGCAGTTGCAGCAGCGCGTGGCCCAGTTGGAGGCGGCGCTGACGTACATCCCGCACCATTTCCCAGGGTGCCATTTTACGGTGGGCTCGCACGACGAGGACACCGACACCTATCCGGTCTTTTTCTGGACTGGTGCGGAGTGCCACGGGACACTTCTTGAGTTCTACGGTCATGACATGGCTGAGTGGTTTGTGTCGCTCACGCGGGCCCTCCAGCCGCCCGCGCTAAAGGAGAAAACAACGTAATGACCATCGGCACTCGTGAACGCTTCCGCAACTGGTTAGCAAGCGTGAAGCGTATGACCTACTCGAAGTATTCGAACCTTGACGTAAAGACGAAGCAGGCGATTGAGAAGGAGTATCGGGGGAAGTAGTGGACAAACCCGTCACATGTGTCGGCTGTCCCGCTGCGAAACAACATGGCGGGTTCGTGCCTGATCTGATCCACCCGGCGTCCCGGCTCGTCGTGTTGGACTTCCAACCGGGGCGGGACGATGAGCGGGGCGAGAAGGTGACGAGCTACGACGGGAAGCATCCAGTTTACGAGGCGGTCGGCCCTCGCCCCTTTAACGGAGCGACGGGCTATGTGCTGCGGGAGACGTATCTACCACTCACAGGCGAACGTGAAGAGAACGTCTCGCTCTGTTCGGTGCTCAAGTGTCGAGCGAAGTTGGCTGGCGAGGATCTCAAAGGTGCTGTCGAGCATTGTACCCGAGAACACTTGCGGATACCTGAGTCGGCGGAATTGATCGTCGCGATGGGTGGACCTGCGTTCGAGTTCACGCAGCCGGCGTTGAAGAAGCTGAAGAAGACTGTCTCGAAGGAGGGAGAACGTGAAAAAGGCGGACCGATTATTTTTTGGAGGGGTTTTCTTGGACCAGAGAAATTAAAAATAGGTAAGGATGGACAAGTCATTAGCTAACAAGCGACGTAAGCAAAGAGAAGCTACTCGTCGTTGGCGTGCCACTCATAAAGAAAAAGAACGGCAACGGCGGTTGGAGCGGTACAAGGCGAACAGAGAGATAAACATTCAGCAGAATGCTGAATGGTACAGAAAAAATAAAGATTGGCGAAAGTTGAAGGATCGGCGCGTTTGGCTAAAGAAAAACTACGGCATAACTCCAGCGCAGTATGACGAGATGTTCAAAGCTCAAGAAGGGTGTTGTGCTATTTGCGGAACTTTGGGCGGTGACACTCAATACACGCGACTAGTGGTGGATCATTCGCATGAAACAAAGAAGGTCAGGGCGTTGTTATGTCGAAAGTGCAACCTAATGGTCGGCTACGCAAACGACAAACCAGAAATACTCGCGCAAGGGGCAAAGTATCTAGAGAAACACAATGGTTAACGTCGTCAAAGAAATCCCCGTCTTTGGGGTGGTTCATCTCTCAGACCTCTTTCGAGACCCTACGCAACGGGTTCCTGCCCGACTCGACTGGAAGCGGGTCGGACGTTATTTACGAGGAGATTGGCCGAAACCCATTCCCGAAAGACTCGTCGCCACAGACGACCTCGAAAAGCTCAATGAGGCGTTTGACAATGCAGAAACAGCAGAGTTCGTCGTGGTCGATACAGAGTTCAACCCAGTCACCAAATACCTCTCACTTATCGGCATCGGTTGGGAGATCGACGGGAAGATCAACGGCATCCAAATCGAGTGGGGTCAAGAAGGCAAAGCCACAAGCGAGGTTCGATCTCATTTCATACGACGCTTCGCTCGACTGATTAAGAAGGTCAAGGTCGTCTTCCAGAACGCGAAGGCAGACCTCGTGGTGATCGACAAGAACCTGCATATCTCTTGGGAAGACAAGTACACGGCAGGGATTGAAGACACCATGCACATGCACTCGGTCTTGTGGTCCGAGATGCCGCACAGCTTGGAGTTCCTGGCGTCGATCTACGGGCAGTACCCCAAGCTGAAGCATCTCATGCACGTTGACCCCCTGCTCTACAACTGGGGTGACGTGATTGAGACGATTGAAGTCTACAAGGCTTTGACGCGGGAGTTTAAGGCAGACCCCTTAACCGAGCGCGTCTATCGTACTCAGTCACTCCCCCTTATTCCGATCACGCTGCGCAGGGAAGTCCACGGCATCCGGGTCAACCAGGCGCGGCTTGAAGAACTGATTGCACAGTATAGCGCCAAAGTTGAGGCGTTCGAGCGGATGGCCCATGCCTATGCTGGCTATCCGATCAACCTCATGTCCACTGGGGGCGACGGCCAGCTTGCGACCCACTTGCGGGTCTACGAAGGCATCAATCTCAAGAGCGTGGACGAGGAGACTATCGCGGCAGAGCGGGACAAGTACCTGCCGTTCGACCGCGAGTACGAAGAGCAGAACGGGTTCACACCCGAGTACATATTCAAACGGATTGAGGAGGGCGCACACCCGCTGCTTGAACTCAGGGCGGCAGCGGTCCACTACAGCCAGGTGCTTAATCAAGACCTGCTCCCGATTCGCGGTCAAGAGCGGGTGTATCCCTCGCTTCGTCACGACGCGCAGGCTAGCGGGCGATGGAGTACCACGCACCCGGCCTTGGCGAAAGTGCCGAACGATCTCCTCGATCTCTATATACCCGACGAGGGGAAGATTCTCTTCGGGGCCGACTTCGACGCGCAGGAGCCGCGTATTTTCATGGCCGAAGCGCGGTCGGAGTACCTGAAGAAGGCGTTCAACGAGAAGCTGGACATTCACACCCTGCTCGTCTGCGATATGTTCGGGTGGGAGTACCCGAAGAACCAGCAGGACCCGCACTACTCAGACGTAGACAAGGAGTGGCGCGAAAAACACGAATGGGGCGGCAAGGAAGACAAGCGCCGAACCGTGAGCAAGAACGTCCGGTATGAACGCTACTACATGGGGACTGGGAAGAACGCCGTCGATAAGGCGGTGAAGATGGGGCTCCCCAAGGAAGCGATGCTGCGAGCGTCCCGCCTCGTGATCGAGCAGGATAGCAACGTAGCCAACTTCCACCGGGAGATTAAGCGGCTCGCTAAGACGAGGCGGATTCGTACCTGGACGGATCGGCTCAGGGTATTCATGGGTACCGGCGAGAAGGTCGAGCGGGAAATGTGCAACCAGAAGATGCAGGGAGGCGGCGTCGATATTCTCAACCTCACCGTCATTGAGGTTACGCAGTGGTTCCCCTTTGCGTGGTTGTTTTACACCCGTCACGACAGCTTTTGGTTCGAGATACCCGAGGCGATGTTCACCCCCGAAGTCGCCGAGGAGATTCGACGAATAGCGGAGCAGCCACGACCCATCAACGGGATGATGGTCCCGTTTCCCGGATCGTGGAAGACGATGGACAGTAGCGGGAAGGTGAAAAAGTACACGTTTCAGAAGAAGGAGGGTAGTTGAAAAAAGTAAAAGTCGAGGAGCCAGATAAGGTCCTCTTCCTCCCAGACACGCACAGCCCTTATCACGACAAGCGGGCTTACGATCTCGTAGAGAAGGTCGTCGCCGTGATCAAACCCTCTAAGGTGGTGATCCTCGGGGACTTCCCCGACTTCTACGCGGTCTCACAACACAGCAAGGACCCTAAGCGGAAGGACAAGTTCGAGGATGAAGTGAAGATCACGAACCAACTCCTTCGCCGCGTCGAATCATGGGGCTTTGAAGAGAAGGTCTACATCAAGGGCAACCACGAGAACCGGCTTGAACGATATATCGAGGATAAGGCTCCTGAGATGGACGGCATCGTGTCGGTCGATGGGCTGCTAGAACTCTCGAAGCACGGTTGGCGAGTCACGGAGTACAAGGATCACACACAAGTCGGGAAGGTGTACGTAACACACGACTTGGGGAAAGCTGGGGCTAACGCCGTGAAGGACGCTATGACCAGCTACCAGGACAACATCGTACTCGGTCACTTGCACCGGATTATCTACCTCGTCGAGGGGAACGCGAAGGGCATCCCTCACGTCGCCGCCTGCTTCGGCTGGTTAGGGGATGTGACGAAGGTGGACTATATGTACAAGGTCAAGGCGAACCGGGATTGGGCATTGGGATTCGGGATGGGCTACCTGCGGAAGAACGGGTTTGTCTACCTGCAACCTGTGCCAATTGTTGAGTATAGCTGCGTTGTCGAAGGGAGGCTTTTTACAGCATGAAGAAGAATCCGAAGCCGTTAACGTATCTCGTACACCCCTCGCTCATGGAGACAGAGGAAGTACAGGAACTCACACGGAAGGGGCATACGGTCGTCACTGACGACATGCTGACGACAACTGATCTCGTGGTTGGCCCTAACTGCTATCGCATCTCTCAAGAGACGATTCATCTCTTAGACATGGCGACGAAGAGTGCGAGGGCTACAAAGTATCCGAGCAAGAAAGGTTCGAAAAATGAAGAGTCGATGGCAACGTCATAAAGCAAACGTCTGCGGCGGGCCTGCCAACCAGTGTTGGTACTGTCTCAACCCGCCGGTTGGTCCGTCGGCAGAGTTAGTCAAATCTGGATCGAGAAAGATCAAACTCACGAGGAGAGGATGGAAGACGTTACACAATGCGACAATAAAAGCATTAAAGGAGAGCATGGAGCCTCAGTTAATCCAAGTTGCCTCGCCTGGAGACTTGGAGCGGCTATCCTCGCGGGGCTAATCGTCTCATGGGTCATGACGGGGTGGATGTGTCAACCGACTTTCCACATCCCACACACGCCACAGTACAAAGCCGGTGAGTGCTTCGTCTTGAACGAGCCGCGCGAGACGTGGGAGCCACAAGCAGACGGCATCATCATCCAGGTCGGCAAGGCGAAGTACTTATGGGAGCCTTGGGAACTGGCAGTAAAGAATAGCGGCAAGAAACCGTGGCGTCGAAACGAGTACGCCATATTACATTCAATCACAGACCTCGATAAGACAACACGCAAAGTCGAGTGTCCAACGAAAGGAGTGACACATTATAGCTAGACGGTTGTTTTACCTACTCTTAGTTCCAACAATTATGGGCCTGATCGTGATGCTAACTGTGTGGGGGAAGGCGTTCGGACACGACACGGAAATCCTCCAATGTAGCAAGAACCTGAAGGTCGAGAAGGTGGAGAAGATCACGGAGAACATCAACCCAAATGGCACGCTGTCTGAGGCGTATGACCGCAATGGGGATGGGAAGATCGACATTGAAGCGATCTCTCATATGAGCGCCACGAAGNGGTATTCGAACACGCCGAACACCCGTTCCTCTACGTCGTTGATCTCGACTTCGACGGCCAGCCGGACGCGGTGTACGTGGACAAAAGCGGCATCGGTAAGTGTGAGGATATTGTTCTCTACAGGGACCTAACCGAGCCACATCAAGAGAGTGTGGACGAGAGATCGGAAGGGGGAATATGAGCCGACAAATCATTATGTGCGACATAGACGGATGCTTAGCGGATTTCGTCAAGGGGTTTACGACGCTCGCTCATTCGATATGGCCGCACGTTCCTATCACGGAGACGCTTCGGCAGCCGCGATGGGATGGATTTCCAGGGATGACGAAAGACGAGATCGACTTTACGTTGAAGATCATCAATGAGAGCAACGCCTTTTGGGTCGGGTTGCCGACGATGACTCCGCGCATGACCTTCGTAGACTTGAATGCAATCGACCGTGACGCTGACGTGTACTTTACGACGAATCGTCAAGGAGCCAAAGTCAAGCAGCAAACGGAAGAGTGGCTACACAAGCAGGGCATAGCGAACCCTCGCGTTTTAATTGTTGAGCGGAAGGGGGAATTGGCGCGGTCCATCGGCGCAACCTTTATGATCGACGACAAGGCCGGGAACGCGATCTACGCGGCTTACCATGCCGCGCCAACGCTGCGGTCGTTCATCATCGACCGGCCTTACAACCGCTTCGACTCGTGGGTTGTCGGATCAAAAGTCACGCGCGTATCGAGCATGTATGAGTTCCTTGGCCACGTATGGGAGACAATCACCAAGTGAACGACTTCACCGTAAAAGACTCCGGCAAGCGGCAGGAGTTTTCCTCCGGCATGGTCCGCGACACGGAGGATGGGAAGATTCAGTGGCACCGTATCTACGACGGGCCGATGCTCAAACGGTATGCGGTCCACTTGACGAGGGGGGCGGCCAAGTACCCGGACGACGTGGACGGCAAGGCCAACTGGATGAAAGCGACGGGCGAGGCTGAGTACCTGCGGGCCAAGCGGTCGGCGGCTCGGCACTTCGCTCAGTGGTACCTCGGGGAGACGGACGAGGACCACGCAGCGGCGACGATGTTCAACATCAACCTAGCTGAGTACGTTAAAGAAAAAGGGCCGAACGCTTAACAATAACCGTGCATAGACGCACGAAAGCCCCTCTCTCGGGTTGACCGGGGGAGGGGCTTTTTGTTTGTGCAAACGGTGAGAAACATGAGAAACGTGAGAAACTATCGAGAAATCGTGTAGTTATACTTTCTCATCCTGTTCCTCGTCGTGAGAAAGTGAGAAACTAGATAAATCAAGCACTTATGCTAACCTATTGATTTCGTTCATTTCTCACTTTCTCATTACTGTTTCTAGATGAGAAATTACAAAGTATTGATATTCTTACAGTTTCTCACGTTTCTCGTCTTTCTCACCAAGTCTCAGGGTCAAACACTCCGTCCGCTCCCGGTCGTTCTTGGCGTCGTGGACGCACTGAATCTGTGCCACGGTCAGAAGGCTCTTATGTTCCTCGCGGAGGGCCGACAATTCCTTCGGGATTGACCACAGGACGACACCAAAGAGAGTCGCTGCCGTCCAAAGGATAAACCGATCACGATTGACCGCCCACCAGGGGGTGACATTACTCTCCGTTAACATGCTTCACCAGCTTTTCGATTACATCGTTCTTACGGTTCGAAGCTGACGAGGAACCGAAATAGTAACTCACCACGGCAATCCACGCCGTCCCTAGGGAGCCGAGCATCACGTCTATTACGCGCTCGCTTCCGGGCGGAACAGGGTACATCATCATATACCACAAGACACCAAAGAAGCCCGCAGTTACACCGACCGCCAGGAGCCACACGTTCCGGCTGTCCTGCGTGGCGATCTCCCGCTGACGGGCCGAGGCGCGATCTTCAGCATCTATCTTGGCGAGGGCAGTGACAATATCTGCCTCAGTCTTCGCCATCGCCTTGTCGAACTCTAACTGCTGCTCAGGCGGGAGCTTGAACGTCTGGATAATATCCTTCACGGCGTGCAGTGGAGATCCGCCGAGCAGAGCAACAATCTTATCAAACATGGTGCCTCAAAAGAGACTCTTGAGCCAACGGAGGAACCGCCGCCAGAGTCTTAGATAGGGTTTGCTGGGGCGAGACGGTCGATACGAACTGTAACAACGTTGGAAGGGATGGACTCATTACCAACGAGATCAACGGCAGTCGTCCAACAAGCCACGTCTGCTTCTTGGTCTTCAAGGACTGGAAGAACAGCATCAACTTGGGCGTTTGCGCCGCCGGTTAACGACGACGCAGGTTGAATCTTCACTACTGAGGCGGGACCAGCGCCAACACGCGCATAGGCTCTCGTCTCTTTCAAGTCGCGGAGAGGCGAGCCATCTTTGTTTAATGACGGTTCCTGATAAATATAGCTTACGTTATTGGTGTTTTTGACGATGACTTCCATGCTTTCTCCTTTCGAGAGTCGGCTTCAATGTGAAAGTGATCCTTCTCTACCACCACGTCGTAGAAAGGCGGGAGGTTGGCTTTGATCCGGTCAGCGACGAACTGCAACACGTCCCAAAACCGGAAGTCGAGAGCGCGGTCTTTATAGTGTTCGCTGTTCAGTTTGTGCTTGCCGTCGTTGCCGGAGGTACAGACTGGATCGAGCCCGAACGCGGCGTAGACTTTTTCGACGGCTTGTTGGATTGAGGATATGTATTCGTTCTTGGTAATGATTACAGAAGGGTCTTTAGGTGTCATAGTGCGCGATATGCTGTCCTAAGCTCTGCAAGTGTGAAGACTCCCTTTGAGATAAGGACATTGATAATAGCTCGGTCGATCTTGCCTGCTACTGAGTCAAGATGTGCCTGAAGTTCGCCGTCTTTTTCGGCTGTCATTTCTGCTGCTGTCTTCAGTCGCCAGCACACAGCAGGGTTCAACGGGTCGGTTTGCCAGTTGTCAGCGAAGACGTGATTAACAGATGGTCGTGGGGCAACACGAACGAGGGTATTACTGACGGGGATATTGTCACTTAGCTCGATGTAGACGCCTGACGGTTTACGGTAGGCTTTCATAGTTTACCTTTCATAAACGATGTTGATATTACCGGCATCAAACGTGCTAGCACCTGTGCTTGTAATTCTAATTCGATCCAATTCGGCTGACAGAGCTTTGGATGTCGCACCTGTATGGAACGTATTGGCAGATGAATTTCCCATGATAGAAATTCCTGTCCACCTAAATGTGGCAGAGTCCATTAAGGTCAAGATGATGGTCCCATGCAACGCAGTTGCAGCCGCGCCGTTAGTAGAGACACGCAGTCCAGACGTAGCCTGACCAACCCCGGTGTTGGAAGCGTCAATAATATTTGTGTACGATCCCAAGTAGCCGGTTGTTTCAATACCCCCGGCGTCTCCTAACTGCACAAAAATTTCATCAATGCCGCTGAGAGACACACCTTGAAATTCAATAGTAATTCGTCGAACCCCGGATGGGATGCCGGTAAAGTCAATGCTGGTACCAGACGTTGACGCCTGCATGGTTGCGGCGACAATCTTGTTATGGTTTGCAGATAACGTCTTGGTCGTGTCCGTCATGGCGTTGACTTCCGCCTGAGACGCCACAGGAATGAGGTTAGACGGTTTAGCTTTCTTCGCCGCTGAAGCGGAAGCGTCATAAGTAAGTACGAAGTCATTTGCACGGTCAGGCGACGTATCCTCAGTCAACCCGTTAACGACCTTGAGCGTGTTTTCGAGCGTGATCTTTCGCCCGTCGTTTGCAGACACGTCGTCGATCACGAGAAGATCACCGACAGCGGGAGCCGTCTCAGCGGTCATAGCATCAACGAGGGTGTCAACGAACTGATCTGCGTCAGCATCGTCGAGCAGCGTGTCGGTAAACGTAGTCGTAATAATCGAGCTAGTCGTCCCTGCCGATGCGACAGGATCACCGTCCGCATCGAACGCAAGGTACTTGCTCGCTCGCTGACTCTTAGCCGGGAGATAGTCAATATCGACGCTATCCCCTTCCGGCTGGCGGAGTGCCCGCTTCAACGATTGGTCAAGCTCCTGCGCAATCATCGTCAGCTTGTCTAACGCCTGCTCGTGGGTTGCAGCCGGGAAGCTGTCATTCTCCACGTAGTCAGCAAGCTGCGTGCGGGGCATCTTTCGCCGGATGGTCAACGTCGTCCCGCTGGCCGGGGCCGTCACCATCGTCACGTTGCCAGAGCCAGTCCCGGCACCTGAGACGGTGTAGTGCGTCGTCAACGTCTTGACCGTCTCAACGCCGGTCGCCGTCACCGTCTCGATCACTTCGAGATCGGTGTTAGCGAGGATCAAGAAGTTGTATGGGAAGACCGTCGTGCTTCCGTCGCCCGCATACGAAACACGGTTTGTCGTAGTAGAGATAGACACAGGTAGGACTCCTTGGTGGGGTTACTGACCGGCGACTTCGAGAGCGTCGAGATCCACGTCGGCATTCTCAACGGCGTCGTCGGATGGAGGGAGAGGGATGGACTTCAACTTGGCCGCGTGTTCTTTGTAGAAGTCGCGCACAGCCTGCTTCAGTTCCGGGTGTTTCTTCAGCATCTTCACTTTCCCGGCTTCTTGGAACTTGGCAATCATTGACCGGAGGAGGAGGGCCTTTCTTCCCTCGGGTCCGTCTTGGCCCTTCTTGTATGCGGGCGAGTCCATCAAGTGTTCGAGTGCGTCGTGGAGGTTTCGACCGCCCGACTTCACGTCATGGGTGATGATGTGCTGTAGCTCGACGTACCCTTCTTGCGACAGGGGAACGCCAAACAGCGTCTTGCTCGGCGGATGCACCGGGACCTTCTGCTTCGTCAACTCCTCGATCACGCGATCCTTCTTGTAGATCGACTGATAGAGTGGGCTGGCGAAGTCGGGACCGAGCGCCCCTTGCCGATATACCGGCTCCCCGCTGATCGGATGGAGCGTCGGAGGAAGTGTTCGACTCAAGCCAGGCGTATTCTTCATCAACTCCTGCATGAAGCCTTCCGCTTCCCGCAAGACCGGATCGACTTGCTGCGCCACTTTCCGAGACAGTGACGAGCCAACGACCGGGACGAAGGAGACGGCCTGCTTGTTCAGCGTCTCCCCCAAGAACTCGTCGGGGAACATGAAGGCCATCGCCGTCTGTGACAGACCCTTGATGAAGGTCTTGCTCGCCATCGCCTTGACCGTCCCCATCACAAGGTTGCTGGCGACTTCATCCCACGTCTCGTCCGTCTCCTTGTTGGCGACGATCTCCACGTAGTTCGAGTAGAGACCGAACAACATCCCGAGCGGTTCGACCCGGTTGTACGAGACGAACTGATCGCCCTTCTGCCACTCGGTTGACTGACCCTTCGACATGCGCTTCAGGGCCGAGACGTTGATCGAGTACGGTTGCCAGCCGCCTTCTTGCATGACGGCCTTCAGGTCCTTCAGCTTCTTGTTCTGCGGACCGCCGCCAGTGATGATACCCTCGGACGCCCACAAGACGCCGAGCCCAGCGATCATCGCCCCCATCGAAATCTTCGAGAGTGCTAGTTCCGCCCGCGACCCGCCCGCCTGGATTTCGTTCCAGAAAGACTTGTGGAGCAGCGCGAACGGGGTACGCTCGCCAGCAAACTTGAAGATGTTGATGGGTGCTTTGACGAACGGGAGAATCAGCTTGACGGCAGGATGGTTGGCCGATCCGTCAGCGAGCCATTGTCCGGTCGGACCCAGGCCCTTCGTGAACGTGACGTAAGCCGCAAACTTCTCCGCGTCCTTCTGAATGTCTTCGGGAATGTCGGTCATGTACTTTTCAACCAACTCGTCCACCCGCTGACGCGCGGCTTTCCCGGTCAGCCCTTCGGCGTTGACGACGTTATAGGCTTCTCGCAGCGCCCGCGCCCGAACCTCTGCCCGAAACGCGATCGCCTTGAAGAACTCGTCAGTGGCAAGGAGCGTGCGCCCGCCCATCCCTTCGAAGAAGGCTGACAGGTAGTCGAGGGCTTTCCCAGGTACGCCGGTCAAGCCTACGTCTTCGAAGGAGACGCGAGTCCTCTGCTCGGACTTGCTGGCGAACATCGTGGCTTCATCGCCACGTCGTGCCACTTCCCATCCGAGTCGGAGCGCATCCCCGAACGACTCGAAGACGCCCTTGACCATCGCCGCTGCTTCTGAGGGTCGCACTTCACCAGCCATCACTCCGGCAACCTGACGTTCGGCAATCGCCCACGTGAGTGTGGCCCCGTTGCCGAGCATGTTGGCGACGTGCGTGTGTGGGCCACTCAATAGACTATTGACCCACAGGTTCAAGATCGCATCCTTCAGTCCAGGCTTGACCGCGTTCTTAGCGAAGACGGCCATCTGCTCGGGAGTCTTGAACTCCTTCACCATGTCCACTAGACGTAACGGAGACATACCTTCCTTCACCGTTCCAATCATGTCGCTGAACTGGTTGAGGAAGTTCTGCATCCCCTGTACATCGACAGGGGCTTCCGTGCCGTACATCCGCAACGACCGGCCCGCCTCGGCTTCGATGCCCAACCGCTTTGGGTCGAGCAACATGCCGTGGACGTAGAACGCCTTCAAGAACTCCTGCATCGTTACGTCGTCGGTAACGTTCTGCGCGAGTTCGAGAACCTTCTTTCCGCTTTCGGTCAGCACGCGATGAAGCGCGTAAATCTGCGCGTCGTTCATCGTGCTGCCAGGGTAGAGCTTCTTGATATAGTCTTCGTTGATTACACCGTAATCCACGAGGAGATCGCCTTCGAGCTTGACGGTAGTATCCCGTCGCACGCCGTCGCGGGCCGCATCGACGAGTTGCCGATACATCGCCTGGTACTCGTGGAGCGGAGTCGCCTGTGCCATGAACACCACGTCCGGGCGTCCACCAAGCGCCTGCTCCACCCCTGGAGCGGCGAGGTTCGGATCGAACGGGACACGGCCAGTTTCGAGGAAGCCGAACTGCCGGTAGTAGTCGGGCAAGAAGCCGTCGAAAGCGTCGAGGGTTTTGGCTCCCCGCTTGACTGCATCCTTCACGGCGTACTTGCCCATGCCTGCCGGTCCGCCATTGAAGACGCTCTGTAGGTCGCCCTCGGCGGTGAGGATGTAGCCGGTCGCGCCATCCTGAGACAGCATGACCTTTCCACCCTTGGCGACGATCCCCGCAAGATCCTGCTCGGTTAACGGCGTCAGGTACTCTTGCCGTTCGACCTTGCCGCGAGCGTCGAGGAAGGCTTTGAAGTCGGTCGTGGGCTGGAAGACTGGCGGTTGCGCTTTGGCCGCTTTCGCCGTCCGCGCCCAGTTGACGAGCTTCCCTACCAGCGCTGGGGAGGCAATCGCCCCGAGACCAGCGCCGACCAAGGCGTTACGGATCGCGTCTTCCTCGTCCCCGGCGACCGCTCCGGCCAACGCCCCGATGACGGCGCGGGCGAGGAACATGGACGGACCGAGGGCGAAGTACCCGCCTTCTTCTTCGAGCTTCTTCCACGTCTTCGGGGCAGGCAACTTCTCTCGAAGCTGCTGCTGGATCATCTTCGGGAGAAGACGGAGATGCTCTTCAACGGTCTGGAAGGCGCTTCCCAACAACGACTGCGGGTTGTTGAGAACCGCTTCTGCCATCTTCGGTGTGATCTCTACGGAGTGGAGAACGGCTTTGCCATACCGGCTTTCGTCCCAGGCTTTCCGGCCCAGGTCGATCTGACCAACTTTACCCTCCCACTTCTTGACGTACTTGCCGACTATCTTCGGCAGCATGTCGTCATAGAAGCCCTTCATGCCCGACGCACCGATGGTCAAGTCTTGGCCGGTGAGTTCGCCTCCAAACCCATCTGCGTTCTTGATCTGTTCTGCAATTTCAGTCCCGACGACGTGGCGTAGCCTATCGACAGGAAGTTGCATTAACTCTTCGTTGGTTGGAAAGACTTGGCGACCGTTTTTATACAGCGCGAGGTTATACGTGCCGTCTGAGTTCTTTGACCATGAAAGCGTGTCGATGTTCTGTTGCAGCAGACCGCTATACCGCTTCCCCTGCTGCTCGCCCGTCGTCCACGCGACCGCATCGTAGCCTTCCTCAGCAGCCAAGCGCATAATCCGCTTGACAGCGAGTTCCTGCCACGACTTCATAAAGGGGTTGACCGGAGGGCCAGACTTGGCTTTATAGACTTCGTATCCAATATCCCTGTAACGAGCGTAGGCTATTTTCGATTTTTGGCTGGCCTCCTCTGCTTCAGGAGTACCCGCGCCAGCGGAGTTGTACTTCTCTTGCCATTGACGCCACTCAGCTTCGGCAGCTTCAGCCTGTTTCTCAAGCTCAGCCGCCTTTACAGGATCGCGGAACCCGCTGTCCCGACCGATCTGATTCAAGTCAGACTGAATCTCTTCGACGACGAGGACGCGCTTCTTCTGCCCGAGACGAACGACGTTCTCGCTTACCTTCGCAGCCGGAAGGTTAGCCGTATTGGGATCATCGACCAACCGATCTGACACCCGAAAGTGAATCGCCAGGTCGTCAGCCTGAGAGCCGAAGTGCGGGGCTCGATAGCCGAGTTGAGGAATCTTCAGCAGGAACTCTCGGTAGTTCTGTCCACCTGGAAGACGATAGCTGCGATACTGCGTGGGAAGGGTCGCCTGATCTTGTAATCTCTGGCGTGTATATTTCAGGTTTACAAGATCGGCGTTTTCCGGCTCGATGAACGCTTGACGGATTGTACCGTCTTCGGGAACATTCATCCCACGGACGTAGATGTTGTCCGGCAGCGACTCAGACCCACGTCGCAAGCGAGAACGATACTTTCTGATTCTCGCGTCTAGGGCTTCTGCAAACGCCTCGCCGTTGTCGCCGTCGAAGCTCTCCCATGCGTTGTCATAAACAGCCTGCTTGGCTTCAGCTAACGTGCGGTAGTCGCGTCCATCGTAGTGCCAGCCAATGTCGTCGCTACCAGTGATCTCGTCGCCGGTTTCGTCGTTCTTGTAGACGTATTGCTGACGATGTTCGGGAATACCTAAATCCTTGGCATCGTCACCGAGTTCATTTTCGAGGATTGCATCAACGCTGTACCGTTCATCGTCCTCGTCAATGGGTACACGAGTCCCTTCTTGCTCACCTTCGAGGATCAGTTGACGAGTCGTGTTGTCTACGCTGTCTTCCGCACGGCGAGCTTCTGCAACGAGTTCAGCAATACGTTGCTTTACATCTTCAAGCGAACGGAAGTCTTCGTCACGCGCACCAGGACCTCTAAGCACCCAAAATTTTTGATCGTCGTTTCCGTAAGCGGTGTAGTCTTCAAACTCGAACTCGTACTCGTGATCGTACTCGTCGTCGATGGTATCTTCGGTCCAGTTCGACAACCGTTCATTAAAGTCGTTTCTAACGACTTCATCAGCCTCTTCCTGTGCCTCTTCAACGAACTCGTTGTAGAGGTCAGGGTTGTGTTCTTCGAGGTTAGCAACGTACTCGTCGAGGTCGTCAAACAGCGTTGCGCCTTCCGGTAGCGTGTCTTCACCACGAGCCTGCGCTTCCGCAATGCGAGCGTCTTCCGCTGCTTCATGCTCTGCTCGCTTCTGTTCAACGTAAGCGCGGTGCTGTTCTTCGAGGGGAGCGATCTGTGCATCGAGTTGGCGAATCTGTGCCGCCGTCTCGGGGTCGGGCTCGCCAAGACGCACTTCCTCCAACTGCACGCGGTGCATCCGCACAAAGTCCAGCAACTCCTGCTTGGAGACGGACTTCTTCCCGCGCATGAAGCCTTCAATGTCCATCCACTTCGCTTCATCCATCGGGATGCCTGCGCCTTGGAGGGTACCCATCACCTGCGCGGGGGTTGCAGAGTTGGGCAGCTTGGCTTCGATTACACGCTCGGTGGGGGAGTAGAAGACGGGGATTTCGGTAGGTGGTAATGAAGATTGAACAATCTGTCCACCCTCACCAAAAATGTTGACAGGTTCTCCGCTCAGCGGCTTCGTCAGTTCCTTCCCATACATCGACCCACGTTCTGACGCGAGATCGACGCCAGCCACCTTCGACAAGTCCGCCAGCTTCCCCAAGCCCTTCATCACCCCTGTCGCTGTACCCTTGTAAGCAGACAGCGGCAACCCGATCACCGGCACGTAGGTCGCCGGGTCGGTGAAGATGCCGGTCAGAAGCTCGTTGATTGCTTGTCCGATGGGGTCGCCAGGGGCAGACTTCTCTGCAATCCACTTTGAAACCGTATCTGCGTTAAGGTTGGTTCCGTGCTGTTTGTTGATCGCTTCCGCAATCGCCTGCCGCACGTTCGCAGCCGGGTAGTCCATCACGTTGATTACTAAGTCGAGCAGCGTAGGCGGTTGCGCCGACCGGACACCCTCAGCCGAGGCAGACGTATCCTGTAGGTTCCGCTGGAGCATCTGCAATCCTCTAGCCTGCCCAGCCGCCTTCTCGCGTTGGATCATCTCGGGGGTGACTTCAGGCATCGACCCGACCGGCTGGCCAGAGTAAATGTCGATAGGGCGTTCATCGACTGGCCCATGTGTTTCGGCGGGCTTCTGCTTGGCCTGCTCCTTCGTGATCTTTTGGATCGGCTTCTGCGCCTCAGCGGACGCCTCAAGCTCGCGGATCATCCGCCCAGTCGGAGAGTGCTGGAACGCAGCCTCGTTCCGATGACGGATGTACTCTTGATCCGTGTCAACGTGCGGGTCGCTCGTCGGCTTGCGGAGGAGGAAGGACTTAAAGTCGTCGAAGTATCCCATTACTTTTTCTTCACCAAGTTGGAGGAAGTTGAACTAGCAGAGTCTTTCGGCTTGTTCGCTTGACGGGAGAAGTACCAAATCTGCACGTCGGCTTCGGTGCGGGTGATCTTCCCGGCCTGATACGCCTGTGCGACTTCAGCGGGAGACTTGAACCCGTACTTCTGGACGACTGCTTCTCCGAACGTTTCGGCGTGGTCGCTTACATAGTCGAGGTACTTAATCATCAGCCGTCGCCCTTCTATCATCGGGTCAGCAGCCTTGTTTTGCTCGATGGTAAACCGCAACTCGTCTTCGAAGAGTTGCTGAGCCCCTTGGCTGATCTGATCGAAGTCGTTGATACCTGTGACGCGCAGCATAGGCTGGTAGGTACTGACGGCCAGGTTGGTACGGTCGTGGCGTTCCCGTTCCGTTCGATCCTTCAGCTTCTCGATCCGCTCAGTAAGCCGATGGGTCATGCTCGTGTAGGACGACCCGCTCAGCTTGCCGTTCTGTAACGCGCGGTCGAGGTTCTTGTACGTCGCGGGTGACGGGTTCCGCTCGACCTCGTTAGACAAGTTGCGAAGGGTCGTCTTGTCGTCGTGGACCTTCGCCGGGTCAGCCAGAGAGCGGAGAGTCGAGACCGTATTATCGAAGTCGTCCCCCAGGGCGAGGCGGTTTTCCATCCGCAGTGCGTCGGCCAATGCCGCGCCTGGATCGGCCATAGCCTTCGAGATCAACTCGTTCTTCAGCGTGATCGCATACTGCTTACGGCTCTCGGTTTCAAGCTTCCGTTCGCGGTCTTTAATTTCAACCTTACGTGCGAGAGCGTTTTCAGCAGCAGTTACAAGTTCTCTCCCGAGCTTAGGATCAAGTCGCCCAAACTTTCCGTCAGAAAATTGCTTCAAGAAGGTTTCAGGTTGAGTAGATACCAACTGGTGAGCGCGTTTCGTCTCTAAGGCTTCGGCGTATTCTGTCTTGAGCCTAGAAACTTCGGCGGCATTGAAGAACGTCCCATTCAGCGAGTCGATGTACGCCAAGTCTCGTTGGGCTTGAATGACGTAGCCTTCATGGTCGCCACGAGACTCGGCTAAGAGCGCTTGAGACATTCCTTGATCGAGGTTGGTCTTTGCCGTCTCTTTACCAATAGCGAGATATTGATTGCGTGAGTGCTGTCGAGCTTTGGTAAGTACCTCAGACCGTACATCAGCAAAGGCGGTTTTGAGGGCTTGACGCTTGTATTCGTTATCTACGTCACGAAGATGGGTGATGGTGAGACGCCGTTCTTGCGCTGCGAACCAGCCTTCCATTTCGGCCATCGCAGTATCGGGTGTAAACCCGGCGCGAACAGTCCTTTGATCCCAGTCGTCCCAAAACTTCGACGCCTCATTAGCGAAATCGTCTCGATAGCGTTTGCCACTATTGAGTGCATCGGTGCGGGCATACTGTTCAGATAAAGCCGTCGTAAACTGAAGGGCTTGATTAGCAACGCTTGCAATCTGCCCACCTGCCTTTACAAGCCCAGACCCTTCACCGGCGTATTGATATTGTGGGGTTGCTGTTTGTCGTGGGAGGGCTTGCGTTTCTTCCGCTTTCAGGATTATCATAGGGTATGAGGCTTAAACTGGTTGTTCTAATGGCAGTATTGGCGGGGTGTACAAGTCCACAGTTGGGGTTGTACAAGATGAATCAAGAGACCTATCGTGCATCTCTTGAGAAGTGTGACCGAGCCTACAAGGAGTCGTCGTCGTTCGACGTGACGACGTGTATTCAGAGAGCGCGGACTTTCTTGAGAGAGGCTGACGAGGCTGTAAATACCCCGATCAATGCGCCGGTAACAGTCATTCAGTATCGTTAAACTGAGCGGGTCGTAAGGGGAGTTCCACCCGATTGACCGAGCCGGTATGCAAGTCCCGTCTGTCCAAACCCTGTCAACAGCGTAGACCCTGCACCAATAAGACTTTGCTGCTTTGCTACCTTCCCTCGATAGCGTTCTTGAGCCGCTTGTGTAATGAATCCTTCGCGGGTAAACCGGCCAGTCTCGCTAATGCGGTAGGCGTCTCGATCTGCCTTATTAGCCGTCTCTGTTAACACGTCTAAGACAGTTCCCTCCCGCTTTACTCCGGCTTTCGCAAACCCTGTCTTCTGTTTGCCGATAGTCAATCGCGTGCGGGTTGCAAGCTGTTCTAGCTGATCAGCTGTAGCCAAGTCAGACTGTCGCGCGTTTGCTTCTGCGATTTGAGCGTTCTGTTCAGCAATACGTGACTGTGCAGAACCAGCTTGAAATTGCCCGTAGGCACTTATCGCGGTTCCGGCTATGGAAGCAATCGCTAAGGGAACGGCCATTACATCACCAGCGACATAAGGTAAAACGTCTCGCCGTTCGGCCCGTACTTCAGCAACCGAGCGTCAATCTTAAAACCAAGGCGCTCGGCGAAGACGACGGCTTGGTAGAAGCCTGCGTTGACGTGTGCCTCAATCCGACGCAACCCATAAGCACCAGTAACAACAGTTAAGAACTCTTTCACAGCCCGTACAACAAATACTGGATATTGCCGTACGAGTGGCGTTACGGCAATCCATGCTTCAGCGAGACCGGGCCAGATACGAACAATCCCACCGCAGGCCACGATCTGTCCGTTGGCGAGACCTGTCCACGAGTCCGCCATTAAAAGCGTCTCAATCTTCGTCTCGTCCATATACCCCCACAGATTCGCTTCAGGGGTTGATTCAAGCAGCGTTGTAATGTCTGCTCGTCCTAGAGGTCGGATTTCATAGTTAGTCACTACTACCACCAACGTCGAGTGTGCCGAAGAGGCCCAGGATCGTAGACGGCAACGGTTGGTCTTGCCGGATCGTGTTTTGCCCTTCCTTGCTCCACCCGCTGAGTGAGACTCGTACATCGCCAGAGAAAAGCGGCGGTTCCGCGTCCATCGGGTCACTCCCAGACCTGAAGGTATACTCGTCACCGTTGATGGTGAGCCCAAGGGTTTGGTAGACGCGGACGAATATCTCAGCCCAGTGCTTCGGTCTGCCTTGTGACGTACCGCCGTTCGGCATTTGTACTTCCGGGCGTAGAGTGACGAGTTTGGGCGTGAAATGGAGACCCACTTGGATTGACGTAGCAGCAGGACCGTCGAGCGTCACGCTGCCAGCAGAGACCGTTTCCTGCGGGTAGACGGCTCCGTTTCCGTTAATGTCAACCGTCTTGCCGTTTAGGTGAGACAGCCCACTAACGGTTGTTGTCGCGCTTCCTGAGTACGAGAGCCCACTATCCACGTACAGCGACGAATCCATGTACTCAACGTAGCGTTTCGTTGTGCCGTTAATTGTCCGCCTGATAATGAACCACGTTTGATCTTGTGATCCATCAGGTGACGGGATAGTGGCAACAGACTCGAACGCTCCGTCGGTAATATGCCGCGCGAACGCTTCGACTTCTTGAAAGGTGTTTATCGTAAAAGAAACGAGTACTCCATCCGACCTGACACACCACACGACTGAATCAGGCTCTTGCTGATAGCTCATCTCAACGATGTATGGTGACGTGATGTGTTCAGCGATGAGTGTTTTGTCAGGAGCGAGGTAAGTGCCGGACTCAGGGTTGAAAGCGAGTTCTCGAATCTTCTTACCCGAGCGTTGTACGAAGAGAGTAGACGTACCGACTGTTACGGGAGAAGGGTCGAACGAGCCATATGCAGACTGCCGACGCACAGTAACGTTGGTAGGCGTTAGCGGATTGTCGTTTCCGCCAAACATCGCAAACTCGCCGCCAACAGTCCCGATCAACAACCCGACGTTCGACGACAACCACTTAATTGCGTTGACTTGATTTGACCCGATGGTATAGGTCAGCGCGTGATCGTCGGTAATATTACCTTCCATCTCAGTCGGCTCCATGTCTTCATAGTCACCAGTACGAGAGAGCCAGACAGTTTGTGGTTGAGATGTAGACCCACCAAACGCGAGACGTTCTTCAAAAAAGGTGACGGCACTCGGATAGCCCGTTGTTGCACTCCAAGCCCCTAACCGCCACACAGACTTCGCGTTTGCATTCGTGAGTGTAGACTTCACATCGGCTGTAACGACTGTAGCGGACGTGTAGCCAACGATCTTGGCCCAGCCCCAAGTTGTTCCCTGTTTCATCCGTACCAAGCGCCCTACGTCGGTCGAGACCCATAACGACGAGGAAGCTGTGAGGGTGATCCCGTTGCCGGTCGCAGCAGATGGGGTGATGGTGATAGTAGACGCCACACTATTAGGCGTAGTCAGGTTCTCGTCAAAGTACGGACCGTCAAGGAAGTCCACCGTCGAGAGTGTCCATGACGTATGTGAAGATCGGGTGAGCTTCCTTGGTGCATACGACGGGTGGACGATATAGAGGGTGTCGGCAGACTGAGCAAATTTAAGATCAAACAGGTCGGCTTCTGCGTATGGTGTGACGATTTCTACTGGTGTTCCAGAAATGATCTGTCCGCCATCTTTGTAGAAGCGACAATACAAATCCCCAAACTCAATGATATAGGCTTGCGTCGTCGAGAACTCGAACGGGATAAGCCGAGTCTGTTTTGCCGAAGTCTTAACCTCTGCGACGAAGCGCGTCCCGGGACGACGAGTAACACCACCATGAGGGAGCGGAAGGTAGTTCTCTAACGTTTCCAAGCCGTTCGCGTACTTGTTGAAGTCAACCCGCATCGACAGGCGAGGCGAGAGTTCACCGGCGGTGAAGTTGGTTTGGAGCGGATACGTGGGCATGTAAGGAGGGGTTGGTAGCGGGGAAAGGAATTGAACCTTCTACTGTCAGCTGCTATTAAGCGCGAGCGTCTACGAGGGTCGAGTCGGTGTTCTCGTCTTGGAAGTTTTCTTGCCCATCGACGACCTTAGCCTCTTTCTTCTTAACCTCCCATTCAGCCCACATTTGTTCTGCGTAAGAACGTTTGGCTGTGACGCTGAGCGAGAGTTCATAGGCCAGTCGAGCAGTCAGCGCGTCAATGTGGAGCGAGTCGTAGGAGGCTACGTCGGTGTTGTCGTAGACGTAAGTGACGTAGACTTCTGAGGAGTCAGTCAGCAGAAAGCGCCCCTCAATCTTGTACGGAATGTCGTACTCGTCGAGGCTCGTTCGAGCCATCCGCATATAATCGGACGGCAGCGCATATTGGTATGCAAACTCCCACGCCGGGGTATCGGTGGACCGAGCTAGCCGCGCTCGTTTGAGCGAGTCGTTCCAGACTGCTTCGCGTAAGACCGCCTGCCGGGTTGGCTCGAACAGACGATTGCAGAGGCGGGCACGATTGGTGTTGTCGGTCAGCGAGGTAATCGGGTCGTCGCCCAACTTGCTGAGCGCGTTGGAGCAGACGGAAACAGCGGTGTTAGCCATTACAGGTCTCGTCCTTGGCCGAAGATCACTCCCGGCTCAGCCCGCATCCGGTAGTGGACGGCCCCGCACCCGAGGCACGTTGCGATCCACAACCTCGGCGTCTCCTTTGATACCTTCAACGCGCGGAGGTCCTTGCAACACTCGCGCGTCTTTTTTTGGTCGAGCAAGTGGCCAAACGGGTGGGTCTTCCGTAGGCGGGCGATGTGGAAGTCTTTGTGAAAGAAGTCAACAATACCGGATGGCTTGACGATCATTAGGCGAGGGTAAAGATAGACGCGCCGAAGTCGAGAGTGAATGTCTCACCGGCAGCGGGAGAGATAGATGAACCGTAGTCCCACCAACCGATAAGTGGGTCAGCCGGGGACGTTGGCGTGTCGTTGTAGAACGGTACGTATCGGAAGGTTGCAATCGCTCCACCGGAGGCGGTCCACACCACGTCCACGCCGGTCAACGTGCCGGTACCACTCGACTCGGTGTAGTCGTTCTGAATGTCTGTTCCGCCTGCCGTATAGCCGTTCCCTGCTGCGATTTCAACCAGGTCTGCCACGACGGCATCGAGAGACGCGGACGGCGTGTTGTTGGTGAGGTAGGCTTTGAGGGTGTGTCCTGCGGCATGGAGTTGGTGGACACCCTTCCCTAACTGTTCGACGAAATCCTGAAACTTGTTATATGCAGCCATGATTACTCCAAGCCAACCCGCCGCCAACCACGAGAGCGGGTGTAGATAAGTCGCTCGTGCCGACCGATGCGAATGACGAAGCGGAAGGTACCGAAGGGCCAGATGCGGAGGTAAAGCCAGTTAA
>FRDC01001756.1_pt3 | contig 22302 bp, 20 predicted proteins | sample 1106171 | NCBI WGS metagenome assembly FRDC01 (sample SAMEA3930566, study PRJEB13176) | freshwater metagenome | biome: Drinking water system; feature: drinking water; material: water | place: Singapore | collected 2014-12-20 | reverse complement strand
TGACTCTCTCTCTCCCCAAAAAACAAAAATCGATCCCCCCCCCCTCCTGGTCCCGACGCCACGACGGCGTCGGGATCGCTCTCTCATGGACGGACGGCCGCTGCTGTGCCCAGATCTGCGTGTGCTTGCCAATGGCCGCGGCTGTACCCAGATTGTACCCAGATCCCAATCTGCGCGTGCTTGCCCACAAGCATGGCTGTACAAGATCGGGCCATCGAGTTTGCCCGTGCACGTAGCTCCCGGTAGCTGAACCCCGATCAGCCCGCGTGCTTCTGCCAAGCCGATTTGAGTTTTTCCTCAAATGCTTTTTGTGTGAAGGGCTTCACAATGTACTGAGAAACTCCGGACAGAATGGCTTCCGTCACGTTGTCGCGCTCAGATTCTGAGGTCAAAAGGACAAAGGGAAGTTGCGCCCATTTTTGGTTGGCTCGCACCTTTTTGAGCAGTTCCAGACCGGAAAGTTTGGGCATGTTCCAGTCGCAGATGACAAATTGAAAGGGCTGTCCCATCCCTTCATGCTGTTCCATCAGCTTCCATGCCTGATCGCCGTCGCCCGCCTCGGTCACGTTCGAAAGGCCTAGTCCCTTGAGCTGTTGCTTCACCAAGTCCCTCAGGGTCGGCATATCGTCCACTACCAAAACCTTCATATCGATCGGAAACACTCTGGACCCCCTCCGTTAACACTTGGAGCTAGCCGTACTCACCTCCCATAGACTATCGAACCTCAACCCCCCCTGGGAACCCTAGCCCTCGACTTTGGGTCAGTCCTTGCAGGTTGCGGGAATCAATGCTAGCCGTTAGGGTTTTCAGCGAGGTGGTAAAAATGGCTAAGAAAAGTGGACGCATCATTGTGACGTTGGAGTGCACAGAAGCCCGTGCTTTGGGCAAAACTCCAAGTCGGTACACGACCACCAAGAACAAGACCAAAACGCCCAGCCGTTTGGAAAAGAAAAAGTACAATCCAAATCTGCAAAAACACACCGTACACCGCGAAACCAAGTAATGATTCTGTCGGATTCTGAGATCTTACAGTCCATCGAAAAGGGTGAGATTTTGATCTCGCCCTTTCGACGTGAGTGTTTGGGTTCCAATTCCTACGATGTGCACCTGAGTCCGCAGCTTGCTGTCTATAAGGACTCCGTGCTGGACGCAAAAAAGCACAATCAAATCGAAGAGCTGGTCATTCCCGCCGAGGGTCTTATCTTAGAGCCGCACGAGTTTTATTTGGGCGTGACCGAGGAATACACCGAGACTTGGAAGCACGTTCCCTTTCTGGAGGGAAAAAGTTCGGTCGGACGTTTGGGGATCGACATTCATGCGACGGCGGGCAAAGGCGACGTTGGATTTAGCAACCATTGGACACTTGAAATCTCCGTAAAAAAACCGGTTCGGGTTTATGCGGGGATGCCCATTGGACAGCTCATCTACTTCACCGTCGCTGGCGAAGTCGCGCGCCCCTACCACTCCAAAGATTCAGCCAAGTACACTCAACGCCAGGCAAGACCCGTTGAGAGCATGATGTTTAAAAATCAGTTTTAGAGCCTATCGGGAAACTCACGTGCTCAGCGAGGCCGAGGGTGAAACCACAGCCTAGGACTTTTTCTCGAGCAGGAAGACTCCGGTTTTGGCCGTGGTCTCAGGAGCTTTTTCAGAGCCTTTTCGGCGAAAGCCTCTCACTTTTTTGTTTTTGGAATCCCCGCGCTCAAGCTGTTCAGAAATGTCCACCGTCACATTGCCAAAACAATAAACCTGGCAGGACAAGCGTCGCCCATCCAAAAAGTAGTTAGAACCCAGGACGTGCAATTCTTTCGCAGAAGGCGGAAGAATTGAAGACTCGCCCTCCTTGACGTGCACCCGGCATTCGGCGCAACTGGGCTTACCTTTGCACAAACTTTTGATATCAATTTTGTTTTCCATGCACAGCTGCAAAAGAGACTTGTTTGGATCTCCTTCAATTTCTTGATTGGTGGGAAAGAATTTAATCTTCATGCTTTCACCTTCATCCAACGGGTCTTTCCGGCTTTCAGGGTTTTTGTTTCTCCCGATTTTAAAGTCAGAGTCGCTTTTTCATCTTTGATTTTCATTCCGTCAATTTCAACCGCGTTGGATTGGATCAAACGCTTGGCCTCGCTACCAGAGGGTGTCAAACCAAGATCCCGCAGAAGCGTGGTCAAAAGATGAGTTTTCCCAGCTTCAATTGTCTTTTCAGGCATATCGGTGGGAACTTGTTTTTGCGCGAAAACTCGATCGAACTCCTGGGCAGCCTCATCAGCCGCGGCCTGAGAATGAAAACGCGCCACCAAAAATTTAGCTAACTCCACCTTGGCCGCACGTGGATGCAAGGATCCGTTGGCAACCCCCTGACTGATATTCTGAATCTCGGCAGGAGTGCGGTTGGTGAGCAACTCGTACCAACGCAACATCAAGGCGTCGGAAACGCGCATGGTTTTTCCAAATATATCCTTCGGACTATCGATCACAGAAATAAAATTGTCGTAAGACTTGGACATCTTTTGAACGCCGTCTATCCCCTCCAACAACGGCAGAGTCATCACGACCTGCTGAGCTTTTTGCCCATAGGCCTTCTGCAGCTCCCGCCCGACCAGCAAATTGAACTTCTGATCGGTTCCACCCAACTCCACATCAGACTCCAACATCACCGAGTCGTATCCCTGAGCCAAGGGATAGACGAGCTCGTGCAGAGAAATGGGTACATGACCCTGAAATCGCTTGGTGAAATCATCACGCTCCAACATGCGAGCCACGGTGTACTGAGCAGTCAGTCGAATGAAGTCCGCCGAGCTCAACTTGCCGAGCCAGTCGTTGTTGAAAACAACATGGGTTTTTTTTGGATCGAGAACCTTAAAGACCTGATCCGCATAAGTTTTTGCATTCACTTGAATCTCATCTGGAGACAAAGGCGGACGCGTTTCATTGCGCCCCGACGGATCGCCGATGAGAGCCGTAAAATCTCCAATCACAAACTGCACTTCGTGGCCAAGATCTTGAAACTGCCGCAACTTGTTCAGCACGACTGTGTGGCCAAGATGCAAATCCGAACGAGTCGGATCAGCGCCGAATTTCACTTTCAAACGCCCCTTGGTTTTGATCTTCTCCCGCAAGTCCGATTCGGAGATCAAATCCACAGTGCCTTGTTTCAGCTGGGCAATTTGCTCCTCAACTGGAATCACCGAGCAACCTCGACAGAGCGAGTTTCTCGCACCACGGCCACACGCACTTGTCCCAGTTGCGGCATTTCACGCTCAATTTTTCGAACAATGTCTCGGGCCATCATTGCAGAAAGATCGTCAGTCACTTTTGATGCCTCAACAATCACTCGAACCTCTCGACCAGCTTGCAATGCATAGCTCTTCACCACACCGTCAAAACTGTTCGCTAAACTTTCGATTTCTTGCAAACGCTGAATGAAGTTGTCCATTCCGGGCCGACGAGCTCCTGGGCGTGAGTTGGACAAAATGTTTGCAGCTTGCACGATGTGCGCAATCACTGAAGTGGGCGGTTCGTCGTTATGATGGGCGCGAACCGCATGCACCACAGCCTCCACCTCCCCATATTTTTTTAGAAAATCCGCTCCCACGGTGGCGTGGTTGCCATCAACCGTGTGATCGATCCCCTTGCCAATATCATGCAAAAGTCCCGCCCGACGAGCCAGCTTCACGTTGGCTCCAAGCTCCGCTGCCATCAGTCCCGAGAGATAAGCCACTTCCATGGAATGGTTGAGTAAATTCTGCGTGTGAGTGTTGCGGTACTTTAAACTCCCTAGGCACTTCACAATCTCGTTGTGCAAATTGGTGACTCCCAACTCCACCGCCACCTTATCGCCCTCTTCACGCACTGATTTGGCAAGGTCCGCACGCATTTTTTCGACCACTTCTTCAATGCGAGCCGGATGAACACGCCCGTCTTCCATCAATTTTTCAATCGTGCGCTTGGCGAGCTCGCGGCGAAGAGGATCAAATCCCGAAATCACCACGGCCTCCGGCGTGTCGTCCACAATCAAATCAACACCACAGAGTGCCTCCAAGGTCCGAATGTTTCGTCCCTCCCGACCGATGATCTTACCTTTCATTTCTTCCGATGTGAGAGCCATCACGCTCACCGTGCGCTCCGATGTGTACTCGCTTGCGAAGCGAGAGACCGCCACCGCCAAGATTTTTTTTGCACGACGATCAGCCTCACCAGCGGCTTCTTTTTCAATTTCACTGATGCGCCGACTGGCTTCAGCTCGAGCATCTGATTCGACAGCTTCAATCAATTCACGGCGGGCCTGGTCCGAAGTCATCTGCGCCACACGCTCGAGCTTTTGGGACAGCTCAAACAGCTGCGCCTCAGCTCTCTTCTCAAGATCTTTGTGCCTCTGCTCAGAAATTTGTAAGCGTGACTCGCGTCCTTTTAAGTCCTGCACCAGACGCTCGTGCTCTTCTTTGCGTTGATTGGCGACCTCATCAAGCTCCTTCAGCTTTTTTTCGAGCTGACCTTCGCGGGACTTGATTTGATTTTTGGTCTTTTGAATCTCTTGCTCCACATTCCGTCGGGCGCGAGTTTCAAAATCCTTAGACCTAGCTTTGCTATCTCTTTCAATTTTGGCTGCCTCGGACTTGGCTCGATTGACAATGCGATCTGCTTCTTGTTTGGCAGATCTTTTCTGAGCTTGATCCTGTAAGCGCTTGAAAATAAAGACTGCAAGTCCACCCACCGTCACGCCCACAACAGCAGCGATTAAGAATTCCATACACTCTCACTTTCTGTAATAACGACGTCCATTTGCACATCCCAAGAGTCTCGAGGGAGCGAATCTACCAATTGTTCTTGAAAACACACTCCGACCTTTAAGCCGGCGAAATCTGACAAAAAACGATCAAAATATCCCCCACCCCTGCCAAGGCGCACCCCCATGCGATCGAAGGCCAAGCCAGGAACCAAGACCCCAGCAATCTGCCGAGGCGAAACGTCGCCTTGTGGGGTGCTATAGATGAGTTGATCACCAGAGACTCGAGGAAAGCACAAATCGGTGGACCAATTGAGGTTGGGCTCGCCCCTCAGTGGGGTGTAACTCCCCCACAAACCTGGATGTGAGTCTGCCAATGACCTCAGCCGGTCACTGATCTGCTGAGAAGCCTGATCATTTTGCAGTTCGGTTCTGTTGCGAAGACGTTCTCTAAAATGCCTGCGTAGATTTGTCTTCGTCGCTTCCTGGCTCATGCGGAGTCCCTTTCAATTGAGGACGGACTTTGGCCTGAGCGTCGAGCAGTCGTTGCGTGCGATTTTCAAGCCGGTCGAGGGCTTCAATCGCATTGCGACGAAGAGTGATGAGTTCTTCAGCTATGTTCAGAGCAGCCAGCACGGCGGCACTTTGATACGAGCCGCTTTTCAAGGTGGATAAGGCTTGCTGCAATTTCTGATCAACGATCTGTGCCAACTCCTGAACCGTGGCTTGATCGTGAGACGATTTGAGCTTGTAAGTGAGCCCGGCAAAATTCAACTCATAGGTCTTTTTCCCATGGTCGCTTGGAGCATTGGGACCGTTGATTTGGTCGTAAGGCCGGCTCATTTGATTGATCACTAGTGTCAACTCTCCAGTTTTCAGTTAGTCCTCACAGGACTCTAACCGAGTCAGGCGCAAAGCTCAATGATTGACATCAGCAAACAGAGAATTCACGTAGTCTTCTGCGGAAAATTTTTTGAGGTCCGACAAGCCCTCACCTTCGCCAACCCAGATCACCGGAAGCCGCAGTTGGTGGGCCAATCCCAAGGCCACGCCACCTTTGGCTGAGCCGTCCAACTTGGTGAGAATCACTCCGGTGACCTCCAAGGCCGCATGGAATTGCTGAGCCTGCAGTAAGGCGTTCTGACCAGAGTTTGCATCCAACACCAGCAGTGTGCGGTGCGGGGCCGATGCCTGCGCTTTGGCGATGGAGCGTTTCACTTTTTTGAGCTCCTCCATCAAATGCGCCTGGGTGTGTAAACGCCCCGCTGTGTCGACGATCACAAGATCCAATTGGTCCCGCTGCGCCAGTTGCACCGCCTCGTAAGCCACCGCAGCAGGATCCTTGGTGTGGGATGGAGAAAAGATTTGCACCTGTGCCCGCTGTGACCAAACACGAAGTTGCTCTGCAGCAGCGGCTCGAAAGGTGTCCCCGGCTGCCACCAAAACTTTTTTGCCCTCGCCCGCCATACCGTGTGCGAGTTTGCCAATGCTGGTGGTTTTGCCTGCGCCGTTCACACCCACGATCATCCAAACGATGGGAGGATTTTGCTCCTCGAATTGGGGAGGCGGGATCTCTTTCAAGATCTGCAGCATTTTCTTCTTCAAAGCCTCTTCCACGCTGCGAAGCTGAGATTGAAGATCTTTGCCTTCAACCTTGAGATCCTCGAGCAGAAACTGCACTGTCTGCGCCCCCACATCACTGCTGTAGAGAGTCTCCTCGACCCTTTCCAGCACGTCGCCCGAGGGCCCACTCGAAAACAAATTGCGAATCCGTTGCCACATTCCAGTTCATTTCTGGCGCAGCTCTGCATCAAAATCATCTAGCATTTCACACCTTTGACGCGGTCGCCCGTCAGCCGTGGGACTCTGCGGTTCAAACCTTGTGACGTGTTGCCAGTGACTCAGGCTATGCGGAGAGGTTGACGGAGACCATAGTGGAAACTCCTCGTTCTTGCATCGTGACGCCGTAGAGTTTAGCGGCCACTTCCATGGTGTGCTTGTTGTGCGTAACAACGATGATCTGCGAGCGTTTGGCCATTTCTCGAACCAAGTCGTTGAAACGAAACACGTTTGCGTCATCCAAAGGTGCGTCCACTTCATCCAGCAGGCAATAGGGCGAGGGCTTCACCAAGAAAATAGAGAACACCAAGGACACGGCCGTCAGAGCTTTTTCTCCCCCTGAAAGCAAAGAAATGTTCTGCATCTTCTTGCCGGGGGGCTTCGCGATGATGTCGATGCCCACGTCGCTCTTGTCTGGATCCTCCACCAACTCAAGACGGGCCTCACCTCCGCCAAACAAGACAGGAAATACTTTTTGAAAGCGCTCGTTCACCATATCAAAGGTCTCTTTAAAGCGCTTGGAACAAACCTTATTGATTCGGTCGATCACTTTTCTCAACTGATCCTTGGCTTCATTCAAGTCAGTTTGTTGTTGAACCAAAAACTCGTAGCGCTGCCGAGTTTCTTCAAACTCCTGAATTGCGGATAAGTTCACATCACCAATTTTGGCAACTTTGTCTTTGAGCTCTGCGAGTTCACGCTCACCTTCGCTTCGATCCCCGGGACGTTGGATTTTCTCTTGATAAATCAAACTCAAATCCAGCATGTAACGTTCACGCATCTGATCGAGCAAATACTGCTCTTTCAACTTAGCTTGCTCAAATTTCAGTTGAGCTTCATTCATTTTCGCGGAGTTTTCATTGCGCACACGTTGTGCCTCGCTCAATTTTTTCTCAAAATTGCGCAACTCTGCGGACTCCAACTCAAAGTGATTTCTCTCTGCAGACAAACGAGTCTTTGCTTCTTCCAGGGAGCTCAACAGTCGATCAAAATCCAGCTTCGCTCTCTCGACCTTAAGATGTCCTTCGTCGATGACCAGAGCATTTTTTTCAGATTCACCGTGAATGCGATTCAGCTGTTGTTCGAGATCATCCACATTGCGAGACAAAAATTGCTCTTGGTTCAAAACACCTTGAAGCTCTTGTTTCTTTGCTGCTGATCGCACCTGAGTCTCAGTGACTCTTGCTTGAAACTGATCAAAACCCAGTTTTTCAGATTCATATTCCTGCAACAGCTGTTCGGCCCTTTCATCTTTTGCCGCTTTTTGCGCACGCAGATCGGCCACGTGTTTTTCGAGATTGTGAATCTTTTCCTGCATTTCCGACAGCTGAGTGGACAAACGTGAGCATTCCTTTTCTTGTCTCGCCAAGATGGCAGAGGAATTTTCAAACTCAGTTTCGGCCCTTTCCAAATCCTTGCGAAGTTCCGTCACCTTGATTTCTTGATTGATCTTCTTGGCTTGTGCATTTTCAAAGTCAGTTGTCACGGTGGCCAACTGCTCTTCCATTTTTTTCAGCTGAGCCTGCGCCAAAGCCAACTTTCCAGACCACTCTTCTTTGCTCTGGATGAGTTCTTTGATTTCACTCTTGCGCTTCAAAACTCCAGAATCTGCAGACTCAGGAGCTCCTCCGCTAATGACACCATCAGCTCCCAGAAGATCCCCGTCCAAAGTGACAAAACTCCAACCTGATTTTTCGGCGCGAAGGCGAAGCGCTGTGCGCAGAGAATCCACCAACAACACAGGACCGATCAAAGCTTGAGCGGCCTTCTCGTACTTCTCTGGCACACGAATGCGATCACGCAGACGGCCCAAGACGCCATCGCCACTGAAATTTTCGACAGACTCCTCAACAGCAACTTCACTCAAAAAGCTCGATCGACCCAATTTTTTCTCTTTGAGATAATCAATGGCTTCCAAGCTTTGGCCCGCATCTTCGGAGATCAGCATTTGCAGACGGCTGCCCAATGCGGCTTCCAGAGCCACTTCATATCCCGGCTCCACTTCAACCACTTCACTCACAGGACGAAATGAAACCGAACCATCCGCATGAATTTCCTGAGCTTTCGCCTTTTGCCACAACATCACATTGCGCACACCCTCAGAAAACCCTTCAAAGTTGGCCATGAGGTTTTCCAGTCCATAAAGACGGCTCGCAACTTGGTTCAAAGAATCTTTGAATGAGTCCACTTCTATTTTCTTGTCGTGAATATTCTGAGAGAGAATTTTTTTGTTTGCTTCAACGGCCTCAGCGTCAGTCATCAACTCGAGTTGCATCTGCCGCTCTTGATCGAGATCAACTCGCAACTTTTTTTTGCGACCTTCAAACTGAACATGTTTCTGTTGCAGTTCATTCAACACCATTTTTTCGTTCTGCTCGCGATGAATCAAATCTTCAGAACTGGAACGCAAAACATTGAGTTGCCCCGACAGAGAACTCTCATTTTGCCCCAATGCGATGGAATCCCTTCGCACCAGGGTGAGTTCTTGATCAAGTTCTTGAATGCGCGTCTCAGCAGCCTCGAAGCCCTCGCGACACTGTTGAAATTCCTGCTCAAAACGCTGAGCATCGTTTTCAATACTTGCCTTATTGGCTAACAAAGATTCCAGATCCCGTTTCAACAATTCCAGGCGAGCCGCTTGCTCTTTAGAGAGACCGGCGTTCATCTCACGCTGGTTACGGGCCTGTTCAATGGAAAATTTCAGCGTCTGAATTTCAAGTTCTTGTTTTTGAGCATCGGACTGCTTCTGGAACACTTCCGATTGCAAATTCTCGATGTTTTTTTCGAATTCCAGAATCTTGAAACGCAACTGCTCCGTTGCGGCTTCGAGAGAAGCCATTTCCTGAGAACCCACAACTTCCAAATTCTGCGCTTCCTGAAACGTCACTTGAGCTTTTTGGGCCAAATCCCTGAGTTCTTGGTACTGCAGAGAAGAGATCCACAGCTCCAACTCCTCAACCTGGCTTTTGAGATTTCGATAGCGCTCGGCTCGCTGAGCCTGGCGTTGCAAACTGTCTATTTGCCGTTTGAGTTCACCAATGATGTCTTGCAGCCGAACCAAGTTTTGATCAGTGGCTTCCAGCTTCCGCTGGGACTCTCGCTTGCGTGCTTTAAACTTCGTGATTCCGGCAGCCTCTTCAATGAGTGTTCGACGCTCTTCTGGCTTGGACTGGATGATTTTTCCGATCATGCCTTGCTGGATGATCGAAAAACCTTTCGAACCCGCCCCCGTGTCCATGAATATTTCTTGAATGTCTCGTAAACGAGCCGGCTCCTTGTTGATCGCGTACTCGGACTCCCCGTTGCGATGCAGCCGACGCGTCACCATGATCTCCGAATGCTTCATGTAAGCTGCGGGAAAAGGTCCTCCGTCGTTTTCTAAGGTGAGAGAAACCTCGGCGAGCCCTGAAGGAGCGTAGTCCTCAGATCCAGCAAAAATCACATCGGTCATGGTGGATCCGCGCAAATCCTTCGCGGACATTTCCCCCATCACCCACAAGAGCGCATCCACAATGTTCGATTTGCCACAACCGTTGGGGCCCACCACACCAGTAATGCCAGCATCAAAATGAATGACAGTTTTGTCTTTGAACGACTTAAAACCGATCAGCTCAATCTTACGAATTCTCATTTATTCCATCTCAATGCTGTGGACCCTTCCGCGAGAGCAAATGAGCGCGCGCAGCTGCCAGGCGTGCAATGGGAACTCGAAACGGAGAACAACTCACATAGTTGAGATTCGCCGAATTGAAAAACTCAATGCTTTCCGGATCGCCGCCGTGCTCACCGCAAACACCCATCTTCAAATCAGGCTTCGTTTTTCGGCCTAAGTCAACTGCGGTTTTGACAAGCGATCCCACGCCCACTTGATCAATGCTCACAAAGGGATCTTTGGCAAATACTCCATGCGATACGTAGCTCGCCAAAAAACGACCTGAATCGTCACGTGACAAGCCCAAGGTGGTTTGAGTGAGATCATTGGTTCCGAAGCTGAAAAAATCAGCATGATCGGCAATGCGATCCGCGGTCACTGCGGCCCGCGGAAGCTCGATCATGGTTCCAATCAAGTATTCGAACTTCACGCCGGTCCGCTTCTGCACGGCTAAAACTTCGCTTTCCACCAGGTGGCGCAACAGCTCGAGCTCTTTGTCCGTGCCCACCAAAGGGATCATGATTTCCGGCACCAAGCTTTTTCCGGAGCGCACAATTTCACTCGCTGCCTCGGCGATGGCCTGAGTCTGCATGCGATAAATCTCGGGATAAGTGATGGCCAAACGACACCCACGGTGTCCCAACATGGGGTTAAACTCGTGCAGAGCATTGACTTTCGCACGCAGCCTCTCAGGGTCTTGCTTGAGTCTTTGAGCCAAATTCTGAATTTCTTGATCCGTGTGCGGCACAAACTCGTGCAACGGAGGATCTAACAGCCGAATGGTGACAGGATACCCTTCCATGATCTGAAAGAGTTCAAGAAAATCTTGCCGTTGCATCGGGAGCAACTTCGCCAAAGCCTTTTCTCGGTCAGCCCGATTGTCCGCAACGATCATCTCTCGCATGGCATCGATGCGATCCGCCCCAAAAAACATGTGCTCGGTTCGACACAGGCCAATTCCCTCGGCTCCAAACTTGCGGGCCGTCGCTGCATCTTGTGGTGTGTCGGCATTGGTCCGCACACGCAAACGTCGAACCTGATCCGCGATTTTCATGACTCTTTCAAAATCTCCACTCAACTCAGGTGGCCGAGTTTTCACTTCACCCAAGAACACCTCTCCCGAGCTGCCGTCGAGAGTGATGACATCGCCCTCTTTCAAGACGTATCCCGAAGCCTTTAATGTTTTCTGAGCGTAGTTGACTTCCATTTCGCCACAGCCGGCGACACAACACTTGCCCATGCCCCGCGCAACCACCGCTGCGTGCGAGGTCATCCCACCACGAGTGGTGAGGATTCCCTGAGCGGCCACCATCCCTGCGATGTCTTCGGGAGAAGTTTCAACCCTCACCAAGATGACTTTCTTGCCCTTTTCTTTCCATGCAACGGCCTCTTCGCTGCTAAACACGATTTGCCCTGAGACTCCTCCGGGACTTGCCGGCAAACCTTTTGCAAGAGAGGTTTTTGTCGCTTTCGGATCAAGACTTGGATGGAGAAGTTGGTCCAAGCTCTGCGGATCCAAACGCAACAAGGCTTCCTCTTGAGTGATGAGTTTCTCGTCGATCATATCGCAGGCAATTTTCAGAGCCGCCTTAGCGGCCCGCTTTCCGTTGCGAGTTTGCAACATCCACAGTTTGCCGTTTTCCACGGTGAACTCGATGTCTTGCATGTCGCGATAGTGCTTTTCCAGCTTTTGGTAAATCGCGCAGAGTTCGTCATAGGCCTTCGGGAGCACCTTCTGCATTTCCGCAATTTGAACCGGTGTGCGAATTCCCGCGACCACATCCTCCCCTTGCGCGTTGACTAAAAACTCCCCGTAAAATTTCTTTTCCCCTGTCGAAGGATCTCTGGTGAACGCGACTCCCGTTGCAGAATCCTCTCCTCGGTTGCCAAACACCATCGATTGTATATTCACGGCCGTGCCCCAGCTCGCGGGAATGCTATGCAATTCGCGATAGGTGATCGCGCGTGGAGTGTTCCAGCTGCGAAACACTGCAGAGATGGCTCCCCAAAGCTGCTCCATAGGATCGGCGGGAAACTGCAAACCCTTTTCGGAGCGCACGATGTCTTTAAACTTTTTTACCAAAACCTTCAGATCGGCTTCATTCATTTCTGTGTCGGCATGATAGCCCTTTGATTCTTTTAAATCCTCCAGAGCCACCTCCATCAATGACGAGTTCACACCCATCACCACGTCGGAGTACATTTGAATGAAACGTCGGTATGAGTCCCAAGCAAAACGCGGGTTGCCTGAGGATTGAGCCAATCCTTCGACCGTCTGATCGTTCAAGCCGAGGTTGAGAATGGTGTCCATCATTCCAGGCATGGAGGCTCGGGCTCCGGAACGCACACTCACCAACAAAGGATCCCTCGTGTCGCCAAATTTTTTGCCAATCTTTTTTTCAACCTTTGAGAGAGCTTGCAGAACCGGTGTTTGCACAAAATCCGGCAAAGCCTCTCCATTTTCGTAAAATAGGGCGCAGACTTCTGTTGAGATGGTAAAGCCGGGAGGCACAGGAATTCCGAGCGACGTCATCTCAGCCAAGTTGGCGCCTTTACCACCCAGGGTGTTTTTCATCCCGGCGTGACCGTCAGCTTCGCCGGCAGCAAAAAAATACACCATTTTCTCAGGAACTTTGCTCTTGTGTGGGCCCGATGTTTGCAATTGCACTTTTCGTACCTCCTAAAAATTTTTGAGTTGTTCGGAAAGCACCTGACGAATCTCTTTCAAAGGCACTCGAGTTTGTTTCATCGAATCGCGATGTCGAATCGTAACCGCTTGATCATTCAAGGTTTCAAAATCCACCGTCAGACAAAAAGGTGTGCCGATCTCGTCTTGTCGACGGTAGCGCTTGCCAATGGAGCCGGCTTCATCCAACAACACGTCATAGTCTTCGGCCAATTCTTCACGCAGTTTTTCAGCGGGTCCGGTGAGCTCAGGTTTTTTTGACAAGGGGAGAACCGCAACCTGAATGGGAGCAATTTTGGGATGCAGTCCCAAAACCACACGCACATCTTTTTCGCCCTTTTCGTCGGTGGTGATTTCTTCTCGATAAGAGTCCACCAAAAAAGCCAAGAACAGCCGATCACACCCAACCGCTGTCTCAATCACGTAGGGAATGAATTTTTCCTTCGCCGCCTCATCGAAATACTCCAAGCTTTTGCCCGAGAACTTCATGTGTTGAGACAAATCAAAATCTCCACGGTTGTGGATGCCCTCCAGCTCACTCCAACCCATGGGGAACAAGTACTGCACATCCACTGCGGCACGGGCATAGTGTGCAAGTTCAGTCGGCCCGTGCGGATGAAATCGCAAATTCTCCGTGCGCAAACCATAGCGTTGATAAAATGCCATGCGAGTTTCTTTCCAGAACTCGTAGGCTTGCGCATCTGAACCTGGCTTCACGAAGTACTGCATTTCCATTTGCTCAAATTCACGAGTGCGAAAAATAAAATTCCCTGGAGTGATTTCGTTGCGAAACGACTTTCCAATTTGCGCAATTCCGAAGGGCACCTTCATGCGTGTGGTGGTTTGGCAGTTGAGAAAGTTCACAAAAATTCCCTGCGCGGTTTCCGGTCGAAGGTAAACCACGCTGCCCGTGTCTTCTACCGGGCCCATGTGCGTTTTGAACATGAGGTTGAATTGGCGAGGTTCCGACAAGTTCTGTTTACCGCAGTTGGGACACTTCTTATCTTTCAAATAGGACTCGGTGTTGTCCGCACGGAAACGCGTTTTGCAGTCCTTACAGTCCACCAGAGGGTCTGAAAAACCGTCCACGTGACCCGAAGCCTTCCACACCATGGGCGCCATCAAAATAGCTGCGTCGATGCCGCAAATATCAGGTCGGCGAGTCATCGCGTTCCACCAGGCCATTTTTACATTGCGCTTCATCAAGGAGCCCAAAGGTCCAAAATCCCAGCAAGAGCTCAATCCGCCGTAAATCTCGCTACTTTGAAAGACAAAGCCGCGCCGTTTGCACAGAGAAACCAGAGTGGCGAGGTCGGGAAGGCGACGAATTTCCATGGAAGATCCTTTTTGCCTCACGCTTCCAAAAAATTCCGAAAATGTCATTTCGGTTGATGTCATTTCGGAGAGCTGGCACACACCCCTCATCTCGGGAGGTTCAAATGCTTCAAAAGGTCTTTCTGGTCCTGTTCTCGATTTTTCTAGTCTCGTCGACCTACGCCTTACCTTGTGAGGGTGTCGACGAGGGCATCAAGCGCTGGACGCCCCTCAATCTCGATCTGAGGGATCCTGCTTTGGAAAAATCTGCCGCTCGACTCACACTTTCTCAGAAGGCTCTGGACGCCGTCATCGTCGGAGACCCCAAAAAGAACCATTTGGTCTCTGCTGCTTCCATCAGCACAGCTTTGCTCATGCTCGATCAGGGTGCTCCCAGAGACCTGCGGAAGAAAATGGCCGAGTTTTTGCTCGATGGAGTTGAGACGCGTTACAACTTGGTCACCTTGCAAGCGATTCTGCGGGGATCACTACACACACCAAACGCCGAGGGCCAAAAAAGAGAAGAAGGTCGCTTTGCCATGATGAACAGTGCTTGGACGGCTTCCAACACAGGGTACACTTTTGCCTATGAGTTTTCTCGCGGTCTGGAACTGGCCTTCGATGCCAACCTGCGCAGCATCGACTTCACAACTCAAGCCGGAGTGGACGAGTTGAATGCCTTTGTGGATAGAGGCACCGAACACATGATCGACAAAATCATGGATTTACAGGCTCTTGCGCCCTTGGAGTGGTTGCTCATGAACACCGCCTATTTTCAAGGTGGTTGGGAGTTTGCAGGGAAACTCTCGGAGCTCAACTTTAGAGTTTTGAACGCCAAAGATGCCAAAGTGCCTGGTTTCGCTGGTCGAACGCGCACCACCTTTTTTTCAGCTGAAGATGGTTCTGCTGGAGTGAGACTTCCAACCAAAGGCGGAAGATACGCGCTCTATGCGGTGCTCCCCAGAGAGGGCGAACATCCCTCGGGACAGGTCCTCCAAGACGGAATTCGAACTCTGCTCCACGGCGGTGAAATTGCTGACGTGGGTTTTCACCTGCCGAAGTTTGCTTTTCGCAACACCTACGACTTGACCCAGGGATCTTCGCTCGTAAAGCAGCTTGCTTTAGATTGGCTGTTTGACAGCAAATCCAACTTTTCTGAGATGTCCCCGTTAGGCGGCATGGTCAAATTGATCCGTCATGGAACGGCCATCGAGGTGGATGAAAAAGGCCTCAAGGCCGCAGCCGTAACCGTGGTGGGAGGAATCAGATCTACCTCTGTTCCTCGCCCTCCGATCACCACCATCATTTTTGACAGGCCTTTTTCTTTTGCCATTGTGGACGAGGTCACCGGTCTACCACTCTTTGTGGGCTCTTTGGTCGATCCCACTCATAAGTGACCGCAGTGATCCGATGGGGGATTCTCTTTTTTTTGGGGGCAGCAACGAAGGTGTTTGCGGCTCCCGTCTCCCCTGGGCTGCGTTCGCAGTACCGACTGGTTGTTTCTGGGGCTGGACCTGGGGGACTTTCGGCGGCCCTGGCGGCCATTCGTGAAGGAGTTCCTGCTCGCGAGATCCTGCTCGTTGAAAAACGCAGACCCGACGGAAAACCGGGCAGCTACGGCTCCAGAAAACGCGTGGTTTTACTGGATGGAACTTCCACATCCATTCTCAAGTCTTACGGAGTCCCTCTACCGGGAACCCCCTTGCAAACCATGGCCGTGTTTTTGGAAACTGGGGGCATCAAATACTTTCCGAACCGAGGCATTTGGCGCCAAGTGATCGAGGGCATTTTTGGGAGCCGGAGTCTCGATCGACTCGCATCGCTGGGGGACATTGAACGCAGTTTATTCCAGCAGTTTCAACGCCTGGGTGGTCAGGTGGTCTTCGGCGAAACCCTCACGCCGATTGAACAATCTGACTCAGAAGCCCTGGTGCAAATTGGTGACAAAAAAATTCGAACCGACCTGCTGGTCATTTTTGAAGGCGCTCGTAGCTCCACACTCGAAAATATTCCCCAAACTCACGTGGAGAAAGAAAACACTTCCCATTTTTTGAGCTTGGATTTTGCGGCATCAAAAAGCTCCAACATTCGACCGGGGGAAATCTTCTCTTTGGCTGACTCGAAACAGGATGTTTTTATTTACGGATTTGCCGGTCGCGACTGGGTGTCAGTGAACATGATGCTACCCCGCGGAGTGAGCGAAACCGATCTCAATAATCCTTCCGTGCGCCGACACTATTTGCGACTGTTGCAGGAAATGGCGCAGGTCTATGGATTTCGTGTCGACCCCGCCGATCCAGGAAGCGCCTACAGCGGGCTTTTGAGTGCCCGAGACTTACTGCGCGTGGGCAGTGTGGTTTTCGGCGGAGACGCACTGCGGACCACGGACGCCATTTCGGGGACCGGTGCCAATGTGGCTATCCAAGACGGCGCCCTCATTGGCCTGTTTTTTCGCGATCGAAAGCAAAATGGTCCCAGCCCAGCTCTGGAACATTTGACCCAACGACTGGTTGAAAATTCTCGCAGGGCTTTTGGTCTCTCATTGTTTTTTCGCGATCTCGCCAACTTCAATCTGAAACACCCGGATTTTCTGACGCTGCTGGAAAGCATCGGTTTTTCAAATCGCTCGGGCACGGGAAGTCTTTTGGATTTCGGAAAAAATTTCGGAGCAGAGTTTCTCAGCATCTTCACAGGTATGAAGTCGGGAAACCAAGTTGTGCAAAAAATCATCGCAGGCCCCCAGGCGCTGGTGGGGTTGCATCGGCCGAACTCTGCAGAGCGAGATGCTCAGATCGGTGTTTTGCATCCAGCTCGCGCTTTTCGACCGCAACCAAGGGTTCAACAAAATGTTTCGAAACCCTGCGTGGCCCTTTAGCCGCGACCAGCACCTTGTTGCCCATCCTTGGGTAAAGATTTTTTCCAGGCCTTCTCAAGAATTTCTTTCATTTCTTTGTCTGAAACCCGCTCGAGTGTTTGCCGGAAACGCTTCGAGCTGAATTCGCGCTGTTTTTTTTCACGATTTCTTTGATCTTGAGCGGTCTCGTCGGTGGGTTTTTTCCTGGACTCAAAATGGCCATAAGATTCCAGAATGACCTGTCCATCCACTGGTAAAATTTGAATCTGCAGTTGCTTGAAATAGTCGGTCACCTCAGGGTTACTCACGTCTATAAGAAGACCGATTTGTCCGAAAATAGGGAAGAGATACAGCAGCCCCGCATCGCTTGAAAAATAATCGATTGTTTCGCCGTTTTGGATCATCTGATCCGCCATGAAAACCCCAGATCCGTTTTTGGGCAAAAGCAAAGTTTGTCCGCGAACTTTCTGACACAACTTTCGCTTGTCACCCACGATCGTGAGGGTGATCAGTCCCTTCAATAGATCTCGATCCAGCAACATGGGACATGCATCGACAGAATCCTCACTCGTTCTCTGCCGATTGAGATAGATGCCGGGGACGAACTGCACTAGGTCAGCATCCACGGAGGTGATCATCAAGTAAGACAATCGGATTGCAAACTCGATCGCCTGATTCTCATCATATCCTAGCTTGTGACCGAGTTCGTGAGCCAGATTGTCTGCCGCCACCGCAGTATTGATGACCGCCAGGCGAGACTGCATAAGACGTGTTTTCACCGCTACCTGACCTGTCGCAGAAATTTGAATCCAAGCGTGCGACGTGGTTGACGTGTCAAACGGTTCCATGGACCGGACATCAAAAGCAAACTGCATTGAGTTCAGGTGCATGTGCGCCAGCTTCGTACCATCAAATCCAAAAGTCGGTTGCGCTTGTGAAAACTCTCTCTCCAGGACCTTCAATAAGACTTTTCGCGCATCTAAAAAAAAGTAAGAAGCCGGATCTAGACCGGAGGAGTCCAATCCCGTCTGAGCGAATACCCCTATCGCGCTGAAAACCGACAACACAAGAACCCAAACCCTCATTTTCCTCTCCTTTTTGTCACTGGAACCAATGCAACTTGCAGCAGATAGATTTCGTTCAATTCGGACTTCTTCTGCTGCAAAAGCAGTCCGAGTTGTTTTTTGAATTTGCGAATGATTTTTTTTGCCTCGGGAAGCTGCGAACTTGCTCCCGCAAAAACCAAAGATGAATGTTCGCGAGTCTCGTACTCTAAGTTCTCGAGGGCCCACTTGGATTTTTCCAGAATCTGCATCTGATGCTCGCGGAGGGTTCGAGTGCTGACTTTCAAATCGCCCACGGTGAGATACATGGGCTCCCGAGCCCAATCACCTTTGTCATTTTTGTGAACCAATCCAGCTTTTTGCAAAGTCAGCAAGGAAGCTTCTACCAAAGATGTGGGAATACCGAGTTGATCAGCCATCCACTCTGGCGAGGACTTAAAATTGGCCAATTCGAAAAGTTCTAAAATGGCAAAAAACGACCAGTGAGAGACGGGCTCAAACTCAGCTGAATTCATCCGCCGAAACCGTGCTTTCGAGGGAGGCGACAAATTTGGAATGGGTTTGATGTCCAAGTCCTCAAGGCCCAGTTTACTCAAGATCGCTGGCAAACGCTTCTTGGGAACAGATCTCTTACCCCGCAAAATTTGCGAAACTGAAGATGGCTCCAAACCCAAATCGCGAGCAAACGACCTCAGCGAGTAACGTGGATTCCTCTGCAGCTTCTTTTGAAACTCCAGATTGAGATGAGAGCGAATTTCCTCTGCCAAAACCATGGAGCAAGCAAGTAACGACTGGCTCGAAAGATCTCAAGGAAATTTGCCACAATTCGTGGCAAATTTTGCCACGGTGGTAGAAAGTACTTGGAGACAAAAGTCGAGGGGCACTTGCCCTCGACTTGGACCTTCGTCACCCTAGAGGAGATGTCTTACAAACTCCTCTTTCAAAGCGCGTTCATTTTGGCTCTCCCGATTCTATTTATTGCGTCCCAGGGATTTTCGGAAGGGCCCACTTTGCCAGCTACAGCTGTGTCAGCAGCGAATCTGAAGCGGGACTCAGTGGAATACCGTGAAGTGATGGAGACCATCTCGCGGCAACTTGGCGTCACTTGCAACACCTGCCACAACACAAGCAACTTCGCCGATGCCAAAAAACTCGAGTTCCGCATCGCCAAAGAACACATCCGTATTGTGCAAGTGCTGATCGACTCCGGAATGAATGGAAAAGGTGGTCAACCCAAAGCGGACTGCTACATGTGCCATCGCGGAGAACTCAAACCCAAATACAAAGAACAAATTGATCCCCTCATTCAGAAAAACCGCAGGCTCAAGCCGACAACGAATCTCACTCCCGAAGAGTCCGACCCAGAATAACCACTTCGCGACGCACCGTGACCCAAAAAGGTACGGCGTACCTTTTAAAGCAGCTGAGATTCGATTTCGGGGTTGCGAACCTCGGCGGGATTCAAAAAATCTGGGATGGGTTCGCCCGGGGGAACAACGGTGTATAGAGCATGCGGTAGACTCGCGCAAACCCAGCCCAGAGGTGGACGCAGCTTGGTGTCTGCGTTCGCGTGAGTGTACACAAGAAATTCGTCAGGATCCGCGTTTTCGAAGGCCGACCACAGCAGAGTCTCGAAAATGTCTTCGTTTTCACTAAACACAAAACTCAGCCGTTTGAATTTGAGTGGAGACTCGTACCCCGTCGAGCGCACTGGTTTGGAGAGTCGCCGGGTGTAACCCAGCAACCAAAAAAATTTGAGAAACTGCCGGAAATTGTGCGCCCGCAATGAGTAAGATAGCGGAACCCAATGCTCAAGACCTTCTGTCGACCAAGGAGCAAGACATCCAACCACCTGTCCTTTTTTGTCTTGGGCGATGAAAAAATCTTTTTCAGAAATTCCGAGCCGTTGGCATTTTTTAAAAAAAGTCTCGGCATTGTGCACTTCGCTGAATGGCCGAAACTTGTTTTTCGCAAAAATGTAATCCATGAGCGCTTCCACATTGGCCGGAGCGCCCCGCACGATGCGAATGGTTTCCAAGGGTCGATTCGCCCAGGGAAAATGTCCATGCAAAGTCACCAAGTTGAACTTTCGATATAAAAAATAGCGTGGCAATCGCCTCTTTAGAGGACGGGGTCTTAAAAATGCATTGAGCGTGCCGATGTCCTGCAAATTGATGATCGAGAAAACCGCTTTCAAATTGTGTTTTTGAATGACCCGTTCAAGGACAGGAACAAAGTGGTACGCCCAATTCATAATCGCAGCACGATCAGATGATACGCGCAAATCTCGTGCCCAAGCAATCGGGACCGTTTCACCCTCGAGTTGCACATTTTGCACCAAAAAAGAAGCAAGCCCCTTGAGTTTCATGTCTGCAGTGTCACGCAACGAATAAGTTTCGCTCACTGGGCTGATGAGACGATAGGGCCGAAAAAAATCACCCAAACGATCCAGCTTGAAATTGACCAAGCCCTTGATGGGAAAGTTTTCGAAATACTCGCTGGCCAAGCGAGCTTGGGATTCATTGAGAAGTTCCAGTTTCACGAGCGATTCGACTCCCACACTTGATCGGGATGTTTCTGAACCCAATTGGCCATTCGGGCAACCACAAAGAGATAGTCGCTGAGCCGGTTTAAATAAATGAGACTCAACTCCGGAATCTGCGCTCGTTCAGACAGATGCACTGTCTCACGTTCGGCGCGACGACAAATTGTGCGTGCCAAATGCAGAGCGCAGGCTGCACGCACGCCACCTGGCAGTATGAACTGCTTCAAGGGCGGTAAGAGTGCGGTCATTCGATCGATCTCTTGCTCTAAGTCAGCGATGTAGGATGGCTGAATCTGCGGTAGTTTTTGCCACATCTCAATTTTGTCGCAAGCAAGTAAACTTCCCAAATTGAACAGTTGATGCTGCACCTTCAGCAGCCGATCGGAGACGGCGCTCATCGCTGGATCCGGAAGAGCTTCTAGCTCCTGCAGGGCCCAACCCAAACAAGAATTCAGTTCGTCGAGACTGCCATATGAATTCAACCGAGCATCTGCCTTGCTGACTTCTGCCCCAGAAACCAACCGAGTCTTTCCTGAATCTCCAGTTTTTGTGTAGATCTTCATTGAGACCATCTTCGACCTGTGGGCTGGAACAGTCAATTTGTTGACGACCTCATCAAACCAAGATGAATTCAAGAAATGAACAAGTTGTTTGTGACCATCCCCCATGCGGGGGAGCAAATCCCCGACATTTGCACCTGGCTCAAGACGCTCCCCGAAACTGTCCTCATGTGCGACACCGATCGGTATGTGGATCGTCTTTATTCTTCAATTGTGCAGGATTTGAATCTGGAGGCGGTGGTGGCCCCTTGGCACCGCTACGCTGTGGATCTGAATCGTCAGCCCCAAGATCTGGATGAGGGTGCCCCTGGGAAAAAACTGAGTGGAGGATTTCATTGGCGATTCACAACCTTGGGGCAAACTCTGTTGGATCGCCCCATCACTCCCACCGAACATGCTGAACTGGTGGCGTTGATTTATGAACCTTTTCACTCCGCCGTCGGAAAACAGTTTGAGAAACGACTGCAAGCAGGGTTCTTGGAGGTGTATCATCTCGACTTGCACAGCATGCCAAGCACCGGAAATGCTTCGCACCGCGATCCGGGAGAAAAACGCGCCGACATCGTGATCAGCGACAGCCTCGGAAAATCTGCGAATCGCGAGTTTGTCGATCAAGTCCTTCTCAGCTTTGTGCGAGCGGGACTCAAAGTCTCTTACAATTGGCCCTATGTCGGTGGACGTCTGACCGAACAGTATGGGCAACCGCAAAAACACCAGCACACGGTGCAAGTGGAATTGAACCGAAGCCTGTACATGGATGAGTCCACAAAAGCGTTCTTGCCCGAGAAGGCGGAAAAGTTGATTCCCAAGCTGCGTGAAGCCCTCACCACTCTCACTTTGAACCTAAAGTAACTTAGAGATACCAGCTCATCGAGTCCGACGCGACAGGCTTGGGTTCAAATGGTCGAATTTTCTCCTCGAGCTCTTTGAGCTCCCTTTCGGCCTCAGATTTCGCATCAATTGCCTTTTGAAGTTCAGCTTTCAATTCATCAACGCTGAGTCTTCGGAGCTTGAACACATCTTTCAGGCTCTCTGAAGCAAAGGTGTCAAAGGCGATGG
>FRDC01002681.1_pt1 | contig 22312 bp, 24 predicted proteins | sample 1106171 | NCBI WGS metagenome assembly FRDC01 (sample SAMEA3930566, study PRJEB13176) | freshwater metagenome | biome: Drinking water system; feature: drinking water; material: water | place: Singapore | collected 2014-12-20 | reverse complement strand
AGCCGGTGACGATCACCTTGCCGTTCTCGGCCATGGCATCGCCGATCGCGTCGAGCGATTCGGCCACGGCGGAATCGATGAAGCCACAGGTGTTGACGATGACGACATCGGCCGCGTCGTAGCTGCCGACGGTTTCATAGCCCTCTGCCCGAAGCTGGGTCAGGATCCGTTCGGAATCGACCAGCGCCTTCGGGCAGCCGAGCGACACGAAGCCGACTTTCGGGGCAGATTTCGTCCAGGCAGTGGGAGTTTTGCGACGGGAACGGGCGGCAGCGGCGGGCATCAAGGCACCGGAATGAAGCGGGGAGTCGACATTTTACCTGCTGGGGCGGCGACCCGAACCGCGGGCCGCCGGCGGGGTCGAATCTGCAGGCTGTTGTTGTCCCACTCGGCGCTGTCCGGCGGCATGACGCGGGGCAAGCGGCCGTTCATCGGCGCTCGTTAGACTAGGTTCAAACGAAAGCGTCCCCCCTCAGGAGCACAGTCATGGGCAAGTTGCTGAAAATCGGGTTCGGAATCGTCGGCGCGCTGCTGCTGGTGGTCGTGCTTGCGGTCGGCGCCTTCGCGCTGTTCTTCGATCCGAACGATTTCCGCAGCCAGATCACGAAGGCCACGAAGGACGCCACCGGCCGCGAACTGACCGTCGGCGACATCAAGCTCAGCATCTATCCGGTGCTCGGCGCGCGCGTGCAGGCGGTCAGCTTGAGCAACGCGCCCGGTTTCGGCGACCAGCCGATGGCCCAGATCGCCGAGGCCGATGTCGGGCTCAAGCTGCTGCCGCTGGTGCTGCAGCGGAGCTGAAGGTCGGCAAGGTGGTGCTGAACGGCCTGAACCTGCGTTTGGCCAAGAACGCCGACGGCGTCAGCAACTGGGACGACCTGACCAAGACCGGCGAGAAGAAGCCCGATCCAGCCGCTGACGCGCCCAGCGAGGGTCCGGGGCTCAAGTCGATCAACATCGGCGGCATCACGATCAACGACGCCAACATCGCCTACGACGATGCCAAGGCCAAGCAGAGCTATGCAGTGTCCGGCCTGAACCTGTCGACGGGCTCAATCACCCCGGGCGAGCCGTTCGACCTGAAGCTGGATTTCTCGACCACGGCGAAATCGCCTGCGCTGAAGGCCGACGTCAAGCTCGTGACCCGCGTCGAGTACGATCTCGCGCAGCAGCAGTACGCGGCGGACAAGCTGGTGCTGAAGGTGCTGGCGACGATGCCGGACCAGAAGGCGGACATTGAACTGGCCGGCAACGTCAAGGCTGATCTTGCCAAGCAGACCGCCAACGTCGACAAGCTCACCGTCAAGGCCAAGGCCGAGCAGAAGGAACTGAAGGCGGACGTCGCGCTCGCCGTCGGCATTTCGGCCGTGATCGACAAGCAGCAGGTGCGCGCCGAGAAGATCGCGCTGAAGATCGACGCCGAAGGCAAGGCGCTGCCGGGCGGCAAGCAGACCGTGAGTTTCACCGGCGATGCGATCTACGACGGCAGCAAGGGCACGATGAAGCTCGCCGGTGGCGATGTGCAGGTGGCCGGGCTCGACGCGACGATCGCGCTCGACGGCATCGGTCTGGACGGCGACAGCCCGCGCTTCTACGGCCCGATCTCGGTCAAGACCTTCAATCCGCGCGACCTGATGAAGCTGTTGGACATCAAGGTCGAGACCGCTGACGCCAACGTGCTGAAGGAACTGAGCCTGCGCGGCAAGATCGACGCCACGCCGAAGAGCGCGCGCATCGCCGAGCTGACCTTGAAGCTCGACCAGAGCACGGCGACCGGCAGCCTCGGCATCTCGAATTTCGACACTAAAGCGGCGGAGTTCGCGCTGAAGCTCGATGCCATCGATGCCGACCGCTATCTGCCGACACCCGCGCCGGTCAAGCCCGGCCCGCTGACTGCGGAAGAAAAGGCCGCCGCCAATGCCGTGGAGCCGCCGGTGCAGAGCCTCGACGGCTTCACCGCGAACGGCACGGTCGATATCGGCAAGCTCAAGGTCTCGAACGTCAGCATGAACAACGTGCAGTTCCGGCTGAATGCGACCCAAGGTCAGGACAAGGTCATCGGCCTGAACGCCCAGCTCTACGGCGGCAGCATCGCGTCGACCACGAAGATCACCGCCGACGGCACGCCGCGCTATGCCGAATCCCTGAAACTGGTGTCGATCGCCGCCGGCCCGCTGCTGAAAGACTTCACCGGCAAGGAATCGATGACCGGCGAAGGCAATTTCGCGCTCGATGTCACGTCCACCGGCAAGACCGTCGGCGCGATCAAGCAGGCGCTGAACGGCGATGCCTCGTTCAGCTTTGTCAACGGCGCGGTCAAGGGCTTCAACCTTGGCCAGATCCTGCGCAAGGGCGATGCGCTGCTGAAAGGCCAGCAGTTCAACGACACGGCACCAGTGCAGACCGACTTCACCGAGCTGAGTGCCGCCGCGAAGATCGTCAACGGCGTGCTGCAGTCCGATGCGCTGAACGCGAAGAGCCCGCTGTTCCGCGTCGACGGTGCCGGCAAGGTCGATCTTGCGCGTGAAACCATCGACTACACCGCCAAGCCGACGATCGTGAACACCGCGAGCGGGCAGGGCGGCAAGGACCTGCCGGACCTGGCCGGCATCGTCATTCCGATCCGCGTCACCGGCACCTTCGATCAACCAAAGTACGCGCTGGACCTGAAGGCCGCGCTGACCCAGAAGGCGACGCAGGGCCTGCGTGATCAACTGGTCGGCGACAAGGGCGACAAGCTGCGCGAGAAGCTCGATAGCCAGATCGAGAAGAAACTCGGCACCTCGCTCGATGCCAACCCGGCGCTGAAGGACAAGCTGACCAATGGCCTGAACTCGCTGTTCGGCAAGAAGAAGCCGCCGGCCGATCCGGCCGCTGCGCTAGCACCGGCGCCCGCGCCCGCTGCGCCGGCACCGACGCCCGCCCCGCAGCCTTGAGCCGCAAGCCTGTGGCTGCGGGCGAGCCCGACTTCGCCAGCCGTCTGTTGGCCTGGTTCGATGTCCACGGCCGGCACGATCTGCCGTGGCAGTCGCCACGCTCGGCCTATCGCGTCTGGCTGTCGGAAGTGATGCTGCAGCAGACGCAGGTCGCCACCGTCATCCCGTATTTCGAACGCTTCCTCGCGCGCTTCCCGGATTTCACGACGCTGGCCGCGGCCGACATCGACGAAGTGCTCGCGCTGTGGGCGGGCTTGGGCTACTACGCCCGTGCCCGCAACCTGCACGCCGCGGCCAAGCAGGTGGCGTCGCTGCATCGCGGCGAGATGCCGAACGACCTCGAAGCGGTGCAGGCGCTGCCCGGCGTCGGTCGCTCCACCGCCGCCGCGATCCTGGCCCAAGCCTATGGCGCGCGCCACGCGATCCTCGACGGCAACGTCAAGCGGGTGCTGGCGCGCCATGCTGCCGTGCCCGGCTGGCCGGGCGAGCCGAAAGTCGCTGCCAAGCTGTGGGCCGTATCCGAGCGTCTGCTGCCGCAGACGCGGCTCGCCGACTACACGCAGGCGATCATGGATCTGGGCGCGACCTTGTGCACGGCGCGCGCGCCGGCCTGCGAGCGCTGCCCGGTGGCCGATGATTGCGTCGCGCGGCGCGACGAACGCGTTGCCGAATTCCCGGCGTCGAAACCGGCCAAGGCGCGGCCGTTCCGGCAGGCGCAACTGCTGGTGATCGAGAACGCCGATGGCGACCTGCTGATCGAGCGTCGCCCGCCGAGCGGCATATGGGGCGGCCTGTGGTCGCTGCCGGTGCTCGACCCCGGCATCGAACCCGCCGCCGCCGTACGCGATCGCTACGGACTGGCCGTGCGTAAGCTCGGCCGCCTGCAGCCGTTCCGCCATGCCTTCACCCATTTCGAGCTGGAACTGACCCCGCAGCGTCTGCGCCTCGTCACCGACGGCGGCGCGGCAGTGCACGAGCAGCCCGACCAGCGCTGGCTTAACATGCGCCGCGACGCGCTTCCCGGGCTCCCGGCCCCGGTGCTGCAGTTCCTGCTGCGCCAGCAGGCAATCGATTCTCCGGCTGCGCCCGCGCCATCCCCGACTTCCCCGAACGCACATCCAGACCCATGTCCCGAACCGTTCACTGCATCAAGCTCGGCACCGAAGCGGAAGGCCTCGACCGCGCGCCCGTCCCAGGCGACCTCGGCAAGCGGATCTTCGAACAGGTCTCCAAGCAGGCATGGAGCGGCTGGCTCGCGCACCAGACGCGCGTGATCAACGAATATCGGCTCGTGCTGTCCGACGCCGAAGCCCGCAAATTCCTGATGGCCGAGCTCGAAAAGTACTTCTTCGGTGGCGGCGATCTGACCCACACCAGCTACGTCCCGCCGAAGCGCGCCTGAGCCGCGTTCGAGCGCGAAGCAGGCCGATGCGGCGCCGTCACGGATTGCTTGACGCCGCCCCCGTCCGTCGCGTCTAATCGCGCTCCGCGTTGCAGCCCGACCCGCTCGGAAGCTCAACCCGGCAAGCAAAAGCAGCACGTTGGCCGAGTAGCTCAGTCGGTAGAGCAGGGGATTGAAAATCCCCGTGTCGGCGGTTCGATTCCGTCCTCGGCCACCATACACCGGTGGGAAAGCCCCTGTGTAGCGCGACATTTGATTTGAGCCGTCGCGACACTTGATTTGATACAGGCATTTACGGGCTTTTAGGCCCAAAAAAAACCCCGCCGAAGCGGGGTTTTCATTTTGCGGCGATCAGGGCGTTACGGGGTGGTTGGCACGGCCGGAATTCCGGTGGTGATCAGGATCGGGCCTGTGACGACGCTGCTGGGCACGCCGGTGATGGTCTGATCGTTGGGCAGGAGCGGGACGGCGTTGTCGAGCTGGATGTCGCCGCCGACTGGCAGGCATCGGCCGGTGCGGTCACGGTTGGAGCCCCAGCGGATGGTGGTACGCGCCGCGGTGGGGTACACGGCGACGTAGCCGCTGATCGTGCCGTCGACGGCACTCCGAACGCTGAATACGCCGCCTTGGGCAAACACACCGGCGCTCAAGCCCGCGCCTTGCGTGCGGCGCACGTAGGCCTGGCCCGTGCAGTCGGCGGTTTCGAACAACACGGCTTCTGCCGGTGCGGGCTGGATAATGCCCTCTTCGTCGGTACTGACCGCATCGCTGATGACATAGCGGTATCCGGTACAGCTGATGGCGCCGATCAAGCCGCTGCTGACCGGGTTGCTGGTGTCCGGCTGACCGGTGAGCGTGCCGAGGCCAGTACAGCTGCTTGTCGTGGCACCGTCCGATGCACCGCTGGCCTCGAGGATCGAACTGCGCTTGGCCTGCATCGCCTGCACCGCCGCGCTGCGCGGCGCGGTGACGAAGATGGTGGGCCGAGGGCCAGCGGCCAGCGCCGTGACCTGTGCCTGCAGCCGGGTCTGAGCGGCAGCCAGATCGCTGATCTGCTGGCGCAGGCTCGGGATCATTTGCACGGCGGTTTCCACGGCCAGCAGCCGCGCGGCATCGCTGGCGCTCAGTGCAGCAACCTGGCCCCCGCATGCGGCAACGATGCCGGCAGCGAAAGCGACGACAGCAAGGGTGTTGATTCTGAATTTCACGGAATGCTCCTCAGCGGGTGAGGCCGAACCGTATTGGGTTTATCGCGAGAAGCCAGCGGCTCCGATCGATCTACGTGAAGCCCATCACAGAAGCCCGGCCAATTGGTTCTCAACGTTTTCCACCACTGCAGCCATCGACAGGGCGCTGCGAATGCTCACGTTGATTGCGACAACGGGGTCGATATGAATCAGCGGCTCGCCGTCCTCATCGCGCGTGCACGGCTCGCCGAGCATGGCCAGCAGAAGCTCGCGGCGAATGACTTCGACGCCCAGCTGCGCGATCACGGCCGGATGCGCGCTGTAGCGGAACTGGGTAGCGATATGGCTGCCGCTGTTGTCGACCACCGTGCCGCCGCCGCTGTTCAGTACCCGCGCGCTGGGTCGGAAAGTCAGCCCTTGGCTATGGGCCTCGCGATCGGCCGGGCAGCTCAAGGCCACCGCTTGGCCGGTGTCGAGCCGCACGGCCGTTTCGTCCGCGCTGATCCATTCGCCGGTTTCCAGCACCGAGAACATGCCGGCGATTCTGGAAGCAGGCGGCTGCTCGGCCGCGAGATTGATCTTGGTGTAAGGCATGGTCAAAGCCAGGGTAATGGTCAGGGGATGACGCCGCCGCCGCCTGGCTTCCCCGCCAAGCCGCCGCTGCCACTTGCTGGCACCGTGACCGTCACCGTGCCGATGTGGATGCGGTTGTCGCCGCGTACGAGGTCCAGCGCGTCAGTGGTGAAGAACAGCGTCAGGCTGCCGCCGGCGTAAACCGTCGCAGCGTCGTAGTAGAGGTAATACAGCTGGCTGGAGCCACGTGCCTGAGTGGTGGTGGTGCTGGCCGCGCTGAAGGTACTGTTCCAATCGCCGCCGAACAACACCTGCGCATCCGCCGTGAACGTAACAACGGCCGGGCTAGCTGCTGAGAACGCGTAACGGACGGTCCCGTTCCAGCGGCTGCCCACGCCGGTGATCCGGACCGGCGGCAGGTTGCGGTTGTCGCCGGCGCGGATCCCGCTGCCTGCCACCGTGATGCCGTGATTCCCACCGATGACCTGGCTGGCGTTGATCTTGGCAAACCCCCCACCATCCGGGATCTCGCCTAGCACGCGCGGCGGTGCGGTATAGGACACCTCGTCGACGTTGCAGGTGCCGGTGGCCGTGAACGCCACGCGGGCGAAGGCGGCGTTGGCGGGCGCAGGGGCGCTGGCCACGCGGGTGACGGTGTAGCTGGTGCCGCCGAAGCTCTGCACGATGGTGTTGCCGCTGACGGTGCTCAGCAGGCTGCCGCTGGCGTTGTAGAACAGGATCTGGATCGCGGCGCTGGCGCTGCCGATGCTGCTGTCGAACCGGGCGCCGCCGCTGGCGGTGAGCACGTCGCCCTGCTCGCAGAAGATCACGCCATTGTTGATGATCTGGCTGGCCGCACCGGTGTGGCGGCCGCTCCAGCTGCCACCCGGCCGGGCGTTGCTGCGCTCGATGGTCCAGCCGCTGCCCTTGGTCCAATCGCGATCGCCGAGCTCATATCCCGGATTCAGCACGCCGCTGCTGACGCTGCCGCCGACACTGCCAGGCGTTGCGCTGACGATGGCGCTGGCCGGACCGGTCTGACCTTGGCGATTCGCCGCCAGAATTCGGTAGTCGTAGGTCGTGCCAGCGATCGCCGTGTTGTCGACGTAGCTGAAGATCAGGGCACGGGTCAGCTCGCTCCAGACGCCGGCGCCAGTCGGGCTCCGTTGGACGACGTAGACCGCAATCAGCGGGTCCTGAACCATGTTCGAGGCTGGGCTTTGCCAGCTCAGGGCGACGCCGTCCGTAATGCCAACGGCTGTCACGAGCTGTGGCTGCCCGACAGTTTCCGGCGTCGTGGTCACCGTCCCGCTCGTCGTGGGTACGACAAAGGCTTCCGGGGCGTAATCGGCCGCGTTGTGCTCCTTCAGGCTGAGCAGCGGCAAACCTCCATCCCAGCGAAAGCCCGTAACCTGGTACACGCGGCTGTTGATGCCATATTCCGGCAGATCCACCGTCACCGTGCTCATGGCACGCACCAGCAAGCCGCGCAGGTTGCACGGCAAATCGAGCGTAGCCTGACGGCGGGCCAGCTTCAGGTTGACGTGGTTGAGATATTGGGCTCGATACGGGTGCGTCACGCCCTCGTAGGCCACCAACGCCGGCTCGCGCGTGCCGTCAGAAGCCACCAGCGCGCTGATGCTGAACGGTGGCGTGTCGATCTGCTTCCAGTTGCTTCCGCCCGAAGAAGCCGGGCCGGCGTCGAAGTACCCAGCGATGATGGTGTTCGGGAGTGTGTCGATCGGCATCACCGGCCGCGGCACTGGTGACCCTCGCAGCCAATTCGCGTCAATGGTCTCGGTCGGGTTGCGGTACGCGGCCGGGATCAGCTGCACGTAGACGCCGCTCAGAATGCCCACGCCCGCGCAGGTCTCCATGATGAGATTTAGGTTGTCCTCGAAACGGTTCCGTGTGTCGAGGACGATGTCGCACCGATAGCGCGCGATCATGCCGACCGGAGTGCTGATCAATTCGTCGCAGACGTTTGCTGCAGCAGCGATATCGGACCAGAGGAAGCGCGTCGTCGGAACTCCAGCTCCGCCGTCGAGTCGCGGCGCGATCAGATAAGTTGCCGCGCAGATAATCGGATTCTGGGTCCATGCCCACGTCGTCGGATCATTCAGACGCTGCGGACCACTGCCGCCGTTTGTGCTGTCGAGCCGTGGGTCGTAGCAACGCCAGCCACGAAGAACCGGGTTGAACTGCGTTCCGAGCCCTGCAGGGAAAGCGCGCTGGAATGTCGCGTCGCTGCTCGGCCGCGTGTATCGAACACGGCTGTAGCAGACGCGGCGCGCGCGATCGGTGCTGATCTCAATGCCAGCTGCGACGGCTGCAGCGTCGGCAAGCTGGCTGTCGGTCCCGCGATAGAACGCGATGTTTACCAAGCCATTCAGGTCAGTCGCGGTCACGTTGGTGGAGCCATCCAAGGCGCCAAGCTGCGCCAGCGCTACGTACCGGTCATCGAAGTACGCGCCGGTGATGCCTTCGCATCCGCCAGCGTGGCAGACGCTGTGTGCGATCAGCACGGTCCAATCCTGGCCAGTGCTGCCCGAAGTCCCGCCGTTGAACAACTTGCCACCGACGCGCCGCTCGCCCATGACGATCAGGTGGGTTTCCGACGAACCGCGGACGTTGCCTTCAACCGTCTGCTGCGGCAGCCGCTGTCGACCTGTGAGCAGCGACTGTGCGGACGAAAGCAGCAAGCCGAATCCCAGTGCAAACACGCTCGGCGCGATCGCCGTGCCGGCAATCGAGAATGCGGTCAACGTGATGCCGCCGGATGGGAACGCCGTCAGGATCGCAGCGACGCCGATGACGATGCGGATTGCGCCGCTCATGAAACGCCCCAGGCGGCAAGCGCGTCGCCGAGCGGCCGATAGGTCATACCAAAGTCGTGACAGATCACATGGATCAGCGAGCCGTCGACTACGCCGATCGAAACGCCTTCGCCAATCGGCTTGCCGTCAGCCGACGCGGCAGCCACCGCTGCGAGATCGCCACGGCCCGCAGTCAGCACTGGTACCGGCGCGCCGAGCACGGCGTTGATGATCGCGGCCGGATCATGTTGGTGCTGTGCCAGAAGTCGCGCCGCGCCCATTGGCGTGGTCACGGCTTCAAGCGTGGTCCCGAGCTGCCATAGCGGGTCCGCGACAGGCTGGTCAGCAGCAGGGCGGCCGCGGACGGCCATAATCACGTCCCGAGCGAACAGCAGGCAGTTGGCGGTGGCCAAGTCGTAGACATTGCCGCGCCAGCCTTCGAGCACAGATGCCAGACGCAGCTCCCAGCCAGGCTCGCGCATGATCAACCCCGGCCAAATCGATTGCCAATGCCGAACCCGCCCGGACTCGTGCCCATCGCGCGGCTCTGGCCACCCCATTGAATGATCTGGTCCGCCACGGCCGCGACGCGGGAGAACGCAGTGTCACCGGGAGCGCGCGCCTTCTGGCCAGCATCGGTGGCCAGCACGGCCGCGCTGCGCTGCAGATAGATCAGCAAAGTCTCGCAGTCGAATTCCCAGTACCTGGTGTCTGTGTCTTCTTTGAGCACGGCCGTGCTGGCCAGTAGGCCCGGCGCATGGCCATAGGGCACAGCGACGAAGGCGTTGGACTCGTCAACGAAGCCGACCCAGGCATTGACCTCCTTCCACTGCCAGTCTGCCGCTTGAATCGCCGCGTTCAGCACCGGATTGGCTGCTGACAGCACGAAGGTGACGGTCCGCGCCTTGAGGTCGATCGTCTCGTCGACTCCAGGGACATCCAGCAGTGTTCCGTTCGCGAAGTACGTCTGCCCGAGGTGATCACGATTAACATCGCCAGTCGCGAAGCGCTGCGTGCCGCTTGGGAATGCAATGTCGAGCAGAAATACCCAACCGATTGCCGACGCCGCAGCCTGCCCACGGTTGGCTGTTCCCAGATCCGTGCGGCTCACGGTGCGATGTCCTCGACAAGATCAAAGCTGAAGGCACTGAATAGCGGCGTATCGCTGGTACTGACGCTTTCTGGTCGAGCGAGGCGCATTCGGCAGACGGGGGACACATGCTGAATAGCAGCGTTGACAGCGACCGCCCCACGCAGGGAGGGCTCGAAAGTCATTCGGCCAACGTGGGCAACCGTGACGCTGCCGTAATTGATCCCGGCGAGCTGATCGACATCATGCTGAAGGCGCACCAACTGCCATCCGCGAGAGGTTTGCAATTCGAGGAATTGCCCACGCTTAAACAGAAGCTGGGGCGCAACGCTCTGTCCGCCATAGGCGATCAGAGTGTTCGCGCCCGCCGCCGAAGCCTGTTCGGCCAGCAGACAACGATTGATTTTGACGTTTGAGTATCGGCTTTGAGTGAAGGCTGCAGCACCGCTCGTTGGCCGGAGCAAAGGCACGAGCTGAGTAGTGGTCGGTGTGAGCTGTACCGTTGCGCGGCCGACCAGCAACGAAGCCGTGAATAACGACGAAGCCAAAGCAGCCGAAAAAACCGAAGCGCTGCCCGGCGATACCTGAGGCGGCGCATCAATGCTTACCAAGTACGGCAGTCCGACCGTAACGTTCACCGGGCGCGTCGCGAAGTTATTGGTCGTATTGCCGGCGTAGATCACCAGATCGCCGCTCTGCTCATACGGCGGCAAAGCGAGGCCTTGGTAATACGACGCCTGCCAGACCGCGACTTCGGCCGGGCTCGACATCAGGCCCGTCAAGGGCTGCAGGTTGGCGCTCTCTGTGCCGCTGATGGTGTTCTGAACAACTGGAACGAGGCCAACATGCTCGGCTCGGCTGATCTGATCGAGCCAAGTCGCCAGCAGTGCGGCTTGGTCTGGATCCAGCGTGGTCATTTCGACGCTGGCGCGCCAGCGCGCAGTACGGCCCTGGTCAATGCGCTGCGTCGTGAAGCTGAGCGGGCTGGTAGGAGCCAGCACGCTGCGCTCCAGTGTCCAGGTAATCCGCCGAACGAACCCGTTCAGGCTTGGCGGGAAGATCAGATCGGCCATGTTCAGCTCCCCGGCGAGTAGCCGCGGGCATTGGCCTTGTTGAGCATGGCCACGAATTCCTCGCGCAGCTTCTGGCCCGCGCGCAGCACGCCGGCTTGGTCCTGTGCGCCGCGGGCATCAATCGACACGTTGACGATGTTGTCGCCACCGGTCGATGTGGTTCGGCCGCTTGCAGCGCCCTGCAGCGGCGTCACGCGCCCGCCGAGGCGGCCAGCGAGCAAATAATCGCGGTTCCCAACAGTCAGCAGCTCCGGCCGCGCTTCGTTGGTCTCGTACAGCAGGCCACGGTTCACACCGCCACCGGTGGCACGACCACCAGCGAAGGCGCTCCCGATGCTGGCGAGAAAGCCATTTGAAGATCCGCTGAGCCCGCCGAAAATAGCCTTCAACAGCGAGGAGGCTGCGACTTCTGCCGCCAGCCGGCGCAGCGTGTTTCCGAAGTTCCTGGCGAAGCCCGCGAGGCCGCCGTCGAGCGGCGCGAACAGGAAGTCCGCGAAGGCGCTCTGAATGCCGCGTGCGCCTTCCTGCGCAAACACGCTGAGCTCGCTGATGCTGGCCTTGGCTTTTTCCACTGCGGCATCGCCTTCGCCAGGGTTCGGCAGCGCGTTGCCGGCATCGATCACTGCGCGGTTGCGCAGCTCGTCCGGCGAGATCCCGAGGCGCCCCGCCGCTGCTGCCAAGGTGCCATCAGCCGCGCTGCGATTGATGTCCGCCAGCCGTCGCGCGAATTGTTCGGAAGGCGTCTGCAGAGCCGAGACCAGCGACTGGATACGTTCTTCGGCGGCGATCTCTTCTCGCAGCGCGTCGAGTCGGGCGGCATCGTCAAGCTTTTGCTGCGCGGCGCCCTCGCGCGCGGCCGCGTTCTTCGCGGCGATCGCGTCTTGCAGGCGCGCCACTTCGCGTGCCGCTTCCTGCTCAAGGACATTCCGCCCCTTCAGCTCGCCGTTGAGGATCGACTCTTCGACGCGCTGCAGTGCCGTGGCGCCTGCGAGCGTCTGGCGATACTTGGTCTGGTCGGCCAGCAGCCTTGTCAGTTCCTTCTGATCGGCCAGTGGGACGCCTTCGGCCAAGATTCCTGGGCCGGTCTGCGCTGCCTGGTTGGAAACGACAGAGAATCGCGAGTTGGTCGCGAATGGATCGATCTGCGGTGTGAAGGGGTTCGCTTTTACGAAGTCGCGGGCCGCGTTTCGAGTCTTGAGCAGATCGAAGGTGGCGTTCGCCTCGGCGTTCCTGCCTTGCAGCTGCAGGCCTAGCTGGCGAGCCAAGGTGAGCGACGCGTTGCCCGGGTCTTCTCGCAGCGCTTTCAGCAGTGTCGCTGTGTCGCTGGCCAACGGCGAGAGCCGTTCGGTCGCAAATTTCCCAAGGGCCGCGCCAGTAGCCTCAATCTCGTTGCGCAAGCGGGTGAAATTGCTGGCAACGCTCTCGATGCGAGTGCTGGCATCGGTGCCGACTGCTTGGCGAAGCGCGGCAGCGAACTTCGGCAGGAACACGTCGGACGCCAGCGTGCCGGATTCGAGCAGCTTGCCGAGCTCGGCCGTGGTGACGCCCATCGCTCGCGCGGCGATCTGGAACGCGCCTGGCAGGCGTTCGCCGAGCTGGCCGCGCAGCTCTTCAGCACTGACCGTGCCCTTGCTGACGATCTGTTGAACGGCGGTCAGTGCGCCGGCAATTTGTTCCTGGCTGAGCTGGAGCTTCGCGCCTGCTTCGGTAATCGCGCTGAAGATGTCCCGAGTCTGCTGGCCTTCGAGTGTCGTGCCCTTGGCAGCAGCCGCGAGGCTGGAGTACTCGCCGGCCAGCGAGATGAAGCTCACGCCCAGGCGGTCAGCCTCTCCACGGATGAAAGTGAGCTGATCAGCCGCTGCCGAGGTGCTGCCGAAAACGCTTTTGAAGCGTTGGTCGAGGCTATCGAGCGCTACGGCACTATCGATAGCAGAACCCGCAAGTTCGACAACGCGACGAGCGAAGTCAACGGCAATGAACGCTGCGGCACCTCGTCCGATCAGGCTAATCGACGATGCCAGGCCATTGCTGGCGTCGCGCGACGCCTTTGCTGCTTCGGAGGTTTCAACAACGGCTTGGCGGAGCGTGCGCTGCGTGGCGGCGGCACTCTTGCTCGCCTCGTCAAATCGCCGAGTCGAGCCTGTTGCAGTGTCCGTGCTCCTCGCTGCCGCGCCGACTTCGCGCTCGGCCGCGGCCACGTCGCGCAGGTCCTTCTGCGCCTGCTTCGTTGCGGCTTCAACCAGCAGTGAGAGCTTCAGCGTCATGAGGCCTTGATGCCGTCCAGGTGTTCCTTGTAGTCGGCCGCGTCAGCCAAGAACGCGGCGCGACGATCGCCGATGGCGGCGTGACGATGACGAATGACGCGGTATCGGCTCGCGCGGCTCAGCATCGCGATCTGCCGCAGCGTCATTCGCTCGATGTCGCTCCAGGCGTAGCCGGCACCGACCAGTTCATCGGCGAGGCGGGACCATTCGTCGACGTCGATGCCGGCATCGTCTCGGCGGCTGGGGATGGCTGCGGCGCTGCGGATGACTCGGACTTCGCCTTGCCGGAGCTCGCGGCCTTGGAGCCGATCACCGTGACGATCAGCGGCGTCAGCTCCCGGACGAAAAAATCGCTGTTCTCCTGCCAGACCGCGCTCGCCAGCTTGATGCCGTCGCTCATGCCCAGGGCATCAATGCGGGCATCCGGCCAGCCGGTGCTGAGGCTGATCAGGCGGGTCATCGCGGCGCGGTTGGCAGTGATCGCGTGGAACACGGTGCGAGGGTTGCCTGACACCAGCAGATCCACGACCGGCCATGCCGCTTCGATCACGTCGTGCAGCTGCACCCAGCCGAAGGCGTGCACGGCAACCGCTTCGTCACCGATCTTGACGATCTGCGGCTTGCCGTTCAGGGCGCGGGCCTTGTCGGCCGGCGTGCCTGGCTCTGTCGGCCACGGCGCTGCGGCCGCGCTCGCCGGAGTGCGGCCGAACAGGCGCGCCCACAGCAGGCTGAGCCACACCAGCAAGCGCTTCACGAGATCACCCACTGGTAGGCGTCGTTGCCGGTGTTGCTCGGCACGAAGGCCATGTCGAACGCGATGTTGACCACGCCGCGGTCTTCGACGAAGCGCGGGTTCAGCAGCTGCAGGCCAGCGGCCGAGCTGAACTGGACGCGGTTGCCGACGACTGTGCCGTGCGTGATGCTGAACGCGCCAAGCGTGGCGCCGGCGATCGCCGTCCACCAGTTGCGGGCCGCAACCGTGGTTGCGCGGATCTCGATCGAGCCGCCCGCTTCGCGATTGGTCAGCGACACGTTGCGCGCCCCGCCCATCAGTGCGTTGCGATTCAAGGTGTTGTTCTGCGCGAAGCTGAAGGTGCGGACCAGCGCCGAGTAGCCCTGGACACTGATCGCTGTCGTGTTGGCAGCGTTGCACAGCACCGGCTCGACATATGCGCCAACGCTGAACGTCGGGAAGCTGGCATCGACCACTGCTTGGTACACGCCCACCAAGCTGAAGCGCCAGACCGGAATGCCGTCTTCGTTCATCTCGGCCGAGAGATCGCCGAAGCAGCCGGTCAGGGCATGCCGGGTGCCGTCCTGCCAGAAATACACGGTAGCGGTCGACAGACCCGTGCTGGCTTCGCCGTACGTCACGTTCGTTCCGGCCGTCACGGTGCGGCTATGTCCGCAGACGCGGAAGAGCGCGTCGAGGCCTGCCGTCGGCGCGGCCGGGCCAGCGGTGCCGAAGCCCGCCATCTCGACTTCGAGATCGATCTTGGCGAACAGCGCACCGATCAGGCTCTTCTGATTGCCGAAGAACGGACGAATGACGGTGCGCTTCACCACAGCGCCAGACATCGGCTCGCTGAGATCGATGCTGCTGCAGAGCACGGCATCCGTGGCGGCAGTCGGGACCGAATCCGTACCGGACGTGGTCTCGATCTTGACGGCCACACCGCGAAGGAAGGTTTCAAAGGCCATGACAGGCTCCTGGGGGAATGGGGGTCAGGCGATCAGGCGGCGTCGCCGGGTCTTCGTCGGAGACCTGCGGGAGGCCTGTCACCGGGTGCGCCGGCACGCGCACGCCATCGACCAGCACGAACGTGCCGCCGTGGCCGTGGTACTGGTCCACCGGCATCGTGGTGATCTCGATCGCGGGGTTCTGCTGGTTGGCTTCGCTCATCACACGCTCCGGATCAGGTAGGAAGTCTCAAATTCGTCGACCCACAGGGCCACGTCGTCACCGCCATCGAGCGGCGCGCCGCCGGCGTAGGTCAGCGGCTGCAGGCGCGTGGCGTCAGGGCTCCAGCCCAACAGCGCGGCCACGACGGCGTCGCTCTTGAGCTCGATCTCGTCGGCCTGCTCTTCGCCCGTGCGGCTGTTGGCGTAGCGGGTCACGGTCAGCACCGCCAGGCGTACGGTCAGGCGCTGCTGCACCGCGTTGACCAGGCTGTTCGGCGCCGGCGTCTTGGTCCGCTGCAGCACGTAGGCATCGGCATCGAACTGCAGCAGTGCGAGTGCCGCGTTCAACTGCACGGCACCGTGCACTTGCTTCACGCCAGGCACTTCGGCACCGCGCAGGCGGTCGCGGACGGCGGGCAGGAACGACATCAGTAATCCGCCAGCTTGGTACGGCTGAAAACCCGGTCGGCGCTTTCGTAAAGCGGCAGGCCGTCATTGGTGCTGCTCGGCGCCGGCGTTGCGAGGCCCAGCTGGACCACACCACTGGCGATGTCGCGCAAGTAGCGCACGGCATCGCTGTAGCGCTGGCGCACTTCTTCGGTGGCGCGGTTGTCGAACAGCCGGTAACGGGTGATGTCACAGGCCACGCGCACCAGAGCGGGCGGAGCTGACGGCAACGGCAATGCGTAGCGAGCCTGCAGGTAGCTGTCGATCTCCGCGCCAGCGTCGGCCAGCGCCTGCGCCAGCACGCCAGGATCCTCCACCGAGTCGCGATCGCGATCGACGAGCTGCAGCAGCTCGACGATCCCGAAGCGGTCGATGTAGTCCTGGCGGACGGCGTACGTCATGGTCCGTGCAGGCCGATCAGGCGGCCGGGGTTTCGATCAGCTCGACGGCACCGATCGCCAGCAGCTCGTCGGCATCCTTCTTCGTCAGCTGCAGCTCGGTGCCGATATCGACACGGCCGTCGCCGGCATCGATCGGGGTCAGCGCCTTCACGCTGATCAGTTCCGCCGGAGCGGCGGGCTTGTTGGACTTGGCCATGTTCGTCTCGTTCAGTGGATTCAGTGAAGGGCCGGCATTGCTCGATGCCGGCCCTGCCTTCGGCTTCCTCCGCCGCGCGATCGAGCGCGCCCGGCGGTCTTAATCGACGGTGGGGTGTGCGATTACTGCGGGTTCTGGACGAGGAAGCCGGACTGCAGCGCGGTGATGACCGGCAGGCGCTCGTAAAGCGCGGGGAAGACCCAGCTCAGCGTGTCGTCGTCGTAATGCGGCGCCAGCACGGCCGGGTGACCCTTCAGCGTGTAGGTGTAGCCGTAGCTCGGCTCTTCCTGCGTCTTGGAGCCCAGCGCCACATAGGCCAGCACGCAGTTGTTGCCCCAGATGTCGACGAAGGTGTCGGTGCCATCGGCATAGATGCTCTTGCCCACCACGACCTTCTGCACCTGCAGGAGTGCCGCGGCGATCTCTTCGGTGACGATGCCGGTCTGCGTGTAGACAATGCGGCTCAACACGTTCGGGTTGTTGATGAACGACTGCCACGCCACGGCGCTGAACATGGCGACATTCGGATACCGGCCGCAGCTGGCGCGCACGGCTTCGCGGTACGTCGAGATCTGCGTGATCGGGTTGCTCGTCGCATCCGACCACTTGCTGGTGCCCGTCAGGGCAATGCGGTGATTGGCATCGTAGTTCGCCGTGTTCAGGGCCACCGCTGCCTGCTGAATTTCGAGGCTGCGCATGACCACCGCCAGCGAGCCCGACATCGCACGCTTGCCCAGGTCGACGCCCGGCACGATGCCGGCATCGCGCTGGTTCTCCACTGGCACCATACCCGCGAAGGCGTGATTTTCCAGCGCGTACGGACGGCCCAGGAAACCCGTCTGCATCCGCTTGATGGCCGTGCCTGGCGCACGGCGGGTGTTGTACTGGCGGAAGCTCTCCTTGCCGAACTCCAGAATCTGGCCACCGGCCACATCCACCGGAACGGGCGGGAAGAGCATGGAACCGACGAACTCCGGGTCCGAAAAACCCTGGGCGTAGGTGCTGAGAATCGGATCGACGATCCGGGCTTGTGCGGGGGTCTGCTGCGGCATGGAATGGCTCCTGAAACGGGTTTTAAATGCGCTTTGAAGCGGGCTCTACGCCCGGTCAGCTGGGGACGGCGGGATCAGTTCGGGATCAGCAGCACTTCGATCCGCGCACCGGCTGCAGCGGCTGCCTGCAGCGCACGGCCGACGATGGCGCCGGCGGACCGGGTGATGGCGCGGCCGGTGGCATCGGTCTCGACCAAGGCACCGGCGGCGATCGCGGCTCCCGCCGTGACGATGGCCGTGCCGAGCACGTCAACCGGGAGCGACTGGCCGCTGGCGGCATCGCTGCGCGCCACGCCCAGGGCGTTGACGCCAGCACCGGCCTGCGCGCCGGCGGGAGTCACGAAACGCTCGGCAGTGATCGCGCCGGTGGCGACGATGGGAAGAGTCAGAACAGGGATGAACTGCGACATGCGGAAGTCCTCAGTAACGGTAAGAGACGCGGGGGTTGGTCGGCGGTCTGATCAGCTGGCTTCCGCGATCGCCACGGCCTGCTCGTAGCTCGCGCCCGGATGCGCCGCCTGATAAGCCAGCGCCTTGTTGTGCAGCTCCAGGCGTTCGGTATCGATGCGGTAGCCGGCCGGGGCGGCGAACGTTGCCGAGGTGCGGCCGGCTTCCGCCGCAGGCGCCGCGCGCTCGCCGGTATCGACGCGAACGGGCAACTGGCCCAGGAACTGATTCCAGCGCTCGAACAGATTCACGGTCTCTGTGCTGCCATCTGCGGCAGCGAACTCCACCGTCTCGCCGTCGTTGATGCGGGCGGCCAGCTCGACCATCAGGCCGCGCTCACGCGGCAGCACGCGGCCGGCCTGCACGGCGACATCGATGCTGGTCTCGATCGCCAGGCGGCGCTGCTGTGCAGCCGTTGCGGCGAACTGCGCGGCCTGCTCGGTTTCCTTGGTCTTGATGGCGGCCTCGCGGGCATCCAGTTCAGCGGCGCGCGCGTCGAGCGCGGCCTGGTCAATCGTGGTCATGCGGGATTGCTCCGTAGCGGACAGGTCAGCGGATGCCGGCACCTTGATGCCGCGCAGGGCGGACAGCAGGGATTCCGGCGGGTTGTGGATCACATCGGCGGCGATCGAGGCCAGCGTGCTTTCGCTGCGCTCGACATCGCCATCAAGCGCGGTGAGCGCTGCGCTGATGTCGGCGTAGCTCATGCCGCCGTCCTGCAGGCGCTTCAGCTCGGCGCGCACGGCGGTCCCGGTATCGTCGCCGGCCTGACCCTTCGGGGTCTTCGCGGCGAATGTCAGCGCACCCAAGCCCGAGGCAAGCTGATCCAGGCTCACGCCAGCGGCATTGAGCCGTTGCAAAAAGAGCACGGCGCCGTCATGGCCAGGGCCTTTTGGCGTACCGTCCGCAAATGCTGGCGCGATCCCGCTGCCGGCAGCAGCCGCGTCGGCTGCATCGTCATCAGGCAGACGGGCCACGGCTTCGAGCTCGCCGATGTAGTAGTCCGGCACCACACGGTCAGCGGTCTCGACGCCGTCCTGGCCGATGATCCATTCGCGCAATCCACGGAACAGCCGCGCCACGGGGTAGGCACCAGGGGCTGCGAACTCGATCGCCACTTCCGGCGCATCGGTCGCTGCGAACTCGACGCCGGTCAGGCCCGGCACGGCTGGCACGTGCGCGCCGAGGAAGCCGACATGGCGGATGTAGTAAGCGCCGGGCTTCGGGTTGGCCGGCTGCTTCGGGCCAAAGAGCGCGACGCTGATCTTCTTGAACGCACCACGGCTTACGGCAGCGCTGAACTCCGGCGCGACTTGCTTCGGCACCGCATAGAGGTTGCCGCTGCCCGCATCGAACTCCAGGCGATCCACCCAGCCGAACGCCGGGTGATCGGTCTTCGGATGGCCGACGGTCAGCGGGGCTTCGCCGAGCTTCGGATCGTATCCGGCGGCGATCGCAGCCAGATCGGACGCCGCGAAGGTAAAGCGCGAGCCGTCGTTCGACGTGAAAGTGCCAGGGCGGAGCAGGTGGATGCGTTTCATGGCCGCCAGTTTCTGGGGCCTGCAGCACTGCGGGAACGCTAGCTGCGGCTAGCGTGCCCTTGCTGATTTTCCCTCCCTACGGTGCCGGCTCAGCGCTCGCGCGCGCGAACCCAGACCCATACCGAGGAATCCCGATGCCCTTCCAGTTCGACACCGCGTTGCGCGCGGGCCTTGCAGACTTCATCGAGTCCGACATCGGCCCGTCGCCGATCATGCGGACCTACACCGGCGCAATTCCGGCCAACGTGGCCGCAGCCCGTACCGGTACGCTGGCGGGTCAAGGGACGTTGCCGTCCGACTGGCTGACGAATCCTGGCACCGGGCTCAAAGCGTTGCTGGGCACGTGGAACGTCACTGGTCAGGCGGCTGCGGGCAGCGGCGTGACGCTGGGTTACTTCACGCTGTTCAAGGCGGACGGCACCACAGCCAAGCTGCAGGGCACGATTACCGTCACCGGCGGCGGTGGCGACATGACGGTCGACAACACGTCGCTCGCGAACGCTCAGACCCTGAACATCACCGCGTTCAACCTGACCATCGGCGGCGCTTGAAGTGGCCTACGTCTTCGACGACCGCGTGCAGGAGGCCAGCACCTCAGCCGGTACTGGCTCGATCACGCTGGCCGGCAACATCACGGGTTTCGTGCGCTTTGCCGATGCGCCGATGGTCGTTGGCGACACCTGCATTGCGTTCGTCGAGGGCGTTGACGGCGCCGGCGTGCCGACTGGCGAATGGGAGATCGGCGAGTACACGTACAGCGCGACCAACACACTGGCGCGCCCGACAACGCCGATCGCCAGCAGCAACGCAGGGGCTGTCGTCAATTTCAGCGCGGGCACCAAGCGGGTCAGCATGGCGTTCAGCGCGCAGTTGCTGCAACAGGTGAAGCCGCCGACGCTGAGCTTTGCGAGCAGCACCGCCGAGCAGGTGATTGCGCGCTGGGAGCTGCCGCCGAACTACTTGTTCGAAGTCGGCCGCGCCTGCAGGGCAATCGCGGCGGTGCAGGCGGCCAACTCAGGCACGTTCATCTATCGCCTGCGCATCGGCACGGCTGGCACCACGGCCGACGGGCTGGTGGCCACGATTTCGACCACGGCCACGCAGGCGGCAAACGCGCAGCACACCGTTGAATTCCTGTTCTCGCTGGCGTCCGCGACCACAGTGCGCGGCAATGGCTTCGGCGTGTTTCAGGCTGCGCTGCTCGGCACGCCGACCGCCGCGAACACGGCCGTGACGGTCGCGCCGAACGCCAGGCTGTACGTGTCGATCACCGTTCAGACCGCCACCGCGCAGGTCGGGACCGTGCTGGCTGCCGATCTTTTCAAGGGCGGGTGATATGGAACTGCTGGATATTCGCCGCGTGCGCCGCCGCAACCCGGAGCCGGACGGTGGCATCAGTTGGGTCGAGACCTATCAGTTTCGCGTGCCGACCATCACGCGCGGCCAGAACGGTTTGGAGTTCGGCGCTTTCGGAGAATGGCGGACGCTCGACACGATCGGATCGGCGGTCTACGTCGACGAGCTCGGCCAAGAAATTCCGGCTCCCTGAAGGCTGCTGATTCAACATGCTGACCGGCGCCTACCCGTCAGGATCACGGCCAACCGGCAGTAATCCGCAGATCAATTCCGGCGCGGTAGCCCCGCAGCCGGCGACGATCAGCCTGGTCGGCGCGTCGGCGAACGCTGTCGCATCCGGCACGATCACGATCAACCTGCCGGCCGGCCTTGCGGTTGGAGACACGTCGTTCCTGTACGTGGCGGCCGGCGGGTCCGGCGGTACGATCACCACGCCGTCAGGCTGGACGCTGCTGGCCGGCACGGCGTCGAACACTAACAACACCGTCGCCGCGTTCCGGCGGGCCTACGCTGCGGGCGATCCGGCGTCGGTCACGATCACCACGTCGGGCACGTCGACCGCCGGCTGGATCCAGTCGCTGCGCAATGCCGGCGCGATGACGGCGGCCAACACGTCGACGGTCGGTTTCAGCAACACGCCGCCGGCCGTGGCGGTGACGCCGACCGCCTCTGGATCGTGGCTGCTGTACGGCCTGACAATTGGCACGCAGAACGCGACGCTGACGCCGCCTGCGGGCATGACGCAGCCGACCGAGATCAGCACCGGCGGCAAGAGCGGCACCAACTTCGTTTCCGTCGGCGGGGCCTACGAAGGCCCGGTCGCCACGACCTCGCAATCGCGCCAGGGCACCAGCAGCACCGGGTCCGCGCTCGACGCGATCCTGATGGCGATCGAGCCCGCCGCCGGTGGCCCGACCGCGATCACCGGCACGGCCAGCGGCAGCGTGAGCGTGACGGGTGGCGCCAGCGCCAGCACGCTCGACTCCGCGCAAGCGTCGGGCACAGTCGGCATTACTGGCACCAGCACTGCCTCTGCGATCGACACGGCGCAGGCCAGCAGCGTGGTTGCCATCACCGGCAATGCCTCCGGCAGCACGGCTTCGGCAGACCGCACCGGCAGCGCCGATGGCAGCCTGCCGATCACCGGCAACGCACAAGGCACAGCATCGGCGCGCGCTGAGGCCAGCGGCAGCCTCGGCATCACTGGCAGTGCAAGCGCCGTCGCGATCGACAGCGCGCAAGGCAGCGGCAGCATCGACGTTTCCGGCAACGCGTCTGCAGCGGCGCGTGAATCTGGTGTGGCCAGCGGCAGCCTGGCCGTCAGTGGCAACGCGGCGGCAACCAATCGAATCAGTGGCGCCGCCGCCGGCAGCCTCGATGTCGCCGGGAATGCTGCTGCCGGATCTGCTGGCGCGAATCGCACCGGCACTGCCTCGGGCGGTATCGACATCGCCGGGAGCGCCACTGGATCCAGCGTCGATCAGGCCAGCGCTGCCGGCGCGATCGCGGTCACCGGCGATGCCTCGGCAGCGGTCCGCATCGCCGCCGCTGCGGCGAGCCCGGTGGGCATCACCGGATACAGCGCTTCATCCACATGTTGGCGCTGATGGAAAATTGACCCACCCTGCC
>FRDC01001295.1_pt4 | contig 22340 bp, 21 predicted proteins | sample 1106171 | NCBI WGS metagenome assembly FRDC01 (sample SAMEA3930566, study PRJEB13176) | freshwater metagenome | biome: Drinking water system; feature: drinking water; material: water | place: Singapore | collected 2014-12-20 | reverse complement strand
CGTCTTTGTAGTCTATGTGTTTTATATTATTCTGTGAAAAATAGCACTTCATATTTATATTTTTTAATTCGATATTATAAATTTAATAATTAAAATGGTATATCCTCTGGATTAATTTCCTCTTCTGGATAATCTATTCCATCCATGGACTTATCATCTTCTTTGGCTGGAGCGGTAGAAGAGTCTTGTGAAGAAGAGAAATTTCCTCCAGCTTTTTTTGGTCCAAACTGAACTCTATCTGCTATAATTTCTGTCCTATAATTCTTCTTACCAGAAGCATCGTCCCAAGATCTTGTTTGAAGCCTGCCTTCAACTAAAGCAGAATCCCCTCTTCTTAAATATTGTCCAACTATTTCCGCTTGTCTACCAAATAGGACAACATTATGATAATCAACTGATTCTTGTTTTACATTATTTTTATCTTTCCAAACTCTGTTTGTAGCAAGAGAAAAACTACATACCTTTATACCGGAAGGTAAAGTTTTCATTTCTGGATCCCTAGTTAAATTACCAACAATTATAGCCTTATTTAAATACATATTTTTATTATGCTATTACTAAATCATCTATTGATTTATCAACTTCCTCCAAATTCATAGATGGAATTTCTTCAGATGTATTCTCAAGCTCAGATTCAGTAGATAAAGATTTTGAAACATCATTCTTCAAAGACATTTTTCCATTAAGAAGAGTATTTTCTCTAATAGTTTTTACCAAAAGAAATCTTACAACCTTACTTGATAAATCAAGTGTCTTTTTTATTTCTGAAAGAGATTCTGGTTCTATCTCAAATTTCATCCAACCAAAATATCCTTTTGTAAATTTTCCTCTAAAAGTTGGGGTGGTTTTAAGCATAGGATATGCTAAATCGATCATAACAGGATTTTCTCCTGAAATGTAGTCTCCTCCGTTTTTAGAAACCAAATCTTGTATAAAAGCCACCTCACTTGCCAAATCATCATTTGAAATATTTGAAGCTAAAATATAAGAAAGCTCATAGACTTTTGATGTATCAGTTTTTGAAGCAATTTTCTCTTTTTTAGCTGTTTTTTCCTTTTTTTCTTTCCTATTTTCCATAGCCACTAGACTATCATATAAAAGAGCCTATTGCAATAGCCAATTTAAACTTTCAAACTGAAAAGTTTTTTGGCATTTAATACAAGCTGTTCTTTTAAAACATCTTCATTTATATTTTTTATTTCTGATATTTTTTTAACTATCTCTATTACATACTCAGGATTATTTCTTTTTCCCCTATATGGTACTGGAGCAACAAACGGGGCATCAGTTTCTGCATGTATTTTATTTAAAGGTGTAAAACGAACGAGCTCATCATAATCTCTTGTAAAAGTAATTACACCTGTAAATGAAACTGAAAAATCAATATCTAAAAAATCTTTTAGAACGCTCAGATTTCCAGCAAAAAAATGGGCATTGCCAAAAAGCTTATCTCCAAATTCTTTTTTATATCTTTTTAAAATTTCTAGAGTATCCAAATACGCATCCATTGAATTTTTAGAAGAACGAGAGTGAAGCATAAGTGATTTACCATTTTCTATTGCAAGTTTAATCTGACTATGAAAAAGTTCTGTTTGTATTTTTTTTACTTCTTCTAAATTACCTTCTACCCTAAAATAATCAAAACCACATTCACCCACGGAAACTACTTTTGGGTTTTTAACCAAATCATTGAATTCATCACTAAAAAAATCTTCAGCAAAATGTGATGGGTGAACCCCAATGGAAGCAAATATATTTTCATTTTGTTCTGCTAAATCTATAGCTCTTTTTGAAGTCTCTAAATTTGTGCCTATACTTGTAGTAAAAACACCCTTCTCTTTCATTTCAAAAATAACCTTATCTCTATCAGAATCAAAATCTGAAAAGTATAGATGGGAATGTATATCAAAATATTTCATTATTCAAATGCTATCATAAAAAAGAAGAAACTGCTTATTTATGGCAATTGATTACACCTTTATCAAAAGATCTTTAAGAAAAAAATGGTAAAATAGTTGATGTCTCAATCTCTCCTCAAAAAAAGAGGTTTTTCTAGTTTATTTTCTTTTATGGCTTCTTTTATTTTTTTACTTGTATCGGGCATTATTGGATTTAACATTCTAGCAATTGAATAAAGTTTTTTTAATAGACTTTCTATCATTTCTAGCCCTTTTGATTTATCTATCTTTATAACTTTAAAAGGTTCATTTTGTTGTATATATAAATCTAACTCAGAAATTTTATTCCATATAAAATCAGTAGCTTTATTTATTTCAAAATTATTTAATAGATCAAAATACTCGCCCATATCTTCCCAATCTGAGATTTCTACTGGCTTTTCCAAATTTGTCTCTGCCATTTTAATTATGCGAGAAACTAAATTCCCTAGACCGTTTGCTAAGTTTGCATTATAAGATTCTTTTAGTCTTTCCATGGTCATATCAGAATCCTCCTGCCAAGACAATTCTCTTGCTACAAAATATCTTAAAACATCTTTATCATATTCTTTTACTAAATCATAAGGGCTTATTACATTACCCAGTGATTTACTCATTTTTTGACCACCACTTTGTATAAAACCATTTATAACGATAGTATGTGTCGGTGAAAGTCCTGCTGACATAAGCATTGCCTGCCACATAGCAGACTGCTGACGAAGATTGTCTTTACCAGCATATTGAACTGGGGTGCCTTCTATCCAAAATTTCTGAAAATTTTCTTTATCTTCTGGCCATCCAAGAGTTGAAATATAGTTTATCAAAGCATCAAACCAAACATACATTACATGATCAAAATCATTTGGAACAGGTATTCCCCAAGACATTTTTGATTTGAGTCTTGAAATACTAAAATCCTCTAGTCCCCTCTCTACAAATTTTTTTATTTCATTAAAACGAAAATCCGGCAAAACAAACTTTGGATTTTTCTCATAAAAATCTAAAAGTTTTTGCTCATATTTACTCCATCTAAAAAAATAGTTTTCTTCTTCTCTTATTTCCAAATCTCTATTTGGATGAACCGGACATTTTCCATCTACTAAATCAGATTCTGTTTTTTCCAACTCACAACCAACACAATACTTAATTTTATAATTTTTTTTATAAATATCTCCATTATCAAAACAAATCTGCCAAAACTTTTGTGCTGATTTTATATGATGCTCATCTGTTGTTCTTATAAAATGTAAACTTTCCTCTAAACCTAAAAGCTCTTTAAGATTTTTAAATTTTTCTGCATTTCTATCTACATATTTTTTAACATCTTCATTATTTTTATTTGCTTCATCAAAAAGCTTCTGACCATGCTCATCTGTGCCAGTATTAAAAAACACTTCATATCCTTGAAGTTTTTTACTTCTAGCGATTATATCTGCTCTTATTATCTCCGAAGCAAAACCAATATGAGGCTCTGCATTCACATAAGGCAGAGTAGTTGTAATATAAAAAGTTTTCATAAAATAAAACTGGATCAGAGAAAAAAATATTATTTCTCAAGCATTTTTTCTATCTTTTCTATTTTATCTTTTTCTAAATCATCAAAAAATTCTAAAATAACGGTTGCAACTGGCACAGCTATTACCATACCTAAAAATCCAGCAAGTTGCCAACCAGCCGCCAAAGCAACTATAGAAACTATAGGCGAAACTCCTGTCACTTTTTTTACAACCAACGGATAAATTAGATTATTTTCAAACTGATGAATTATAAGATATAGACCTATCACAAGAAGTGCAGTTGACATACCCCCAGAAACAAAAGAAAGTGTTATGGCTGGAATTGAAGCAAGGATAGGGCCAAAAAGAGGTATAATTTCAAATACTCCAGCTAAAAAGGCAAGAAGTAAAGCATTTTTTACACCAAGTAAAGTTAGTCCTAAAAATACAAGCATTCCTATAATTATAGCCAACACCAATTGGCCTTGCATCCAAAGGCCTATTTTATATTGTGATCTTTGCCAAAGATTTAAAATATATTTTTCATGTTTTAAAGGAGAAATAGTTTTCAAAAACTTACCTACCCCATCTTTTTCTACCGCCAAATAGAAAGAAATTACCATCATCAAAACAAAACTAAGTATTCCACCAAAAAGAGATGCTACCGTGTTAAAAGCTCCAGAGCTTATGCTACCTATTACGCTATTTATTTGATCAACTATTTGATTGAGATCAATTGTATTCTTAAGACTAGAAACAAAAGGTTGATTTGATAGAAAAGTATTGTTATCTATAGAAGAAAGACTTGAAAAGTATTTTGGCAAATTTCTCAAGACATCTGCTGATTCAGATAGAAGCGGAAGTAATAGAAAATAAACAGTGCCAGACAATATAAGTGCCAAAACTAAATATATAAGTATTACCGCCAAAACTCTTGGTATTTTTTTACTTACAAACCATTTTGTCATAGGCTCTACTGCAGAAGCCACAACAACAGACATAAGTATAACTAAAAGAAGATCCTTTAATAAAAAAGCTAGATAAAACAAAATACAAATGACTATGGTTTTAAATATTGTTCCAGAGCCAATATGTATGTGATGATATTGGTTTTCCATACTAATACTATATAACAAAAACAAAAAAACTAAAAATAGTTTAAATCTTTAGAAGATCTTTTAAATCTTTTTCTTTATACAAATCCCCAACCATTGCCACATTTAAACCTTTATTTACAAAAATCTCCTTTGCTAATTTTAATATATCTTTGGCTTTAACTCTTTTTATTTTCTTTATCATCTCATTTGGAGTTTCTATTTTATTATTTAAAACTGCTTGAATACCAACATATTCAGCAACAGAATCAGATGACTCTAAAGAAAGAAATGTGTTTCCAACAAAATATTCTTTTGCCTTTGAAAGCTCTTCTTCTGACACAAGCTCTGTTTTAAGTTTTTTAAATTCTTCTAAAATTACAGAGATTACTTCTTTAACTCTCTTATTATCACATCCAATAGAAACGGAAAAATTACCATGATCTGTAAATTCATCTACACTAGTTCTTACATAATAACCCACACCCATTTCTTCCCTTAATTTTTGAAAAAGACGAGAACTCATTCCTCCTCCTAAAATAACATCTAATACTTTTAAAACAGGACTTCTCTTATCGTTTGCTTTAAAAGTCCTAAAACCTAAAACAATATGAGTTTGATCTGTCTTTTTTGGTTTTATAAGAATATTTGGTTCTGTTTGTCGTTCAACAACTTTTTCTTTGTTTTCTATTTTTTGTTTTTTAACCTTTTCAAAAATTTGAGAAATATTCTTGTCTGCTTTTTTTACATCAAAATTTCCAGCAAGAATAATTTTTGTTTTTGAAGGAATATAATGTTTCTTTCTATAAGAAATAATATCTTCATCTTTCATTTTTAAAATATTTTCTTTTGGACCAAGAATTGTCCATCCGGCAGGAGTGTCGCCATATAAAACTGAAGTGAAAATATCTTGAACTTGTCTATGTGGCATATCCTCATACATATTTATCTCCTCTACTATTACACCTTTTTCTTTCTCGATTTCTTTCTGATCAAAAACAGAATTGAGATATATATCTGAAATTACATCAATTAAAGTATTTAAATGATCCGGATGAGATTTTGCATAATAGCCAGTAAACTCTTGAGATGTAAAAGCATTGTATTGAGAGCCTATACTATCAAGCTCTTTTGATATATCAATAGCCCTAGGACGCTTGAGTGTTCCTTTAAAACACATATGTTCTAAAAAATGAGAAATACCATTTTTATCTCTTGTTTCGTATTTAGAACCAGTAGAAACAAGAACAAGTAGTGTCACAGCCAAAGACTCCTTGTTTGGGACAAGTATAAGATTTGAGCCATTTTTTAGCTTTTTTTGAGTGATTTTCATAGTTTTTTTCAAAAACAAAAACTGAACAAAACTGAATATACCACAGCAAAAAGAAAAGGTGAAATATCAAAAAATTATACAATAAAATCCTGATTTTAGGAAATTTTTATTAAACTTATTTTAAATCAAACTAGATTTTATTATTTCTACAACCTCATCAACACTCTTTCTTTCTTGTTCTCCACTATCTCTATAACGCAAAGTGACGCTGTTATCTTTTTCAATAGTATCAAAATCAATAGTCACACAATAAGGTGTACCTATTTCATCTTGTCTTCTATATCTTTTACCTATATTTCCATTATCATCAAATTCAACATTACCGAATTCTTTTTTAAATATTTTATAAACTTCTTTTGCTCTTTCTATCAATTTTTCTTTATTTTTTAAAAGAGGAAAAACTGCACATTTTACAGGGGCTATTTTAGGAGGAAAAGAAAGATAAACTCTTGTATCATCTCCCATATTATCCTCTTTATAAGATGAAACTAGAACCGCAAGCATTGTTCTTCCATGTCCCATAGATGGCTCAACTACATGAGGAATAAACCTTTCTTTAGTTTCTTCATCAAAGTATGACAAATCTATACCCGAGCCAGATGAATGACTTTTTAAATCATGATCTCCTCTATATGCTAGACCATAAAGTTCTTTTTTACCGAAAGGATATTCAAACTCAAAATCAATTGTCCTTTTTGAATAATGCGCTCTATCTTCTGAAGATACTTCGAGCTCATAAACTTTTTCTTTATCTATACCAACCTTTTCTATCCATTTCCACATCTCTTCCCTCCAAAATTCAAAATATTTTTGCCAGTCAGATTCTTTTAGGAAAAATTCAAACTCCATCAAATCAAATTCCCTTACTCTAAAAAGAAAATCTCTTGGAGCTATTTCATTTCTATATGCTTTTCCTATCTGTGCCAAACCAAAAGGTAGTTTTGGATGAATGGTGTCCATTATATTTTTAAAATTAACAAACATTCCGGGGGCTATTTCACCCCTTAGATAAGCCGTACTTAGAGATGAACTACCTATATTTACAGGAAACATGAGATTAAATTTTTTTTCTTCACCTAAGACACCGCCACAATCTGGACATTTTTTTTGTTCTAAATATTTTTTATCCAAATGATCTGCTCTAAATCTATGATGACATTTTTCACATTCTATCATTGGATCTGTAAAACCGGAGAGGTGTCCTGATGCTTGCCAAACACCTTCTGGCATTATTGTGGGAGTAGATATGCCAAAAATATTTTCTTGTTCAGAAACAAAATGTTTCCACCATAACTCTTTTATATTATGAGATAAAGATGCTCCATAAGGTCCATAATCCCAAGTACCAGAAAGTCCTCCATAAATCTCTGATCCTTGAAAAACAAATCCCCTTCTTTTACAAAGAGAAATTATTTTTTCCATTAAATCATTTTCTTTTTTATTTTCTTTTTCCATTTTTGCTATTATATACAAAATATTTTTTTGAGAAGTTTATTTCACAACCGCACCATCATTTACCCCTGTATTTGTATTAAGTGGTGGAAAAGAATCTTTAATATTCCTTTCTGTAAATGTATCTTTTCCAGTAGCCACTATTTCAGATGTAATATCTGGAATAATTCCAACCTGAGCTAAACTTGGTAAAATTTTTACTTGAAATGATACCTTCCTAGGAGAATATGTAAAACCAGAAGAAGCTGGTAAATTACCAACATTCCACAAAACAGTTCTGGTGTCAGAGTTATATGTCACATTTTCACCACTTGGAGAAATGACATTTGTAAATGTCACATACTGAGGCAAAATTGTGTTTACTCTTACATTGGAAACATCATTATGAGTATTGGTTAAAGATAACTCAATGGTATATGTGGTTTCTTTTTCAGCTTTTGGAGGAATAGGCCCTGTATTTGATATTATTCCAGAATAACTTGTTTTTGCATTTAAAGACATTTTTGTTAAAACTTTTATAGTCTTTGATATTTTTGTTGAAACTGATTCAGTGTCTCCACCAGAAATAGATCTTATACCAGAAACATTCCCTTCTAAAACAATTGAGGGATTTTTAACAGAAGCTGGAATACTAGACATATTAAAGAAGAATAAAAAGTTGCGCTCATCAGAAGGATTTATTTCCGACAAAGAGGTGTTTGTATTTTTATTCCAAACAATGTTGTTGTTAATAGATTCATAAAAACCCCCAGAAGACGGCCTTACTGAATTTCTATCAAAATAATTTCCTTGAAATTTTAAATTTACATTTACATTAGATAATTTATCAAATAAAGTATTTGTTAAAGATATCTCTCCTGTAATATCTTCTGATGGAGAAACGACTATATCATTTTTTTGACCATCTAAAACCATTTCTAGATCTATAAAAGATTTTTTCACAACAAGAGTATTATCTTGACTTGCCAAAGCAATCTCATCTCCGCCCTGACCCTTACTTGAAACAAACCATTTAAAAGTTCTTTCTTCATTATTTTGAGCTAATATATTTCCATTTAATACAAACTCTTTCTTTTCACCATTTTTTATATCACCTAAAGACCATTCATTTATAGAACCTTTATCTGGTTTTATAGAAGCATCTTTAAATGAAAACCCATAAGGATACTCTGCTTTTACAAAAACATCTTGCAATACACCAGGTGAATTTGAAACTAGAGAGATATTTAAGCTAACATCTTGCCCAGAATTTATTTCTTTTGGTGAAGAAATATTTAGAATTAAAGGAGACGATCCTATTGTTATCTCGTGTTTTTTCTCTTTAGTAAAAATAGCGTTTGAACCTTTCAGTTTATAGGAGACTTTTATATTAAATACTTTTATAGTGTCTTTATTACCTAGTATATAAAACTTTATAGGTCTAGAAGCCGATTCTCCACTTTTTATATCTCCTATATCATATTTTTGATATGTAATAGGATTTTCAAGTTCCCTATCCATTTTCACCCCATCAGGAAATTCAATAATCATTGACACAGCCTCAATAGATGCTTTGTTTTGATTTAAAATAGTAATAGTCATATCGGTATCTTCCCCAGACGAAACAGATGATGGTCCGACCACCTTTATATCTAAATTCTGTGAAGATGTTCTACTCCAACCTCCAAAAAATAAAAACACTGAAGCAATAGCAGACATAACAAAAAATACTACAGCGAAAATGAAAAATTTTTTTACAAAAGAATTTTCATTATAGGAAGAATATAAAACCTTCTCTGGAATATGTAAACTATTTCCATCCGTCCAATCTGGTTTAGAAATATCTTTTTCATGATCTACAATACTTCTTCTATCATCAATAATAGGTTCAATATTTCTGGAATAAAGTCTTTTTTTCAAATTCTCTATTCTATTTTTATCTATTTTCATAAATAATATTTTAACATTAAAGTTGGCTTTCTTTAAGTCCAATGTTTATAAGCTCTAAAATCTTTGATGAATAACTCTTAGCAAAAACTTCTATTTCTTTATTATTTTCTAAAGTATTTTCAATAATATTTTTAACATTTAAATCGCTATCGGAGACATAGCCAAGTAAATACAAAAGTCTAACCATAGTTAGTATTTCATAATAAAACATATTTTCTTTAGTTGAATCTTTAATCAAATTAAATCCATTTAAAACACAATCATAAAGAAGAGTATTATCCTCCTCCCCTTGAATAAGCCTTACCAAAACTGCACTTATATTTGCAATAGCTTTTTTCTTAAAAAAATCACTTGTCTCAAAATAAAAATTTGAAATTGGTATTGCACCTGTCACCCTAAAACCAGATTTACCTAAAACAAAAGAAAATTTTGAAACGGAAAATTCTTGTAAACCAAATTTAAGTTTTGAATTATATTTTCTAACACCTTGAGCTTTAGCTCTTATAAGACCAAACTCTCTAGTAAAAATTAGATACCCTGCACTTGTATCATATCTAAAGATTTTAATGACTATACCCTCTGTAGTATATATTTTATGTGACATTTTTATAAAAGTTTTATATCAAAACTTATATTTTCTTCACCTAAAGAAAAATTATTTGAAAATTCTTTATTTTCAAATAATAAATCTTTTGCCCCCGTTGGTTTAAATATTTCGGATTTATATTTTTGAAAAAAATCTTTATTTTCAGTCTTTAAGTAAATAATAATATCTTGACTAGGGATCAAATTTTGTTTTTTTCTGACATCTTGAATTGCCCTTATAAATTCTCTTATAAAACCTTCTTCTTTTAAATCTTCTGTGATTTCTGTATCTAACTCAAATAAAGAAATATTGTTGTCTAAAATCACATCCTTAACATTTCCTTCTTTTTTTATAATGGAAACAGCCTCTTGCCAATATTTTGGCACTTGAACAGAATTACCTATTTTTATTTTATTTAAAGGTTGCTTTATTTTTATTTTTTTATTTTCCCTCTCAATTAAAATATTGGTGACAAAATCCATACAAAATATCATGCTAGAATTTATTTCTTCATCTACCTCTCTATTATATTTTGGCCAATCTTCCAAATGGACACTTTCTTTTTTTGGAATAGTCCTCTTATAAATATTTTCTGCTAAAAATGGCATAAAAGGTGCAATGATTTTTGAAAATTCATTTAAAACATATCTTGTATAAAACAAAACTTCTTTTTTTTCTTCTAAAGAATCAGATTTAAATCTTTCTCTTGAAACTCTAATATACCAATTTGATAAATCTTCCATAAAATCCATTATAGGACGAGTGGCTTTGTCTAACTCATATTTATCCATAGAAGAAGAAATTACTTTTTCTAAATCTACAAGTTTATTTATAATCCAGCTGTCTAAAAATATCTCTTTTGGACTATCCTTAAAATCAAAATTATACATTTCATAAAGAGAAAGTATATTTTCTATTTTAGAAACTATCTTTTTATAAACTTCGTCAACTAATTTTTCTGAAAAATTAAAATCTTCCGCTTTAACTAAAGGGGTTGATAAAAGAACATAACGCACTGAATCTGCGCCATATTTATTTAAAACATCCATAGGATCTGGATAGTTTTTCAATTTTTTTGACATTTTTCTACCATCTTCTGCTAAAACTAAACCGTTTACTATTACACTTTCATAAGGACTTTTATCAAATAAACCTGTAGATAAAACCAAAAGAGTATAAAACCAGCCTCTTGTCTGATCCAACCCTTCAGCAATAAAATCTGCTGGAAAAAGAGAGCTGTCATTTTTCTCAAACAAATCTTTGTTTTCAAAAGGATAGTGTACAGATGCAAAAGGCATAGAACCAGAATCATACCAAGTATCAAAAACATCAGAAATTCTTTCCATTTTTTCTCCATTCTCATCAAAAACCTCTAGATCATCTATAAAAGGTCTATGTAAATCTATTTCAAAATTTTCATTTATAGGAAGTTTACGAAAATCAATCTCCCTTACTTCGGCATTATAAAAAGCATCTTCATAATAATTTGCTGTTTCCATTTCTCTAACAGAAAAACCTTTGGAAAAAAGAGCTGTTAAATGTAAGGGGGCTCCATGGGATACAACTAATATATTTTTTCCTTCATATCTACTATCTATATCATACATAAAATCAGCCATCCTTTTTCTTACATCATCCCAATTTTCTACCCCAGATATTTTCTTTTCAAATCTTTCTCTTGGGGTTGGAAAATTTTCTCTTATATATTTTTCCCAAGTCAAACCATCAAATTGACCTGCCTCTATTTCAGACAACCTTTTATCAAAAATAATTTCATTATTAAAACCAATATTTTCCTTTATTATTTCGGCAGTTTCTTTTGTTCTTAAAAAAGGAGAGGAAAAAATAATATCAATATTTTTATCTTTCAAAATTTTAGAAGCATCTACTACTTCTTTTCTGCCGTTTTCTGTTAAAGAACATTTACCGTTTTCTTTTGTCATTATTATATCTCCATTTGCATTTGCCTCTGACTCACCATGACGAACAAAGAAATAATTATTTCTCTTTTTTATTTTTTGTTTTATTTCTTCTACAGATCCGACAACAAATAAAGATCCATCTTTTTTCTGCCAGACAGGAAGTGGTGCACCCCAGAAACGAGACCTTGAAATAGCCCAATCTCTAGCCCCTTCTATCCAATCACCAAATCTATTTTGACCAATTTCTTCTGGCAACCATTTTATCTTTTTATTAAGCTCAAGCATTCTTTCTTTTAAATCTGTCACTTTTACAAACCAAGAGCTGGTAGCATAGTTTAAAAGAGGTGTATCACAACGCCAACAATGAGGATATGAGTGGACTATTTTTTCCTTAGCAAAAAGTAAATTATTTTTTGCTAAATATTTTATTATTTCTATATCAGTCTTTTGATGTGCATCTTTTTCTCCTTCTTCATTTTTAGGTTTTACAAACAAACCGGCAAAATCTATCACCTCTGATTTCATTTTCCCATCAGAAGAAACATGCTGAATAAAAGGTAAGCTATATTGCTTTAATAAATTATAATCGTCTTCACCAAAAGCTGGGGCTATATGCACAATACCAGTACCATCTGTGTCTGTGACAAAATCTCCAGCATAAATCTTCCAGCTATTTTCTTTATTTTCCAATTTAGCTTCACTACTATAATAATTAAAAAGCGGTTTATATTTTTTACCCAAAATTTCTTTTGTAGACACTTCTCTTAAAATCTCATAATTTTCTTTAAATACATTTTCTACTCTTGATTTTGCAATTATATATTTATTACCATCTACTTCACCCTTAACTTCTACATATTCCATATCCTTGTTTATAGCCAAAGCGGTGTTCCCCGGAAGTGTCCATGGTGTAGTAGTCCAGACAAGCAAATATGTATTTGGTTCATCTTCCAATTCAAATTTTACATAAACAGAAATATCTGTAATGTCTTTATAACCCTGATTAACTTCAAAATTTGAAAGTGTTGTTTCGCATCTTGGACAAAGATGCATAGATTTAAAACTTTTATATATAAGCCCCTTGTCATATAAAGTTTTAAAAGACCACCAAACACTCTCAGTGTATGACTTATCCATTGTTCTATAGTCATTTTCCATATCAACAAATCTGCCAAACCTCGGAATTACATCTTTCCAAATATGAGCATACTTAAAAACACTATCTTTAGCCTTTTTATTAAATTTTTCTATTCCATATAAAATAATATCTTTCTTGCTTTTAAGACCTAGTTCTTTTTCAATCAAATTTTCAATAGGCAATCCGTGACAATCCCAACCCCATTTTCTTAAAACTTTTTTGCCTTTCATTGTCTCATAACGAGGAACAGCGTCTTTTATAGTTCCAGCCAAAATATGCCCGTAATGAGGTTCCCCTGTAGCAAAAGGCGGGCCATCATAAAAAACAAAATTGCCATTTGGTGATTCTTTTTTCAAAATTTTTTCAAAAATTTTATTTTCTTTCCAAAACTGAAGGATATTATCCTCCCTTTTAGCGACTTCACTTTTATTTTGTTCTTTGTGATCCATAGAAAAAATACTATCATTTTTCAAGATTTTTATAAAGAAAAACCCAGCTAAGAAGCTGGTTTAGATTTATATTTAAAATCCAAAATATAATAAAATAAAGCCACAACAAATTTCCATAAACCAGTTAAATAAAACATGATTTTGGTTGGAATTACAATTATGCAAAAAAGAGAAAAATAAGCAGGCCAAAGTAATGCAAAAATTAATGCTATAATTAAGCAGAAAAAATCCTCTGCCACACTCATTTCAACAAGTGGTACTTCTCTTCGTAGAAAATAATAAAATATAAGTACATTAAATATATATCCACCAAAATAAATACCCCATTTAAAACTTTCTTGCTGATCCATTCTGGAAAGAATTAAATCAAATATTTTGTTTGATGTCAATTACATCTCTTCTGGAGTTTTGATACCTAAAAGCCACAAACCTGATTGCATGGTTTCTTTAAAAACTTCTGTAATAAATATTTTGTATTGAGAATTTGTATCTTTTTCATCAACTATTTTTTCTTTTGCGTAAAAACTATTAAACTCGCCTGCCAGCTCTATAAGATATGTGCAAATGTATTGTGGAGAAAAATCTGCACAAGACCTCTCTATTACAGAATAAAATTTTGAAAGCAATCTTTCCAAATTTTTAGTTTGCCAATTTTCTGGAATTTTTGAGTCTGATTTCAAACCAATCTCACCAGCTTTCTTTAAAACTGAATTTGCTCTAACAGCAGAATACTGCAAATATGGCCCAGAGTCCCCTTCAAAAGAAAGTGATTTATTAAAATCAAAAATAATATCTTTACCTATTGATTGTTTAAGTATTGAATATTTTATTGCACCTATTGCCACAATTTCTGCAATTTCATTTTTCTTATTTTCTTCAAAATCCCTATCCACCATTTTATCTAAAACATTTTTCTTTACTTCATCAATAAGCCAAACTGCTGTAATAACATTTCCTGTTCTAGAGGACATTTTCCCATCTGGGAGTTTAAGCATTCCATGAGAAAGATGATGTAATTTACCTTTTCTATCAGGAAACACTTCTCCTATGGCTACCTCCACAACATCAAAAAAACTATCCTGCTCATTTGCTGTTATTGTAATAGACTCATCATAATCAAATATTTCTTTTTTAATTTTTGCCAAACCAACTTCTTTTGCTTCGTAGGTCGGCAAGCCGTCGCTATTTAAAAATACTCTTATGTGTGTTTTAGGATAAAAATTTTCTCCCTTAAATATAACCGCACCATTTTCCCCTTTTTCAAAAACTTTTCCAATATTTTCTTCCACTATTTTTTTACCGATTTCACCTGACTGACTTTCAAAAAAATGATGATTAAAATAGCTATCTAATCTTTTATAGATTTTTTCAAAATTATCTAAACTTTGTTTTTTACCTTCTTTATAAATTAAATTTATATATTCATCATTTTCTTCGTATATTTTTTTATTTATCTGATCAATCTCAACTTTCTCTATTAAATTTTCATAAGCCAAATTTCCAATAGCATAAGCTTTAGAAAAGTTATCTGTTTTTTTATTTAAAATAGCCCAAACAGCCTTTGCGACATGAACACCTTTGTCTCCATGATAAGAGCAAGTTTCCACCTCAGCACCATTTGTTTGAATAATTCTATTCAGAGATTCCCCTATTGCATTATTCATCAAATGTCCTATATGAAACTCCTTAAATGGATTTGGTTGAGTATGTTCTATAAAAATTTTCTTCCCCTTCAAACCATTTGGTAAATCTTTTCCGATTTTAATTTTCTCTAAAATTTCTCTGATACATTTTCTAGTTAAAAAGAAATTAATATAACCACCAGCGACTTCTATTTTTTCTAAATCAGAAATAATATTTTCACTTAATTTTTCTTTATATAATTTTGCAAGCTCATTTGGATTTTTAGATTGCTTTTTAGAAAATTGAAAAGCTATATTAGTAGAATAATCTCCTAAAGAAAAATTAGATGGAGAATGTACAACAGAAAAATCCTCTTCCACCCCAAGAGTTTCCTTTATCCAATCTTTGATTTTCTTATCTATTGTCATTTTATTTTTTCTATAACTTCTTTAAATACAGTCTCCTTATCTTTACTTGCATCAATTTCTATCACAAACTTTTTTATTTCTGGTAGTTTAAAAAACTTATCATAACCAAGTTTAACTAATTTGTGGTAAGAATCTGGTCTATTATCAAAATGATTTTTATCTTTTCTATCTTTCATTCTTTGTTTTGAAACTTCTGTATCTATTTTTAAATACAGATAAAATGGTTTTATCTTAAAAATCTTTTTTCTAAGATCAAAAAATAGACTCTTAAGTGACGGATTTTTTCCTGCAACTATCTGAAAAGCGTAAGTTGAAGCATCCATTCTGTCGCAAAAAACATCTCTGCCACTCTCTAGAGCTGGCAATATAACTTTATCAAAATGACTAGATCTTGCAGACCAAAAAAGCAAAAAATTTGTTAAGGGATTTTCATCTTTATTTTCTTTATCTAATAACACATTACGTATTTTTTCACCACAAACAGAACCTCCTGGTTCTCTAGTAAACAAAGCTTTTGGAAATTTTTCCTTTAAACTATTAATAATAGTAGTTTTCCCACAACCATCAAGACCCTCAATCACATAAAATTTACACTTTCTTCGTTTTTTAATCATTTTTTGTTTATTTATACAATCCAATATATAATATTTCCCATGATAAAACCAGAGAATTTATATGAACCAACAAAATATAAAGTTATCCTAGGAGAAGGAAATTGCTCTGGATTATGTACATTATGGAATGAACCCGAAAAAGCAATAAAAGAATGTCCCGATTTACTTAAAAAATCAGCTATCATTGGAACTTTATATTCTAGACAAGGAGTAAATATAATACTCAGAAATTTAGCACTTAATCCCCAAATACAACATCTATATCTTTGGACACATGGAACATTATCTTGCTCTCCTTTTGGAGTATCAGGAAAAGATGTTTTATTAAAACTCTGGAAAAAAGGTATAGGTGATGATGGTGTTATACCAGAAACAGATTTTAAAATAGAAAAAGAAATTGATATTTCTATTGTCAAAAATATAATAAAGAATGTCTCTATTGAAGAAATACCAGATGAAGATCTAAAAAATGTTGCAGACAAAATAAAAAATGAAGAGAAAAAACCATATATGGAACCTGTACACTTCCCTCCAGCTATTCCTGTAACAATAGATATTTTTCCATCAGAGAAAGTTGGCTTTGCAATACATGGAAAAAAAATATTGGACACTTGGACAAGAGTAGTTGATAGAATAATGAGATATGGAATAATAAAAGGAACTCAATATGGAGTTCAACAAAGAGAACTCATATCTGTCACTTGGGTTATAGAAGATGAAGATCCAGAAAATCCATATCTCGAAAGTGATTTGCCAGAATCAATCAAAAATACAATAGGTTTAAATGAAAATTCTATAAATCACTATAAATCAATATTCACTTCACCAGAAACCCCTAGCGGGGTTAAATATACATACGGAAGCAGAATGATGAAATATCCAAATGGATCTGAAACTATAGATCAGATAGGGTCAATAATTATAAAAGAATTAAAAGATTCGATTGATACAAGAAGAGCGGTTATCACAACTCTTGTTCCAGAAATAGATAAGGATTCTAAAGAACCTCCTTGTCTTACCCAAATACAAATATTACAAACAAATAAAAAAATGCATCTTTTAGCTACTTTTAGAAGTCATGATATCTTTAAGGCTGCCATAGCAAATGCTTTTGGACTACGAACTTTGCAGAAAAAAATAGCAGATGAAGTTCAAATGGATATTGGATATTTATCTATCACCTCTCAATCAGCTCATATATATGAAGCTGAATGGGAAGATGCAAAAAAATTGGTAATGTGCAATATTTGGGAAAGAGAACCTAAGACTGAATTTGATCCACAAACAGATAGTGACCCTAGAGGATTTTTTGTGATTAGTACTAAAAATAACAAGCTAAGTGCATACTTTAAAACTCCAAGTGGTGATGATTTAATGGACATTTCTGGAAAAACAGCTCAGGAGGTTAGATTAAAGATAGCTCAATTAGATTTACTAAGTAAACCAGATCATATGATTTATTTAGGTGAAGAACTTCAAAAAGCAGAAGTTGCACTTTCTTTGAATATTCCATATACTCAAGACAAACCACTTCCCCTGAAATCAGTTATTAAAGAAAGTGGAGAAAATAATATTTGTATAGATTGTTAAAACAAAATAAACATATGGCACTAGGAGATAAAAAAATATTGGAAATGATGAAAAAAGGAGATATTATAATTACCCCTTTTAATAAAAACCATCTGGCAACATCGAGTTACGATGTCACACTAGGAGAATACTTCTTTTCCGAGTGTCCACCAAAACATTTTCAAAATATTTTCAATATTTATGAAAAAGATCATGTCGATCATGTTTGGGGTACGGAACCAAAAAAAGCAAAACTAGCTAAAGAAGTTTTTAAAGACTATAAATTTACTTTCAATAATATAAAACCAGAAGAAAAAGTTATCTTATTAGCGCCGGGAGAAACCATATTAGCTCACACAAATGAATTTATAGGAGGTAGAAATCATATTACAACAATGATGAAAGCTAGGTCATCTCTTGGTAGAAGTTTTATTGAAGTCTGTAAATGTGCTGGCTGGGGCGATGTTGGATATATAAACAGGTGGACAATGGAAATTACAAATAACTCAAATCATTATTATATTCCTTTGGTTGTCGGTAGAAGAATTGCTCAAATAGTATTCTTTGAAACAGGAGAGATTTTGGAAAAAGATTACTCATCATCTGGTAAATATCAAACTACACAAGATTTAAACAAAATGAAAAAAGAATGGAATCCGCTTTCTATGCTTCCAAAACTCTACATAGATAAAGATATAAAAAAATAAAACAATAAAAAAGACACATAAGTTGTCTTTTTTTGATTTTGATATTTTTAAAATAATATTACCCTTTTACCTCAACACCCATACTCCTAGCAGAACCAGCGATAATTTTAATAGCCCCTTCTATATCATTTGCATTTAAATCTTTCATTTTCTTTTCTGCAATTTCTTTCAATTGAGCTTTTGTAATAGAACCTACTTTTGAAACAGCATTTTTACCACTTCCTTTTTCTTTACCGATAGCTTTTAGAATAAGAGAAGATGCTGGAGGTGTTTTTAGAACAAAACTAAAAGTTCTATCCTCATAAACAGATATTTCTACTGGCACAACATCACCCATCATCTTTGCTGTAGCATCGTTAAACTGCTTTACAAATTCACCAATAGCAACACCAGCCTGACCTAAAGCAGGACCCGTCTTACCTGCTGGACTAGCTTTGCCAGCCTCTAAGACCAATTTTAATTTTTTTGTTATTTTTTTAGCCATAATAATATACAAATTACGAATTTAATTTCCCGAGAAGCACGAGAAAAATAAATATATCTTAAATCCTCTTTACTTGCAAGAAATCAAGTTCTACTGGGGTTTCTCTGCCAAACATAGCTACCAATATTTTAACCTTACCTCTTTGTTCATCAACCTCGTTTACCTTACCCTCTAAATCTTTAAATGGTCCGTCGACAATTATTACCGCATCATTTACTGAAAGATCTATTGTGTGTTTAGCCGTACTTGAATTCATTCTAGAAAACAAATAGTCTATTTCTTTTTTATCTATTGGTACAGGATAAACTCCAGAACCGACGAAACCAGTCACGCGAGGAGTATTTCTAACTACATACCAAGATTCATCTGTGACAACCATATCTACTAAGACATATCCAGGATATATTTTTTCTTCTTCTTCCACCCTCTTCCCTGCTTTAATTTTTATCTTCTTTTCTGTTGGCACTACCACATCAAAAATTTTATCCTCCATACCTAAAGATTCTATTCTTTGTTTAAGATTTCTCAAAACGGCATTTTCATACCCAGCATATGTGTGTATAACATACCAATTTCTTCCTTCTTGTATTTGTTGTTTTGACATATTTTTAAAATTTTAAAAGATTATTTTAAAAGTAAAGTTTCCAGGCCTTTTCCAAATATAAAATCAAAAATACCTAAAAATATAGCAACCCCCAAAGACAACAATATAACCACAATAGTAAAAACGATGGACTGCTTTTTAGTCGGCCAACTAACATGTTTTAATTCTACCCTAGTCTCTTTTATATATTCTATAATACTCATATATTTATATTATCATTTTTTATCTTTAAAAAAACGCCTTTCGGCGACACTCCTATATAATATAATATTATATAATAAAAATCAAGTTCTATCTTTTGGTGACAAAATAAGCAATAAATGAGCTATGAAATACGAAAATGGAAAGACTAGAGATATTATAGTGATAAAAAAAATCATAAAAACTTTTACTAGAATTTTTATAAAAAAATTAAGTTTTTTATTTTCATAAAAATTTACATGATAAATTATCATAAAAAACACCAAAAATCATAAAATAACAGACCGGTATTTTTAAACGATAATTTCTCAAATCAACAGTTTTATCTAACAACCAAAAACCCAAACCAATATAAATATTTAGCAAAAATAAAACAACCCAGAATTCCATTCTGGGTTGTTTATAACACAAAGATATTTTAAAGTAAATTTATTCTATTTCGTAAGTAATTGTGATATTTGATATAAATTTATTTTCTCCAACCGGTATTTCAGGAGTAGCCCTTACTGCCTCTACTGACATAACTTTAGTATCACCGCCCATTCCATACATAGGACTAGGATTATAAGGTATATCCTCATAATAACTTGTGATTTTCTTTATTTTTACACCTAAATCTTTTGATAGTTTTTTAGATTTTTCTCTAGCGTCTTTTATGGCAAGTTCACGAGCCTCAGCTTTCAATTTTTCTTCATCATCAATTACAAAACTAATACCAGATATATTTGAAACATTCATTTCACCTATTTTTGCCAAAGCTTCACCTGCTTTATCTATTTGTCTTATCTTTACCTCTATACTTTGATTTACCTCATAACCTGTAATAACCTGCTTTGTCGGTGGACAAGAATATTGATTACAGATAGAAGGAGAATACTCATATTTTGGATATATATTATATGAAGTAGTTTTTATATCTTTATCCTCAACGCCCATAGATTTTATTACTGCTATAGTATCATTACCTTTTTTAGTTGCTTTATCTTGAGCATCTTTCGCTGTTTTACCAGATTCAACAATAGAAAAAGTAAATGATGCTATATCCGGTTTAGCCAAAACTTCCCCTTTTCCACTTACAGATATAACACTTGAAGGATATACACCTTTTCCAATATATCTATACTCTTTTAAAGCTGATAAAATCTTTATACCAAAAAATATTGCAAGCAGTAAAACAAAAACTGACAGGTATTTTGCCAACTTTGTTTTTGACAATTCATTTGTAAATGTATCCATAATAAACTTAATAATAAGCTGATAATCAAACTAAATTATACATTACCTTTATTTTCTATCAAGTCATATAAATTTTGAAATAATGATGCAACTGTAAGAGGTCCTATACCGCCCGGCACAGGAGTAATAGCGGAAACAAAACCCTTAACCTTTTCAAAATAAACATCTCCAATAATTTTATTATCCAATCTGTTTATACCAACATCTATAACAACTGGTTGTTTTTTTAAATCAAACCATTTTTCATCTATTAAATGTGGATTCCCAACAGCCACTATTAAAATATCTGCTATTTTTGCTACATCTTCTTTATGCTCAGTTTGTCTATGAATTATATGTAAAGTGGCATTTTTCTTTAACATAGTTAAAGCAGTTGGCTTACCTACCAAATTTGATCTACCGACAATTACCACATTTTTACCCTCCACATCAATATCATAATAAGAAAGTAATGTAAAAATAGCTCTAGTCGTAGCTGGTAGTATTGCATCTCCACCTAAATATATCTTGGCAATATTTTTTGAAGTTAAACCATCTATATCCTTTTTTTCATCTACAAAATCTAGAATACTTTTTTTAATATGTTGAGGTAAAGGTAATTGAATAATTATTCCATTTACAGATATATCATTATTTAAATTTTCTATTTCTTTTTTTAAATCTTTTTCGTCAATGTCATCTGTAAATTTTAAAACCGATACCTCTACTCCAATATCTTGACCAAATTTTTGTTTGTGATTTATATAAACTGAAGAATCGTGTCTATCCCCAACTTGAATAATAGAAAGTTTGGGTACAAAAGAAAGCTTGCCAATTTTCTCTTTAAGCTCTTTTTTTATTTCTTCTTTTATAGCTATACCATACAACAATTTAGGCTCTTTTTTGTCCATAATATTTATCTATCAAATACATAGATATATATACCACAAAAGCCCCTAAAATATATCCAGCCAAAACATCAGAGAGCCAGTGAACCCCAAAATAGATCCTAGAGACCCCTACAAACACAGCGCATAAAACACAAAATATAAAATGTAAAAATCTAACTATTTTTCTACTTTCTCTCCTTAAGATATGCAAAACAAAAAGAAAATAAGATGTAGCAAATGTAGCATGAGCACTAGGAAAACTTGGACCAAAGAAATTTATGCCATTTTTTAAAAGAGGTCTTTCTATGTTAAAAAATTCTTTTAAAGACCATACAAAAATTAAAGACAAAAACATAATAACAACAAATAAATAGGAATCTTTTTTTGAAGCAAATCTAAAAACAATAATAAGTGTCACTAGAGTCAAAAAAATGAAAGGTATCGGATTAAATAAAAAACTGGCAAAATTGAAAGAGTTATAAACTAGTGAACTTTCACTACTTGGTATTATAGAAAAAATAAATTTATCAAATGAAAACATAAATAAATTATACCAAAAGATATTGACTTATGGAAAGGAAATTTTGTAAAATCTTTTCCATGCAAGATCTTTTTGAAAAAAGGAAAACCCTTCGGGAAAAACATCCCGAAGGAAATTGGGGTAAGCCT
>FRDC01003315.1_pt1 | contig 22350 bp, 21 predicted proteins | sample 1106171 | NCBI WGS metagenome assembly FRDC01 (sample SAMEA3930566, study PRJEB13176) | freshwater metagenome | biome: Drinking water system; feature: drinking water; material: water | place: Singapore | collected 2014-12-20 | reverse complement strand
CGTGGGACATCGCTCATGCGAGGCACACACAGCAAGCAAGCGCAAGCGGCAGGAAGTGCGAGGGCTACGGCATAAATTAAGGCCTGCTTCGCAGATGTTTATTTTATTTGCCTCCGCTTTAGAAAGTTCATATCTTCGAATAACCTTTGGTGCGGGTAGAGAGGATAGTGCTATAATTGCCGCCTGCGCCTGCTCGCAAACCGTTAGGCAACATTTTATAGACACCAACAATGACCAATATCGCATTAGACACCAATATTTGGATATATTTAACAAACGACACTTTTTTTGAACTTTGGCTTAAGTTAAAGCAAATGAAAGAAGCGAAAGAAATTCGTGTAATTGTCAATGACATCATACTTCAAGAATGGGAAAGAAACAAACCTACGACTATAAAGAATCTTACAAATAATATTAAAAACGAATACAAATCAGCATTGAATCTTTCTAACTATTTTGTAGGGGAAGCGAAAGAAAAATATTTAGAGACAATTTCACAATATAAGGGCGAAGCAACAAGAATAGAAAAAGCTGTAGCAAGAGTTGAAGAGATTGAAGCATTTATGAAATCTTGTACGATAATTCCAGTAACAGAAAAACAAAAATTATTTGTTGCGGAATTGGCAATCAAGAAAATCCCACCATTTCATAATAACAAAAATAATTACAATGATGCATTAATACTAGTGAACATATGCGAGTTTGCGGACAGTGAAATCCCATTTTTATATGATTTAATTTACGTTTCGAATAATCCGAAAGATTTTATCGATGAAAAAACAAATAATATTTATGAGGCGCTATGCGAAGGTCTTAAGGAGGATATTAGAATAAAAAATGTAACTCAATTAGGAGAAGCATTAAAGCTTGCCCCAGAACTTTTTGAATACTTTGATGATTGGTTGGAAGAACAGCTGGAAAATGAAGCAGAACGATATTCTGATATGATACGAGGAAAATAAAATGTTGAATACTCAAAAATATATTTGCAAAAACTGCGGACAAGAACACGATGTTTGGCCTGCATTAGCATATTCTTCCCCTACATTTTATAATGACCTGAGTGATACTGACAAAGAGTCTATAGCGGAACTGGACTCAGACTTCTGTGTGATTGAGCATCCTGACCAAACCGACAGATTCATTCGCTGTTCATTGACTTAAAAAGTTAACGACCATTGCGAAGCTCTCCAATATGTGCCTTGGGTTTCTCTGAGTGAAAAAAGTTTCTAGGATTATGCGGACAATTTTAATAATGAATCACGAACAAAATATTTCGTCTGGCTGAGTAACAAATTACCTTTAGAGTTCCTCCTGGAGGTTACATATCCGTTACATTGAGGAACTCTGAAAGAAAATTTCGAATACCACAGAATTCTATAAAATGTAAGACAACAAAACTACTGCAAGACTTACAAAAGTATCACAGGGCCTACCATAGACAAAAATTTGACAAATCGAATGGCAGCAGTGGCCATTGCACAACCGCTCTAAAAGAAAATAAGTATTAAAAGAAACGAAGTTCGCTCAAATGGTACAGGAACAGCCCTGCTTATTTGCTCACTGGAAATTGGTTCATCCCTAAATATGTATATATTTAATGTGGTTTATTAACATGAAGAGCCGTTTGAAGGGAGACTTTCATGCACGGTTCCGTGAGAACGTAAGGGTGAAATTCCCTTGCGAGACTCGATTATAGCCAATACTTAAAGACAAACTGTACAAATGGACACACAAGAAAAGTCGCAAATACCCTTCCCTCGACAGTTACTTTCAGGCAAGCTCGCATGTGCTTGGAAAACAAATACCCCATACAAATAAACGCTCAACACATTAACACAATGAAACGAGAAATAGAAAAACAAAAAAGGGAAATATCCGATTACAAATTTGCATTGGATCAAGCCTCCATTGTAGCGATCACCAATACAAAAGGAATCATTGTTGATGCGAATGACAATTTTTGTACAATTTCAAAATACAGCAGAGAAGAGTTAATAGGACAGGACCATCGCATTATTAATTCAGGTTATCACCCAAAAGAATTCATCCGTGACCTATGGGTGACTATTGCAAATGGAAAAGTATGGAAAGGCGAAATAAAAAATAAAGCAAAAGATGGCACCTTTTATTGGGTAGATACAACCATTGTCCCATTTTTAGATGATCAGGGAAAGCCCTTTCAATTTATTGCTATCACAAGTGATATCACCACTCGGAAAGAAAAGGAAGAGAAGCTGAAAATAACCCAAACATACCTACAATCAAGCATTGAGAGCTATAAAGATATATTTCTCTTTTCAATAGATACTCAATTCAATTACTTAGTTTTTAATTCAGCATTTAAAGCTGCCACTAAGTATGCCTATGGAACCGAAGTAGTTGAAGGAATGTCATTGTTTGACAGCATTACTATAGATGAAGACAAGATTAAAGCAAAAGTAAATTGCGAAAAAGCCTTGACCGGAGAAAGCCACACTACTTTAGAGGTATATGGTGATATAAATCGAAGTTATTATGAAACAACTTATAGTCCTATTCTCAGCCAAAACGGGGAGACAATTGGAGTTACAGTATTATCTGCAAATGTAACGGAACGGAAAAAAGCCGAAGAACAATTGCAGGAGGCAAATAAAGAGTTGGAATCATTTTCTTATTCGGTTGCTCATGATTTAAGAACACCACTTCGTTCGCTGCACGGCTATGCTGAAATGCTGAGCCAGGATTATGAAAATGTATTGGATGAGGAGGCAAAGCGGATTATTGGAAACATAAAGTATAATGCCTCAAAAATGGGACGTTTGATTGATGATTTACTTTCATTTTCCCGTCTTGGAAGGAAGGAGGTACAGTTGCGTAAAATCAATATGAGCGAACTCACCAAAGACGTAGTTAATGAAATAAACAAATCAGTTTCTCATAAGGCAGACATACATATAGATAGCCTTCATGAAGTAATGGCCGATTATAGTTTGCTGTTCCAGGTAATGGTAAATCTTCTTTCAAATGCGATTAAATACTCTTCCAAGAGAGAAAAACCGATCATTCAAATATCTTCAGAAGCCAAAAATGATGAAATCATATTTTCCGTAAAAGACAATGGAGCTGGTTTTGATATGAAATACATCAGTAAACTGTTTAGCGTATTTCAAAGATTGCATACGGAACGTGAATTTGAAGGAACTGGTGTAGGTTTAGCCATTGTGCATAGAATTATAACAAAACATGGAGGAAAAATATGGGCGGAAGGGAAAGTGGATAACGGAGCAACTTTTTATTTTACATTACTCAAAAACCAACAAAAAAATAATTATGAAAAACAGCGAAATTGAAGTTTTACTGGTAGAAGACAATATGGGAGATGCTGAACTTACTATCAGAGCATTGAAAAAGAATAACCTGGCAAACAAATTAATTCACCTGGAAAATGGTGCAGATGCACTTGACTATATTTTTGCTCAGGGGATATATGCTAACCGAATCATAGATAATATTCCCAAAGTAATTTTATTAGACTTAAATATGCCCAAAGTGGGTGGCATTGAAGTGCTGCAGAAAATTAAATCAGATGAACGAACAAAGAAAATCCCCGTAGTTATACTAACATCCTCAAAGGAGGATCCCGATATTGAAAAATGCTATAACCTGGGTGCAAACAGCTATATTGTAAAACCTGTTGAATTTGACAATTTTGTGAAGGCGGTTGATGAGCTTGGACTATATTGGTTTTTATTGAATCAACCGCCTTGCCGATAGGAGTCGGTTAACAATAAGACAAATAATTTGGTTCCAGTAGACAAAAAAGCAGTGGCTATAGCAGCAGTGGCCATTGCACAACCACGCTAAAAGAAAAATAGATATTAAAGGAACGAAGTTCGGTCAAGTGGGCTTCGCTTTTTTGATTTTATGTGGTGTTATTTTTTTTGTTGACTTATCCGAAATTATACCTGTAGCGCATTGAATATAATTTATTGGTATATTTAAGTGCAGTACTTTGTAGCAAGGTCATTGAATAATCTACCAGCAGGTAACCGTAAACCGTTAGTGCAAATTTAGAATGACAGCAACCGAAAACATACGGGATATTTTTTCCATGCTTCATGACGGAGTGATTTCTGCGTGGGCTGGGGACAAAAATTTGTTGACCTTAACAGTCGAATGTCAGTATTTAGCGGAACGCCTTGACAAATCCTTTGACAGATTTTATGTTGAGCTGTGGCAGGTTGACGAATTGTTTTTAACCACATGGCCAAACCCTTTTGGTTTACCGGTGCAGATTCTGGCCGAAATAAGTAATATATTTAGAGCACAATTGGAATTACTATCGGCTGACATCAAAGACGGAAAGGTTGTGGTTGCTTGTAATCAGCACGACACAAACTTTGACTATTGCGGGGGGAACTTGACAATTGGTTGCCATACAATAAAACTTTTTGACCAAAATAAAACCGAATTGACAATTGACCAGTTTAACATAATATGTAAGGGTTATTGGGACGAGTGGAGCAAGAAATGAAATCTGCCTATACACCCGTTTGGCGAAAAGTGGTTTTAGTATTTTAATTGAATCTATGTGCTTCTTATCAGGTTTATTTCTGGAAGAGAGTTTTGCGTCCCGAATCAGGTTCTTCGCCAAGCGCCAAAATGTATTGACATGCCGCTTGGATTACATTAGTGGCGATTCTGTTGCGACAGTGGAATTTTGAAATTGATAAACAAACGACAAATGGGCCAAAATTGACCACAATTTTAAAAAATTGGCCATTTTCCATCACATAAACCTGAAAATTAATCAGAAATCAAGCGATTCTCATCAAAAACGATAAATTAGGCTTGCTAATACTCAAAAAATGAAAAAATACTCCACAATTCATACATTTTTTTGGCTTTTTACTTTAATAAGTTTGCCTGCCGCCCTTGCGCAGCAAACATCCGAAAACATACCAAAACCCGTTTTCAAAGACGGGGAGGCACAAATTGTCCCTGAATATACGGTTGAAAAAGAATGGATCAAAGAGGAGCTTTGGGTGGAAACCACCTTTGATTCGGATGGTGATGGCAAACTGGACCGCATGCACGTGTTTGTGACCAGGCCTCTTCAAACAGGGTCAAAACAGCTCAAGCTACCGGTTATCTATATGTCGAGCCCCTATTATGGGCTAACATTGTGGGCAATGATGGATATTTTTCCGAAGAAGAACAGATTCTGGAATGTGAAACACGAAATAGGGGCAAATCCGCGCCCTCACAAACATGGCAAACTTAAAACACGCACAAAAAGGCCGTTCTGGTGCGCATACATGGAAAAAACCTGGATCCCACGAGGGTATATAATGGTATATTCCTCGTCACCAGGCACCGGGTTGTCGGATGGTGCCCCAACCATAGGTGGCGAAAATGAATCGCTGGCACCCAAGGCGGTTATAGACTGGCTTTGTGGCCGCGCAAAAGGATATACCACACGCAAAGGCAGCCAGGAAGTAAGTGCTTTCTGGAGTTCCGGAAAAGTGGGGATGACCGGTACTTCCTACGATGGTACACTTTGCCTGGCGGCAGCTACAACCGGGGTGCAGGGGCTGGAAGCCATTATTCCCGTTGCTCCCGTTTCTTCATTTTATAACTATTACCGTTCAAACGGGCTGGTACGCTCTCCCGGTGGCTATCTGGGGGAGGATGCCGATGTTCTCTACGATGCAATAAACACAGGCGATAAATCCAGGCGCAAGCGTAACAACATCGCTGTAAGGGATAAAGTGCTGGTTCCCGGTGAGGACAGGATAACAGGTGATTATAATGATTTCTGGAAAGAGCGCGATTACCTGAATAAACTGGATAATATGCACGCAGCCATGATAATGTCCCACGGTTTCAACGATTGGAACGTAATGCCCGAACAGAGCTACCGTTTTTATAAAGCTGCCGAAAAAAAAGGCTTGCCGGTGCAGCTCTATTACCATCAGTACGGGCACGGTGGAGAACCCCCGTTAACCATGATGAACCGGTGGTTTACAAGGTACCTGCACGGCATTGAAAATGGTGTTGAAAACGACTTGCGTGTATGGATTCACCGCGAACGTGAAAATTCGCCAACTGCCTACAAAAATTTTCCCGACCCCGAAGCCGCTGGCGTAACCCTTTACCTGCAGTCGGGTAGTAACGGAACAGGCGCTTTAAGCCCGCAAAAGCAAGAGGGCCAAAAGCCGGAAACATTTTCTGACGACTGTTCGGTTGATGCAAAAATGATGACTGAAAGCCAAAACGCAGGCTACCGTTTACTTTATGTTTCTCCGGTTCTGGAAAAAAACATCCGCCTGTCGGGGGTTAGCAAAGTAACAATAAAACTGGCATGCAATAAGCCCGCAGCCAACCTTTCTGTTTACCTGGTTTCACTTCCATGGCAGGAAGGTAAAAACGTAATGCCCTATGATAACATCATTACACGTGGTTGGGCCGATCCTCAGAATTACAAATCCATTGAAAAAGGCGAAGCGCTTGTTCCCGGACAATATTACGAGGTATCTTTTGAACTGATGCCCGATGATCAGGTGATACAGAAAGGCGAACAGATAGGATTAATGATATTTTCAAGCGATAAATATTTTACGCTTTTGCCCAAAGCTGGTACACAACTGACTGTGGATCCCAATGCTACAAGCCTTACTATTCCTGTAGTTGGTGGGATTTCAGAATATGAAAACGCTGTAAAAGGCAACGCGGAATAAAAGAACCTGAAAAATGAAAGCACTACTCTCTTTATTAATTGTTTGGATGAGCCTGCCGTCCTTTTCGCAGAAAGCCATTGTGAGTGGGCGCATTACAGACTCTAGTAAAATGGGGACCATAGAAGGCGCACAAATACACTTCCTTAAAAATGATACCACCATTATGTCGGGTTTCAGGGGTTCTTACAGGATTGAACTTAAAAAACACCTTTCTGATACCATGGTTGTCACACACTGGAAATACGGTTCGGTCAGAGTGCCTGTTGCATTATTGGCTGGTGCAATGGAAGAGCTGAACATCGCTTATCACGTATCCTGCAAATCGTTCCCGAAAACAGGTGTTTGTCCCATGTGCCATACAGGCGCAAATTCAATAAGGATCGTTTATGGCATGCCTTCAAAAGAAATGTTTGAAAAATCAGAGAAGGGTGAAGTGAAGCTGGGCGGTTGTGTGGTAGACGATTGTATACCGCACTATCACTGCAAAACGGATAGGATTGATTATTGAACAAGCGGTAATGGCTGCATGGCACCCTGAATGCGAATGCCCCCTGTTCTTTAAAGTTCTTAATAGTTTATCCCTAACACCAATGCAATCCCTCTATACCGGAAACCGGCAGTTTCCTGGGGGATGCCCATCATCTGGCTTTCTTCAATATCGTTTGGGGTCCGTAGGTCTGCAAACTGAGGCTGTTGGCTTATCTTGCCATAGGCTGTCAGCAGGCCGATGGAAACAATTTTCTTCTTGTTGATTACACGCAACCCTGCCGAAAAGTGCCACAAATTAATGTAGGTGTATGAAATGTCATTGTATTCATACATTACATTGTCAGGGTTGGCTGCAGAGAAATCAGAATTGATGCCCATCAAAAGACTGTATTTGTTGTTCAGGCGCTGTTCCAGTCCCAGTGCGAAATTCAAAACCGGGTTTGCAAATTTGGTGATACCACTTACGCTGTCGGAATTAAAACGAACAATTTTATTGCTTTTATAGGAGGTGTCGTTCACTGGGGAAAACACGCTGTAGGGAGCGATAGGGGCAAAGAACTCTCCGCTTAGGTAGAGTTTGGTTTTGGAAAATTTAATGCAGGTGCCAAGGGACATAGAAAGCGGTGTTTTGTATTTGAACGGCCGGTTGTTCTCCTTGTCGAACAGCAGATAACTGTCATTCCCGTATTGAGTGGAATTGTTGAGGTACCACTCGGAAGTAGCATTGCCTATTCCTCCCAGGTTCAGCGATGGCAGTGTAATCGCCAGCCCGGCATTTACCCGGTCTGATTTATATGCCGCTCCCAGCTTTAGTATATAGCTGAAATTGTTCATCAGAACATTCTGCAGCGATTGAAAATTGGCGCTGTAGCTGTAAGTGCTGTCGTCCAGCCCCAATGCAGTAATATTCATGTTGCGCTGGAATTTCTGATAACGGTAGGCAAGAAAATGGGTCATTCCCAGTGAAAAATGCTTATTTACCCGATAGCTGCCTGATAATCCGCCCCAGGTTTCGTAAATGCGTGTGCGCCCTTCAAAGCTTGCAATGAAATCATAGCGCCTTACANNTTTACAGTATCGGCTGTCCAGTAGCTAGGCATTATGTTGCTGATGCTGTGCAGCGCCTGGCTGAATGCAAAATCAACATCATTGCGGGTGATAATAATAAATCCCAGCTCTGTGTTTTTACCGGTATGAAAACTTCCACTGATAAGCTGTGGTAAAATGCCATAGTTAAAGTTTTTCAAATCTATTCCATTGCCCAGAACGTTCGAAAGTTTAATGTCTTCCAGCTTGTACACATTGGCCGAAATGGAAATGGTTCCGGAATCTTTAAACGCCACCGTGGCCGGATTGTAAAACAATGCACCATTATCGCAATAGCTGGAAACAACAGCTCCGCCAAGCAGGCTGGAGTTGCATCCATACTGCGCGTTCCAGTAGTTGTTTTCCTGGGCGAAGGCAGGTTGCAGAAACCATACAGAAAGCAGCAGGAGTAAGGTGTGTTTCACATTTCAATAATACAAAAATATAGCAATATGGGCTCAGCAAATGTTGCGGTTTTGGTTCAAATCGGGAGTAAATGTGACTGGCACAATAATAATCACGGATAAAAGATTTAAATTTGAAAAACAAATTCTCTCTTGGCATTTTAATAAGATAAAGTAATTGAATGCAATTGAAAATTTAACCGGTAGTGCCGAAAACCGGCTAGAGTGGTATACAAACAAATAATTTATCAGCCATGGCAAAAAAAACAGCAAAAAAAGCAACAAAGAAAACAAAACCAGCACCTAAGAAAGCAGCTAAAAAGGTTGTGAAAAAAGTGGCAAAAAAAGCAGCAAAGAAGTCTGCCCCTAAAGCCATAAAAAAGGCAGCAAAAACTGCTCCTAAAAAGACTGCAAAGAAAGCGGCAGCAACACCAGAAAGGTTTCTGGCAGTGAACCCTTATTTAACGTTTAATGGCAACTGTGAAGAGGCCTTCGAATTCTACAAATCTGTTTTTGGTGGAAACTTCAGTACTGTGAGCCGTTTCAAAAGCATGCCCCCTTCTGAAAACATGCAACCTCTTACTGAAGCCGATGGCAATAAGCTCATGCACATTTCTTTACAAATAAGCAAGGAAACGGCACTTATGGGTAGTGATATATTGGAAGGCTACGGCTTTAAATTTGTGGAAGGGAACAACTTTAGTATTTCGCTGACAGGCCGCAATGAAAAAGAAGGAGAGCGCCTCTTCAATGGACTTTCAAACGGAGGCAAAGTAACCATGCCGATGACAAAAACATTCTGGGGTTCTTATTTTGGAATGTTTACAGATAAGTTTGGCATCCAGTGGATGGTGAGCTGTTGATCAGTAAATAGCATTGATTTCCGGGACAGCAACAGCCGTTATTAAAAACGGTGCTTTCCCGGAAATGTAATGACCCCAGGTATGCACACCGTTCGAAGAGGCCCTGGAAAAAAGCGGTTGCCGTGAAATGGCATTTACTGGCAAACCAATGAAAGGTTATGTGCTTGTTAATGAGTGACTGTATGCCGCCCAAAGAATTTTACTATTGGATAAATCTTTNNAATCTTTGTTTGGGGTCAACAAAAAAGCAAGAGCCACAAAAAAAACGGAAGAAAAAATAAGTGTAAACCGTATATCGGAAAATTATAGTATCTCGTTGTCAGCCAGCTCTTTAGTGAGCTTGGTAAAGCCAATTACATTGTTTTCATCATCGTGCAGTGCTGTAATTAAAATGCTGCCCCAAAAGGTTTTTCCATCTTTTCTCAGCCTCCTGCCTACATGGCGTGCCCGGCCCTCCTTGGTAGCGTGTGCAATTAGTCTTTGTGGCAAGCCTTCCTGCCTGTCCTGTGGCAAATAAAAAATGCAAAAATTCTGCCCGATAATTTCCTCGGCTTTATAGCCCTTGATTTTTTCCGCACCAATGTTCCAGCTTAGAATTGTACCGTCAATGTCCATCAGAATAATTGCATAATCCTGTATTTCCTGGATCATTTTCTGGTGCAACATTTCCAACCTCTGCTTCTTTTCCATAATAGTTTAATTTTCCCCCCTCAAAAATACCTGTATACACACACATTTCCTAAAATAGTGTTTAAATGTAATAATACCCAACCGTTTATATATAACGAATTAAAATAAGAACATTTTGGACTGTCATCAAGGCAGAAAGTATGCCTGCAGGATTATAAATTTAAAGGTAAAAAAAATTTACTATTTTTAGAATTCTGAAAACAATTCTATGGCTGTTTTTAAAACCAAGGTTAACCGGAATGCTGAAAGTTATCAGCGCAACTACCAATTGATGCAGGAGAAAATTGCAGAATTGGAAAGTAAAATGCAGGAAGCCCTTTTTCAGGGTGAAGAAAAATACATTGAACGTACTAAAAAATCCGGCAGGTTGCTTGCACGCGAGCGCATAGAGCTGCTGCTCGACCAGGATTCACCTTTTATGGAGCTTTTGCCGCTGGCAGGGTGGGGGATGAACGGATTTGGCCCGGGAGGAACAACCGTTTCCGGGATCGGCTTTGTAAGCGGCCGACTGGTGATGATTAATTCAAATGTTGGCACCATTAAGGGCGGGGCGGTGGATTATGCTTCGCTTCAGAAAATACTTCGTATCAATGAAATTACACTTGAAAACGAACTGCCCACAGTAAACATGGTAGAGTCTGCAGGTGTTAACCTTCCTGATCAGTCGAAAGTGTTTAACTATGGCGGTGGCAATTTCCGGTCTATTACACAGCGCTCAAAAGCAGGCATACCTACAATTTCTATCGTGTTCGGCAGCAGCACTGCTGGTGGTGCATACATTCCAGGTATGTCCGACTATGTCATAATGGTGAAAAACGAGGCCAAAGTGTTTCTTGCCGGGCCACCACTGGTGAAAATGGCGACAAATGAAATAACGGATGAAGAGTCGCTTGGAGGGGCAAAAATGCACAGCACGCTTTCCGGTGTTTCTGATTATATGGCTGAAGATGAGCGGGATGGTATACGGTTGGCGCGCGAAATTGTGTCGAACCTGAAAGAGCCGCATACCAAACGTTTTACAGAAGTAAAAGAACCGGATTATGATAAAGAAGAAATACTCGGTGTTGTATCTGCCGATATCCGGATCCCTTTTGATCAGCGTGAGCTGATCGCACGTATCACTGACGGTTCTGAGTTTGATGAGTTTAAGCCGCTGTACGGAAGCACGCTTATAACCGGTTATGCACGCATCAATGGTTACAGAATAGGAATACTGGCCAACAATGGAGTTCTTTTTTCTGAAGCAGCCAACAAGGGCGCACAGTTTATTCAATTGTGTAACCAAAACAACACTCCATTACTGTTTCTGCAGAACATTACCGGTTTTATGGTAGGCCGTAAGTACGAGGAAGAAGGAATCATCAAACATGGTGCTAAAATGGTGAACGCGGTAAGCAACAGTACTGTGCCCGCTATTACCATCATTACTGGTGCCAGCTATGGTGCGGGTAATTTTGCCATGTGCGGACGCTCTTACAACCCGCGCTTTTTGTTTACCTATCCGCACTCTAAAATTGCAGTAATGGGCTCCGAGCAGCTTGCCGGTGTAATGCAAACCATAGGACGTGCTGCGGCAGAGAAATCAGGTGTGGCGTATGACGATGAACAAGGCAATAAAATGGCCCAGGCAATGATAAAGGAAGCTGAAAAGCAAAGCAGCCCCTGGTATGCTTCCGGGCAGCTTTGGGATGATGGAGTAATCGATCCCCGCGAAACCCGCAATTACCTGAAGATGTGCATGGAAGTGATACACAATGCGGCATTTAAAGGTGCTGAAGGGTTTGGGGTGTTTAGGATGTAGAATTAGTTATTAAAAAATAGTTATTAGGTTAATGTCGAGTCTAATAACGTAATAACTCCATAACTTATAATTGGTAAATGAAACCGATAACTAAAATACTTATTGCCAACCGAGGTGAAATCGCTATCCGCGTAATGCGTACAGCATCTGAAATGGGTATTGCCACAGTGGCTGTATATTCTGATGCTGATAAAGATGCGTTGTTTGTAAAAAAAGCAGATGAAGCTGTTTGTATTGGCGGTACGCATGCCTCTGAAAGTTACCTGTTGCAGGATAAGATAATTGCTGCTGCGAAACAAACGGGAGCAAATGCAATTCATCCGGGCTATGGCTTTTTGTCCGAAAATGCTACGTTTTCTAAGCGTTGCAAGGACGAGGGAATAATTTTTATTGGCCCTTCAGAGCAGGCCATTATAGCAATGGGTTCCAAGATAGGAGCAAAAGAGTTGATGAAAAAGGCCGGTGTTCCTGTGGTTCCGGGCTACAACGATGCTGACCAGAGTATTGCCACATTAAAAAAAGAAGCAGCAAAAGCAGGCTATCCCATATTGCTGAAAGCTTCCGCTGGTGGCGGTGGAAAAGGGATGCGCATTGTTAATAAAGAAGAGGAACTGGAAGACGCGATTGCTGCAGCATCCCGCGAGGCAGAAAAAAGCTTTGGCGATGGACGCCTCCTGATGGAAAAATATTTTGCTTCAGCCAAACACATCGAATTCCAGATATTCGGAGATGAACATGGGAGCTGCATTCATTTGTTTGAGCGAGAATGCTCCCTGCAAAGGCGCTACCAGAAAGTGATTGAAGAAAGCCCATCACCATCACTTTCAAACGAATTACGCAAACAAATGGGCGATGCAGCTGTGGCTGCGGCAAAGTCCATTAATTATAACAATGCCGGAACTGTAGAGTTCATCTTGGATAAGGCGGGCAATTTCTATTTCCTGGAAGTGAATACCCGCTTGCAGGTGGAACACCCGGTAACCGAAGAAACAACCGGTCTTGATCTTGTGCGCCTTCAGATAGAGGTTGCACAGGGCTTGCCTTTGCCAATAAATCAGGAGAGCCTTAAGCAATCCGGACATTCCATTGAGTGCCGTGTCTGTGCCGAGGACCCGGAAAATAATTTTTTTCCGTCAACAGGCGAAATCCTATACTGGCAAGAGCCACAGCTAAAAGGACTGCGTTACGATAGTGGTGTAAGGACCGGCTCAAAAATAGATGTGTTCTATGACTCCTTAATTGCGAAGGTGATTGCTACCGGAACAACACGTACAGAAGCCGTTAGCCGTATGCTGAATGCACTGGATAAAATGTGTGTACTCGGAATAACAACAAACAAAGACTTCTTGAAAGAACTGCTGAAAAACAAATCCTTTGTTAATGGCAGCTTTGATACTAAATTGATTGAAAGGGAATACACCAACTATAAAAAAGAAATAAATCCGGATAGTGTGAATGCAGCTGCCATAGCTGGATTACTGCACGACTGGTGCATCCGCAAAAATCACGAAACCTTTTCGCATTCGCTGAACGGGTGGAGAAACATCTTTTACCACCCGAATATCCTGGAGTTTGAAAATGCGGAGGGCAAATTAAATCTGCAGTATACGTATAAGCAAAACAATAGGTTTGATATAAGTATCGCGGGTACGTCTTGCCGTGTGGAACTTCTGGAAGCCACAGGGAATAGTATCATTTGCACAATTAACAATCACCGCAAAGCATTTTATATTGCAGTCAACAAAGATGAAGTGTTTGTGCAGCCCCTTGCCGGCAGCACTATACGCTTTAAAAGGGTACCACGCTTTACAGAGCCTGGCGCAGCAGGCGTAAAAGGTGGTTATATTGCGCCAATGCCAGGCGAAATTGTAAAGGTGCTTGTAAAACCCGGAGAAGCTGTTAAGTCCGGGAAAGGACTACTGGTAATGAGTTCCATGAAAATGGAAACAACTATTGAAGCACATTCGGATGGCGAGGTGGAAGAAGTCTTTGTTTCTGAAAAAGCCTTTGTTGAGGCTGATACGGTGTTGTTGAAGATGAAGGCGAATTGAAGCCCTCGCGCGTTTCTCAACCAGCTCGAAATGAGCACCATACGTGAATTCGAGCCTACAGTGGGATGCATTATTAGAACTATGCGTGTGGCATCCGAGCTGGTTGAGAAACGGGTGTAAGCAGCATGGTTATATTCAACAATTAAAAAAGAGGAATTTAAATCGTATGAGCTTGTGCTGCTGTCATTTCGAGCTGGTCGAGAAAGTGGGTGAGCTTTACGAAGAATAAATTAAATGAATTATTATGTTTACATATTGAAATGCGCAGACGGTAAATATTATACAGGTGTTACAAATAACCTGGAAAGAAGGCTGGTAGAACATAACGAAGGAATAAATAAAAACTCTTATACATATACAAGACGCCCCTTGCAATTGGTATACAAAGTAAACTTTGTGAGTCCTGAAGAAGCAATTAAATGGGAGAAAAAAATTAAAGACTGGAGCAGAAAAAAGAAGGAAGCGCTTATAACAGAGAACTGGGAAGATTTGATAAAATTTTCGAAGGGAAAATGAGTTTTGAAAATCAACGCTCACGCACGTTTCTCGACCAGCTCGAAATGACCCTTCGCTCGGACTGTTCGAGCTTATTGAAGAATGAATTAATTGAAATATATACCGTGCGGTTGTCATTTCGAGCTGGTCGAGAAACGCGCGAAAGCCTTACGGAGAATAATTAATATTGAGTGGCAAACTGAAGAATAGAATTTAACAATTATGAACTACACAAAAGAACAAACGCAAAACCTGAAGCAGCAAACATTTGCACACCTGCAGATTGAAGAAAGCAACCACATCTTAACCATCACACTCAATCGTCCTGAAAAGAAAAATGCCATCAGCCCTATACTGGCAAAAGAAATTACCTATGCCATCAATTATGCGCATTACAGCGCTGATGTATGGGTTGTAGTACTTGGAGCAAATGGCGATGTGTTCTGCGCTGGAGGCGATTTAAAAGCCTTTATGGGCCAGGCAGAAGAAACTGTGTCCACCATACCTGAACCCAGCGGAGAAGTAATTCTTGGGGACTTGTTCAACGGACTTCATAAACCGTGTATAGCAAAAGTAAAAGCCCCTGTATATGCGGGCGGATTTTTATTGATTTGCGGCTGTACTTATGTGTATGCTTCACCAAACACAGTATTCGGGTTGCCCGAAGTAAAACGCGGCCTTTGGCCATTCCAGGTAATGCAGAGTATGTTACAGGTAATGTCACCACGTGCGGTGCTGGATTACTGCCTGCGCGGAAAAACGCTGAATGCTGGCGAAGCACAAAAAATAGGACTTGTGAGCCACGTTACCGAAAATGTAGATGCAGAAGTACAGGCGCTTGCAGAAGAAATAACACAGTACTCGCCATCGGCAATACGATTGGGTTTGGAAGCCTTTGATCATTTGAAGACCATACCAGAATCAGAAGCACATGTATACCTTAAGAAAATGTTGTCGCAGGCGATTAAAACAGAAGATGCAAAGGAAGGAATGACAGCATTTGCAGAGAAACGTAAACCGAACTGGAAGGGGATATAGTATTGTTTTTTTAAATTAATTTAGCACGATTTGTATATATAAATTTGCCACAGATCCACAGGTTCATTTTTTAAATCTGTGAATCTGTGGCTCAAAATAAAACACATTTTGAAAACAATTAAAATCGCAGGCGGACAAGGCTTTTATGGGGACAGTCCCAAAGCGGCCATCGCCATTGCAAAAGCAAAAGGTGCTGACTACATTGTTCACGATGCTCTGGCAGAGCTTACTTTGTCCATCCTTCAAAAAGACAAGCTGCAGGATGCTGCGCTCGGGTATGCGCGTGATGTAGAGTTCCTTGCTGCTTCACTCTATCCTATCGCTTTTGCAAATGGGATAAAAATAGTGAGTAATTCGGGTGGACTAAATCCGGAAGGCGCAGCAAAGAAAGTAGCAGCAATACTTACAAAGCAGGGTATTAAAGGGATTAAAATCGCTGTTGTTACAGGTGATGACATGCTCCCAAAGCTGAAGGAAATCCAGGATGCCGGTATCGCGCTCGAGAACCTCGATTCCGGAAAGCCCTTTTCTGAAAATAAATACGAGGTGCTGCAGTCCAATGTATACACCGGTGCCAAATCCATTGCCGATGCATTGGCAATGGGCGCAAACCTGGTGCTGGCAGGGCGGGTGGCCGATCCTTGTTTAACCCTTGGCATTTTGGTACATGAGTTTGGATGGAAAATAGGAGAGGGCGTGTCGCAGCAAGACCTGGATAAGGCCGCTGCAGGCATTGCTGTTGGGCATTTGCTGGAGTGTGGCGGACAGGCTTCCGGAGGAAACTCTTATGCAGAGTGGCCCATGGAATATCCATTGAGCAATCTTGCATACCCAATTGCTGAAGTGGCAGAGGATGGCAGTGCTATATTTTCTATACTGGACGGCCAGGGCGGCAAAATGAGCCGCAACACCATCCGTGAACAGCTGATCTACGAAATACATGATCCCGCAAACTACATTACACCGGATGTTACCGTTGATTTAACACAGGTAAAAATTGAGGACATTGCCCCTAACCGTGTTAGCTTTAAAGGTGTGAAAGGTAAGCCCCGCCCGGAAAAATTAAAGCTCACCATTGGCTTAATGGAAGGGTACATGAGTGAACAGTTTTTCTTTTTCTCATGGCCTTATGCGTATGAAAAATCTCAACGCTTTATAGAAACCACCAAAGAGATATGGTCCAAGCTTCCATTAAACATGGAGCGCTCGGAGTTCCAGTTAATTGGTTTAAACGGACTTCATGGCAATGCCGCGCCATTGCCGCCAAAGGAAGTGATGGACGAGTTGAATGAGGTGGGGATACGTGTAGTAATTAAACACAGCGATAACCGTACCGGAAAAATGGCCCTACAGTCGTTGTTTTGCTTAGGCTTAAACGGCCCTCCGGGACTCATAGGCCTTCCCGGCTGGGGTAAGCAGGATAAGGTGGTTTTGAGCCTTTGGCCTTCGTTAATACCAAGAAACTGGGTGGAAGAGAAAGTGGAAATAGTTGAGGTGTGAGAGCTTTGTGCTTCCCTCATTATACTCAACAGGTTTAGGCAAACAAGGCCTGCGCTGTCATTTCGTCCCGATAGCTATTGGGATGTCGGGAAACTGCGGTGGGCGTGCGAAGCGGACATATAAAAAAATAAAAGGATAAATAATTTTGTTGTAGTTAAAATGAAAAAAATAAAACTGATAGACATTGCAAGCGCCCGTTCTGGCGACAAAAATAATGTGTGCAATATTGGTGTAATGGCCCGTAAACCGGAGTATTACGCTGTTCTGAAAGAGAAGCTGACTGTTGGAAAAGTTAAGGCCCACTTTGGGGATTTAATAAAAGGCAAGATAGAGCGCTTCGAATGGGAGGCAATTGAGTCTTTAAACTTTGTCTGCCACGAAGCGCTTGATGGTGGTGCATCCCGCTCTTTAAGGATGGACACGCTTGGTAAAAACTTTGCAAGCCATTTGTTGAGAATGGAGATTGAAATGTAACAGAATAGCTTGTAAAACGAAATAATATGGAAAGAAATATGAAAACGAAAAACATGAATAGTAACCCCTTCACCGATGAACACAACCTGTTGCGCCAATCCTTCCGCCAGTTTGTTGAAAAAGAAATTACTCCCAATGTAGATCATTGGGAAGCCAATAAAATATGTGATCGTGGCGTGTTCCAGAAAATGGGTGAGCAGGGCTTTTTAGGCGTTAGCTTCCCAGAGGCTTATGGTGGTAGTGGTATGGATATGTGGTCTGCAGTGGTAATCACCGAAGAGCTGGCGTATGCCAATGTAGGCGGACTTTCTTTATCGCTGTATGCACATACATACCTGGCTTTACCAGCCATTAATGCTTTAGGAACTGAGGAGCAAAAACAGGATTATTTAGTTCCCGCATTAAAAGGTGAAAAGATAGCCGCTTTAGGAATTACAGAGCCGGGTGCAGGTTCAGATGTTGGTGGCATCACTACAAAGGCGGAAGATAAAGGTGATCATTTTATTATTAATGGTTCCAAAATGTTCATTACTAACGGTACCATGGCTGATGTAATTATTCTTGCTGTACGCACAGGGGAAAACCATAACTTAAGTTTGTTGCTGTTTGATACCAAAACTCCCGGTTTTTCTGCTATTGCAGTGCATAACAAGCTGGGGATGCACTCATCAGATACAGCACAATTATTTTTTGAAAATTGCGTGGTGCCTAAGTCTGCCCTGTTGGGCAAACAGGGACACGGGTTTTACTACATCATGAGCAATTTCCAGGAAGAACGCCTGATTGCCTGCGTTACCGGCACGGCAGTCGCGGAGCTGGCGGTTCAGAAAACCAAAACATATATGAAGGAACGCGCGGCATTCGGACAAAATCTTGACAAATTTCAGGTATTGCGTCACAAGCTCGCAAAAATGGCAGTGAATGTGGAGGCTTGTAAGTCAATGTCGTACCGTGCTGTAGCCGAATACCTTGAAAAAGGACCTGAAGCCTACCGTATTGTTTCCATGGCCAAAGTGTTTGTTGGTGAGGAGGTGTTTAATATTGTTAATGAGGCCTTACAGATACACGGTGGTTGGGGATATATGGAAGATTATGGAATAGCCCGTTTATTAAGGGACATCCGTTTACTAAACGTTGGTGCGGGAACTACCGAAGTAATGCTCGAGATAATCAGTAAGGTGGAGCTTGATGAGGTGGAGCACAAAAAACAGATAAAAGCCAGGGTATAAAAAAATCCCTGCTACTGATTTAATTTGTAGCAGGGATAATCCAATTGTTCAATCATGTTTAATAGATCACCACTTTTTTATTGATTTCCGCTTTTGAGCTACTCAATGTAACCAGGTAAACACCTTTTGAAACGGTATTTAAATCAACCTGTTGCTGAAACTGGCCGTTCAGGGCTTGTTGTGTCATATATACGATTTCGCCTATCGCATTTATTACTTTCAATGTATAGTTGTCATATTCACGTGCTACAAATCCGATTACAAATTCACCAGCATTTGGGTTCGGGTAAACTGTGAATAGCAGCTCATTTCCAGCTTCATCAACTCCTGCCGTAGTTACCGTCACACTTTCTGAAGGACAATCGCTTCCGTCTACAATAACCATATATTCTCCGTTTTGCATTGCCGTATGGGTTTGGCTGGTCGCGCCCATTACAGGTGAGCCATCAACATACCACTGGTAACCGGAGCCACTCGAAGAGGTAAGTGTTGCGCCCGATAGTGTTATTTCCGGTGTAGGGTTAACTGTTATTGTGTATGAATCCGGTGTTCCCGGACAATTGTCTATAGATGGTGTTACAGTAACCGTTGCGGTAATTGGGCTCGCACTGGTGTTGGATGCTGTAAATGAAGGCACATTGCCTGTACCACTTGCTCCAAGGCCAATGGCGGTGTTCGAGTTGGTCCAAGTGAACGATGCTCCCGGAGGGTTGCTGTTTACAACCGTAGTTGGAATATTACCTGCACACACATCAATATTGGAAAGAAAAGTAATTGCTGAAACCGGTGTGATCTGGAGCGTCACCTCATTGCTGGTAACAGTTTGCGGACAAGTCCCGTCAGATGTTATTTCACAGCTCAGCACATCACCACTCGTAATCGAATCCGGTGAATAGGTGGAGCTTTGAGCACCGGTTATAGGGAACCCGTTTAAATACCATTGGTATGATGGGTTTGTTCCTCCATTCACGGGTGTTGCAGTATAGGTAGAGCTTGCCCCCGTACAGCTTGGATTTGTTCCTGTGGTAATAGCCATAGAAACGGTTGGTACAACAGGCGAAATGAGGTTTATGGTAATGCTGTTGCTTGTTGCGGTAGTTGTGCTTAAGCATTGCGCATCCGATGTAACAATGCAGGTTATTACATCCCCGTTAGCAGGATTAACCGGTGTAAAGCTTGTTCCGGTAAACACATTTACGCCATTTTTTTGCCATTGATAGCCTGGGTTCGAACCACCATTGGTAGACACTGCAGCAAATGTAACTGCTGTGCCCGGACAAGTTGGAAGTGTGCCCGAAGAAAGCGAAATGGTTGCTGTTGGGGTCACAACCTGGTTAACAGTTACAGTAATGCTATTGCTTGTAATGGTTGTTGGGTTTGCACAAGTGGCATTGGAAGTCAGTGTACACGTAACAATATCTGCATTGTTGAGTGAAGATGAGGTAAAGGCGTTGCCTGTTCCAACACTGGTTGCCCCAACTTTCCACTCATAAGTTGGGCCAGAACCACCTCCGAATATTGAAGAAGTGAAACTAACCGTTTCTCCCGCACAAATGGTAGATGTTCCTCCATTCAGGGAAATAGATATTTCCGGTGTAACAGTGGGGGTTATTGTTAATGTTACACCATTGCTCGTTGCTGTTGCAGGACTGGCACAGGTTGCGTTGGATGTTACCTCGCAGGTCACTACCGGGTTGCCGGTCAATGTGTTGCTTGTAAACGTAGGGTTTGTTTCTCCTGACACCGGATTGCCATTTACCTTCCACTGATAAGCAGGGCTGGTGCCGCCATTGGTTGGTGTTGCAGTAAAGGTTACGCTTGTGCCCTGGCAAAAAGAATTTGTTCCTGTCGTAATGGCAATACTTGCACCAGCAGGAACGGTACCCACGCTCACGTAGTTGGTTTTAATAATCGTGTCGCTTCCATTGGTATTGCTTGCAATAAGCTTTACTGTGTACGATCCGGCAACAGTATAGGTGTGCGATGGGTTTTGTGTGGTATAATCAACAGTTCCATCATTATCAACATCCCATTGCCATGCATTGGTCCCAAAGGTGCTGGCATCCGTGAATGTAATTGTTTGAGGTACATTGCAATTGGTTGCCAGTGTGGAGGTGAATTGCGCATCCGGAGGACTATCGCAAGCCGTGAGGCAGGTGGCAGCAGCGTATTGTGCTCTGATTTTATTGCCCGGCAACGTGCCGAAACCATTGCTTAGTGATGTGCCAACATTGAGATGGCAATAACTCATAATGGTTCCACCATTTGCTGATACGCTCGGGCCTGCCGTACAAGGGCCATCGTCAACAGGAACGCAGTTGTCAATAGGTCCGCCAGGCCATCCGCACCAGTGCGTATGTTTTGAACCGAAGTTGTGGCCCAGCTCATGTGTAACAATAAGAATGGTATTGGAATAGTTTGGATACGCCTGGTAGGTGGTTTCTATCTCGCTAAAACCGTATGCATTGCTTGGGGTGCAAATCACGTCAAGATAAGCAACACCGCCAATTCCGAGGTTTCGGGTGGTTAAAAGATGCGCCAGGTTGCCATTAAATGTTGTTCGTGTTGCCTGAAAATCATTCAGGTAATCGCTTGACGTAGCGTTCGACACATAAGGGTCAGTGGTTGTCCAGACGTATATTTCAGATATTTCTGTGTTGATTTGTTCATTGTTGAACAGCAATTGAACAACACTGAATAAGCCCGAAACATAATTCGTTACACCGTTTACACTTCCTTTGTCAACAAACATCTGGTAGTCACACTCAAAGTATATTTTTATGCAATTATTGCTTTGGGTTTGGTTGCCGCCATTGCTGCCGGACTTCACAACGCCATGGCTTGTCTCCGGCAACGATTCTGCCGAACATTTAAAGTCGCGGGCAAATTTCACATCCATGTCTTTGTAAAGGATGTAAATATTTTTTCCCGGATTCGAGCCATGCTCCCAAAGTCCCAATACATAGGTTTCGTGGTTTATTGAAAAAACGGACATTATAGAGTTGTCGAAAATACTTATACCTGCGAAATCCCTGGCCCTGCCCCCGGCAACGGTTCCCTGATAATAAATTCCGGGAATATATTTTATAACATCGTTACTGCTTGTCCGCACTTTAAAATTATCCGACAGGATTTTAGTACTGTGCATATTGAACGTAATGCTGGTAGAGACCGATACAGGCACTGTTAACTCAAGCGTTTCGGCCCTAAGCTGATATATTCTTGCCAACTCATCATAATCCAGTTCCAGGAAAACAGCATTGCTGATGTCATTGCTGACATCAATGTTTGTGGCACCTTCATACAGTTTGAACAAGCTGTTGCTTTTCGCATTTACAGGGCTTTGTTCACTGTTCTGAGCGCTCGCTTTAAAAGCGATGCCGCTTGCAATCACAGTGAATATCAGTGTAATGAATAGTTTTGTTTTCATGGTTCTTAATATAATATAATTTTTTAATTTCTATTTTTTTACCTTACCAGTGTCACGGTCCCCATATAGGTATGTTTA
>FRDC01000063.1_pt1 | contig 22377 bp, 23 predicted proteins | sample 1106171 | NCBI WGS metagenome assembly FRDC01 (sample SAMEA3930566, study PRJEB13176) | freshwater metagenome | biome: Drinking water system; feature: drinking water; material: water | place: Singapore | collected 2014-12-20 | reverse complement strand
CGATCGCGTCGATCAGCGAAGCGATCTCGCCGATGCGGGCCGAACTGCCCGCGATCGCGCGCATTGCTTCAGCGGAATCGCTGGCGACCGCCAGGCCCTGCTCGGCCGCGTTGGTGGCGTGGCGGGCAACCGCCGCCACCGCGTGCGCTTGATCGGTCGCCTCGCGCGCGCTGGCGGTCAGTTCACCGAGCGCGGCGGCGGTCTCTTCCAGGCTCGCCGCCTGGCGCGAGGTGCGGCTGGCAAGGTCGGACGAGGCCAGCTCGATGTCACCCGTGGCGACCCGTGTCGTCTCAACCCGCCCGCCGATCGCGACGATCGTTGCGCGGAGCGTGTCGGTCGCGGCGTTGAAGTCGTCGCGCAGCTTGATGAAGTCGCCATCGACGCTGTCATCGAGCCGGTGGGTGAGGTCGCCCTTGGCGAGCGCGGCGAGCGCCTGGCCGATGCGATCGACCACCGCCAGCGTGTGCGCCTTGTCCTGGGCTTCGATCACCGCCAGCTTGAACCGGACCATTGCCGCTGCAAGCGCGCCGATCTCGTCCCGCCGATCGAACGCTGGCACCTCGACCGATAGATCGCCGGCGGCGAGCGCGGTCATCGCCTCGGTCATCGCGCGTACCGGTCGGGCGATCGCGCCGCGCAGAAGGAACGTCGCCGCGCCGGCAAGGGCCAGCACCGCGACGATGGCGATCACCGTCAGCCCGATCGACCATTTATAGTCTTGCTCGGCGGCCTTTTGCGCCGCGCTGGCGCCGGCCGCATTGCGCGCGAGGACCTGCCCGAGCATTTCGCGAGCGGTGTCATAGGCCTTGCGCGTCGGTCCTTTGAAATAGGCGAGCGCCTGGGCCTTGCGCCCCGCGCGGGAATCGTCGAGCCAGCGCGCCGTGTGCGCCTCGAGCTCGGCGTAGACCTGATTGAACGGCCTTAAATCGTCCTGATGGTTCGACACGCGCGCCATCGCGACATACTCGCGGCGAGTGGTCTCGAACTTGGTTTGGGTGTCCTTCATGTGTCGCTCGGCGTCATCGAGCGTGGCGGGGCTGTCGGCGGTGAGGTGTCGCCATTGAAACAGCCGCATCTCGGCGAGCGACATCTCCAAGGCCGCGCCCTGCCGGACGAGCGGCAACCAACGATCGGCGACCTGTGTCGCACTATCGTTGATGCGCGCCATCTGAAACAGGGCCAGCACGCTGAACCCTAGAATAATAGCGGCCAGCGAACTCAGCGCCGCGCCCAACTTGTTCCCGATTGACCAATGTTTCACTCGCCGCGTCCCCAATGTCAGTATTTAGCATCTGCGCGTGGTGGTGCCACGATTGCGTGGACGCGGCAGTTGATTGAGATTGGTTACCGGCGCTTAAACCCAACATTACATTGATTTATGCAAAGGTTTGATATCGTAGAAATGCCAATCATTGGCCTGGGGTAACCCATGATGGGTATCCTAAGTTAGGAGTTTTTCACTTTGTTCATCCGTGGCGCGAAAAAGCCCCGACGGCGGTGCCGCCTTCGCTTTTGGCGTCGCTTAATCCTCAGGGGTCGGTTGATGCGTTCTGTGCCTATCTTCGCCACGCTTGCCCTGCTCGGCGCCGCGACGCCCGCGTGCGCGGACCATGATTTCCAAACCTGGCCGGTCGGTATCGTCCAGGGCAAGATCAAGCAGGACGTGATCTTCTTGCTTGAGGTTCAGCCCCGCATCACCGACGATGCCGAGAGGCTTGGCCAGTTGCTCATCCGCACCGCGATCGGTGTGCAGCTGTCGAAGCGGGCGTCGATCCAATCCGGCTATGCCTTTGTCCGTACCGATCCCATCGGCCGGGCGCTGACCCATGAACACCGGTTGTGGCAGCAACTGATCGTGCCGCTGTCATCGCCGGGCACGCGCCTGGCGATCACCGCGCGTACCCGGCTAGAGGAACGGTTTGTCGAGGGCTATGACGGGGTCGGTTGGCGGCTGCGCCAGCAGCTGCGGTTGCAGCATCCGCTCGGCAACCGATCGAAGCTGTCGGGCGTGCTGTGGTCGGAACCCTTCTACAGCTTCAACACCACCGATTGGGGCCAGCGCAGCGGTTGGGACCAGGTCCGCAGCTTCGTCGGCGTGAGTATTCCAGTCACCAAGCAGCTGACGGTCGAGCCCGGCTATCTGAACCAGACGGTGTTCCGCGCGAGCGGCACGCGCTATAACCACATCGCCAATATGTGGGTAGTGTTGCGGCTGTAGTCCGCTCTAGGCGCGGCAAGGCAATGCGCCTATTGGGAGGGCGATGCTCGAGATGCGCCCCGATTGCGAACGCTGCGGCGTCGATCTGCCGCCGGATGAAGCCGGCGCGTTCATCTGCTCGTTCGAATGCACTTTCTGCGCGGAGTGCGCCGATGCGCTCGATGAGCTTTGCCCGAATTGCGGCGGCGAACTGCTCGATCGCCCGACGCGGTACGGCAAGGCGTTGCGCGCTTATCCCGCGTCCACCGAGCGTAAGTTCAAGCGATGACGCCGCGCGTGCTGATCGTCGCCGGCTCCGATAGCGGGGGCGGGGCGGGGATTCAGGCCGATATCAAGACGGTGACGATGCTCGGCGGCCACGCGATGACGGCGGTAACCGCGATCACTGCGCAGAATTCGCTAGGGGTGAACGCCGTTCTTCCGGTGCCCGCCGACATGGTGCTCGCCCAGATCGACGCGGTGGTGGGTGATATTGGCGTCGATGCGGTGAAGATCGGCATGATCGGCTCCGCCGAAACCGCGCACAGGGTGGCCGAGCGACTGGAAACCCTGGACGTGCCGATCGTGTTCGATCCGGTGATGGTCGCGACTTCTGGTGCCACGCTGGCCGACCAGGCTACCATCGCCGCCTTCACCCGGCTGATGCGGTGCGCGACGGTCGTCACGCCCAACCTGCCCGAGCTGGAAGCGCTGGGCGGTGAGGCGAAGGTGCTGGAGCAGGGCTGCGCGCTGCTGGCCAAGGGCGGGCATGGCGCGGGCGAGATGCTCATCGATCGCCTTGTCACCCGCGATGGCGAGCTCGCGCGCTGGGAGGCGCCGCGCATCCCCACCACCAGCACCCACGGCACGGGTTGCACGCTCGCCAGCGCGCTCGCGATCTTCCTTGCTCTCGGCTATCCGTTGAAGGCCGCCGTCGCCCGCGCGCGCCAGTTCGTGCGGATCGCGCTGCGGGACGCTCCCGGTTTGGGGGCGGGACATGGGCCGATGGGGCACCACCATGTCCGGCTCGATCTCGGCCCCGGCGCTCGGCTCAACCAGGTGACGCTGCCGCTAGCCCCCGGCGCGATCGACTTCTGGCGCACGCTGGGGCTGCGCCAGATTGTCAGCACCGAAGACGGCCATTACGCGCGGTTCGAGGCGGCGGGCGGCGCCACCTTGTCGCTGGAGGCGGGCGCCGAGCCGACCATTTTCCTCGAATGTGACGATCTGGATGCGGAAGTCGCGCGGTTGCGGGCGGCGGGCGTGGTATTCGATCAGCCGCCGACCGATCAGCCATGGTGCTGGCGCGAGGCGCGGCTGCGTGATCCGGCGGGCAATGCGCTGTGCCTCTATCAGGCGGACGAGAACCGGCGCTTCCCACCGTGGCGCCTCGCCTGATCGCGGGCGTCGATGAGGCCGGGCGCGGGCCGCTCGCGGGGCCGGTGGTGGCCGCCGCGGTCGTGCTCGGCGCGCGACCGATCGCGAGGCTTGGGGACTCCAAGAAGCTGAGCGCTAAGCGCCGTGCGGCGCTAGAGGCCGAGATCAAGGCCGAATGCCGCTGGGCGCTCGGCATCGTGGAAGCCGATGAGATCGACCGGATCAACATCTTCGCCGCCACGATGCTGGCGATGACGCGCGCGGTCACGGCGCTGGGGGTGGACCCGGACGAAGTGCTGATCGACGGCAACCAAACCCCCGGGCGCTGGGCAGTCGACTGGCGCTGGCCCGCGCGCGCGATCGTGGGCGGCGACGCGAGCGAGCCCGCCATCTCCGCCGCCTCGATCCTTGCCAAGGAAGCGCGCGACGCGCTGATGCGCGAGGCGTGCGCGCGCTGGCCCGCCTACGGCTTTTCTCGCCACAAGGGCTATGGCACGGCCGAACACCTTGCCGCGCTCAATCGCCACGGTCCCTCGCCAATCCACCGGATGAGCTTTGCGCCGTGTGCGCAGGCGACGCTGAAATTGTGAGTCTTTCGCGCAACACCCACAGCTTATTGGGGCTGTGGATAAGTCGCGGACTCAACATCTGGGAAACGCCCCCCGCCACCGGACTCAACAAGGATTCTTAAGGCCTTAGCGTTAACCATTGTTCGCTTGACGAGGCGCGCAATTCGGCCCCTTTTGCCGCCTCAACGCGAGCGGGGATGGTTAAGATGGGCGTTCTTGAAAGGATCAAGCCAGCCGCGAGCGCGCTCCCGCTCGATCAGCTGATCCAGGGTGATTGCGTCGCCGCGATGCGCGCGCTGCCGCCCGGTTCGGTCGACATGATCTTCGCCGATCCGCCCTATAACCTGCAGTTGGGCGGCGACCTTCATCGGCCCGACGGTAGCTTCGTCGACGCGGTGACCGACGATTGGGACAAGTTCGATACCTTCGCCGCCTATGATCGCTTCACCCGCGAATGGCTCGCCGCCGCGCGCCGGCTGCTGAAGCCGACTGGCACCTTGTGGGTGATCGGCAGCTATCACAACATCTTCCGCGTCGGCGCCGCGGTGCAGGATCTGGGCTTCTGGATCCTGAACGACATCGTCTGGCGCAAGGCCAATCCGATGCCCAATTTCAAGGGCACGCGCTTCACCAACGCGCATGAAACGCTGATCTGGGCGGCGATGGGGGAGAAGGCGCGCTACACCTTCAACTATCGCAGCCTGAAGACCTTGAACGACGAACTGCAGATGCGCAGCGACTGGGAATTCCCGATCTGCGGCGGCCAGGAGCGGTTGAAGCGCGATGGGGTGAAAGTCCACCCGACGCAAAAGCCCGAGGCGTTGCTCTATCGCGTGCTGCTGGCCTGCACCAAGCCGGGCGATGTGGTGCTCGATCCGTTTTTTGGCACCGGCACGACCGGCGCGGTCGCCAAGCGGCTCGGTCGGCGCTGGATCGGGATCGAACGCGAGGACAGCTATTGCGCGGCCGCGCGGGAACGGATTGCGGCCGCGCTGCCGCTCGATGAGTCGGCGCTCGTGACAATGCAGAGCCCCCGCCAGGCGCCCCGCGTCGCGTTCGGCACGATCGTCGAATGCGGGCTGCTCGCGCCGGGCAGCGTGCTGTCCGACGCCAAGCGCCGCTATGTCGCGACGGTGCGTGCCGATGGCTCGTTGACGAGCGCGGGCGTGGAAGGATCGATCCACAAGCTCGGCGCCGCGATGCAGGGCGCCCCCGCGTGCAACGGCTGGACCTTCTGGCATTATGAAGCGGACGGCGCCCTGAAGCCGATTGACGCGCTGCGGCAGGTTTATCTGCTCAGCACGCAGCCATGAGCGCGCCTATCGCCGGATAGGCGACGCCCCTAACGATCGCGCTCCAGGATGAACCGGGCGATGTCGCGCAGCAAATCCGCCTCGGGTCCGAAATTCTTAAGATGCTCGATCGACTGATCGACCAGCAGCCGCGCCTGTTCGCGCGCGCGATCGACACCGAGCAGCGTCAGGAACGTCTCCTTGCCCTGCGCCTCGTCCTTGCCGACGCGCTTGCCCATCTTGGTCTCGTCGCCTTCGTGGTCGAGCAGATCGTCGGCGATCTGGAAGGCGAGGCCCACGTCGCGGGCATAGCCGCGCAGGCCGGTGCGCCCCTCCACGGGCACGCGCCCCAGGATCGCGCCGGCCTCCACCGAACTCGCGATCAACGCGCCGGTCTTCAGCGCCTGTAGCCGGGTGATGGTCGGCAGGTCGAAGCTCGCTTTCTCGGCCTCGATATCCATCATCTGCCCGCCCGCCATGCCGGCGGGGCCAGCGGCGCGGGCGAGATCGAACACCAGTTCGGCGCGGACGAAGGGATCGGGATGGGTCGCGGGATCGGCGAGAACTTCGAAAGCGAGCGCGTGGAGGCAGTCGCCCGCCAGGATCGCGGTCGCCTCGTCGAACGCCTTGTGAACGGTGGGCTTGCCGCGACGCAGATCGTCGTCATCCATCGCCGGCAGATCGTCATGGATCAGCGAATAGACGTGGATGCACTCGATCGCGAGGCCCGCGCGCCCGGCGCAGTCCCGGTCGACGCCGAACAGCCGCGCGGTCGCCGCCACCAGCAGCGGCCGCAGCCGCTTGCCACCGCCAATCGCGGCGTGGCGCATCGCGCGATAAAGGTCGGCGCGAGGATCGTCGGGGATTTGCAGCAACAGATCGAACCGGCGATCGACATCGGCGGAGACTTCGCCAAGCGCCGTCATCAAGACACTCGAGGCATCGGCCATCGGGGTTTCAGCTCGCTGCAAAAGGGGTGGTACCGGCGGCGCGGCCTTCGGCATCGAGGCGGATCGCCTCGATCCGCGCCTGTGCCGCATCAAGCCGCTCGGCGCAACGCTGGCGCAACAGGCTCGCCCGCTCATAGAGCGCGATCGAACTGTCGAGTGCCTCGTCGCCGCTTTCCAGCCGGCCGACGATACGCTCCAATTCCTTTAGAGCGTCCTCGAAAGTCATGTCGTCCACAGGAGTTGCGCCGTTCATACGCCCGCTATGGGGCAGGCGAGCGAGAAGGGTCAAGAGAGGCGCACCCTTGCGCTCGCCCGGTGCGTTCAGCAAACAGGCGCGCGCTTTGGAAAGGAGCACCATGTTTCAGGCGATCGACCCCTCGACCGGCGCCTCCGCGCATACCACCCCCGAAATGACCGGAGAACAGGTCGAGGCGGCGGTCGCGCGGGCGGCGGCGGCATATCGAGACTGGCGGCTGTCGCCGCTTGACGAACGCGCACGGCTGCTGGAGGCGATCGCCGAGCAGTTCGATGCGCATCAGGAGCGGCTCGCGCGGCTGGCGACGACCGAAATGGGCAAGACCCTGAAAAGCGCGCGCGCTGAAGTGCAGAAATGCGCGGGCGGGCTGCGCTATTATGCGCAGCATGGTCCGGCGATGCTCCGCGAGATCGAGGTGCCAACCGCGAGCGGCGCGCGGGTGCGCCAGCATTGGCTGCCGATCGGCCCGGTGCTGGCGGTGATGCCGTGGAACTTCCCTTATTGGCAGGTGGTGCGTTTCCTGGCGCCGGCGATCATGGCGGGCAATGTGGGGCTGCTGAAGCACGCTTCGCTGACGCAGGGCTGCGCGAGCGCGATCGAGGAGATGGTGGTCGCGGGCGGTGCGCCCGCCGGGCTGTTCCAGAATCTCGCGATCCGCGCCGGGGCGGTAGGGGCGCTGATCGCCGATCCGCGCATCGCGGCGGTGACGCTCACCGGCTCGGAGGAGGCGGGGGCCAAGGTCGCGGCGCAGGCCGGCGCGGCGCTGAAGAAAGTGGTGCTCGAGCTGGGCGGTTCCGACCCGTTCATCGTCATGCCCTCGGCCGATATCGATCTGGCGGTGAAGACCGCGGTTACGGCGCGGCTGCAAAATGCCGGGCAGAGCTGCATCTGCGCCAAACGGATGATCGTCCATGCCGACATCTACGATGCTTTCGCCGAGCGCTTCGCCGCCGCGATGCTCGCGGCCAAGGTTGGCGACCCGACCGATGAAAGCGTCGATATCGGCCCACTTTCCAGCGCCGAGCAGCGCGACACCGTGCTCGAACAACTCGCGCGCTTCCAGGCGGCGGGCGCCAAACTCGCTGGCGGCGCGGCGCTGCCGGGCAAGGGCGCGTTCATGCAGCCCGGCGTGCTGACCGAGGTGCCGCAGGACGACCCGATCGCGCAGGAGGAGCTGTTCGGCCCGGTCGCGATGCTGTTCCGCGCCGAAAGCGTCGATGCCGCAATCGCGCTCGCCAATGATGTGCCGTTCGGGTTGGGTTCGTCGGTATGGACTAACGACCCCGGTGAACAAGCTCGCTTCGTGCGCGATCTGGAGGCGGGGATGACCGCGATCAACCAGATGCTCGCCTCCACCCCCGAAGCGGCGTTCGGCGGAGTGAAGCGATCGGGCCACGGTCGTGAGCTTGGCCCTTGGGGGATGCACGAATTCATGAACTTGAAGACGGTGATCGTCGCGGATGCCCCCGCGCCGGCGCCCACCCCGCAGGTGCAAGGAGAATGACGATGCGCAACGTGGTTATCGCCGCCGCTTTCGGTCTCACCCTGTCCGCCACCGCGCTCGCCGAGCGCAAGCCGGCGCCTGAAGTCGCGACCGCGACCCTGCGCACCGCCGACGGCAAGGAGGTCGGTCGCGCCACCGCGCGGGAGGTGAAGCAGGGCCTGCGGGTAACGGTCGATGTCCGCGGTTTGCCCGAGGGGCAGCACGGCGCCCATGTCCACACGGTCGGCCAGTGCGATGCGCCCGATTTCACGACCGCCGGTGGCCATTGGAACCCGCTTGGCACCAAGCATGGCTCGATGAACCCGGCGGGGCCGCATGAGGGCGACTTGCCGAACCTCATCATCGGCAAGGACGGGCGCGGGACGCTGGGCGCGGTGATCCCAAAGGGCACGCTCGCCGGGCTGCTCGACACCGATGGCGCGGCGATGGTGGTCCATGCCGGGCGCGACGATCTGATGACCGATCCTTCGGGCAATAGCGGCGGGCGCGTCGCGTGCGGGGTGTTCGCGAAGTAAGCGGCATTACGCGCGCCGCGCGCCGTCCAGTGCTTCCGCCGTCACCGGATAGCCGAGCCCTTCGGGGATGCAGAGAAAGTCGGCGTCGCCGCGCCGCTCGATCCAGGGGGTGATCGTCTCGATCGGATGGGTGCGCGCGTCGGCGGCGGCCTCGGCGAAGCTGGCGAAGCGCGCCAGCCGTTCCAGATTGCGGCGGGTGGGAAAGATCAGGCTCGCGCGCCCGGCATCGGCTTCCGCGAGCACCGTGGCGGCGCTCGCCCAGAAGGCACGGACGCTTTCGGTGCCGTCGGCGATCGGCGTGGCATCGGCTGGCGCGGTGGCGATGAAGAAATGCGTGTCGAAAATACGCATATTCGCATGAGCCGGGCGCCAGCGCGCGAACGGCACGAGCGCGTCGAGCCTGAGCGTTACGCCGTGGCGCTCCAGCAGCGCGCCAAAGGGCTCGCCCGCGTGCAGCGCCGCGCGCAGCCGCGCGATCTTGGTGGCGTCCGGCGCGGGGGACAGCCCCAGCGCGATCCCGGTTTCCTCGATCAGTTCGCGCAAGGCGGCGATGCGCGCGGCCCCGATTGGGTCACCGGACGCAAGCTGCAGCGCGAGCGCTTCGTCCTCGGCGTCGATCCGGCCGCCGGGGAAGACCAGCGCACCGCCGGCGAAGGCGAGCCCCCGCCCGCGTTCGACGATCAGCAGTTCTGGCGGCCCACCTGCATTTTCTCGAAACAGCACCAGCGTCGCGGCGGGGATGGCTTCGGTCACGTCGGGCGCGATCAGGCGATGACGTTGAGGATGGCAATGAAGAACAACGTGCCGGAGAAGATCGCGCTGAGCAGTAGCACAACGGTACGCCAGGCCGCGCCGAAGCGGCCGATGCGATACGCACCGCGCAGCTGCTTGTAGATATGCAGCGGTGGACCGAAGGCGAAGATCGTCGCGATGATGGGCGTGGGGATGCCGATCGCGCGCAGCACGCTCAGGCCGACGACGCCCAGTGTCATCGCCGACAGCGAATAGATCGCGAAGATCGCATGATCATAGGGGCCGACATCGCGCCGGAAGGCAAACAGCAACCAGATGAATGGCAGTGATATCGGGATCAGCATCCAGCTATATTTATAAGCGCTGGACTGCAGCTTGTAGAAAAATAACTTGGGATTCTCGGCAGCCTTCTTGATCCTTGCGTCCAGTGTCTCGCTGCCGGTATGGATATTGATCTTGCCGGCGTTCATCCCGTCCTTGAAGCCTTTCTCGAAATCCTTGCCGCCGCCAAGCAGGGATTTGGCGGTGTCGATCCCGTCGATATCCTCGTCCAGCTTGTTGATCCGCTTATCCAACGCGTCGACACGCGCCTCTATCGCCGCTTCGCCGCCGCCGGTGGCTTCCACCCGCGCGGCTTGCGCCTTCAGCGCGGCCATTTCGGCCTGCGCGCGGTCGCGTTGCGCCACTGATAGGGCGCGTTGCTTGTCCAGTTCGGGAACCGACATCTGCGTGTTCGCACGCACCTGCTTCGAATCGCCCTCGGCGTCGAAGAGTGGGCCGCCGATGCTCTCGAACGTCGCGACTATCAGGAACACCGAGAACAGGAACAGCGCGAGCGGGGAAACGAATTTCGCGCGCTCGCCGGCGATGAAGCGTCGCGTCAGGCTGCCTGGCTTGTAGAAGAGCAGCGGCAGCGTCGTCCAAATCTTTCCTTCGAAATGATAGACGCCGTGCAGCAGGTCATGGACGATCGACCAAAGCGTGCGGTGAACGTGCGCCGCCTGCCCGCAATCATGGCAGAACTCGCCTTGGAGGGTTGCCTGGCAGTTCAGGCAGCGGCCATGGCCGTGCTCGCCCACCGCACCGTGACCAGCGCCGTCGAGCGCGTGGCCGATCAAGGTGCCGGTCGCGAGATCACCGGCGGCTTCGAATCCCCCTTGCATGGCGCACAGCGATAACAGCTTGGCGTGCCAGAGGCGACATGATCTTGCGCGATCCGCGTCGGCTGGTAGCGAAGGCGAATGTCCGCCGCCGCGATCATCGCCGACCTCGCTGCCCGCGCCCATGCCGCGAGCCAGACGCTCGCGCGGCTCCCCACCGCCGCCAAGGCCGAGGGGCTGAGCGCCGCTGCCGGGGAAGTGCGCAGGCGGGCCGGCACGATCCTGGCCGCCAATGCCGAGGATATGGCCGGGGCCACGGCACTCAGCCCGGCGCTGCGCGATCGGTTGCGGCTCGATCCCGCGCGGCTGGAGGGGATCGCCGCAGGGATCGAGGCGGTGGCAGGGCTTGACGATCCGGTCGGCGCGGTGATCGACCGTCGCACCGCGCCCAGCGGTATCGTGCTGGAGCGGGCACGGGTGCCGATCGGGGTGATCGGGCTCATCTATGAAAGCCGGCCCAACGTCACCGCCGATGCGGCGGCTTTGTGCGTCATGTCGGGCAACGCCGCGATCCTCCGGGGCGGTTCGGAGGCGCTCTCGAGCAACGCCGCGCTGCACGCGGCCTTCGTCGCGGGCCTTGCGGCAACGGGATTGCCGGTCGAGGCCGTGCAACTCGTGCCCGGCAGCGACCGGGCGCTGGTTGGCGCGATGCTGGCGGCGGCGGGCCAGATCGACCTGATCGTACCGCGCGGCGGCAAGGGGCTCGTCGCGCGGGTGCAGGCCGAGGCGCGGGTGCCGGTGCTCGCGCATCTTGATGGCATCAACCACGTTTTCATCCACGCCTCGGCCGAGCCTGGAATGGCCGAGCGCATCGCGATCAACGCCAAATTGCGGCGCCCGGGGGTGTGCGGGGCGATGGAGACACTGCTGATCGACCGGGCCTATCCGGCGGCCGCGGGGCTGGTCGCGGCGCTGCGCGCGGCGGGCTGCGCGTTGCGTGGGGACGCCGCGATCCAGGCGATGGACTCGGCGGTGGCCCCGGCGACGCCGGCCGACTGGGACACCGAATATCTCGAACCGATCGCTTCGGTCGCGCTGGTCGATGGGCTCGAAGGCGCGCTCGCCCATATCGCGCGGCATGGCTCGGGCCATACCGAGGCGATCGTCGCGGCCGATACGGGCGCGGCGGAACGCTTTTTGGCCGAGGTCGACGCGGCGATCGTGCTGTGGAACGCCTCCACCCAGTTCGCCGATGGCGGCGAGTTCGGGCTGGGCGCCGAGATCGGCATCGCGACCGGCCGGCTCCACGCGCGGGGGCCAGTCGCGCTGGAAGGGTTGACGACCTACAAGTGGGTGGGGCGGGGGACGGGACAGGTCCGGCCTTGAAGCCTTGGCTGCTCGCGTATACATGTGAATACATGAGCAAGACCGCCGTCATCACCGCCCGCCTCGACGCCGAGACGCTCGCCGCGCTCGACGCGCTCGCCGCGAAGCGCGAACGCAGCCGCGCCTGGCTCGTCGCCAAAGCGATCAAGCGCTTCGTCGAGGAGGAGACCGCTTTCGACGCCTTCCTGCAGGAGGGCGAGGACGCGATCGAGCGCGGCGATTATTTGACGCAGGAAGAGGTGGAGGCGTGGGTCGCCGGGCTCCGCGTGACTAAAGACGCCGCATGAGCCGTGCCTCCTGGTCAAGTCCCGCCCAGCGGGACTTGGCTGAACTCGACCGATTTTATCGCGAGTGCGATCCGCGCGCCGCGATGCGCATCGCTGAAGCAGCCGTCGCCGCCGGCCGGTTGTTGGCCGCCAATCCCTTGCTTGGCAGCCTCGTTTCCGAGCGGACGATCCGCAAATGGCGCGTCGAGCGCACGCCTTATCTGATTTTTTATCGGCCCGAAGGCGGGGGCATTCGCATCCTGCGCCTGTTGCACCACACCCGCGATAGGCAGCAGCAGCTATGAGGCGGATCGGCCTGCTCGGCGGCTCGTTCAACCCGGCGCATCAGGGGCACCGCGCGATCAGCATGGCGGCGCATACCGCGCTCGACCTGGACGAAGTGTGGTGGCTGGTCTCGCCCGGCAATCCGCTGAAGGAGGGGCGGCCGGACATGGCGCCGCTCGGCGTGCGACTGGCTTCCGCGCGGCGGATGGCGCGCGCGGCGCCGATCCGCGTGACCGAGATCGAATGCCGGCTCGGCACCCGCTACACCGTCGACACCATCGACAAGCTCACCCGGCTTTATACCCGGCATCAGTTCATCTGGCTGATGGGCGCCGATAATCTCGCCCAGTTCCACCAATGGCGCGGCTGGCGGCGGATCGCGCACCGCGTGCCCATTGCCGTGATCGCCCGCCCGGGTTATGATGGCGCCGCCCGCGCGGCCCCCGCGATGGGTTGGTTGCGGCGCTTCGTCCACCCCGCATACCAGGCTCGACAGTGGACGCGGTGGAGCTTGCCGGCGCTCGTGCTGTTGCGCTTTCGCCCTGACGATACCTCCGCAACGCGGCTGCGCGCCGCAGACCCCGCTTGGCAGCGCCACTTTCTTTCCCATCTTGGCGACACGCTTGTCCGCAAGGGCGAGTCTTCAACCTAGGAGTTCCCTTGGCCTCATCCCCCCAAGCCTATCGTTCGCCCGACGCCGAAAGCGTCGAGGCGCTGCATCGGCTCGTCCTGACGTCGCTCGACGACGACCAGGCGGTCGATACCATTTCGATCCCGCTCGCGGGCAAATCGAGCATCGCCGATCACATGGTGATCGCGAGCGGCCGCTCGACCCGCCAGGTCGCGTCGATGGCCTCGAAGCTTACCGAGAAGATCAAGGCCGAATTCGGCCGTCCGGTGCGCGTCGAGGGTCTGCCGGCGGCGGACTGGGTGCTGATCGACGCGGGCGACGTGATCGTCCACCTGTTCCGCCCCGAAGTGCGCAGCTTCTACAATCTGGAGCGGATGTGGGCGTTCGGTGATGCCCCGGTTGCGACCGATAGCGCGCATTAAGGCCGGGCGCCGCCCGCAGCAGCGTTGAAGCGTAGGACAAAATGGCCGATAGCGGGGCGATGAAGAAACTCGCCGCCGTGCTGATGTTGCTGCTCGCGCTGGTGCCGCAGGCAGCGCTCGCCCAGTCGATCTTGCGCGACGCCGAGACCGAGGCGCTGCTCGCCGACATGTCCAAGCCGCTGATCGTGGCGGCGGGGCTCAACCCCAAGGACGTGCAGGTCGTGCTGGTCGGCGATTCGTCGATCAACGCCTTTGTCGCCGGCGGGCAAATCGTCTTCGTCAATTCAGGCACCTTGCAGGCGGCGGACAGCGCCAACGAAGTGCAGGGCGTGATCGCGCACGAACTCGGCCACGTGGTCGGCGGGCATGTGCCGCTCGCCGACCGGGGGTATAAGCCGGCGCTCGGCATTCAGATTCTGTCGCTGCTCATCGGCATCGCCGCCGCCGCCGCCGGATCGGGTGAGGGCGCGGCGGGCGCGATCGCGGCGGGGCAACAGGCGGCGCTCGGCAAGTATCTGGCCTTTTCGCGCGATCAGGAGGCCTCGGCCGATGCCGCCGGCGCACGTTTCCTGAACGGCGCCGGGATCACCGGCAAGGGCTATCTGAGCTTCTTCACCAAGCTCACCGCGCTTGAATATCGCTACGGCATCAGCCGCAAGGACAGCTTCCTGCTCGACCACCCGGTGTCGAGCGACCGCATCGCCAACCTCACTGACACGCTCAAGACCAACCCGGCCTGGGGCAAGCCGCTCGATGGCAATCTTGAGGAGCGCTTCCGCCGGGTGAAGGCGAAGCTCGCCGGCTATGCGGACGATGCCGAGGTGACGCTGCGCAAATATCCGCCCACTGACCAGAGCCTCTACGCGCATTACGCCCGCGCCTATGCCTATCACAAAAGCGGCTATCCCGAGAAAGCCGATGAGGAGACCCAGGCGCTGATCACCGCCGCGCCGCACGATCCTTATTTCCTGGAGATTCGGGGGCAAATCCTGCTCGAATCGGGCCAGCCGCTCGCCGCGCTCGCGCCGCTGCGCGAGGCATCGCAGGCGACCAACGCGCCGCTGATCCTGACGACCTTCGGCCATGCGCTGATCGCCACCGAGAACCAGGCCAATTTCGCCGAGGCGGAGAAGGTGCTGCGGCTGGCGGTGGCGCGCGATCAGGATAATCCCTTCGCCTGGTATCAGCTGGGGGTGGTCTATGAGCGCAAGGGCGATACCGCGCGGGCCTTGCTCGCCACCGCCGAGCGCGCGACCTTGACCGGCGATCTGCGAACCGCCGCCACCGCCGCGCGCGGGGCGCTCGCCGGGCTGCCGCCCAACTCGACCGACTGGATCCGCGCGCAGGACATCGCGCTCACCACCCAGAATCAGCTGCAAGACGCGAAGGGGCAGCGATGAACGGACGTGGCGGTTGGCTCGTGATGCTGCTGGTCGCGCTCGCCGGCGCGCTGCTCGGCGCGGCGGCGATGGCTGGCGCGGCGCGCTGGGGACAGGGAACTGCCGCCCTCAGCGACGACGCGGTGAAGGCCTATTTGGCACGAAAACCCCAAGTGCTGATCGAAGCTGCCGAGGCGTATCGCGCGCGCGGCACCGCCAAGGCGGTTGGGGCGGCGCGACCCGCGATCACTCGCACCTTCGGCAACGCCTGGGCGGGCAATCCGCGGGGCGACGTGACCATCGTCCAGTATTTCGATTATAATTGCGGCTATTGCCGGCGGAACCTGGCGACGATTGACCAATTGATCGCGGCCGATCCCAAGGTGCGGATCGTGTTCCGCGAGCTGCCGATCCTGAGCCGCGAGAGCTATGCCGCCGCGCAACTGAGCTTGGTCGCCGCGCAGCGCGGGCGGTTTCATCAGTTTCACCAGGCGGTCTATGCCGCCGGCCCGATCAGCGACGCGTCGCTCGACGAGGGTTTGCGCGCCGCCGGCATCAGCCCGGCCGATGCACGGGCGGCGGCGCGCGATCCGGCGATCGAGGCCGAAATTGGCCGCAACCTGGCGATGGGCGACAAGCTCGGCTTGCGCGGCACGCCCAGCTGGGTGGTGGGCGAGGAGGTGATTTCCTCGGCGCTGACGCTCGATCAGCTCCGCGAGCTGGTGGCGACGGCGCGGGCGGCGAAGCGGGGGTAACACGGTCCCAGCACGCTTGCTTTCGAAACAGCGATAAGCCCTCTCCCCTTCCGGGGAGAGGGTTGGGCGAGGGGGCTCGATGCCGGGGGCAGCGCTTGTTGACCGCCCCCACCCCAACCCCTCCCCTGAAGGGGAGGGGCTTTGGCACGCTCCGTTTAAAGCCGCGTCGCGCCGGGATAGGCGACGAGCAAATCCGCGTCGTCGCCCGCCTGAACCTCGACCGTGCCCGCCAGCATCAGGCACGCGCCCGCGCGGAACGCCACGCCATCGGCCACGCCCTCGCCCGCCAGCGGAACCAGCCAGCCGGGTGCCTCGCCCAACGCGAGCCGCTTGTCGCCGCCGCGCCAGCGTTCGAGGACGAATTTCGGTCCTTCCGCCAGGATCGTCCGCCCCGGTTCGATCTCGCCGGGCGCCGCTTGGGCGACGAACGGCGCCGCGTGCGAGACCGCGACGCCCTCCTCCAGATGCAGCGGACGCGGGCGGCCATAATCGTAGAGGCGATAGGTCAGATCCACATTCTGCTGCACCTCGACCAGCGTGATCCCCGCGCCGATCGCGTGCACCGTGCCGGCGGGCGAGTAAAAGAAGTCGCCGGCCTTCACCGGCTTCCAATCAAGCTTGTCTTCGATCGAGCCATCGAGCGCGGCGGCGCGCAGTTCGTCGCCGGTCATCGGTTCGAGCGTGCCGAGCGCGATCGTCGCGTCCGGGTCCGCGGCCAGGATCACCCAGGCCTCGTCCTTGCCGCGCGGATGGCCGGCGGCTCGCGCGGCGGCATCATCGGGGTGGACCTGCACCGACAATTTCTCGGCGGTGAACAGATATTTCACCAGGAGCTCGGGGTCACCCTCGGGCGCCTGAAACCAGATCTCGCCCACCGGATCGCCGTCGGACGCCGGATCGGCGAAGCCCGGCCAGAGCCGATGGCGCCCCCAGGGTTTTTCGACGCGATGGGTGGCGAGCAGAGTTGCGGGCATGAGTCCTCCGGTTTGGCGGGCTTTTAACGCCAAACGCCGCGATCCCGCCACGGGTCCGCCGCGCGGCTCGCGCAAAAAGCGTTGTTCGCATGTGCGCGGCTGGGCTAGAGCGATGCGCCATGAAGGTCCATTCCCGCGCGCTGCTCTGTGCCCTTGTCGCCGCCCTGCCGCTTGCCGCCTGTACCCAGGGGCGGTCGAAGGGCGATCTGCCTTATGTCGCGCGCGACGTGGGCTCGCTTTATTCGGGCGCCAAACGGCTGCTCGATACCGGTCGTTACGCGGAAGCGGCGCAGTTGTTCGATGAAGTGGAGCGGCAGCATCCTTATTCGATCTGGGCGCGCCGTGCCCAGCTGATGAGCGCGTTCAGCTATTATCTGAACGCCGATTACCAGAAATCGATCGACTCGGCGCAGCGTTTCCTGTCGGTCCATCCGGGTAATCGCGATGCGCCTTATGCTTATTATCTGATCGCCCTGTGTTATTACGAGCAAATCTCGGACGTGACGCGTGACCAGAAGATCACCCAGCAGGCGCTCGATGCGATGGGTGAGCTTTCGCGCCGCTACCCGAACTCGCGCTACGCCGCGGACGCGCGGCTGAAGCTCGACCTTGTGCGCGACCACCTCGCGGGCAAGGAAATGGAGATTGGCCGCTTCTATGAGAAGCGCGCCGAATGGCTCTCGGCGACGTTGCGCTTCCGCCGCGTCGTCGACCAGTACCAGACGACCTCGCACGTGCCCGAGGCGCTGATGCGGCTGACCGAGAGCTATCTCGCGCTCGGGGTGCGCGATGAGGCGCGCAAGGCGGCCGCGGTGCTCGGCGCCAATTATCCGGGCACGATCTGGTACAAGCGCGCCTATGATCTGATCGGCCGCTATCCGGACAACGTGCCGCCGCCCCCGCCGCCGCCGACCACGCCCAAGGCCGCCTGAGGCTTTTCTTCGCGCCCGCATGGCGGCAGAGAGGCGTGCGATGCTGACGGCTCTCGCCATTCGCGATGTGGTGCTGATCGAAGCGCTCGACCTGGAGTTCGGCGCGGGGCTCAGCGTGCTGACCGGCGAGACCGGGGCGGGCAAGTCGATCCTGCTCGATGCGCTGGGCCTGGCGCTTGGCGCGCGCGGTGACAGCGGCTTGGTGCGCGGTGGCGCGACGCAGGCGGTGGTGACGGCGAGCTTCACACCGCCGAGCGGCGCGCTCGAAGCGCTGCTGCTCGACAATGGGCTGGAGGTCGAACCCGGCGAGCCGCTGATCGTGCGGCGGATCGTGAAGGCCGATGGCGGCAGCCGCGCGCTGGTGAACGATCAGCCGGTCTCGGCCGCGCTGTTGCGCGAACTCGCTGGTTATCTTGTCGAAATTCACGGCCAGCATGACGATCGCGGGCTGCTCAACCCGCGCGGCCACCGCGCGCTGCTCGACGCTTTCGCGCGGATCGACCCGGCGCCGCTGCGCGAGGCGCATGCCGCGTGGCGGGCAGCGCAGGACGAGCTCGCGCGCGTCCGGACCGATCTGGAGAATGCCGCGCGCGACCGTGAATGGCTCGAACACGCGGTCGCCGAGCTGCGCGCGCTGGGGGCGAGCCCCGGCGAGGAGGCCGAGCTCGCCGAGCGGCGCGCGGCGATGCAGCGCGGTGAAAAAATCGCCGCCGATCTCCAGGCGGTCGCCGCCTTGCTCGACGGTAGCGACGCCGCGCTCGGCCATTTGCGCCAGGCGGCGCGCATCCTGGAGCGCGTCGCCGAGGACCATCCCGCCCTCGCCGAGACCCTGGCGGCGATCGACCGGGCGCTGGTGGAGGGCGGCCTGGCGCAGGATAAGCTGGACGAGGCGGCCGATGCGCTCGCCTTCGATCCCGCCGCGCTGGAAGCGGACGAGGCGCGGCTGTTCGAGCTGCGCGCGGTGGCGCGCAAGCATCGGGTGCAGCCCGATGAACTGGCGGTGCTCGCCGAGGATCTGGCGGCGAAGCTTGAGCATATCGAGGCGGGCGAGGGCGGCATCGCGCGGCTGGAGGCGCGGGTCGCGGCGGCGGCCGCCGACTACCGTGCGGCGGCCGAAAACGCCCGTGCCGTGCGCTGCGGGGCAGCGCAACGCCTTGACGGGGCAGTCGCGCGCGAGCTCGCGCCCCTGAAACTCGACGCCGCGCGCTTCCGGACCGTCATCGCCCCGCTTCCCGAGGAGCAATGGAGCGCCAGCGGCGCCGATCGCGTCGAGTTCGAGATCGCGACCAACCCCGGCGCCCCGTTCGCCCCGCTCGCCAAGATCGCGAGCGGCGGCGAACTCTCGCGCTTCCTGCTCGCGCTGAAAGTGAGCCTCGCCGAACAAGGCGGCGCGGCGACGATGATCTTCGACGAGATCGACCGCGGTGTTGGCGGCGCGGTCGCCTCGGCGATCGGTGAGCGCCTCGCCCGGCTCGCCGAGCATACCCAGTTGCTGGTGGTGACGCACAGCCCGCAGGTGGCGGCGCGCGGGCAGGGGCATTTCTTCATCGCCAAGGCGAGCGACGGCCTCGTCACCCGCACCGGCGTCCGCGCGCTTGACCCGACCGAACGCCGCGAGGAAATCGCGCGGATGCTCTCCGGCGCCGAGATCACCGACGAGGCCCGGGCGCAGGCGGGGCGGCTGCTGGCGGCGGCGTGAACATCGGCAGCACTTGAAGTCATCGTCGCCCAGGACTTGATCCGGGGCGACGTGCGTAACCAGGCTAGCGGTCCCTCAACCCTGAATCACCTGCCCGAACGCCAGCAAATTGCCGTCCGGCGCCAGGATCAGCAGCTCGCGCTGGCCATAGGGCTGATCGACCGGGCCGAACACGTCGCCTTCGGGCAGCGCATCGAGCTTGGGCTTCAATTCGGCATGAAGCGCGTCCACGTCGCGCACGTCGATATAGTAAGCGAAGCGCCGGGTTCCCGGCGGCGCGCAGTCATCGCCATCGCTCTGCAACAGCCGGACGCCGCAGCCCTCGCGCGAGACATAGGCATAGCCGGGCTGCCGATAGCCGACCGTGAACCCCAGCAGATCGACGAAGAACGCCAGCGCCGCCTCCAGATCGGCGACGTGGATGAACGGGGTGATCTGGATGAAGTTCGGCACGCCGCCCTCCTTGAACCGATGGCGGCGCAAGGTTAGCGCTGGCCCATGACGTTGTCGCTCCCCCAATCCGACGTCGAGGCCGCCGAACGGCTCGCCTTCCTCGCCGCCGAGATCGCGCGCCACGCCGCGCTCTACCATACCGATGACGCGCCCGAGATCAGCGACGCCGATTATGACGCGCTGATCCGCCAGAATGCCGCGCTCGAAGCCGCTTTCCCCCACCTCGTCCGCGCCGACTCACCCAGCGAGCGCGTGGGCGCCGCGCCCGCCGCGCATCTCGCCAAGGTGGCACATGCGCGCGCGATGATGAGCCTGGACAATGCCTTCGCCGACGAGGACGTGGCCGAATTCCTCGCCCGCGTCCGGCGCTTCCTGGCACTGCCCGAGGACGCGCCCATCGCGCTCACCGCCGAACCCAAGATCGACGGCCTTTCCTGCTCGCTGCGCTATGAGCGCGGCCGGCTGGTGCAGGCGCTCACCCGCGGTGACGGCACGATCGGCGAGGATGTGACCGCCAACGTCCGCACCATCGCCGGCATTCCGCAGCAGCTGACCGGCGATGTGCCCGAGCTGTTCGAGGTGCGCGGCGAAATCTATATGGCCAAGGCCGATTTCGCGGCGCTCAACGCCCGACTGCTCGCCGAGGCCGAGGAGCCGGAAAAGGCGCGCCAGTTCGCCAATCCGCGCAACGCCGCCGCCGGCTCGCTGCGCCAGAAGGACGCGGGCGTCACCGCCAGCCGCCCGCTCAAATTCCTGGCGCATGGCTGGGGCGAGGCGAGCGCGGTGCCCGCCGACACCCAGCTTGGCCTGATGCACGCCATCCGCGATTGGGGCCTGCCGGTGAGCGACTTGTTGATCCGGGTCGACGGCCTCGACGCCGCGCTCGCTCATTACCGCGCGATCGAGGGGAGCCGCGCCGAGCTGCCCTTCGACATCGACGGCGTGGTCTATAAGGTCGATCGGCTCGATCTGCAGGCACGGCTGGGGTCGGTCGCGCGCGCGCCGCGTTGGGCGATCGCGCACAAATTCCCCGCCGAGCGCGCGCAGACGACCTTGAAGGCGATCGACATTCAGGTGGGGCGCACCGGCAAGCTCACCCCCGTCGCCCGGCTGGAGCCGGTGGGGGTGGGGGGTGTGATCGTCACTAACGCGACGCTCCACAATGCCGACGAGATCGCGCGGCTGGGGGTGCGCCCGGGGGACCGGGTGGTGCTGCAACGCGCGGGCGACGTGATCCCGCAGATCGTCGAGAACCTTACCCGCGACACGCCGCGCGACCCGTGGCACTTCCCGGAGGCCTGCCCCGAATGCGGTTCGGCCGCCGAGCGCGAGCCGGGCGAGGTCGATTGGCGCTGCTCCGGCGGCCTCATCTGCCCGGCGCAGCGGGTCGAGCGGCTGCGCCATTTCGTCAGTCGCCACGCGCTCGATATCGAGGGGCTGGGGCTGAAGCAGATCGAGGATTTCTTCCGTGATGGCCTGATCGCGAGCCCCGCCGACATTTTTCGCCTGAACGAGGAGCAGTTGCGCGCGCGTAAGAAGGATGGACGCGTCTGGGCGGCGAACCTGGTCGCGGCGATCGACGCCAAGCGCACCCCGCCGCTCGACCGCTTCCTGTTCGCGCTCGGCATCCGCCATGTGGGGGAGGTGACGGCGCGGGATCTCGCGCGGCGCTATGGCAGCTGGGCGGCGTTCCGCGCGATGGTCGACCGCGCGCTGGAGGTCCGCGCCGGCATCGCCCGGGCGCTCGCCGAGAGCGACGACAAGCTGCTCGCGCGCACCGCCAAGGAATTGGCGGCGGTGGTCGAAACCCCCGGCGTCGGCCCCGAGGTCGCGCTGGCGCTCGTCGATTTCTTCGCCGAGCCACACAACCAGGAGGCGCTCGCAGCGCTGCTCGACCAGTGCCGCCCGGCGGACCTCGTGTTCGCGGCCAAGGCCTCCGAAGTGAGCGGCAAGACCTTGGTGTTCACGGGCAGCCTGGAAACGCTGAGTCGCGACGAGGCGAAGGCCCAGGCCGAATCGCTCGGCGCGCGGGTGGCCGGGTCGGTCTCCGCCAAGACCGATCTCATCATCGCCGGCCCCGGCGCGGGATCGAAGCTGAAAAAGGCCGCCGAACTCGGCATTTCCGTCATCGACGAGGCGGCCTGGCAGGCGATCGTCGCCGCCGCGCAGTGATGCGTTTTTGCCACGCTTTATGACCGAATCCGTGCCCGGGGACGGGCCGGGATCGACTGTCATCGAGTCGAAACATTTCGCCCCCAAGGGCGCCCCCGACGGCGAAGTACGCCGCGCTTAACGAGCGATATACGTTCAAGGGGAAAGCAATGCGTCATACTCTGTTTGCCGGCGTAGCCGTGGCCGCGCTGATCGTTCCGGTGGCGGCGAGCGCCCAGGAAACGACCTCGATCATCCGCGGCCGCGTGACGCAGGATGGCGCGCCCGTCGCGAATGCGTCGGTGGCCGCGACCGAAGTGAATTCGGGAACCCGCGCCGAGGTGAAGACCGACGTCGAGGGCAACTTCACCTTCCCCGGCCTGCGTCCCGGCGGCCCCTACAAGGTCGAAGTGAGCAGCGCGCAGGGTAACGCCGAGATCACCGACATCTTCACGGTCGTCCAGCAGACCTATGAACTGCCGATCGAGCTCGCGCCCGCTAGAGCATTTCCCGCGCGGGTTACACATAGCC
>FRDC01001362.1_pt1 | contig 22413 bp, 13 predicted proteins | sample 1106171 | NCBI WGS metagenome assembly FRDC01 (sample SAMEA3930566, study PRJEB13176) | freshwater metagenome | biome: Drinking water system; feature: drinking water; material: water | place: Singapore | collected 2014-12-20 | reverse complement strand
AGGAGGATCAAGCGGGTGGAACTGATCGGCGATTCCGTCTTAATCCGGCGGGCCAACTCCAGGCCGTCCATGCTCGGCATCTGCAAATCCAAAATCGCCAGGTCAAACGGCGCGCCACGCTCCACAGCTTTCCGCAGCAAGTCCAGCGCGTAAGCCCCGCCTTCGGCACTTTCGTAGGCAAGACCCTTCGCGCGCAGCTGATACTCCAGCGTCTTCCGACTCATCGCATGATCGTCGACGATGAGCATTCGGCAGCCTGAGAGGCTGACCGGGATCGACGATGCGTGACGAACATCTTCGAGTTGAGCCTCGCACCGGATGGTGAACCAAAAGGTGCTGCCCACTCCCGCCCCGCTCGTAACTCCGATCTGTCCGCCCATCAACTCCACCAGCTTCTTGCAGATGGCCAATCCCAAGCCGGTCCCTCCAAACTTGCGCGTCGTCGACCCATCGGCTTGGGTAAAGGGCTGGAAGAGTTTTGCCTGCTGCTCAGGAGTCAGTCCGATCCCGCTGTCCGTCACCTCAAACTTCACCAAGAGATCCGTTGACGTGCGGCCTTCGGCATCAGCCGCCAAACTAACCGCAAGGACGACGTCCCCCCGTTCGGTAAACTTGATCGCATTGCCGAGGAGATTCACCAGGACCTGCCGCAGACGGCCGGGGTCGCCACGGAGCCCGGTCGGCACGTCGGACTGTACCAGGGACGCGATGTCGAGATTTTTGGCATAGGCTCGCTCTGCGACAAGTGCAAGGGTGTCTTCGATGGTCGTACGCACATCAAACTCAAGGCGATCGAGATTAAGTTTGCCCGCTTCGATCTTGGAAAAGTCCAAAATGTCGTTGATGACGTCCAGCAGGTGCTCGCCGGAACGGCGCACCATGTCGGCATATTCCTTTTGTTCGTCGGAGAGCGCCGTATCGAGCAGCAGCCCGGTCATACCGATGACCCCGTTCATCGGTGTCCGAATCTCATGGCTCATCGTGGCCAGGAATTCGGATTTGCTCTTCGCGGCATCGAGGGCCTTGTCGCGAGCCTCTTCCAGTTCATGGTTCTTCTTTTCAAGTTCCTGCGCGGCTTGCGCCAGAGCGGCATCGGACCGGCGGCGTTCCGTGATATCGGTCATCACGCCCATCATGCAGGCCGGCCGTCCGTCCTCATTCCAGCGTGTCACCTTCCCGCGCATGGCGAACCATTGCCACTCACCTGAGCGGTGGCGGACACGGTGTTCGATTACAAAAGCAGCAATTCTCGCTTCCAGGTGATCGTTCAGCGCTTCCTCGACCCACGGACAATCATCCGGATGCACGCGGGTCTTCCAATCGGAGATGTTGTTGAGAACACCCTCCTCCTGCTCAAGGCCTAGAAGCCGAATCCAACTCGGGCTGTAGTAGGCCTGCCCGGTGACCAGGTCCCAGTCCCACAAACCATCGGTTGCAATCTCAATGGTAAGTCGGAGCCGGTTCTCGCTGGCTCGAAGCGCCTCTTCAGCCTGCTTGCGGGCCGTGATGTCGCGCACAATGGCGACGAGATATTCCCGACCGTGTCGAAGCAATTGGGCGCTGACTTCAACGGGGAACGTCGTGCCGTCTTTGCACCGGTGCAGGCTCTCGATGCGCAAGGGAACGTCAGCCTCTCGCAAGCGCTGCATGTATTCTTGAAAGACCGGTTGCGTGACCAGTGGGTCGATCTCCGGCACGGTCAACGTCAATAATTCTCCGCGCGTATAGCCGATGCTCTCATACGATTGCCGATTGCCGTCCAGGAATCGCCCGCTTGCGGGCTCGATGACCTCGATGGAATCCGTCACACGATCCAGCAAGGCCCGAAATAGTTTTAGTTCCTCTTCGGCCTGCTTGCGCGCCGTAATGTTCGTGATAATCCCACCCGTCGCGTAAATGCGTCCCGTGCGATCGCGCACCGGGAATTTCAGGACAAGATTCGTTCGCACATCGCCACTATCGGACGTGGCCTCCTCAACTTCAATGGTGTTCCCTGTTTGGAGTACTTGGCGGTCGTTGGCCTGAAACTGATCGGCCGTTTCACGCGGGAACAAGTCCGCATCCGTTTTGCCCATGATATGCGCTCGATCGCTCTGGCACAGCTGTTCGAAGCACTGATTCGTGAAGAAATAGCGTCCCTCCGTCGTTTTCATAAACATGGCGCTTGGCGCATGGTCGAGGAACGTCCGAAACCGCTCCTCGCTGTCACTTAAGGAGTCTTCTATCCGCTTGCGTTCGGTAATATCTTCCATAATGCCGCGCAGCTTGGTGACCCGTCCGTTCTCAATGAGCACAGACACAAGATCCCGAACCCAGACGGTGCGGCCATCGGCGGCCAGCATGCGGTATTCGAAGGTGTGTCCGCGCTGCCGGCGGACCTCCTCAAGACAGTACTGCGGCGCCCAGCTCCGGTCCTCGGGGTGCATGTAATCCACCCAGAAAGTCGGCGAGGAGAGCCATTGCTCGACCGGATAGCCGAGGATGGCTTCGGCTTGCCGGCTTACGAAGGTAAACTGCGTCGTCACGGCGTCGGCTTCCCAGACAATGCCATTGATCGAATCGACCAGGTCTTTGTAACGGTGTATGAGTTGTTCGAGAACTTCTTCCGCCTGCTTACGCTCGGTGATAACCTCCGTAAACATGATGAGACCGCCGATGTCACCCGTGGCCTCCCTCCAGGGGCGCACCTCCCATCGAAGCCAGTCTTTGGATCCATCTGCGCGAACGAACGGATCTTCTTCACGACGTTCCACGACCCCACTCAAACAGCGCTGATGGATCGCTCTCCATTCTTCGTTCGATCGAATTTCCGGAAACACGTCGTAGTGGTGTCTGCCGATGAGATCCTGGTTGCTCAGTCGGTAGTCCTGCGACCAGCGACGACTGACAGCCACGTACCGGAGATCCTTGTCCAACATGGCGACGGCGGCGGGCGTGTGCTCGACAAAAGATTTGAGTAAGTCGTGGCTTCGGGTCAACCCCTCTTCGGCCTGCTTGCGCTCCGTGACGTCCTGGATTTGAGAGATGAAATACCGGGGCGTTCCATCGGAATGCCGCACTAACGAAACACTGAGCACAATCCAGATGATGCGCCCCTGTTTATGCAAGTAGCGCTTTTCCATTTGGTAGGTGCGAATGTCGCCTGCAAGCATCTGCTGCACACGGGCCTGATCCGCTTCCAGATCGTCCGGATGTGTGATGGCCTGAAACGTAGTGGCCAGCAGTTCCTCCTCTGTATAGCCGACAATATCACACAAGGATTGATTGACCTGAAGCCAGCGTCCATCCGGCGCAACGAGGCTCATACCGATGGCCGCTTCGTTGAAGGCTTTGCTGAAGCATTCTTCGCTGGCGCACAGGGCCTCCTCTGTCCGCTGGCGTGCATAGAACTGGCTGAGCTGATCGGCAACGGCTTGGAAGGTGATTAGCAGCGACGGGTCCGCCGGCATGGCATCATGATGAAAAAATTCTAGCACGGCATGGACGCGGTCACTCAGTTTGACGGGAAACGCGGCAGCCGCATGGAAGCCCGCTTGCTTGGCCAAGGCTGCTCGCGGGAAATTCTCATCACGAGTTACATCTGCAATCCACGCAGGCTTTGCGTTCGCCCAGACCCGGCCCGGCAGCCCGACGCCGGACAGGAAGGTCATCTTGCGGCTTGCAATACCGTAGTCGGCCAATCCTGCAACAGGCGTGATCCACGTCGCATGGCATCGAAGCCTCTGGGTCGATTCGTCAACCACCCACAGAAGCCCCTCATCCCACCCCAATGCTTCGCAAACCGGTTGCAGGATTGCAGCGATCGCATCGTCCACTCCTGATACACCGCTGGCCAACACGTTGGCCACCTCATGCTGAAGAGTCAGACGCCGTTCGAGCTCTTTCCGTTCGGTAATATCGGTATAGGTGCCGAGAATACGAAGAGGTTTGCCAGCCAGCGTCCGCGAAATGATCTTGTTTCGTTCGACCACCCATTTATATGAGCCGTCCTTGCACCGCATCCGGTGTTCACTGTCAAACATTGGAGTCTCATCCTGAATACAGTGCTGAAGAGCTGCCATAAACTTAGGCCGGTCGTCAGGATGAAAAGGATATGACCCTTCGTCCTGCGCATAGCCGAATATGTCCTTCCATCCGCCATAGAATCGCACCGTGTTTGTGGCGACATTCCAATCCCATAGACCGATGCCGCTGCCTTCAAAGACAAACCCCCAGTGCTCGTCGCTCATACCTATTGCCTGTGTGGCAGCGTCGTCAGAATTCCAATCGGTCACAGGGTCACCATATGCGATAGGATGATCATTCCATCAATCAAGACCCATATCAAAAGATGATGGATGGGCATCGGATTCCGCCGCATTCGTTGGAACAAGGGACCGACATGAATCATTACACGAGAAGCTTTTGCGATTTACAAATAAGCACACCCTGTCGAAGGACAAGAATGCTCCTTCTCCATACCTTCTCGGACATCGCTGAGGATTCTTAATAGGGCCAACCGACTCAATCGACTACTCGGGCAAGAGCAGGGAAGGCAGAGATCATGCGAGGTCAAACAACGGGCGGCGTCATCTCAAAGATACGGTGCAGGGACAAAGGGTGCCAGGGGAAAGAGATCCTGCCTCGCGCGATGATCATCGCGCGAGGCGCCCTTACAGACGATTATTACTGGCGCGTGAGCTTCCGGTAGCGAATCCGGTGGGGCTGGTCGGCATCCTTGCCGAGCCGTCTTTTCCGATCCGCTTCGTACTCGCTATAGTTGCCCTCGAACCAGACGATTTTGCTGTCGCCCTCGAAGGCAAGGATATGGGTGGCGATTCTGTCGAGGAACCACCGGTCGTGGCTGCTGATGACGGCGCATCCGGCAAAGTTTTCAAGCCCCTCTTCAAGGGCGCGCAGCGTATTCACATCCAAATCGTTGGTGGGCTCGTCCAGGATGATGAGGTTCGCCCCCTCCTTCAGCATGCGGGCCAGATGGACACGATTGCGCTCGCCGCCTGAGAGCTCCTTCACCTTCTTCTGTTGATCGGTCCCGGCAAAGTTGAAGCGGGCACAGTAGCCTCTGGCATTGACCTCCATCTTGCCGAGCTTGACGGTGTCCTGGCCTTCGGAAATGATTTCATACACCGTTTTGTTCCCGTCCAAACTGCGGTCCTGATCGACGTAGCCGAGCTTAACCGTCTCGCCGATCTTGATCGACCCCGCATCCGGCTTCTCCTTGCCGATGATCATCTTGAACATGGTGGTCTTGCCGGCGCCGTTCGGCCCGATCACCCCGACGATCCCGCCCTTCGGCAGGCTGAAACTCACGTTCTCATACAGGAGGTTATCGCCGAAGGCCTTGCTGATCCCTTTGGCTTCAACCACGATGTCGCCCAGCCGTGGTCCCGGCGGAATGTAAATTTCCAAATCCTCCGCCACATTGTCCTGCCGTTGATTGACCAGCTCCTCATAGCGATTCAACCGCGCCTTGCCCTTGGATTGACGGGCCTTGGGTGACATTCTGATCCATTCGAGTTCATGTTCCAGGGTCTTTTGGCGCTTCGACTCCGCCTTCTCTTCTTTCTCCAATCGATCTTTCTTCTGCTCCAACCAGGACGTGTAGTTGCCCTGGAAGGGAATGCCGTGGCCACGGTCCAATTCCAAAATCCATCCGGCCACGTTGTCGAGAAAATAGCGGTCGTGGGTCACCGCGATGACCGTGCCCTTATATTGTTGCAAATGTTGCTCGAGCCATTGGACCGACTCGGCATCCAGATGGTTGGTCGGCTCGTCCAGCAGGAGAATGTCCGGCTCCTGGATCATCAGGCGGCAGAGCGCGACGCGACGCTTTTCTCCGCCTGAGAGAGTGCCGACTTTCTGATCGGCCGGCGGGCAACGCAGCGCGTCCATGGCATGATCGAGTTCGCTTTCCAATTCCCAGCCGTTGGCGGCTTCGATCTTCTCTTGCAACTGCGCCTGCTTGTCGATGAGCTTTTCCAGTTCGTCGGGCGTAGCCTCGCCCATCTTGTTGCTGACGTCCTCATACTCCTTGATCAGGGCGACGAGTTCTTTCTTGCCCTCCTCGACCACTTCCTTGACGGTCTTGTTCGGGTCAAGCTGTGGTTCCTGCTCCAATAGACCGACGCTATAGCCTTTCGATCTGGTGATCTCGCCCGTGTAATTGGGGTCCACGCCGGCAATGATCTTGAGCAACGAACTTTTCCCCGATCCGTTCAAGCCCAACACACCGATCTTCGCCCCGTAATAAAAGCCGAGATAGATCTCCCGCAGCACCTGCCGCTTCGGCGGATAGACCTTGCCGACATTGACGAGTGAGAAAATGACTTGTTTATCGTTCGTGGCCATACGTTCCCCTATCTAGCTAGTGATCGACGACTGAACTGAAGAGCACGCGCTTCTCAAGAAATGGGTGCACGCGCCGACTACAGCGAATGCAGGACTGGAAGTCCGGTCTTCGCCTGAGCGGCCAGGCCGGCCAAGCCGGCTCTGACTTCTGATGCATTACGCACTGAACTGGTAAACGCTACACGCCCGCCCTGCATCCGGCCGGGAGTGGTAAACCGAAGATGCAACCCGAGCCGATCCAGTGCCGTCACCGTCGCCTGCTGCGCGTCCGCATCGCCTAACGCACGGGCCAGCAGTAACAACGTCTCCGCGCGCTCGGAATTGAGCTCGCGGATCAGGTTCGCGGCCTCGTCCGCAAGCGGGTCCACAGCCGCCTGCACATAATCCGTTGGCATGACCCAGCCCATCGACCCAAACCCTCCAACGAAGTAAATCTCCGTGATGGCCATGCGGAAGAAACCGAAGTCCTGGAAGTCCACCCAGTAAGAGGCGTTGCCATGGCGTTCCAGATAACTTGCGCGAACCTCAGCGTTGTCCTCTTTCGGCACCTTGGTCACAGAGCCCATCAGGGTGACCCTGGCCGCCCCAAGGGGATCAACCCTGCTCTCTGGTGGAGTCACCAATAGGCTGGCGCGTGGGTCGCCCAGGAGGTTTTGCGTATGCATCGCCATCGTGCTGATGAGAAAGACCGGTTGCCCCTGTCCATCCAACCCGTAGGGCATGACCGACCCGAAGGGCCAGCCTGGCTGCTTGCGTGAGAGCGTCGAGAGACTGCCTGTCTGCTGCAAATACACGAGCGTCTTGGCCCGCTCAGCATGGGAGGGTTCAGGAACATCAGGACCCTCTGAATCCGGCCCGCTGTTATGTTGTCGTGATGAGGACATAGATGATCGTGTACCGATACCCAATGAAATGAATGGAGGGACACATTACCCTGGATCTGTTGGATATTTCCACTGAGGGCGGGGAAAGAGAAGGCGATCGACGAGAATAGAGCAGCCTTGGTCAACGGTGCAGTTCTTCGCTTATAATCAGCCCTGCCCGCTTTCTCCACCTGTTATCGGAGGTCTGATGCCGGAAACCCTGTCGGTTACGTGCTGCATTGCTGGTGGAGGACCGGCCGGGATGATGCTGGGTCTGTTGTTGGCCCGGGCCGGTGTCTCAGTGCTCGTCCTGGAAAAGCACGCGGACTTTCTCCGTGATTTTCGCGGCGACACCTTGCACCCCTCAACATTGGAGATCATGCACGAGTTGGGGATGCTAGAACGATTCCTGCAGTTGCCCCACCAAAAAGTATCTCGGATCAATGCAGGGTTTGGGGATCTGGAATTCACGGTGGCGGACTTTTCATATTTACCAACTCAGTGCCGCTACGTTGCCTTCATGCCGCAGTGGGACTTTCTCAACTTTCTTGTGGAGGCGGGGAGCCAGTATTCCACCTTTCACGTCCGCATGAGTGCGGAAGTCACGGACCTGATCGAACGTGACGATTCTGTCATTGGGCTTCATGCTGACACGCCTGCTGGGCGGCTGGAGGTTCGCGCCACACTCGTCGTGGGAGCCGATGGTCGACACTCTATCGTCCGCAAACAAGCGGGGCTTTTGATAGAAGAATTCGGCGCGCCTATGGATGTGCTCTGGTTCCGATTGTCACGCAAGCCCAGCGACCCAGTCGATCCGATGGGTCGCTTCGATACCGGTCGAATCTTCATCATGTTGAACCGGAGTGACTACTGGCAGTGCGGCTTCGTCATTACCAAGGGGGCGCTGGGTGAGATTCGAGCGCAGGGCCTCCCGCTGTTCCGCGAGAGCGTGGCGAAGCTGGCTCCATTTGCCGCAGACCGCATCCAGGAACTGCACGACTGGGAACCGATCAAATTGCTGACCGTTCAAGTCGATCGGTTGCGGCAGTGGTATAGACCTGGACTTATTTGTATCGGGGACGCGGCCCACGCCATGTCGCCGGTCGGGGGAGTTGGTATTAATTTAGCGATTCAGGACGCGGTGGCGACAGGGAATCTCTTGTGGAAACCGTTGCGCACTGGGCACGTGACTGAAGAGGATTTAGCCAAGGTGCAAGCCCGCCGCGCCTGGCCAACCGAGATGACGCAACGAGGCCAGCTTACTGTCCAGAACCGCGTGATCAAACGCGTACTGGGTAGCACGGTTCCGCTGATGCCTCCTTATGCCCTCCGGCTGCTTGCACGATTCCCCTTTCTCCGCCGCATCCCCGCCAGGATGATTGGCCTTGGAGTGAGGCCTGAACATGTGCGGTCACCGGTCGGATAGCCCGAGCTGCGGTTTGGAGCAAGTCGGATGGTCGGTCTAGGACGGAGAACATGTCCTAGGAGTCTGCTCTAGAGTCTAGACCGGTTAGATCCCCAGCTCCTCCGACACCCGCACTTCCGACTCGTCGATGATCTCTTCCAGGCAGGTAAAGCAGGAAAAGGGAAAGCGATCGATGGGAATGGCACAGACTTCGCCCACCGGGGACTCGTCCAGCGCCGGACCGCCGCATTCCTTGTGAATCAGCGTCAACATGTTAGCCCCTCATCTTTCTTCCATCACACTTCGCCGGAAGAGATGCAGATGCTCCGGTCCGCTGAGCCGATGGTCGCCCGGCACGAGATGGAGTTCAACGGGATAGGATGGATCGTGAATCAACAGCTGCTCGACGAACCGGCTGCTGCCGCCAGGGAGGATCGCGGTGTCTTGTAAACCATGGAGAATCGCTGTCCTGACCCTCCGCAGCCGATCGAAGCTGGTCTTCCACTGGGCCTCGCTTTCCGCCACCCATTTCCAGGACAAGGCCCAATCTTTGTGCAACGGATCGTCGTCCCAGGGCATCCAGCCGGCCGTATGCCATTCGTGTAACCGGTCCGGCGAAATCGATTTGGCCCTGACCCCCATCATGTTGAACGCGGGAGCAATCAGGGTCAGCCGATCAACCGCACCACACTCCTGCGCCATCAACCAGCCGATCCATCCCCCAAGCGAATTGCCGACAATGGTGATCGGGGGAGACGACTGGCTGTCCGTGAGCATCTGCAACACCAGCCGCGCATCGGCGATCCAATCGGAGAGCGTGTAATCGGTGAACTGCCCTTCGGAATCGCCGAATCCGCGCACGTCATAACAACAGAACCCCCACCCCGTCTCCTGGCACCATTGCGCCAAAGCTTTGCTCTTGTTGCCCCACCGTGTGGAGAGAAACCCGGTGATGAAGAGGATCTGACGATCTTTTCCGATCGAGCGATCGCCGCGAATCAGCTTGCCGTCGGACGCTCTGAGTTCAAATGGACGATGCGCGCTCATGCTGTCGTGAACACCTTCGTGAGAAATCCGTTCAACTGATGAAGCACAGAATACGGAATCTCATGTCCGCCATGGAAGCTGTGCCATTCTACGACAAGACCCGATTGTGTCAGTGCGTCACGGAGGCGCTCCGCGCCGATATGCGGAAGGATGTCGTCCTTCGTACCATGGCTTTGGAAGACCGGCAAACTTCTCCGCTTGGTCATGAGGGGACTCCAGACAGCCTGGGCCAACAAATTCCCGGAGAGCTGCACCAGCCCGGCAAATGGATAGTCGGTTTGCAAAACAGCATCACAGGTGAGCATCGCGCCCTGTGAAAATCCCCCGATGACTGTCTTCTTGTAGTCAATTGGGAGCTGCCGTGGAAGTTCCTGAAGAAATCCCAGGATCCGTTCCCGCGCCAAGGCCAGGCCCTGTGGAACCTCCACAGACAGATCGCGAATGCGGCCTGCGGCGCGATCTTCCTGGATACGGGCAAAATCGATGATCCACCAGGCGCGGGTACCGCCGAAATCCAGACTGAGCGGCAGCGGCCCTTCCGGAAAGAGCCAGCGGGTACCGTCCGGCGCATCGATCACCTCTGCCAGCGGGACCAAATCGTCGCCCGGTGCGCCGAACCCATGGAGCAGGATCACGAGCGGGCCGTCTCCGCCGCCCTCTCCATCGACACCCCCGGTCAACCGGACCTTGAGTCCGCCCACGGTCATCTCGTTCATCGCATCCCCGCTATTTGAGATACAGATATTGAAGCAACGCGACCAGCCCGTAAAGCGAGGATTCGACCACCGGCTGCTGATAGAGCGGCACGAATGCGCCCCGTTCGTTGGCTTCCACTTCACTGATGATGTACTGGATCTGCTTGGCACGGATCTCGTGGTCCTTGCCGATGCCCAGAATCCGGATCATGTGCCGGCTGAGCCCGGCCAGCATGGCGGCTTTCGCGTTACTGGCCGACCGATACAGCAGGACCGCGCCCAGGAGCGCCAGCAACACATTAACCGACCAGGAGAGCAGCAGCAGCAACGGGTAATTCCAAATATCGAAGTATTCGTTCCTGGCCGCGATCATGATCAACAGCGCGATGAAGGGATATCGAATCAGACGATTCACGACCTCGGTCCGCTGTGCGATCAGATCGACGACCGCCAGATACTTCAATCGCTCAAACTCGTCTTTGTGCGTCTGGCCCAGGCCATAGTCGCGCAAATACTCCTCCTGCACCTGATCGGACCAGCCTCCGGTGGAGGACGTCAGCCAACTGATCCACCGGCGGCACAGCATGACAGCATCGAACACGGCCAGATTGAGCCACACCACCACTCCCACACTGCTGATCGTCATGAACCAATCGACCCGGCAGCTCAGCGTCCCGCGGCAGGGATGGATGTATTCGTCGTCGAGAACAAAAGACCCCAAGGCCCACATGGCCACGAGATAGAAGAGAAAGAGCAACGCCGCCCGTGCCATCCACTGGATCGGCCGGCTCGCCTCCCGATACCACGCCCACGCCTGATCCACGGTCGTCGCCGTCTGTGTGGCCGCCGGATGATAGACCCGTTTCAGATTCGTCCAGAATGTCCGAGGTGAGAATCCGTGGAGCCGTGAAACGTCTTTGAACCGGAACGCGTCCCCGATGCGTTCATTGTTCTTCGTTAAGTCCCTCGACCCTTTAGCCAGGAAAATCAGAGAAAGCGCCACGACGAGGAACCGAAGCAACTCGCTCGGCCAGATACTGACGCCGCTGGTCCAGGAGAATGGCTCCCCTTCATCATGGCCGGCGAGCAAAGCAGCCGCGCCGCCGAACCAGACAAAGACGGCGAACGACAGGGCAAGAAACGCGGCGATGATCCCTACCACACGCGGACTCCTCTCCACCCAGGACCAGAGCCGCTGATTGCTCCAGGCAATCACGGTCATGATGAAGAGGCCGACGACCCCCGCAACCGCCACCGCCGTATTGTCGAAACCCACTCCTTGCTTCAGCTGGCCATATTGTTCCGTGTAGTCAAGATCCGGCCGTAGCGGATGGACCGTCCTCGCTCCTTCTTTCTCGACGACGCTCACGTCCACCGCGCCATGACGACCCACCTCGAACAACCTCGGAGACAGTGCGGCATCATAGACACGATCGTCCGGCGTCATCGAGACATGATATCCCGTCATACAGGTGCCCTGTGCCGCGTCTGTCCGGCTCTCAGGCATGCAGGCCACATGACGGACCGCCTGCAACACGGCAAAGAAGGCCGATGTTTGATAGCTGCTCCGAAACGGAGAGACATCCCGTTGTAGACCGCCATCCAATTGCAGGCCGAACGGAGAGGCAATCACCATATTGCGGGTCCATTTGTACTCGGTCGGATGGAGATGCCGGGCATCGAGATCGACCGTAAAGAAAATGGCGTGCGGGAAGTAGGGCCGAAGCGCTTTGATGATGAGCAGCGCATCGTACGGATCGGTCCCCATAATCCCGATGGCCCTGGCGCCCTCTCCTTCGTCATGGATACGGCTGACAAGCGCCCGGATATAGTCGATCTGGCTGGTTCCTTCCGGACGTTCCCGCGCGGCCTCTTTGGACTGGTCGCCGCCCCCCGCATTCCTTGCCCGCGCCGCTCTCGCCCCGTCATCCCCCGGGATCTCCCCATCGAGCCCGCTGAGATAGCTGTAGCGAAAGACGTTCAGCGTGAGCGATTCATAATCAGCCGGACGCCGGATCTGCAGATCAATGGCCTGCGCGACCGTCCGGCACCATTCTTTGACTGCTACCGGCACCAGAATGGTATTCAGGTCGCTTTCTGAAAACGTCGCGACTTTGGCACAGGCCGCGGCTCGAAACTCAATAGGCAGAGCGCGTCCGTAGAAGGAATCCCATTCGCCGATCAGGATGACCGCATCCCATCCAAGACGGACCTGCCGCCGCTCCAGTTCGGCCACCAGCGTGTCGAACAACCGGTCGTCCGATCCGACATCATAGGCCAGCCGGATGTGCGTATCAGCCAACCGGCGGTAGAATTCCTGCTCGCAGGTGTCATACGTCGCACAGGCTGTACCTTGACCGGACTCTGCCTTGATCCCGTAGGCGAGCAACCCTTTCATCGCGGTGCTCCAGGGCGAGTAGAGCTCAATCCAGCCGTCGGCATTCGGCCAAATGCTGCCCCCCTCGCGGGCGTCGGCAGAGAGTCTGCCCATCTCGTCGAGCAGCACTCGCATCGCCGACGAGCTACGGGGCCCCATGATTTTCAAGGTGACCGATTCCTGTAACGATGGATTGATACTGACCGATTTACGCCCGTCACCGCTCAGGACACAATCGCCTTGCTGTCGAGACTCCTCACAGACGAGCGCTTGGGAGAAAGAACTCAGCGTGGATACCAACCCTCTGGACAGCGCGTCATCCGGAAACCACACGACTAAGACATCGGTTGGGCGCAGGCTTTCCTCGGCGCAGACGCGGGTTTTCCTCACACGGTACCATTCATAAGGAAGGGCGCTCGCCGAGCCCGGGTCATCCCACTCAACAAAGGCCAGGTTGCCCTCATCCTCCGGAACATAACAGGCAACTCCCAGCGCAGTGCCGATGGCATAGCGATCACGAATGCGGGACTCGGCGCTTTCGACATAGGGACCTCCGCTTGTCGTCACCAGGAGTACAGTGACGCGCGCGCCGGCCTTTGCTCGATCGGCAAGGGCACGTCTCAGCGGACGAAGCCGTTGGGAGAGGGAACGTGTTGATCCGGTTATCGAGGTAACTGCATGAGGCTCTTTCAGACTCCGCTGGACGGCTGCAATGGGATCTTCCCAGAGCCGCGCACGGACCATGCGCTCACCGGTGGCCGCATCCATCTGGAGTCCGCCGCCGACCGGGCGGGAGCTGCGCAGCGGTTCCTGCACGAGCATCACCCCGGCCACAGCCATAACAAGTGCCAGGGCTCCTGCGACTGCAATTTTTGAATCGCTCTGCTTCTTAGCCATAGCCATTGCGCTCTTCGATCGAGCGCGCCGCCACTCTACAACAGACACTCATAGAGAGTGAAGCCATCGGCCAGGCAAGCCGCAGAAAGACGAGATGACATGAGAGTCTGACAAGTTGAAGCGGGGGATCGCTCTACGAACCCACCGCTCCGGTGAGTCGAACGATCCCCCCAGGGAGGCTACTTCAGTCAAAGCATAAACGATGCCCGAATCAAGTAGTCCTTAGGACGAGCAACTGACCGCTAAATGCTTGCCCCAGTTGGGAGGCGGAGCCGCATAGGCGTCCATGTCAGGCTGGTCATTGTAGGGATTTTGCAGCAGCCTGAACAACCGGTCGATTTCTGAAAAGTCCTTCTGCTGCGCTTTTTCAATAGCCGCCTGGGCGAGGTAATTGCGAAGCACGTACTTTGGATTTACCCGGTTCATCCGTTCACGCCGCTCGGCATCCTGACTATGTTCGCTGCGCAGGCGATCCCGATACCGAACGGCCCAATCGTCGAACCGCTCGCGGTTCACAAAATGCTCGCGCAACCTGTCGTTGGCCGCGCCTGTTGCCGATGAGAACGAACCGAGTTCACGGAACAGGATCGTGTAATCCGTATGGCTCTCTTGGAGAAGGCCCAGCAGATCGCGGATCAGCCCGTCATCTTCCGTCCGTTCTTCCTGCAACCCCAACTTGCCCCTCATGAGCCGGAGATACTCCCGATCGAACAGCAGCTGATAACTCTCTAAAACCACCTTCAACGCGTCTTTCTCCACCAAGGGCAATAGGGCTTGCGCCAAACAGCTCAGGTTCCACAATCCGATGTATGGCTGCTGATTGAAGGCGTAGCGGCCGTTATGGTCGGAGTGGTTGCAAACAAAGCCCGCATCGTAATCATCCATAAAACCGAACGGCCCATAGTCCAGCGTGAGGCCGAGGATCGACATATTGTCGGTGTTCATGACCCCGTGCGCCCACCCGACGGCCTGCCACCGGGCGATCAACCTCGCCGTCCGCTCCATGACTTCTGAAAAGAAGCGGGCGTACTTATCGGCTGCGTCTTTGAGGTGGGCGTACTGCTGCTCAATCACGTAGTCCGCGAGCATGCGCAACTGTTCGTGCTGCTTGCGGTAATAAAAAATCTCGAACGTGCCGAACCGGACGTGGGACGGCGCCATGCGAACCAGCGTCGCGCCGGTTTCGACCTGTTCGCGATACACCTTGTGGTCACTCCCGACAATGCAGAGCGCGCGCGTCGTGGGAATGCCAAGACCCTGCATCGCTTCGCAGCAGAGATATTCACGGATCGTTGAGCGCAAGACAGCCCGGCCATCACCGTCACGCGAAAAGGGCGTGAGGCCCCCGCCCTTCAGATGCAGCTCCCACCGTCCTCCCCGTTCGTTCGTGGCTTCCCCTAACAGGATGGCCCGCCCGTCGCCGAGCTGCGGCACATAGACGCCGAACTGATGCCCGGAATACAACATGGCCAGCGGCTCCATGCCGGGCGCCAGCATGCTCCCACCGAAGACCTGAGCGAACTCCGGACGGGCCGCTTCTTCGGGATCGAGGCTGATCAGCGCGGCTGCTTCAGGGTTCGCATGAACGAGGTATGGGGCCGCCTGGAACGGCGTCGGGTTGAGTTTGGCATAGAAAGCCTCAGGGAGCCGGGCATAGGTATTGTCGAAGGTAAGCGTTTCCAAGGTACGCCTGGCCATAGCTTTGTGTAACACGACGGCCTGGACGTTTGCCACTTACTCCTCTCATCAATGACAGCCTGCTTTCTCTCCCAGACGAACTCCCTCGACGACCCGACTTCGTGCCCGGTATACTACGCCACACTGGCATGAGCTTTGCCCTTGGAGACGACGCATGAAAAGCAGTTCTCTACATCCCCTCCATTCCAAAGCTCCTTCTCAAACCAAGCCGAACGTGGCAGCTGCTGAGGTACTGGCCTGGGTCAGCGACTGTCTGGAGGGCGGACTCTGTCTCATCGCCAAGGGCATACTGGTTTTTGAGAACGCACACTTCGGAGAACTGGTCGAAGCACCGGCCACACTGCTTGTCCAATCCGGCCCAGATGAAACCAAGTTGCGCGCGCGCTTATTTACCGATGCGATGGCCTGGAATAAGGAAACCTTGGGCTCTAGGGGGAGTCGAACTTATCAGCTCGTGGACTGTCAGGGCCAAGCCCTCATTTATGAATGCCGATACAACGTGGTGCCCTACCATGGCGAGACCGGAGTGCTTCTGGTGCTCAGAAACATGACTGAACATACGGAGCTGGTGCAGGAGGCGTCACAGATTGCCCGCTTTCAATCGGTGCTGGCCAGAATCGGCACGCTCGCCGTCAGCGATGCCCCTGCACAAGAACTGATGAGTGAGGCCGTGAAGCATACTGCTGAGGCGCTTGACGTCGATCTCTGCAAGATTCTCGTTCAACGGGAATCAGACGATCACCTCGCCGTGGTAGCAGGCATCGGCCTTGACCCGAAACTCATTGGTAAACTGACGATTGAGGGCGGCACACATTCCCAAGCCGGTTACGCGATTCGTAAACGCCTGCCGGTGGTTGTGCGGGATTTGCGAAAGGAAACGCGGTTTACACCTTCCAAGCTTTTGACCGAACATGGGGGCATTGCGGGCATGTGCGTGCCCATGCTGGTGGAGGATCGGGTATACGGAGCCATGACCGCCCATTCCAAGTCGGTTCGCGACTTCACAATTAAGGAACTCGAGTTTCTTTGTACGGTCGCCAACACGGTCGCGACGGTTCTTGAACGACGACGGCGCGCCGACACTCAGAGGGACCTCTATCATCGATTGTTCATGTCCGCACAGGACGGTATCATGCTGACCGACACCGAGGGCTGCATCCTGGAATGGAACCCCGCATTGGAACGCATGACGGGGTGGACACGCAGTGAGACACTCGGTCAGCGCCCGTCGATCTTGAGATCCGGCAAACATTCGCCGGAATTCTACAAACGACTGTGGCAAGCGATCCGCTCGGGGCAGGCATTTGTGGATCGTTTCGTCAATCGCCGAAAGGATGGATCGGAATTTTTGGTCTGGGAAAGCGTCAGCCCCGTCAAAGATCGCGACGGAACCACGCAATACTATATGGCGATCCTCACAGATTTGAGCGAACGGGAACAAATGTTGGAAGCTTTGCGGCATGCGGAACAAGTCAAATTGGTTGGGCAACTCGCGGGCGGAATCCTCCACGAAGTCCGCAATCCATTGATTGGGCTCGGCAGTCTCGCGACACATCTGGCCGAACAACTGGAATTACCCCAGGCTGCCCGGGACCGCTGCCGCCTCATCGCGCGAGAAGCGGCGCGCATCGACGACTTGCTGGAATCGCATTTGGGCCAGCTGCGTCCCCGCCCATTCGATCTTCAGCCCTGCGACCTCCCCGCGCTCATCGACGACACCCTGATCTTACTGAAACCCAATTTGACCAAACAGCGGATCCATGTGACAAAGATCATCGCGACGGACCTGCCCATGGTTGAGGCTTCACGCGCTCACCTTCAACAAGTCTGCCTCAACATTACGATGAACGCGATGGACGCCATGTCCGGCGGAGGGGACTTGACGATCGACCTACGCCCCGAAACAAGACGCACCCCCGGAGTGCTGTTGATATTTTCTGACAGCGGCAAGGGCATTTCTCACGACGACCTGCAGCGTATTTTCGAGCCGTTCTTCACAAGCGGCAAGGCGAAGGGTGTCGGGCTTGGATTGACGATCACGCACGACATCATCGAACGACACGGGGGACAACTGGACATCAAGAGCCCTGCGGGCAGAGGAGCGGTCGTTGAAGTATGGCTTCCGATAAAGTGCGAGTCGTAGCATGACGTGGCAACTTCTCTTGGTTGAAGACGAGCCGTCGGTCCGCGAGGCCTTTGCATTACGCCTCGGGGACCAGGGCTACGTTGTCCAAACCGCAGGCTCAGGAGAAGAAGCGCTGTCGTTACTCCGTTCGTTCGAACCGGACATCCTCGTCCTTGATCTCGTCATGCCTAATCTCTCCGGCCTCGACGTGCTCGCCAGAGTGAAGCAGACGTCCCCCAATCTCCTCGTCATTCTCCTTACGGCGCGAGGGACCGTCAAAGATGCCGTGGAGGCGACTAAGCTTGGGGCTTTCGACTTCGTGGCCAAGTCCATTGATATGGAAGACCTGCTGCATGCCCTGCATCGTGCAACGGAATTGCTCACGCTACAGCGTCAGGTCCGTTTGCAAAGCGGGCAGGAAGTGGAACGATACGCTCTCGATCGTGTCCTCGCCAAAAGCCACGCCACTCAGGCATTCCTCGCACAGGTCCGCGAGTTGGCGAAAAACGACCGTGTCACGGTGCTGCTGCAAGGCGAAACCGGCACCGGGAAGCAATATATGGGACGAGTCATTCATTATAACGGGCCTCGGGCGCGCAAACCCTGCATCGAAGTGGATTGTCCCTCGATCCCCCGTGAGCTCTTTGAAAGCGAATTGTTCGGCCACGAAAAAGGGGCGTTTACGGGCGCGGCAGGAAGAAAGACGGGCTTGATCGAGATGGCGGACGGTGGGACGGTGCTGTTCGACGAAATCGGCGATCTCCCTCTGACGCTCCAGGCCAAACTGCTCCGGGTGATCGAAGAGCGAACCTTGCGCCGCGTCGGTGGATCCGCAACGATCCCCGTCGATGTTCGGTTCATGGCCGCAACGAATCGCAATCTAAAAGACGCAGTGGCCAAAAGCGAGTTTCGTGAGGATCTCTATTTTCGGTTGAACGTCGTGACATTGACCGTTCCTCCGCTGCGAGAACGTCAGGAAGACATCATCCCCCTGGCGGAGCGATTCCTTACCCGTTCGGCCCTTTCACTGAGAAAACCGGTCCGTTGTTTGGGGGACAGCGCGCGCGTCATTCTGTGTCAATACCATTTTCCTGGCAATGTGCGGGAACTGAGCAATCTCATGGAACGCGCAGTCCTCTTCTGCCCGGGAGATACACTTGAATCGGTGCATTTCCCATCAGATGTACAAGACAAACCTTCACGACCGGTTGCAGATACCGCCTACCCTCCCTCCACTGCTTCAAACACAAAAGATCCCTCTCGCATCCACTTGTCGTTTCATCTCGGCGAATCCTTGGCTGATCTCGATGACCGCATCATCAACACAGTCTTGAAGCATGCCGATGGAAACAAATCCCTTGCAGCCAAGCACCTCGGTATTACCCGCTGGATGCTTGACCGCCGGCGCAAATCCAAACCGTAACTGAGCGCCGACGCACCTCTGCACCGCCTGCCGTGCACCGACACACGCCCAGCAATGCCCTCCATGTAGAAAGTCCCGGCTCGCATGAGGATCATCTCGATTTTCCTTGAGATCCGATCAATCTTCAGACTTTTCCTAATGCGCAACTCTGGACTGCCGATTGCATCGGTGTGGTTGTCGCATATTTCGAACAGGACATCCTCCAAACCGACTGCCTTCTGAATGGGCTCGAGGGAAACGATGAAGCACTTACGCGCCCTTGAAGATCAAAGTGTCTATATCCTGCGCGAAGCGTACAAGCATTTCGACGACCTCGCTATGCTCTGGTCGATGGGCAAGGACTCGACGGTGCTATTGTGGCTGGCCAGAAAGGCCTTCTTTGGCCATGTGCCGTTTCCACTCGTACACATCGATACCGGCTACGAAATGCCGGAGTTGATCGAATATCGTGATCGTCTCGCCAAGGAGTGGCACCTTGATCTCGTCGTCGGCCAGAACCGGGAGGCACTGGCCGGCGGCATGGGTCCTGATCAGGGTCGCGTCGCCTGTTGCACGGCGATGAAGATTGAGGCGCTCAAGCAGACGATTGCGAAGCACAAGTGGACGGCCGTGATACTTGGGATTCGCGCCGATGAGGAAGGGACGCGCGCAAAAGAACGCTACTTTTCATTGCGCGATAAGCATGGCGAGTGGAATTTCCGAGACCAGCCACCCGAACTATGGGACCAATTTAATACCACGTTCCCGGCTGGTGCTCATATCCGCGTCCATCCTCTGCTGGATTGGACGGAGTTGAATATCTGGGAGTATCTCGAACTCGAACAGGTTCCCCTTCCGAAACTTTACTTCGATCGAGGCAGCGGCGTGCGGTATCGGAGTCTAGGGTGTGTACCTTGCACAGGAACCGTCTCATCATGTGCCTCCACCATTCCTCAAATCATTTCCGAACTCCGTGTCACCACTATCGCCGAACGATCCGGCCGCGCACAGGATGAAGGCCGCGGGATGGAAACCCTCCGCAAACTTGGACATATGTAACCCGCGGGCATTTTCCTCTGCCTATTCCCTCCTCCCCGCAATCCAATACATGCCCCTCCTCCACACAACAGGGTGCGGGCGCACACATCGCGTGCGTCGCCGCACGGCCTCCTCCCCACATGGAATGATTCGGACTGGCGGCTTGGCTATGCGAATGCCGGATTTGTCCTTATTCACAAGGCGCTTACGATTCGTCGTAGAAGGAATACTCTGCCCAGGTCTTTTTCTTGCTGTAGCGGCGAGTGGATATCTATGAAAGCAAATGGCTGTGACAAGGCAATGTGGAGACACGGACTTCCGTTGCGGCCAATCGCAATCTTGAAGCTGTTGAGCCTACGGTTCGTCTCATGCTGGGGTACTACCGATGACATCTCATGAAACCGAAAGAATGACATCGACACACGGACGCGAATGTGAAACCGTACGGAGAGCGGCGGCAGCAGATATGGAGCCGGTTACCGTATCCGGATCAGCGGCATTCCAGGCGCAATACGCCGGACGCGATATCGCCGCCGGTCTGATCGCCGGATCAATGGCGATACCATTGTCGGTGGGCATTGCCATGATGTCCGAATATCCCATCAAAGTGGGACTGGCAACAGTCGCATTTGCCTGCCTTGTTGGTTGGATCAATGCCTGGTTTAAACCCGGCAACTATATCGGATGCCCTGGCATCGCGGCCGGTCTGGCGCCGGTGTTGGCAGTGGGCGTGGCCACCTTCGGCCTGGACAATATGGCCTTTGCCATTCTCCTGACCGCCACCATTCAAGCCATCATCTGGTTCTTTAACTGGCAACGGTACATTTTGGTCGCCGTGCCGGTCTACCTCGTGGAAGGGTTGTTGGCAGGCGTCGGTCTGAAGATCGCCTTAAAGTTTTTGGCCTTCACCTATGAGCTCCCTCCCGGCATGGAAGCCGCCGACTCGTTCTTGAACGGTGCGCGTATCCAGATGATCCTGATCTCCATGGCGGGATACGGCCTCTTTGTGTATCTCTTCTTAAAATTCAAGCACACGCAACCGGCTGTTCCCTATTTCGTCATCATCGTGGCAGGCATCACCCTCGCTCAGTTCGTGACGGTGCCCATGCTGTCCATGGAAGATACGGAACTCAAGCTCGCGCTGCCGATCCCGCACTTCGACAGTGCGTTGACATTTCTCTACATGCTGGGATTCGCGGTGATGCTGGCGATGATCGACGTCATCGAACAGGTGATGAGTAATGCCGCGATTGAAAAAATCGACCCGCTCAAACGCAAATGTAACAGTAACAACAGTCTGTTTGCGATCTGGATCGCCAATATGGGGTCGAGCTTCTTCGGCGGCATGACCAACCTGGATGGTTTGGCAAAGAGCACCACCAATCGCTTGGCCGGGGCCTATACCAAGTTTTCCGTCCTTATTATCGGTTGTGTGGTGACCTTCTTTACCTTCAACACACACTCGCTGGAATATCTGCCGAAGTTTGCGTTAGCGGTCATCATGATCTTCTCGGGCTGGAAGATGATCGAGGGACTCGTGCATGTGACCCATCACGGTCCCTATGCCATGATCCTCGCCATTTTATGCGGCGTGCTGGTCTTCAAGGTGGGGATTTTCGAGGGATTGCTGATTGCCATGGCCGTGCACGGGATCGTGCACTATATGGTCTATGCCAATCTTGACAAGATGCCGGGACGCGCGATTGTCAAGCGATACATTGATGACCTCAAAAGGAGCGGCGCCGATGTCAGCTAACCGACACTGCTTACTCCCGTCATGCGGGACGGTTGTAAGGACGTGGAGATTGATATCCCTATCCAACAGTGCCGAATCCCACACCAAGAAGGTGTAATGGTATGTTCAGAAAAATTATGGCAGCTATCGACGGCAGCGCGACCTCCCTGGAGGCCTTGCTGGAAGCCAAGCGTATTGCGGCCTCCCGGAATGCTACGCTTCATATTGTCTATGCCGCTGTCAACTCGGACGATGCCGATCAGCAGGCCGGCCTCCGGCTGTTGGAGCAGGCCAAGTCCGCTGTCGGTGAGGACCTGGGCGTAGAAACCCGCGTGCTGCAAGCCGAAGCCGAATATGGACTGAATGGTATTACGGAAGCCGTCGCCGCCGCCGCGAATGAATGGGGCGCCGATCTCGTGGTAGTGGGAACGGCCAATCGCCGTGGGTTGGAGCGTCTCGTTATAGGTTCGGTCGCTGAACAGTTGATCGCTAAGGTTGATGCATCAGTTCTCTTGGTTCGTCCGCAGTAGACGATCAATCGTCAGGACCTACTCTACTTCATACCTTCACACCGCTCTTCCAGCAGTCTCTATAGTCGCGAACATGGTAGCCGAGCAGTGACGCACAGTTCAACGTGCAACCCGTGCGCCCATGCACCTACATTATCCTGCAGTCAGAACAACACCTAGGCACCTCGAACTTGCAATTATCAGGAGCCCTGTATTTGCTGAGTAATTGCGATTGTCTGTTCACAATACAGCCCTCGATCAATCTGGAACCTAC
>FRDC01001074.1_pt1 | contig 22466 bp, 32 predicted proteins | sample 1106171 | NCBI WGS metagenome assembly FRDC01 (sample SAMEA3930566, study PRJEB13176) | freshwater metagenome | biome: Drinking water system; feature: drinking water; material: water | place: Singapore | collected 2014-12-20 | reverse complement strand
ATCCGCCCTTGGACCGGAAGGTAGCCACGTCGCCAGCGGCCGTCGTGATGTTGGCGGAACTCGGCAGGGAGAAGGTGCTTGAATGAACTAGCGGGGTTGCCGTAGCAAAGTGGACCTCCCGCGTGAGCCCGGCCGTAGCCGTCGCAAATCCAGTGACGCTGGTAGTCCCATCCAGGAACTGCGCCCCGCCCTCTGCACCCAGAGTGGGGGTGGCGGCGGCGGTGATGGTGGAGGCGCCGAAGGCTGCGACCTCGNNACCTCGTTGCGTACGTCCGTGAGAATGTAACGCTGAGAGTCGTTTAACGAGGCCACGGGGCAGTTCTCAGCAATCGAGACCCCCGAGATGGACGTGTTGCCAGCGACCGAGATTGCGTAGTTCTTGACACCCATTGCAGCAGTCCAAGAGCAACGGTTCCGGGGCGCATTATTGACTTTCAGGCCACGCGGTTTCTAACCAAGCTGGAAAACGAACGGACATGCGCTATATACTTGCGTATGCCCGCATTCGTTGATTTGGCCGGACAGAAGTTTGGCCGCCTCACCCCGATCCAGCGCATTGGCACTGATCGGTTTGGGTCCGCTCTATGGCTCTGCAAGTGTGACTGTGGAGCAGATGCCGCCGCCAGTTCTCAGAACATGAGGGCTGGGAACACCTCCTCTTGCGGCTGCTATCTGAACGAGAAGATTTCTGCCCTTGGACGATCCAAGCGGAAGCACTACGCCAAGGGAACTCCGGAATACACTTGCTGGAAGGCTATCCGGTATAGGTGCCTAAATCCCTCCGCCAAGGCTTACCCCCGGTACGGCGGGCGCGGCATCAAGGTCTGCGAGCGATGGAGCGACTTTAAGAACTTTCTGGCAGATATGGGGACGCACCCTGGCTCCGGATATTCGCTCGACCGGATCAATCCCGACGGCGACTACGAACCATCCAATTGCCGCTGGAGTAACTGGAAAGAGCAACAGAACAACCGGACCAACAACCGGATCATCACGTTCAACGGGCGGAGCATGACCGTCAGCCAATGGTCGGAGGAATTAGGCTTTAAGGCGGGGACTCTCCTAAACCGCATTCAGCGGCTCGGGTGGCCCATAGAGAAGGCTTTAACCGTTCCCGCCCCTTGCACTCCCTAACGAGCGGCCTTACCTTGGGGTATGACTTGGCTGGACGTAATGGCCGGTTCCATCGGGGCGATGCTCTGGGCCGCCATGACACTGTGGGCTAGAAGGCTTTGGCTCGAATCCCACAAATTCATCCCTGGATGTATTCTCTTCGTCTTCCTCGCCTTTGGGCTTCTGATATTCAGCTCACGCCTGATGTATTGGGCGATGGAACAGCACAAGCCTATTGTGTCGGTGTTGCAATAGCCTGCCCCCACTGACCGAACCCAAGGCCAAGCAAAGGGGCGGTTGGGGTGTTGCGGAGCCAGCCCGGCGGGAGTGCCGAGATCGGAGCCGGGACCGGGCGGTTCTGTAGCTGAGAGGCAATCGCCCGCATGATTGCCGGATCAGAGGTGAATAGCCGCTTGGCAAGCTCCGAGGCCACTTCGGGGGTAAGGCCCTGCTGAAGATTGCGACCCTGCTGCATTGCCGTTCCAAGCATCCGCATGATCGACCTGCTCTGCATGGCATCGACAACGCCCAGCGTGTTCTCGGCATCCGACATCGCCGCCTTGTCCGCATCGATGCGTGACGTGGGAGACCCGCCCTGCACAGTGCGGTTGGCGGCAAGCATCTTCTTTTCCGCCTGCATCTGAGCGGCGAACTTGTTGAACGATGCCTCGTCTGGGAACATGACCTGGGCCACGGCACGCTTGTTGCTGTTGCCGAACAGCTTCAGGTAGACGGAGCCATTGTCCCCGACGTTCCCAAGATCCTCAATGGCGTTGCGCACAAACCCGATGCGCGCCAACTCCTGATCCTGCGGGGAAAGCCCCTGAAAGCGCCGGATAACATCAGCGGGCTTGCCACGCGCTCCGTAGATGTCCCTGCCCACTTCCAGCATGTCGAGAGCATGAGAGGGACCGGCGTAGGCTTCCAGCGCAGCCTTGTATTCCGGGTTGCCTTCCTTAAGGATTCCCAGGAACTCGGCACGGGTGTTATTGATCGCCCTACCCTCGGTGTCCAGCACCAGCTTTCCGGAGGTCTTGTCCCGGTAGCCCTCCACCACATCATCAAGCGCCCGCTTCACGTAGTCGAGCGTTTGCATGGACGGAATTTGGCCGTTCTTGTCCGCGCCAACAAGAAACATCGGGTCGCCGGCATCATTGAAGTCCAACCCGAGTTCTTTCGGGTTGCGCCCCTCCTCCGCCGCGATCCTCTGCGCCTTGGCAAAGGCCGCCTTCATACTGGGGCGCTTCATCAGATCGGCAACGCGCGGACTCCACACCTGCATTGAGGGCTTGGCGTAGGCCGCATCATAGAGGGGTTTGGCCAAAGCCTTACGCGTGGCATCCAAGCTCTCGACGGTTCCATAGTATCCACGGTCGGAAAGCCCCTTGACGGCATCCGCAGCGCGATCCGGCGCGCCCTGCGCCTGCTCTTCGAAGAAGTCCTGCGCGAGAGTCCTGCCTTCACCCTTCTGCACCGTCGCCTGACGACCAAGCGCAACCGTGTTCTCCCCGCCCAGGTTCACCATGCCCTGACCGGGCTGGGCATTGGCGATGCGGTTCTGCAACTCGGCAAGCGTAACCTTGTCCTCAAGCAAAGCCCGATTTAGTAGCTTGTCGGCCTGTGATCCAGGGTTGGCTTTGGCCTCGGCTTGGTTCTTCAGTGTGTTGTAGATCGCCCGGCCGCCTTCGACACCCTTGCGCGCACCGAAGCCCAGCAGCTCCATACCGGGCTGACCGGCGAGACCAGCGACACCGCCACCAACCAGTCCGATAGCGCCGCCCAGCACACGATCATCATAGCCGCCCTCGGTGCCGAGCGCGCCGTAGACGCCACCTTCTGCCGAGCCAAAGCCGCTAGCACGAATGGCGCGCGGCACCGCGGTCTTGCCCGCAGCGATAAACTCTCCGCCCACAATGTTCAGCGGGTTGCCGGCGAAGCCTGCGAGCGTGGCCGCTGTAGCCTGTGCGCTATTCGCGGAGTTATAGTCGCGCCGCTGCTGCTCAAGCCGCCCAAGATTGATATTGTATTTATCCAGGAACGACGAGCCGCCCGGCATGAGATACGGCAGCGATTCAATCCCGGCCAGCAACTCATCCGCGCCGCCGACCATTGCGGCATCTACGTAGTTGCCCAAGGCTCCGCGCGCCTGGTCCAATGCGGTGTTCGGAATCTCGCGGATGTAGTCGTTATTAAAGCCGCCGGTTTTCAGGCGCGAGTCAACCGTCTCAATGCCCGTGAGATTTTGGAAGTTTCGGTCTTGTGTTGCGCGAGCAGCGTCTGCCTGCGAGAAGTCAGGTGGTGAAACCATCTTCTTGAACGCAGACATGGCGGACTGCTGATCCGGGGCCTCGATCTCGTAGGTGTGGCCGTCTGGTCCCTGGACTTCAAACGTCGCCATCAGTTCTTCCTGCGGATTTTCACGCCGTCAATGACGGTCCATTCTTCATCACCAGCGGGCAGGTTCATGCCCTTGCGCTTCGTCGCAACGCGGTCCTTGATGAGTTTGCGAACCGAAGCAATGGACGCCTTGTAAGCATCCTTCCCCGTGATCTGGCCCTTGAATGTCGAGGGGTCGGTCAGAGTGTTGCGGATGATGTCAAGATCAGGCCCGTTGAGGACGCCGAGGTTATACAAGGATTCTGCCTTGCTCAGCAGAGCGGCGTTGGCCCAATCGGTCGATAGCTTGCGCCCGCCTTCGGTGAAGCCACCTGCGAATGAGTCCGCAAAGTCTCCGACAGAAGCGTTGGTAACGGTGTTCTCGAACGTGTCGAGCGCAGCCAGCATCGCGTCGGCCTCAGCCTCGAACTTGCGCAAGTCCTTGGCCTCCTGCTGCGGGATGACCGATGTCCCCGGGATCACGCTCGCCGTGGATGACTGCGACCCAGACGGCATCTGCGGGATATTCGGCGCAGCGGTAGGAGTTGCACCGCCAGGCCCTTGGAAGCCCTGCGGCTTGGGCATCATTATTTGCATCTGAACCAAACGGGTCGGATCATTCGGGTCGGGCGTAGTGATAATCTTCGGCTGTTCGTAGAGCTGGTTCCACGCCGCAGCATATTCGGGAGTGTTGCGATAGGAGGGGTCCGACTGCCCGCGCAGAACAACGTTCATTGCCTGCTGGTCCATTCCAGTGCCCTGGAACAAGCCGGGGGGCGTGTCGTCGCGGCCAAGCAGGAACTGCTGATATTGCGGCGTCCCCGGAACCAGCCCCGCTTCTTTGGCAAGACGAACGCGCTCGGGGTCTTGCGGCGCCTGCTGCGGCTGCCAGCGTGATCCACGCCCGACTTCAACCCATCTGCTGCCGTCCCATTGTTTTTGAACGAGATGCCCACCCTCATAGAAATCCTTGACGGTCGGAGCATCCGCAGGATCAGGAAACAGCGACTTCATGATCTGCTTGCCCGCTTCCGAGTCCGGCCCTTGCGACAGGATGAACTGCTTCACATTGGCGTCCACGGGCATCTGATTGACGTACTGCTCGAACGCCTGGGTTTGCTTGGCAAGCTGTTCCTGTGCGGCGTTCGCTGATTCCAGTTCCGTCTGATACTGCTGCGCCTGTAGGTCATACCGCTGCTGGTCCATCTGATCGCGACGGGCCTGGCGCTGTTCCTGCCTGCGGTCGCCCGAGATCTGCTGGAACTGCTGCAGCCCATACCCCAGCCCCTCGGCGGGATTGCGGCCCATCAACAGGCCCATGCCTAGAGAGGTCAGGAGGTCAGGCAGCGATCCGGGGCCCTGAGAACCACGGATGCCGAACCCAAGGGCCGATGGCTCCTGTGCCGTGGGATTGAACCCAAGCGGGGAGGGGAATCGATTGCGGGGAAGCGCGCTGTACGTCATGCGAAGGGCATCCAGCCAAGTCCGCCGGCCGCGCCGGCAATCCCGAGTCCAGTCCCGAGGATCGATTGCCACAACGGCGGCTGATTGCTCGGTGCCGTGGATGTCTGTGTTCCGCCATACTGCCCCTGGATGAAGTCCTGGTACATCCCGAGGTTCTGGTACGGGGCCATCTGCTGATAGTCGAACCGCGCCTTGTCAGCGTCGATTTGCTTCTGCAGTTCAATTTGCCTGCGGTCCCCGGCCTGTCCGATCGCGGCAATGTCGGTGTAATCTTGCTGAGCAAGGGTGGGGGCGAACTGTGCCGCCATGTCCATCCTGCCAAGCTGGTTCGCGTAGTTCTGATACGCCAGGGCGCCAATGGAATCCGCTACAGCCGTGTCGTGGGCTCCGGACCCATATCGCCCAGCCCCCGCGTAAGTGCTGTCTGCGGCGTTCCTGGCGCGATTGACGACGCTGTCCCAACCCGGGGCGGTTTGACTTAGATACTTCCCTGCAAGAATGTCGGAGATGTACTGCCCGGACGCCTTGTTCAGCGGGGATCCGTCAAGCCCGCGCTGAGCCTGCATCTGCAGGGCGGTTTCAGTCTCCGGGGAAATCCCGGCGTTGGCCTGACCCGGGTAATAGGGGATCGGGCCGGCGTTGTAGAGTTGGTCGGCGCGCTTGAACAGCTTCCCGAGATAGGGCTGTTGACCGGCCCATGGGTCGTTCTTGATCGTCTGCTTTTCAGAGCCACCACCGCCTGACATCATGCCACCTTCTGAATAACCGCCGCCGTGCGCTCATAGCCAAGAGCCTTAGCCCAGCCGTCCCGTCCGATCATCTCCACGCCGATGCAGCCGCACTGCTCGGCCCAATCCTCGATTGCCTCGATTCCCTCCCTGCCCCACTCCTCCAGCCCCTTGCCGCCGCAGAGGACCACGGTGAGCCAGTCGCCAACGTCGTAAGACGTGATGCACGTCACAGCCGCAGCAACAATCGTTCCCTGCTCGACGGAGACGAACAACTGCCTTTGCCCGGTCCGAAGCTTGGCGAACGTCCCCTTGAGGGTGCAGCGGCAGGCGGGGAGTTCCGTGACTGGACGCAGGATGGGCTCGGCATCCGGCCACACCTCCACAATCCGGTCGGTGGGAACGAGCCAGATCATATGAAACCCGTTGAACGCGGCATTCTCGGAAGACCGGGGCCAAGAGGCTTGCCGGGGAAGTTCGGAGATGGCGCAGTCAGATTCGGAATTTGCGGAAAGCCGGGGCCAACGAACTGATACCCGGGCCGCGTCCACTGACTGCCCTGCATCCCGTTGAAAGGCTGGTAGCCGAAGTTCATCGCTCCGGCGCTGGCCATCCCCAAGCCTGGCTGCTGCGGCGCGGGAGGTTTGGGACGGGGCTGATTCATGCCCAGGCCCAAAAGTCCAGGATGTCCGCCCCCCTGCCGAGAGCCCATCATCCAACCGCGATCAGGGCCGTCGTAGGAGTATCCTGTGGCTGACCGGGGAGTGACGCCTTGGTACTGCGGACCAAGGCCAGGAATGCCGAGCGCACCACCGATGAGGTTGGCGGCCCCAAACGGGCTAGTCGGGATCGAGCGAAGCGCCTCAAAGGCGTTGTAGGCTGTCAGGGGACCAGAGGCTATCGGGCTGGCACTGTACCGCGGGTTTCGGGCGCGGGAGTCCATGGACGGGCCGCCGCCCTTGTAGCCGGTGCTTCCCTTGTGCATCCCGCCGCGATCGGTGTACCCTCCACCCCTGCGAGCGTCGGCTACTTCTTTGTCCGGCCTTGTTCCTGATGGCATGCGAAACCGTTCCCCAAAGGGGTTGGTTCCTCGGGCGCATTATGGAGTTAAGGACGGGGCGGTTTCTAACCTAGGCTATAGTTTAATAATCTTGTTCAATACGAGGGTGGGCTGGACGTTGTTGTGCTGCTGGTCGCCGCCCGTGCTGCCGGTGTTAGTGTTCACCGCTGTTACGGCGGTGTTCACGCCCGTGGATGTGCGCAGCGCGAATGAACGGTCGTTGTAGGTGTGCGTGTGCGCGGCAAGCTCGGCCACGGTGAGTTTGTGGCCCTCCTCACCACCCGAGTTGCCCAGAATGTCGCCGTCCAAGCTTCCGGTTAGCGTGCCCACCAAGCGGTTAGCCGATGTTCCGCCCATGTCATCCTGGCCGGCGATGACCCGACCACGAGCGTCAGGCAGAGTGATTGTCTTGTTTGCCGCGAAGTCTGCCGCTGCACTGGCACCGCGCCCCGTCGAAACCGGCGCTTGCGCATCCGCCATGCTGTTCCACAGCAAGGTGAAGAGATTGGATGTGTCCGCATTGGCGCGACTGGTAGCACCGCTGCTCGCGTTCCCGATGGTCTTACCGTCCAGGAACACATAACCGGAGGGAGCAGACGACCCTACGTAGTCGAACACCGTACCCGTCTGCACAGATGCAACAGACGGAATAGCGGCGATGGCCGCATCAATAGCCGCCTTGAGTCCGGCTGGCGTTACCGCGCGGGTGGTATCTGTCCCCGTAGTGGCCTCACCTGTTGTCGCCAGCTCCAAGAGAGCAACGTCTGTCTCGGACGCATCCTTGTTGATGTATTCAATAACCTTGTTGAGCAGGTTGATTGCGTCATTTCCCCATCCCATAGTGTAAGAGAAAGGCCCGATGCGGTTTGCCATCAGTACATCCCCGTCCGATGGGTCTTCGGGCGAATGCCCTGCTGATGCGTCCACGTTCCCCCAGCGGCGATTTTCACCCTTGCCTGGAGGAACCTTGCATCAATGCCAAATGGACAGAAGCCGGTGGCATTCTGGGAAACGTAATCCGTCCAGGTAATGCCCTCGTTGGGGAGGTTCCTGTAACCAACGGAAACGGAGAGCGTCCCGCCATCCCCGATAGGCCAGATTTCGCTTACCAGAGAGCGGCGGTCTTCAACCAACGGAGCTTCGGTGGTCCCGATAATCCCCTCTAGTGCGGCACCCTCGAAGGTCGCCAGCTTCTTCCCAGTGGAGAACGCACCAAACTTCGCGTTGCCCTCACCGATGAACAGAGAGGAGTCGGCCGGCACGCTTGTGGCATCGGTATTGCCGAGAAGAGTATCAACGTTGTCGGTGTGATAGGAGGTGTTGGTCAGGGCTTGAAATAGAACATCTACAGCCTGCTCTGAGTACGACCACCGCCCGATAGACCAGTTGTACCACATGATCGTATCCGGCGTTCCCGTCGTGGAGGCCGTGGAGGGAAATGCCACGACATAGAGCCGGTTGATCGGATCAACCGACCCATGCACACGATTGAGATACGACTGGTTCACCCTGTTCCAGAACCACCGATCAACCTTCTGATCTCCTATGGGCGTGAACTCTCTACCCCCCTGAAGGGCAAAGAACCCATCCCAATCCAACCCGAACGAGGTTTGCTCGAAAGCCGCGAGGGAGTTTTCGGCGCAACATCCCCTGTCCTCGGAGATGCGGTCGAAGGTGAAGATGAGAGAACCACCAACATACTGCTGACGATAGATGGAGTTCTCGCAGAACCAGGTTCCAAACTCGCCCCCGATTCCGCCCATGACTTTTCCGCCGGCCGGAAGATCCTGATCATCCGCTTGATTAGTGCCGATTGTCCAAGATGTGATGTCGTTGATTGCCGACCAGCGGACCTTGTTCTGTGCTGACGTAATCCTGCCAAGCACAAGGAAATCCTTGACGGTGATGGCGAACCTCGCGACCGGAGGGGACCCGGAGAGCGCCGCGTAGTTGGAGCTGGAGCCGATCTGGAAGACCTGCGGGACGTCGGTGCCGTTGACCGCGACGATGTTGTCTCCAAACGGCGCAAAGGACCACTGATCATCCGTTGAGACGGCATAGGCACCCCCGGCAAGGCGCGAGATGTCCGACCAAGTGTTGGCTGAGAATGAATAGAGCTTGTTTGCATCCCCTGCCGTGACGAACAGCGTACCACCGATACCGCGGAACGATCCGGCACCCTGACAGTAGGCGGTCAACGCATTGCCGATTTCCTGGATGGCATAGCAAGGGCCATAGGAGCGGGGCGTCCTTGGAATGACGTTCTTCGCCTCGTTGGCACCTTGATTGCCGATCGAGGCTTGATCCGGGAGCCATTCACCAAACGGAATCATGGCGCCGACTTGACCCGTGGCATGTTGGGCGCGCCGGACCAGGAAGCCTTGCGGTCCTCAACCTGCATCACGGTCAGAAGGCGCTCAAACTCCTTCTCCCAGACAGGGACTCGCTCGTCATGGCCGATGTATGGAGCGAGGTTCTTGAGAGAGCCGAAGAGGTATATCCCCGGGTAGTTGGTCAGTATCCAGTTGGTCTCGCCGTCAGCGGAGAAGTCGTCCAGATCGGCGTAATAGACGATTTCAAGGGTAGCTCCCCCGCCAGGAACCGTTCTGATCTGCCCGCCCTCGATCATGTAGAACAGAGGGGTATCGGAGTCGGATCGATCGTAGGTCTTCGCTGCGACTGAGGGTGTATAAAGCTCCATCGGCCCCGACGTGGGGGCCGTCCTCTGAACGGAGCGGAACTCGCGGAAGCCCGTGGGAAGGGCCGTCAGTTCGCTGGAGATGGTGAATGCCTGGTCCCGGGTTTCCATCGCCCGGATGCGAACCCGGCCCATGATCTCGGAATGAGCAAGGGCAATAAGCTCGTCAAGCGTAGTGTCGGACAACTCAGTCCGCTTGCTCCAGTTCTTGATTGCGGCTCTTAACTCTGCGCGGGTCGAAATAGCCATGCGGAACCGGCCTCGAAAGGCTTGCGGTTCCTGGGGTGCATTATGGCTAGGTTAGAGGGACGATTTCCAACGCGCCAAAGGCGGGGTCGCCGGCATTCACTTCCCGGGGGATGTCAAGCGTGACCGTCTTGGGCAGCATCTCCTTGAACGGCTTGCCCTCGTCTACGGCCCGGGCGAATTGAATCATCTTGTCCGGACATTCCCGGAAGGAAACATAGGCGCCATGCTGGAAATGCCGGACCTTCGTTCCACCCGGGATCGGGCCGGAGTAGTCGGCGGGAATCCAGATACCATCGATCTCCGATACAACCACTGGGTTGGTGGCGTTGCAGGCATAGTCCGTAATGATGAACGAGTGGAAGTCGGGGTAGTTCTCTTTCGTGGCCTTCATGTTGGCCCGCCATTCACCATCGGCCCAGGGATGGAGTTTGGCCTCTTGGTCGCAAAGCTGTACGACATTGGCCCCGGGGAAGACCGTCTTGAGGGAGCGAAGCATCTCGGTGCAGGCAGTGCGGTGCCACATGTCCCCGATATCGGCGAAAACAAAGCAAAAATCGATCATGCTGCTGGTGCCAGTAGTTGGGGGTTGTGACGATATTTTCGCTGTTGGGGCCAAATGGTCGGTCCGGCACCCTTCTCCACCACCACCAGGATTGATGCGTTGTCCCTTGGGGTGAAGCGGGCATAGGGCTTCCGGATGGTCTCAATCTTCTTCTTGTTCACCTCGCCGTAAACCTCGGCGCAGAGATGAACCGTGTCCTGGTCATAGAAGTCGTGATAGGTCCCCGGGTTGATGTTCCAGAACCCATGATTGACCATGGACAAGGGGTTCTCGTGGATGATTATTCCCCCAGGCTTGGCGGCGTCTCTGACATTGCGAAACGCTTGTCCGACATTGAAGCAGTGCTCCGTGGTGCCGGGATCCAATACGATATCGAATCGTCCGGCAAGATCAGCTGCCAGTGGCTCGTTGAGGTCATGGATACTTTCTGGCCCTCGGGACCGTACGATATCGAGGTAAGTGGCGCGTAGACCCATCTTGGAAAAGACTTCTGAAGCTTCGTAAACGCGCCCGTTCCATCCATGCCAGCCTCGGATTCGATCCGCATCTGGGTGCTCTCCTACTCCGGTGATTTCAGCGTGGACAAGGATGTCCGGATACCCAAGGCACAGGATCTCCCCATTGGGGACCTTGGCTTCCCAGATGGCTTGGAAGGTGAAGTCGTCAATTGCCATCTTCTTCCTCGGGCGACTTCCACGGAATTCCTGTCCATCGCAGGAAGTCGGCTTTCATTTCTTCGAGGTATTGCTCTTGCTCGGCAACGGCCGCCTTGCAGCTCTTGACATCCTCAATCAAGCCCGCAAGCCGGTTCTCTTGGCTCTTGAGGTCTGCCCGCAGGTCGTAAACCGTGTTGCGTTGGTTAAGGATGGCGTTGCGAAGGCCGTAGAAGCCTGCTGTCTCTCTCATGTGGTTCCTCTTAGTTCCTCTGCCAGCGAGTCTATGAGGCTCGTCCAGTCGTTTCCAACGCGGCGGTGGAGCTTCAGCGGGAACCAGGGCATTTCACCGGATTCGAGCCAGTGCCAAGTTGGGTGTTCCGGGACCAGAACGTGGCACTGCTGGCCAATAGCTCCGGCCAAAAGAGCAACGGCGGTAGTGACAGAGACAACGCCGTCGAGTTCAGCCACCAATGCCGCAGTATCGTCGTAATCGTTGGTCTGCGTGATCCAGGGGAAGTGTTTGATCCCATGTCCGGGGTCTCCGCCTTTATATTCGAGGTTCACCCACGTAATGCCGGGGATGCTCAGCAGGGGTTGAAGCTGTTCAAGGGTAAGTGAGCGGTCGGCCTTGTTGGTATTCTTCAGCCCGCCCGTCCAGGCCAACCCCATCTTCCTGCCGGGATACTGACTCAGCAGGTGGCGGTACATGTCGCGGCGCACGGGACAGGCTTTTAGATACGGCTCCCGGGGGAAATCCTCGTCTCTTTGCCGGTACCAGCGACCAAGGCTTAATACGGCAACCCGTGCATCCACGCGATGATTTGCCAGCCATTCCTTCTCAGTCTTTTGAAAGCGCGTCCCGTATACGGTGCAGTCCGGGAATGAACGCTTGAATAGTCCCTCTAGCCTATTGTCGCAGTCGATAATCACTGAGCAGTCTTCGGAGAGATCAGGGATCATGGAGGCGCCCATGATCTCGTCGCCTATTCCCTGCTCTCCATAGGCAACGACGCACTGACCCCCTCGCCCATCCCAATACGGCGCATCCCCATAGAACAATTCCTTCCGCTGCTTGACCTTCGACAGCATGGAGTCGAAAGCCTCCCAGCCGGGCTTCCACATTCTCTTCTTGAGCAGGGCAAGGGCGATGTTGGACTTGAGGTCCTTCATCTTCCCGTCATCGTCCGCCAGCCACTTCGCGATTGGATAGATTTCCAATGCCTTGTCGGGGTTGCCCATCACGACGTTGATGAGCAGCATGTTGTTATAGGGGTCGAAGTGGTCGCCCTGGTAGTGAAGGGACTTTGCGAAGCACTGAGCGGCTTCGTCGAACCTCTGCAAAGCGTGATAGCAATGCCCGAGGTTGTTCCAGCCGGCGGCGTATTCGGGGTTAAGCTGGAGGATGCGGTGATAGATGGTGGAGGCGAAGCCGAAGCGGTTGGCGGCGGTGTTGATGTTCCCAGCCAACAAGAGGTAGTTGACGTTATCCGGCTCGTCCTCAAGGGCCTTGCAGATAGACGATTGGGCTTCGTCCAGTTGCCCGGACTTCAGCAGGCCCATTGCCTCCTTGAAGTGGTTCAAACGCGCCCCGGCCAGATGCGGAGATGCAGATACTCAGGATCGTTCAACAGCTTTCTCATGCGGGGCCATCCCTCTTCGGAGAGGATATCCACCCCTTCAGTCATCAGGATGTGATGAACGATCTGTAAGGGAATGCGGGCGGCGTGCTTCCACTCCCTGCCCTGCGGCTTGTCGTGGATGCGCTTATTGTGGTCGATCTGATCGACAATCATCTGCCGATCGAACTCGTTGCGGATATGGGTTTCCTTGGTCAGCGGGTCGTAGCTGTGCCAGGTCTTGGTTCCGGTGATCGGGTCGAAGGAGAGAAGGCGCTCGGTCATTTGCAATGCTCGTTCAGCCAATTGCGAAAGTCGTTGACCAGATCGCGGGGAAGCTCCCAGTCACCAAGCGTGGTCTGCATGTAGAGTTTGTCCGGCGCCAGAACCATCCGAATTTGCGTGCTACCCTTGGCGTGAAACTTAAAGACTGGATACTGCGGCTCCTCAGCCATTCCACACCTCGATAGCCGCCTCCCTGGACCCGCAGGCATGAGTGCGGACTTCACGCATTGAGCATTTGTCGGAGACGCATTCGACCTTGAAGTACTCGCCGGCATTCGTGGTTGCGCCGATGATGCGCTGGGCGTTCTTCTTGTGATGAATGACAGGCTCAGAGCCGCAGAATGGGCAGGGTTTCGGTTCCATGAGAAAGAGGCGGGAGCCGAAGCCCCCGCCCTCCAGTTGTTACAGAGCGAAGTTGATGTCCGAGATCTTGAAGCTGGCCTTCTCGTTGCAAGCCTCAAGGGTGCCTTCCCAGACAAGCATAGTCTTGTCGGAGTCGCCGGTCTTCGCCAGAGCGGTGCGCTCCATGTTGCGAAGCGTGGCGAGCTTCCAATAGTCCATGTCCAAGCCCAGGATGACGCTGGTGCGCATCTGGCGGCACGGGATGATGTTGTGCACCCCGAAGTCCGACACATACACGTCAGCGGCGCCAAGGATGGTCGCCTGGCCCGTACCACGATTGTCGCGGTACTGCGTGGCGATACCCGTGAAGCCCGAAATCTTCTGCTTGCCCGTGCCGTTGACGTAGATCGAACGGGGGTTGCCACCCGCTGACCACGCCTGCTGAATCAGGGCCTTGAAGATGGTCTCCGACACCGAACCCGCGGCCGTCGAGTCAGTCGGGCTCGCAACGTTGCCCGCGGTGTAACCCGGGGTCGTCTGGGCAGTGCCGGTGCCGACCGAGGAGCGGTTGGTGAAGATCCACCCCTCCATGCCGGCCATGGTGCGGGCGACGGAAGCCGAACCGGCCGAAGACGCCTGGTTGCGCACGATTGCAAATTCCAGGTCGCGCTTCAGTTCCTTGCCGCGCTTGGCAAGCTGGTAGGACTCTTCGTCGTCACGACCCGCCGTATCCACCGCCTGGGCGGTGCCCGAGATCGAGACCACCTTGGTCATGATCTGGGCATAGTCCTGGAGGCGGACAGTCGGGGTCGCGGTGTTCACAGTGGCGTCGTCACCTTCCACCTTCGTGTTGGCCGCCGCAGCGTCAAGCACGTCGGTCTGCCACTCATGCAGGGTGTTGGTCGCCTTCACCTTGGTCATGGTGGAAACCACGGGGGTCTCCACCGGGTCGATGTTAAAGATGATGTCGCTGAGGTCTTCGCGGACACCGATCTGCTGGAACCGCTGATAGGTTCCTGCCGGGACAGTCATGGTTTAACGGCCTCCTAGCCGTAGCTTGAAGGCGGCAGCGGCTGCGTCGATCGTGCCGGTCTGCCGCAGGTTTTTCATCACGGAGGCTTCCTGCTGTTCCTTGGCCGGACTCGCGGACGGTGAACCGGGCCTGACAACCTTGGGAGGCTGCTTGACCGCTTTCTCCTTCTCAGCTCGCTTGGCAATGGCCGCCCGGTACTTCAGGGCATCGTCGTAAATCGCCAATTCCTCGGCGGTGTACTGTTGAAGCCTGGAGATCGGGATACCATCTGATTCAGCAGCCTTGATGATCCTTGTCTCGAATGCCTGGCGCTTCTCCGGGGTATCGAGCTTCAGTCGTTCGGCTACCTTCTCGTTTTCCGTCTTACGGAACTCCAGCATGGCCTTGGAAAATTCCTCGGCTTGCTGTTGCTCGTATTGCTGGGCTTCCTGCACGGCCTGCCCCACGGCCATTTGTGCGGCCTGGTAGCGGAGGAACCTTGCGGGATCGGTCGCGGCGAGCTGACCTGGATCTTTCACGTCCCCGAACTCGGATTGGAACTTACGCACGGCTTCGGACGCATAGCGTCCCGCCTGCGAGGCAAGTTGCTTCCGTTCGGTTTCGATCTGCTCAAGAACCTTGGCGACTTCCGTCTCCTTGGCCTTGAGCTGACTTGCGAGCTTGGACATGCCGGCTTCGCGCTGCTGTTCCCGGCGTTGGACAATTGCCTTCGCCTCTGGTGTCAGCTTGCTCCACTCATCACGGTCGCTGCTCGACCACGACTTGGGCATATCGATGTCGGGCTGATTGTTGTCAGCGCCAGTCGATTGGCCGTCGTCAAACTCTAGATTGTCGTCCGGAGACTCCTGGGTCTCTACGGGCCGCTCCGTCGCCTCTACGGGCGGGGCAGGCTGTTCTTCTGTGGGCTTGGCGGATGCAAAGCGCCCAGCATCGTCCCTCGGGCCTCCACGCTCCTTCTGCAACAGGCCAGAGATGGCCTGCCCCGCGTCGTGCATTGTCAGGCCGCCCGAATTGCTTACAGGGGCGCTAGGCTGGGCTCCAGTTTGCGTTTCCATTCCGTCTCTGCTTCTTCCGTTCCAGGGACTTGCCCTGCTCCAGGAATCCGTTCAATTCGCGATGCAGCGCCTTCAGTGCTTGGACCTTGTGCCAGCAATCCTCCCGGTCCTCCGGGGTGCGGGCCTGCATCCATTGGCGCACGATGTCTTTCTCGACTTCAGTCCAAGCCTGCTGATAGGCCGGCGAGTTGATGATCCGGCCCGATTCCTCGGCGCGCTTCGTAACTTCCTGTTCCGTCAAGCGACCAACAAAAGCTCTATGTCGTCCTCATCCTCCTGCCTGGCGCGCCAATAGGCTTCCCACGCCTGGAGGACTTCGGTGTATTTTAGGAAATCGCTTTGCTGGGTTTCCAACCGAGCCCAGAACTCGGCCGGGATGGGCGCGAAGGCAGGCTTCTCCGCAGGCTTGGCAGCCACCTTCCGCTTGGCCTTGGCAAGCTTCTTGGGGATCTCAATACCCGGGACAACCATCGGGTTGTCGATAATGTCGGCAACGATGCGGCGGAGGTCGGTATCATCCCTCGGGGTCACGACCCGTCCATCCGGGAGCATGACCCTGCGTTTCTTCCGCTCGGCCTTGCCAATGCCGCCCGGCGTCAATGTGGCCGCGACAACGACCGCCCCCGCGCCGGTCTGGAATGCAGTCGTCTCGAAGGCGGCAGGGAGAAATGCTGCTGGGCTACCTGCCATCAGACGCCCGTGCGGAGCCAGATGGAGGGCGAGGAAAATAGGTATTCATCTATTGCCCCGAAGGATGCTGGAAGCGCGCCATATGCCTGCGCTTTTGCAACCCCGGTGGCACGACCGGCATCCGCGTTGGCAAAAAAGAACCCGCCAATCGGATTGACGCTGGCCTCGGTATCACCACACCCGCTAACGACGGCCGTGCTGGCGTCCTCAGAAATATATCCCAGCCAATAAACAGCGTCGGCAGAAAGCGCTTGAGAAATTGTCAAATCGATGTACTCGGAAGCCCCATCAAACTCGTGCTCGCCAGCATCAACCAGTAGGGCGTCAGGCAGTCCATCTGCGCCTGACGCATAGATGCCGAGCCGAAAATTAACGGCCGCTTCTGGTGTTTCGTTATAAATCGAAACCCTCGTCCATGTTTTTGCCTCTGCCGCCACGAACGGAACTGCCACCAACTGACCGTTCCATGTATCTGCGCCGATCAGGTCCGCACTGACTGCCTCCAGCAATTGCCCAACCCTTGCGCCATCCTGGATCGGCAGTTGCAACGGCAGAGCGCCCCCTTCGATCACATGGTCAGCGTTCCAGTTGCTGGGCTGGATCAGGGACGAATCCCCGCTGTCAGCCTTGACCGATTGAAATGCGTGCGTAACCCTCATTGGAATGCGTCTCCGTTGAATGCTTGGGGCCGGAATGCCCGGTAAAGGGCGCGGAAAATCTTCTCGACGTGCTCACACAGGGTCATTGCATCACCCGCCTAGTGCCCGTCGCCCGACCGTCGGCGCCGCGGACGATCTGCGTCTCGGCGGTCAGCATCTTGGCGAGTATCTGGAACTGCTCATCCTGCTTCGCATCGCGCTCCGCCTGGCGCTGTACGAACGAGGCGAACATTTCGGCCAACTGCCCCGTGGTGTCGCTGATCTTCGCGGCCCTGCCGTCCGCGCCAACGACCACCTGCGCCTTGTTCTCCGCCGCCATGCGCTTCACTTCCTGGTCGCCCTCCATCTTGTCGCGGGCAAGCTGCTGGTCGGTCGCGGCCTTCTGCTGCGTCAACTGCGCATTCATCGCGTGCTCTTCGCGCTTCATCTGGATTGTCGCGGCGGCTTCGGCCAGCTTGAGCTGCATCTCCTGTTCGGTCTTCTTCGCCTCCAGCGCCAGCTTGGCTTGGTCGCTCTGGGCTTGCAGTTGGAGCTTGGCCTTCTCGATCTCGCCCTGCTGCTGGACCTTCGCCATTTCAGGATCAGGCTTGGGAGGCTGCGGCGGCGCGTTCTTCGGGTCGGTGAAATACAACTCGACGTGCTTGAGGCCAGAGTTCTCCACCAGCTTGGAGCAGGTGTTGTAGATGTTGTCGGCCGTGACCAACGGACCGGTCATCCCGCCCTGGATTTGCAGGGCTTGGGCCTGGATGCCAAGGATGCTCTGCAGGTGCATGAGCATCTGGTCCTTGTTGCCGGTGCCCAGACCAACGTTCACCCGAACGTCATAGTTGGATTCCCACTGACGGGGGTCCATCGGCACCCAATCGCCCCGAAGGCGGATGATCCTCTCCTTGCTCTGATACTTGGTGGAGCAGAAGAGGATGATCTTGAAGATGTCCTTGACGCCGGTTTCTGCGAACACACGAGCGATCAGCTCGATGCGCTGTTGTGCGGCATTCATGATCTGGGAGATGCCGGTGGCGGTCTTGTTCAGGGAGTTGGCGTCAATACCCTGGTTGTAACGGGTGACACCCGTTCGGTTCTCTCGAACCGACTCCAGGTATTCCATGACTGGCAAGGAAGCCCCCGCCGTGAACGGGATGTTGAACTCCTTAACGATCCCGTTCGGGTCGCCATCGGTGCCAACCAAACCGCCAGGTTCCGGCGAGTTGTAGTCGTCCTGATTGATTCGTCCTTTGTCGCCGAAGTGCCTCGGGTTGTTGGTGAGATAGAGGTTATCCAGCATCTGCCTAAGCAGGGTGGAGCGGATAAGCTGGAGGTCCTGAACCTGGTCAAATATCGACTGGCCATAGAACCGATGCGGGACGGGAATCGGAGTGACTGAGGCGAACGGCAGCGGCCCTTCCCACTCCACGATGTCGGGTTTGTACTGAGCCCTGCCCTTGTCGTCTTCCCCGTCCTTCTTGCGCAGGATGATCGTGTTGGTTCCCGCGGTCGTGACCTTCCGGCGCTCCGCAATCCCGTCCTCGTCATAGTCCACGAGGATGTAATGCTCAGTTACCCACACCTCCCGCATCACGCCTTCTCGGTTGGCGGTATCGGGACCGCCTTCGTCGTCGGTCTTCCGGCGGGTCTCGGCCTCTTCGTTCAGCGTGGAGGATTCATCGCTGGGCAGGGTCTTGACCTGATCCGGGTCAAAGCCGGACGTGATGAGGTCGGACAGGGTTTTGCGAGTCCGGTGGGCCACATAGGGCGCTTTGGACAGGTCAGACTTGGCCCGGCGAGAGATCAGGAACTCCTCGGGAGGAACGGCCTCGATACAGACCTTGCCCTGGCGCTTGACATACTTCACGTCGTGGGTAACGACCGGGGGCGCGGGCGTAGCGCTAGGCGCCATTCCCGCAACTCCCCCGGCCGCCAGCGGCGGGGAGGAACCGGGACCCGCTTCGCTGTTCTCGGTGTGCTCGATGATCTCAATGTCAGGATCGGCCGCCAGCAGGGTGTAGGTCTCATCGTCCATATCATCGACGGACCTGGTTTCCTGGATGGCCTCGCTGTCCCAATAGACCTTCAGGACGCCGTTCTTCTGCAGAAGGGCGTCCTTGAAGAAGTCGTACAGCAACATGAACCCGGGGTTATCCTGGGTGAATACGTAATTGCAGTATTCCGTAGCCTGCTTGGCAAAGGCTTCGTCTTCCGGGCCTCGGGGCTCATAGGCAACGGTGTCGTCGCCCGAGGTGAAAATCTTGAGCAGGGCCGGGAGAATCCACTCGATCGTGTCCTGGGTGTCCCTGAGAACGACCTGAGACCGCCCCGGCTGTTCAGTGCCGAAGGGGCGGCCATAGTAGTAATCCAGCGCCTTCTCGCGGTCCTTGGAGAGTTCCCCGGAGAGAAACCCGAGGGCCGCGCGCTGCTCGTTATCGAGGATTGCGCTTAGTTGGCGTTCCGTCAGCAACTGGCTTCTCCGGCGGGCGCTCAAGAACGGCCAGACGCTTCGCCAGTTCGTCAATCTGGCGCTGCATCTCTTCGAACCGATTCAAGATTGCGGACATGGTTCCTCCTTGGGTGGGAGGATTATGCCGAAGAGCTAGGCGGGGTTTCTAACGCCGCAGCAGGGCTGCCAGCGCCTTGTTCTGAAACCCGATCAGATCAGCACAGCCGTGCATGCTCGGGTCAATCACGACCAGGAACTCAGCCCAGGCGAATGGAGAGCCGTTCTTCTCGGCATATTGCCGATATTCCTCAAACTTGGCGTAGTAGGCTTTGAAGTCTTCCATCACACCGCCCGCTGTCCGTCAAGCCAGCGGTCCTCGTCTTCATCGTTGGCAATGTATTCTGGCCATGCTTTGGCCGCCTCAGCACAGGCGGGGCAGTACGTGGCGTAGAACACGCACCGATGGATACCCTCCACGGCGTCACAATCCTCGCCGCCATATCGGATATCCACCAGATCCTCGACCTTCGCGACCTCATGGCCGCAGGTAGCCTTAATCATCACACCACCCACTTGACGTTTGGCTTCTTGACGGGCTTGGGCTGGAGGGGTTTCAAGCCCAACGCCAGATACCGGAAGGCATCGGCGGCATGGGACGTCCAATCGTGATATGGCGTCGTCTTGAACGTTTTCTTGTCGTCATCGTATTCCGTCCGATACTGCTGAAGCGACTCAATCCCATAGGCGCATTTCTTGGCGTCAAACCAGCACTTTGGGAGCAGATTGCGAGCGGCGTTTATGCCGTCCATCACATCCATGCGCGGAATAATCCTGGTCTTCAGTTCTAGCGACCTAAGCACCTCGTCTATGCTCTTGCCGGACCCCCGCTCCCTCGGCTCAGCATCATGGGGCAAGAGGTGTTCGGAATAGGCATACGGCTTCTGCTTCACCAGATTGGCGTAGTGCGGCATCCCATGGCCGGAACCGTGGATGTGGTCAATCAGGTGAACCTCTTTGCCAACAAGCTGAGCAAACCAAATCGAGGTTTCGTCATCAATGCCCAGGTCCCATGCCGTTATAACGGGGATAGACGGCTCCCATGGCACGCTGGCTATCCGCTTGTCCAGCTCGGCCGCCGCCATTTCTCGGGCGTAGTATGCCCCCAGAATGGCGCCCTCAAAGCTGCACTCGTATTCCTGCCGGAACTTCGCCAAGCCAACGTCTTCCCCATATTGGCTGACGAGCTGGCGCCGTTCTTCGTCCAGACTCTCCGGAGTGAATACTCCAGTCTCTGCCGCCCGCAACCGCTCGGCAAACCATGCCGGCTCTGACTCGGCAACGTCGTATAGCACCTTGCCGTGGTTCCGTCCGCGCGGTGTGTAGATGAATAGCGACCACCCGCCATTCTCAGCCAAGATTGGCCTGAGATAGTCCCATGCCTCCGGATTGGCTAGAGCATACTCAGAGAACACCAGACCGATCGGAGGCGACCCGACAAGGCTGTTGAAATTGTCGCTGCCAACCACCTGCCACGTCGAGCCGTTCTTGAAGCGGATGAACATGTCCACTTCCCGCGTCACGTCGCGCAATGGACCAGGGAAAGCCTCGTCAATACGTCGCCGGCCGGTGTGAGGATTCACGGCATCCCAGATAGCCTTGCGTGCCTGGGTGGCCTCCGGGAGCATGTGCCAGTAGGACCCGACCCGATCAAACGCGGCCGTCGCCGCCCAATGCAGGCAAACATCATCCTTGCCGGCGCGGCGATGCCAAACCGCCACGGCTCGCTTGCCGCCACCCTCCAGGTAGTTCCAGAGCTTCCGCTGGTACGGCCTGGGCTGCCAGTTATACGGCAGGTTTATCGTTGGCATCCGAGAAGCGGATAATGTTGACGGTCAGTGAGCCGGTAACGTTTGCATCAACGGCTTGCTTGGGCTTTCCAAGGGCGCGATCAAGAACGCCATTGACCGCAGCCACCCTGGCAGCATCGCTCGAAGATCCCCGCGCCACTTCCATGAGAATGCCCAGGCACTCCTCGGTATACTCACCGGCAATGTCCTTGAACTCTGCCGTTGCCTTGTTCACAGCACCGGGCGGGCGTCCCGCCCCTTCTCTCTTACCGCCACGGGCCATTGTTTGATTTCTTTTGATATTTTATCGCTTCACGCGGTAGGTGCCTGCCAGTGAGCTACACCCGGCATATCCACCACCGCTCGCATAGACCGGGCGCACGATTATCCGGCCGTCTGATTTAACCGCGGCCGGATCGTCTTCAAATCTGGGCATATTATGAGGCCATTCACCTACGGGTTTCCAACTCGGGTCCTTCCCCATCCCTATGACGTTGGTCTTCAGCCAGATCGAGACGGCGAACTCCGTTATCCGGATACCGTCATTGCACAGGAATTGGGAAATCTGCTTTGGGGTGTTCTTTGCCCTGTGAAGCTCCCTGATGCGCCTGGTGATGCCGGGAGGTAACGGGGGCTTCTTAGGACGGGCCATCTATTCCGCTGCCCTTCCTAGCCGATACCCCTCGCCCCATACTGACTCAATCGGGATGCCCTTCTTCCGCATGAAATGAAGCTGGACGTTGACGTTCTTGGTCGAGCGTTCTGACCTCTCGTCTGAGTCGGGATAGATCACCGCCATCAGTTGCTCCGTGGTCATGGATTTGCGGCGCAACAGAGCCCCGTACAGCTTGGCTTGGGTCTTGGTGAGCCCAAGGGAGCGGTGCCGGTAGTCGCCATCTGACGCGGCCAGGATCTGCTTTAACTCGGCAACCTCGTCCTCCAGCTCGGAAATGCGCTCCCGAAGCTTAAAGACGTGGGGACCTGAATTGGTGACCAGCATCCCGCCCTCTCCTATAGGGACTTGGGGGTGGCTGAGGACAGTTCTTCGGATAGCCTGACAACCTCATCCCAGTTCGGCGGCGTCATTCCGAGCATCTCGTTGATCCGCTCGCCAAACCGCAGGAACATTTCCTGTGCATGATTGAACCCAACGTCATCGCCCCTCTCATGCGCGGCAATGCTTTCCCGGTGCCACCGCCCTGCCTCATTGATGAGGCCCCGAACAACACTTAGCTCGTTAGCGTCCATCTTCTTCCTCACACGGACCTGGGGGATTGGTTAGGGGTGGCTATTGATTCTCAGCCGGGAACCGGACGCCAAGGTCATTCAAACAGCGGTAGACATGAACATTGATTTCCTTGAGCCGCTCGATTGCTTGCTCTCCGGTCATCAGCGATGGCGTGAGCGTCTTGCACTGCCTCAGCATGTCGCGCACGTCCATTTCCGGCTCGGCAGGTTCAAGTAGCTGAATCTTCGCCAGCCACCACGATTTGCTGCGGTCCAGTTTCATCCCCACCTCCGACACTTGCGGCATGAGCACTCCTGTTTGTGTATCGGTCGGTAAACCATCCTCATCTCCTTCTGCCTGGGGGTGTGGTT
>FRDC01004518.1_pt1 | contig 22471 bp, 53 predicted proteins | sample 1106171 | NCBI WGS metagenome assembly FRDC01 (sample SAMEA3930566, study PRJEB13176) | freshwater metagenome | biome: Drinking water system; feature: drinking water; material: water | place: Singapore | collected 2014-12-20 | reverse complement strand
TGTCTAAATACTCGTTCTACCCTAGTAGGAAGTACTTTCTTAGTACTAAGATGAGACAAGTTAGTAGTAACCCAAAGGCTATAACTACTAGTATCAAGTTGATACACGTTCTCGCCTCGTTCTTTACGTTGGTTTAAATCACTATAAACCAAGTCTTTAATACTGTTATACTTTGTCATGTTAACCCCTTTGGTTAGTTATCTAGTACTAGTTAGCCCGACCCTCGGCCTAACCCTAGTACTATTTTATTTAATATGTATTCTAACACTATAACCTTGACTCTCAATATACCTAATAAGCTTGGTACTAACCTTGCTTGTCGTGATATATACTGTTTTAGTCTTTACGTTAAGTGTCATCATACCTAGTACTATTGCATAGGCCATGCCATAGGCTAAGTACTTGTTAGTACTATACTGGTATCACAATGAGATGTAGAACTAATATACAATATATATTAATAATAGAGAATATATAATGATATTAATAAGTTAGTTAGGTGTAGAAGTTATATATAGTGTTATATTATAGACATTATTTGATATTTACTAGTGTTTTTAGTAGGTTAGAGGGTATGGCATAAAAAATGTGGTTCATTATGATACCAATAAAACACTATATAAACCTATATATTCTCTAATAAAACTAATATGTTATCTATAAAAACTACTATATAAAACCCTCTATAAACCCCTATAAAGTGTACTGTATATAAAGCACTATAAAGTTATGGTTAGACGGTACCGATATACAGAGTCAAGCCTAGAGCCTGTACTAGTGTCTTATATGGTCTTGGTACTAGTTGAATCAATATATTTATATATGGTTAGCTTAGGAATATTAGAATTAAGAGGGTTAGGCGGCCATGCCTAGGCCGTAAAATAAAAATAGGGCCTAGAGTCGGGGTTAACTCTAAGCCCTAAAGGAATGTCTCAATGGGGGAATTGATTCATTCCGAGACTAGACGTTGCATCTAGTCTATTGTTTAATACCGTGGTTATAGTAGACAATAGCCTTAACTTGGCCTTTAATATCGGCGCTATTGATATCATGCAAGACCTTAAGTCCCGTTGCAATAGTTAGGCCAAGGAATACAAACAATAGTGTCGTTTCGATATGTCTCATATTAAGCCGCCTTTCGTTTTGAGGCTTTAAAGGCTCTGATTTTAGACCATCTCTTGACTAATTCGGTGTTAGCTTGTAGTCTCAAGAGTCGCTTGTCTACATCATCAGTGCCTTTATAGTGCCTGATTATATGTTTTAGATTCTCAATTGTTAAGTGTTGCATGTTACGTCCTTTGTTACTATACTAATCGGTATCTCTTATAAATACTTTAGTACTATTTTTAAAAAAAATCTAGTACTAAATTATAAGGTCTCAATATGGTACTACTTGACCTTATTCCAATTAGTTTTAGCATAGCCTTTAGTACCATGGTACACTAGACCGATCTTAGGATTAGAGCCCAATGCATCCATATCATTATGAGACGCATTGATATAACCCGAGTCAATTAGTTCAGTTTCAGTTTGAAACACTTTACTATGGCGGTCGGTCGATGCCTCAATTTGAGAATCCTCTTTACCGCCTAAACTAAAAATAACTTTAAAGTTTTTAGGTCTGTTAGCCGATAGTTGACCTTTAAACATTGAGACCATCTTAGTATAAGCGTAAAACTGGACTCTAGACTCATGTTTGAATGATTCAGCTATTTTAAACCACGCTAAGGCATAGTCAAGACTGTAAAAATCACCTGAATCATGGACTCGTATCATAATGATACCGTCCTTATGTTTCTTAAGGAGTTTCTCAATATGAGATTTAATAATAGCGCCGAAGTGTTCAGAGCGACTCATTTTGAGTCGATTCTCATAGGCCGTTGCCACGTTAGACCATGCATAGGCACCTTGTCTTGCATAACAGCCTCTAACGCATTGCAAGGCATTGGGACAAGTGAATGTCCCATCTTGAGACTTATAGGCTGGAATACCCCAATTATACAGGTGAATCCCATTTTGAGACGATCTCTTCATTTTAGCATTTTGACTAAATACAGTCTTAACACCGAACGACTCTTGTATCATTTTGAGATTTTCCATATATTCCCCTTAGTTAAGTTTATATTCAAGCGCCTTAATAGTATCAATAGCGGCCTGAATGCGTTGACGTTCATTGTCTTGGTATTCCTTCCTAAGTCTATCAGCGTAAAGCAAAGGATTAACAGTGCCTTTACTATAAGCGACTTGAGGCACCTTGCCTGTATAGCCGCCGCCGAATACCTTAACTTGTTTAGCGTCAAGGTCTACAGTGTATATCCATTCCAAGTCGCCTTGGTTGCCAAGCATCTCAAGATCAAACGTCTCATTATTAAACGTCTCTTCAATCATGTCCTCACGTTCATAATAAACTTGACAAGCCTTAACAAAGCCATGCAATACGTCGCTAAAATTGTTAAGTGTCTTAAGAGCCTCGCCGATCATTGTCAAGTTATCGGTCGGATAGCCGTCCCAATGTTTATAAAGTCGGTGTACAGTAGTTTTACCGTTATCTGATTTTTTTACTAATACTATTGAACGTGTTCCCATATTATAACCCCTTTGTTAGGTTTTTATTAATTGTTATAGTCCAGTTAATACCATAAGCTAACTCGTATTCTCGTCTCATTTTGATAGCCTCGGTTAAGCTATCGAATGAGTCTAAAACTTCAGTCTTGCCGTTATAGGTGCCTTTAATTAACCACATTTTACGCCGCCTTTCGAGTGTTATCTAGTACTATTTCTTGAGTGTCCTCTAGACTTGACTCAATAGCTCTGTTATACTCTGTTAACGTCCTAAACTTAGTACTAGGACTAAAAAACTCGTCTACTAATACTAACAGACCATTAAACGAGTCGCAACTAATAGAATAGTTTTTAGTATCAGTATAGAACATAATACTATAAGTTATATTATGTCCTGTTTTAGTAGTAAAAAATAAGCCTCTAGGTAGTTTTAGCATAACGTCCTCACTTGCTACTAAGTATTGCATTCAAGGTGCCAAGTGTAAAGTACTGATTTTAGGTGTTAGTCTCATTGACATACGTCGAACTTATATACTATATTTTACCGATATTGAATATAACTTAATAAGATCATATAGTTAACTAAGATGTCTAACTTATTGCTATTGTGTACACCTTAAACACTACTAAAATGTATCATAATGAGTCTACAATTTAAAATAACCTAATAAAATCAATATGGCATATAAAATGCAATAGCCCATTTTCGGATACTTAGCTATAAGTGTCTCTAAATGATATTGTATCATTATGGGATTGGTACGTCTTTTGCATTATTGCAATAGGTATGCCTGTATCATTTTGAGAATTCCCAATTTGGGACGTATCAGTATGAGAATTTGTAATTGGTGGCGGCGAGCCCAAACCACACGAAAGGCGAATTCTATGGTAAACTTTTTTCTTGTTTTTCTTATAGGAGTAATTTTTATGATCGAAGAAGTAACCGACAAAGATATGCAAATTGCACTTATCAATTACCTCAATGATGCCTTTGATTTGCATTCTCAAAATGAGGCATTTGCTGCTGACGATAAGATTCTAGAAGTGTATAAAAATGATATGGGCGATAAGCGATCATTTATGATTCACTTTATTCATCGTGGTAAGATGCCGTTAGTTGGCATATTTTTTGAATGGACTGAGAAAGGCGATATCAATCCATTTGGCCGCAATCGCTTGATGTGGGTTAGTGCTGAAATGGCTCAAATTATTAGTCGCATGAAGATTGGCACAGTTAATGCATTGTTTGGTAAGAAAAAAGAGGCATAGTTTTTTAAAACGCTAAAATAAAAGACCCGTCCCCCTTTATAGGAGATGAAATGGAAAATAAAGTCGTAATGAAATTGGCACAACATTTGTATATGAAAAGCTTTGGCTTTAAAGAAATGCCCAACGAAAAGCCGTGGCATTGGCCTATGTTCAAACAGGAATACATTGCACAAGCTTTAGACATTCTTAAACTTATTGGACATGCACAGGATTAGGAGTATCTCATGGATTTTAAGAACACAATAACAGTTACTCACGAGAAATTAAAATTTCTGATAGAAAAATCAGATATCATAAATATTCATGAAGTAATGGAAAAGAATTACACAACCAATACAGATGAAGCCAGATGTTATATTATTATACACTTTCAAACACTTATCAAATTGGGACTAACTCAAAATAGATATGCTCAAATTGATATGCATGGGCATACTCCACTGAAAGTTGATGAGAACTTTAATATATTGGCCGGACTCCTTCGAGGCGATCAAGCTGCTACAGCATTGTTCGGACAAAAGTGAATAGCTGGTCACTAAAGCAATGTAATGAAGGCGCATGGATTAAATGTCCAAAGACTGGACAAATAGCAGAGATTAGACATGTGGATATAACTGAGTCACATGGACAAAAACATTACACATATAAGATTCGTTATCTTGGAGCACATAAGAATTCTAAAATGAAAATTATCAATCGTAAAGAACTTAGACGTTGGATATTAGATCCTACAGGGACAATATTATATGGTCGCAAAGCCCAAGGACTTTAAAAAAGGAATGTACCTGCGAGATTTAAAAACTAATAAACTTGCCATTCTTTATTTGATTGATGAAGAAAGTTTATTTGGAAATAAGTTAAGTTATCATTTGGTTTATGTGGATAATGGCAGACATTCAACTGTGAATTGGCACAAACTTAGCACAAGATTTAAAATAGATAAGGCGGCAACGATTTTATATGGGAAAAGTGTACAAGGTTAGAACATTTGTACAACATATTGCGACACAAGATATTTTTCGTGTGATTCGTCGTCGTGGGCATATCAATACGCATTACCAATTGAAATTGATTTATACCAAACTAAATTATGGTAAAGATTGGCAACGAAATACAGATTGGTTAAGTGAACATAACTTAGACACATACTATAGACGTATGGATACAAAGACTGTAAAGGTTTTATATGGTCGGTAAATGTGAAATTGGCACTTGGCTATTAGATACACATACTGGCGATGTATATGAAGTTATTAAGATATGGCCTGATGTATTTTCAGATTGGTATGAATTAGTAAAAAAGATTGACGGTGAAACTAAAAAATTATTTCCTCATCATCTTAAAACTACTGTAAAGCAGGCTTCAATAGATAGTTATTTCATTAAAGCAGATTCGGCAAGGATTTTGTATGGCAAAAATTAGACCTAAATATAAACGTGGGACTTATATATTGCACAGACAAAACAAATGGTTGGCTCGTGTATTGCAGAATAGATGGCTCGAACAAAAATATTTATTAGAACCATTAAATTTTAATGCCACGGAAACTTTTAAACATGATGGGATGTCTAATGGCATGGAATTTGCTAAAGGTCCTTATCAATTACATGGCCCAGCACTTGCATCTAGAGACTATATGTTTAGAGCTACTATACAGCTTATTAATAGTGATTGGATTGGTGTTGACGCTAAAGCAGCAAAGGCACTATATGCTAAAAAAGGGTAATGTTTATACTTATAAAAATAAGCTGTGGATATTCGTAGGACGAACTTTTAGCGGCTATTCAAAAGATATCAAAACAGATAACTTTGTTCAATATACATTCATTCCTGCAAATAAAAACAAATTAACAGGCCGTGATATTCAACACTTTAAACGTGATATTTATAAATACATGAAACATGAGCCCACAGCTTCAGTACTGTATGGCAAAATAATTACAGATGAACAATTGCTGGACATATCGAAACAACATTTATCGGTATTTGAAATAATGTATGTAAAGTGTCCACCTATAAAATGGTTAGACATAGATACGGTTATTACAATTCATAAACAAAAGGACATAAAATGAATTATAAACTAGGCGACGTATTAGAAACTACAAAAGGTACAATGTTTGTACAGTGTACTTTACCATTTCACGGTAAACTCCAAGGAGTAGTATTGTATTGGCTTTTAAATGATAAGAATGAGGACATCGTGTTAACTAAATCTGAATTGAAAACTATTCTAGTTAAAGAATTGCGTACAACTTCTGATGAGTTGGATGATTCTTATACAGATAATGAGGACATGCACTAGAACTATCAATAGGTTACGTTGGCATTAGTATTGCTATATAGTTATGTGAGGTAACATGAATCCACACGTTAAAAAGAGTTTAAAAAATTGGACAGAAAAATTAGCTCAATCTCAAATTGAGAAGATTCAAACATTAGAGGAAACACTTGAGGTTACTAAGACAAAGAAGAGAAAGAAGAAAGTTCAAAAGGCTCTTGACAGGTCGTGTGATATTGCTGAAAAATTAATTAGTGTAGTTATTAACGATTCAATCAGTGGTGAGATCCACTAAAAAGGAGATTGAAATGAAAAAGGTTTTATTGGTAGTTCTAGTATTGGCGGCGGTTATGGCGCTAATTGGTTGTGGAAATGGCTTTAGAGTGCAAGATTTGCCTCCTATGGCTAATCCTACTCCCGATGATCCATATTATATTGTTGACCGAGCACAGGTAGTATTAGAAGGCTCTGTAGATGGCGGCGTAGCACGAGTAAAGATTAAAAAAATTACTCCACTTGATCTATTCATCAGCACAGCTTATGCTTATACAGGTTCAACTGCCCCTTCTGCTACGATAACAGCTATTAGCTATAATAACCCTGCAACGACAGTAGGTTTTACGTTAAACACATCAGGATTAGTAGCTGGTAGTTTCACAGGCAATACGCTTTCATTCGGAAACTTTGCAATCTCAGGGTTAGATGATAACAACCTAAAAGTTTGTCCTGCGGCAGGCGAAGCTAATGGCGGCAATGTGAAATGTAATAAAGCAAAGATTCGTGTATATTCAGCCACGGGCTCTGTAGATGGAGTATTCCATAATAATACAGATAACTATGATATTCCGTTGACTGTAGGCGGCACCGCTGTCGGTGTAGGTGTTGCAAATGCTGCGTATGTGCAAACTTATGTTATTGCAGCTAACAAAAATAGATTGCGAGTAGCGGACCTAACTGCGGCTACTGCTAACTTTCCAGTAGCAATGGATTTTAGCAACGCTGGTGTTGGTAGCTATAGTGCCACACTTATCGTTGAATATGTTTTGATTAAGGAATAAAATATGTTTCTGAAGTTAACTCAATGGGTTCGCCCATCTAATACCGTAACAGCTAAAGATAAATCTACTTGGGTTAACTTCAATAACGTAACCGAGATGGAAACTAGAACATTCAAAGCGCAAGATGGAACTGAACACGACTATACTATAATCTTTTTTAATACTTCTCAGCATGAGGATCAGTCAAGCACGAATGTTAAAGAGACACCAGAAGTTATATGTGAATTGTTAAAAGAGAATACAACTGTAAAAGTATTATTCGGAGGCAAATAATGGAGAGTTTACTAATAACACTTATTATTGGCATGTGTAAAGGAGATACACACAACTATAAGATCCAGGACGAATATACTGATTGCCACCATTGGTATATCAATTGCAGTATAAGTAAAGATATCAGCATCGAATCTAGATCAAAAGAAGAGATGCAAAAAGTATTAAAGGAGTGTAAAAATGTCGCACAAAAGTAAATGGTTCAATTTTGTGAATAGCATTAAGAACATTCCTATCAAGGCTCCAGAGCCTAAATTCAAAGTGAATGATATCATTATCAATACTAAGTTTAAAGTGATATCTAAAGTTGTAGACATTCGCAATATCTTTGAAGAAGAAGACTTGACAGTGAATTATGATCTGGCAGAATATATTCTAGAGGACGTAAAGAATGAAGCTTATGAGGATTTCATGCGCAAGCAAAGCTTCAGTCCAGAACATTTTGCCTCTGTTATGCAAAGTGTAAAAACAAATCCTCGCCGCCGATACAAGCCTTGCCGTAAAATTGACGGCTATTATGAAAAGGTAGAATCCGCAGCGGCACAGATATTGTATGGAATAAGAAAAGAAGAAACAAAAGGACAGACCAATGATTAAATTTGATGTAGTAAACCTAGACAATATCTTTGTAGTGACCAAACGAATGTCAGGCATTGACTATTTTGTAAGTGGACGCAGTACAGCAGTAACTTATACCAATATAAATAGAGCGTATAGATTTGCTACACGAGAGGAAGCGCAAAAGACTGCGGATACTTGGACACTTAAACAAAAGAAAAGATTTAAGGTTCAACCTTTATCTAAATTCATGGTAAATAACTTTTCTATTAGCACTAATAGATATGCTGATAAAGTTGAAGAGAAAGTTATAGTTAGTAGTAAACCTATGCCCATTTCAAATGTTATGAAATGGAAACATGATTTTCAATTAGAACTTAATCAAAAACGTAGCAATATCGTAGCTGATTTAAACCAAGAAGTGTTGCGCTTAGATCAAAAGGACAAAGAACAACGCCAAGAACTTGAGCGAATGCAAATGCAAATTGAAAAAGACATTGCAGAGCGTGGTGTTAGAAAAGAACAATATAAACTTCTCGCCAAAGAAGTCGAGGCATTTGATATTGACCAGCACATTGAACAATTCAAAACTAAAACTGATAATACAATGAAGACTCTTTACGGTAAAAAAGTAACTGAGAATACACTCACAACACAAGATGGCAAAATGTTTTTGTTGCCTCTCAAAGGAAACTAAATGTCTAAACAATGCACCAATTGTTTAAAGTTGAGACAACATAGATCCTTCAATAAGGATATGACTAAGCCTGATAAATTAGATTCTTGGTGTAAATTTTGCAGAAAGAATTATAGAGCTAAGAATAAGATGAGAATTAAAAATTACAGAAAAAAACATTCCAAGGCATTTAAAGGATATCAGTTAAAAGCTAAATTTGGAATAACTATTGCAGAATATGAGGCATTAGCTTCAAAACAAAAACATAAATGTGCTATATGTGATGAACGCTTAAAATTAGTAGTTGACCATTGCCACAAAACTGAAATTATTAGAGGATTGCTTTGCAATAAATGTAATGTGGGATTAGGTCATTTTAAAGACGATGTTAAAATTATAGAATCTGCCATAAAATATTTGGAGGAACACTCAAAATGAGCACACTCAGACATGAACTTAAATATATGGATTTCATTGTAGATAAAAAAAATACAGATAAAATGTATTTAGTATTAGCAGTAGGTCTGCATAATGTGTGGGTTTATCGGCAAGGTGATGAGGCTCCGATTGAATTGCCTAAGAGAGTTATCAACATGACTTATATGAAGGTCAATCCAAAATCTATTAAGATTTTATTTGGAGATAAAGGCGAAGCAAATGAAGTTAGCATTGATCCTAATGTGCCTACTGACGCTGCAAGCGAAGGCTAATAGCGAACAAGATGCTATAAATAAAGCGGCAGAGGCAGCATACATTCAAAGCGGCGTCAAGGACAATATCGACGCCTATACACGAGACTTTGAACGTCGGTACATTCCTGTGTTTATTGTAAACAATGGTGGTATATTGGTGTTCATTGCAGAGTCGGTGTATCATGATGAGATTAGATTAAAATATAGTTGGAGTTTTTAATGTCTAAGGTTAATGTAGGTGGAATATATTTAGACAACCAAGGCAAAGTGTTTCAAATCACTAATGCTAACATGTACTTAGTGCTTATGTCGCCTCGTAATAAAGCTATTACTGTAGAATATTTAGACACTAAAGAAGAACTGGTATTATCTTGGGAACAACTATATGATAGTATTGTTAAACACTTAGGTAATAATCCAGTAGCGACACGAATATTGTATGAGAAAGTATTAAGGAGTTCACATGAAGAAATTAATGTTGACCTTGATCCTATCCTTAGCAAATACGAGCCAAGCGACGATTAAAGTTGCAGTTATTGATACTGGTTACGATCAAACTTCTACTTGGTCCAATGCTTATAAGATTGGCCTTACTCAACCTAAACTATGTCCAAGCGGCCACTATGATTTTGTATTAAATAATGTCAATACAGTTGACAACCATGGACATGGCACCCACATTGTAGGTATCATAGCTAAAGGTAATGAGAGAATTGATTATTGTTTAGTCATTCTTAAGTACTATGATCCTAAAGTTCCAAATACAGATAACCTTAAAAACTCTATAGCTGCTTATAAAAAGGCTATTGAGTTAGGTGTTGATATTATTAACTATTCTGGTGGTGGTACGGAAAGATCAGAAGAAGAATGTACCTTAATGAAACAAGCTTTAGATAAAGGTATAGTGGTGGTGGCCGCCGCAGGTAATGAGCGTAGCGACCTAGATAAGCATCCATATTACCCAGCCCTATGCGACCCTAGGATTAATGTTGTAGGCTCTATTGATGCGTCTGGCGAGCGCCTACCTAGCTCTAACTGGTCTTCTGAATTGTATTCTGTTACTTATAAATTAGGACAGAATATACTTTCGCTATTACCTCATGATTCATTTGGTTATATGACTGGGACATCTCAGGCTACCGCCAAAGTAACGTCATTATTTGTAAAACAAATAGACGAAGTAAACAAGTTCTACAGGGATGGATTGGCTAAGTGTCCAGAATCATTCATTGAGAACTTGGTATGCCAAATGCATATAGATAATGTAAGGAGTTGCAAATGATGAAAATTATCATTAAAAATCTTTTGACTGCTTGGTTTGTGTTGTTTACCACTAATCTTATCGTGTTGTTTTTGTGTTTGTGGTTAGGTATTATTCAATACACGACACTTGTAGACATGAATACTTTGTTCTGGGCTTTATACTTTGGAATGAAAGCTGGCAAAGAAATGAGGGAGTTTAAAGATGCGCAAGACAAAAAAGAAGAGTAAAATCCAAGATATCTGCTTTAGAATGATTGAAGCAGAAGGCGATGACTATAAGAATCTTGCTGCCGAACTAGAAGAAATGGAATTCTCTTCAGAAGAAGAACAAGAATTGAATAAAGAAGAAACAGAACAAGAACTTAACCAAGGAGATACAAATGGCTAATCCTAAACCTAAATTCAAAGTCGGAGATGCTTTCTTTTTGCCTAAAGAAGCTATGTTCGTTCAAATTGATAAAATGGAGTTCTTTGAAGGCGAAGGTAAAGGCTGGCTGTATAACTTGAAATGTTATAAGCATGAGCAAGATGAAGCTAAACCATGGAAACGCTATTATGAGGAAAGAGTTATCAATGAGCTACTTCCTATGCGCCAAAGTAAGGCAATGAAGGTGCTCTATGGAACAAAAACAGGATTTTAAAATAGGTGATGCAGTACTGGGACTTGAAGAAGTCCCTTATTGTCCCTTCTGGCTGGTTTCTAGAATAGAACCAGACAATAGTGGGGCCTCTTGGATTAGCCTACAAAATTTAGATCCAAAAAGTTCTTGCCAAATTACTAGTTATCCGTTAATGTATATGGAGAAAAAGTTTGTAAAGATAAATGAAAGCACAGTAAAAATTTTATTTGGAGCAAGTTATGGAAAAATCAGAGAAAAAATACAAAAACCCAGTAGTGATAGCGACTCAGTACGCAATCAAGCTAAATAGCGAGATTGTCGCCACTAAAACTACTCGTAAAGAGGCTACGGACTATATTAAGTCTATGCAGCTAACCTCTGAAAATGATCTTATTGAACTTGTTCGACAGAACGTAACAGAGTATCATATCTCTACGTTCAAACTTGAAACGAAGAAAGTTTTGTCGGCAGTAGAATTAGATCTTGACTTTGAATCCAAATAAATATAAGTTAACCCATTATAGGAGGCTTTCATGGCTCATGCTCGTATCGTTCAACCTAATGATAAACTGACCTTTACAGTCCAACAAAAGACTATTCCAAATAATGGTGTAGCCTATATGGTGGTAGATTCTGAAGGTTATATGTGTGGCTTTTATGCATCAGAGAAAGATGCTAAACGTGCCATTCCAAAGATTGCTAATAATTTAAAACATGGTAATTGTAAACCATTGAAACATAAAGCCAAATCGTTCCAAAAACGCTAGTTATTCCTTTTCTAGTGTAATTTTTGACCTTGGCTACGATAGGGCTCCGATAGGAGCCTTATCTGTTTAAAGAGTAGACATGTGTATTACATTTATTGTACACAAAGGATTTGGCCGCCAGTAAAATCAATAAGTTAACCCTGGCACAGACTTTGAAGTTATAATCTAACGAGGTGCAAATGGATTTCTTAAAACGATTATTTGGTAAAAAGTATCTCAATGGATATAAAGTAGGACAAACTTATATATTCAATGATCCTGTACCTCACGGCCACATTGGTAATGATTTTATTCCTGATGTGATCTTTGAAAGAAACGTAACATTATATAATTGTGGATATGATGAAAAGAAGAAACTATTCAAAGTCATAGCGTCAGGAGGATTCAGAAAAGTTGGCGACAAAACAAAAAAATAAATTTGATTTTTTATTGACTTAGTAATGAACCCTTGTTAACTTAAATAAAACTTTTAAAAAGGAGAACTTTTAACATGAACATCGAAACATTTAAAGAAGCATTGCCTTTCCTAATTAAAGCAGAAATCCCTGCACTTTTGGTAGGCCATCACGGGATCGGTAAAACTCAAGGCGTTAGCCAATACGCTAAACAAGAGAAAGCCCTTCTCAAAATTCTTAATCTTGGTACTCAAGAAGTTGGAGACATTATTGGTCTTGCTGACTTTGTAAAGGATAAGAATGGTAATAACGTAGCAACAAAATTCATGATGCCAGATTGGGCAAAAGAAATCAATGAGTTCTGTTTGGCTAATCCAGATAAGGTAGCTATTCTTTTCTTGGATGAAATCAATCGTGCTCGTCGAGATGTGTTGCAAGTTATTTTCCCACTCTTGACCGAAAAACGTATCCACTCAACAACTTTCCCATCTAATTTCTATGTTATGGGAGCCATGAATCCGAATACTGAAGACTACATCGTTACAGATATTTCTGATAAGGCGCTCATGGATAGATTTTGTCATATTAAACTTCAACCTTCTAAACCTGAGTTCTTTAAATATGCGAAAACTCAGCAATTTGATACTCAATTGCTACAGTTCTTGCAAGATCAACCTAAGATGTTGGCGGCTGAATTGGAAGCATTTGAATTGGATGTTAAACCTTCTCGTCGTAGCTGGTTTTCAGTCAACAAATTGATTCAGCTTAAAACTCCAGCCAACCTTATGCGTGAAATGGCAAGTGGCCTGGTAGGTTCTGAGGCAGCTATCGCTATGTTGAAAGCTATGTCAGAGAGTGACAAGCCTATCACAGCGAAAGATGTTGTTGAAGGTTACACTAAGTTTAAGAAACGTGTAGAAGAATATTCTGATGCTAAAACTGGTGGCCGTATGGATATGTTGAAGTTTACTTGTGATTCTCTTATCGAATACGCACAAGGCCGCAAGACTCAATTGACTAAAGATGAGTCTAAAAACTTAGCAGATTTCTTGTGGACTATTCCTAGAGATTTAGCTTATAATCTTTGTCGTGAATTGTATATGGAAGATTGCACAAGACCTACAATTGATGAGCATTCAGATCTTCTTACAGAAATAGCGGCAAAAAGAAAGATCAAGGCTTAATGTTAAAATATTGTACGGCATGTAAAGAAACTAAAAAAGTGGAGGAGTTCTGCAAAAACAGAACTCGCTCTGATGGTTATTCAAATATGTGCCGACAATGTTCTAGAGATTACAACAAACAGTACTATGTTAAAAATGAAAAGCATTTAAAAGAAAAATTTAAAATTTATAATGCAAATAATAAAGATAAAATTAAAAATAGAGATCTAAAAAGAAAATATGGTCTTAGTATTGCAGATATTAATAGTAAATTGATCGAACAAGATTTTAAGTGCTTAATAGGTGGAGAAAAAATTGACAGTCGTACAGCTAAAGTAGATCACTGTCATAAAACAGGTAAAGTTAGAGGTTTACTTTGTTCTAATTGTAATGTAGCATTAGGTTTACTAAAAGATAGTCCTAAAGCTTTGAGGGAAGCTATAAAATACCTCACAAAAAGGAGATGAAAGTGTCTACTGATAACAAAGCTGCGCAGCCAGCACAACAAGAAGAAAAGAAAGATGTAATCCCAGATATCGACATTGCTGGGGCTCAAAGTGCTCTAGAAGAAGCTATGATGGACCTCATTTATGATGAACCATTCTTTGCTAATCTAACTTTGAACATGCGTCGTCAGTTCACACTGAAGTTTCCAACATTGGCAGTCAATGTAACAGATGAAGTTAACCTATGGATTAATCCTTATTTCTTCATGAGTTTGACTGTTCCAGAGCGTATTGATGTTATCAAGCACGAATGTCTGCATGTTATTAACAATCACTTTGTTCGATTTCGTGATCTTGAACCACAAATCTATGATGAAACTCAAAAGCGTAGTATGTCAGATAGAATGCAGGACCAAAAAGATGCCAGCGTTCTTAATAAGGCGGCAGACTATGCGATCAATGAATACTTGCCACGACTTCCCAAAGAAGTTAATCTCTTTGATAAAGATGGCAAGCCTTATATGAATCCGCCAATATTGCAAGATGGCACACCAAACCCTGACGCAGGAAAACCAATTAAAGGTAATCTTTTGTTTGTGAAAGACTTGCAAAAGAAACATCCTTCTGCATTGGCACAACAAAATCTTGAGTATTACTATGAACTCTTGAAAACTGAAGAAGACAAGAAAAATGGTAAAGGCCAAGGTCAAGGCGGAAAGGGCCAGGGACAAGGCCAGGGGCAAGGACAAGGCAACGGTATGACTCTAGACGATCATAGCGCATGGCACGAGTCTGATGCTACTGAGGATCAAATCACTGACAAAGTAAAAGACATTGTAAATAAAGCAGTAGAACAAACAGGCGACAAAGCAATGGGCTCAGTCGCAGGCAATATCATTCAAGCTATCAATGCATTGAATCACGTTCCTAAAGATTGGAGACAAGATATTCAACGCTTTGTTGCTCGAAGTGCAGAGATTCTTATCGAGAATACTCGAAAGAAACGTAACCGTCGATATGGTATTATCTATCCAGGACAAAAGACATTCCCTAAATTGAATATCACGATTGGGATGGATACTTCTGGTTCTGTAGGAGATGAAGAACTAAAACAGTTTCACGCTGAAATGTGCCGACTCCATAATATGGATATCACATTGACAGTTATTGAGTGTGATACTCAAGTGAATCAAGTTTACAAGTTCGATCCAAAGAAAGAATTTAAAGTTGCAGGTCGTGGCGGCACTCGATTCGCTCCGATCTTTGAATATATCGAGAAAGAAAAGCTGGAGACTGATGGATTGATTTACTTTACCGATGGCGAATGCTATGGTGAGAATATCAAAAAGCCAAATTATCCTGTTCTTTGGGCTTTAACTCCACCATTTGTCTTGCATGATCTTAAATTTGGTTCTAAGACTAAAGTTGAGGTAAAGAAAAGGCATGTACGCTAGCATTAAAGATCTGCCATCAAATTTTCCTAATGGTTTCCATAACGTAAAGTTGGGAGACATGGTAATAATGTTTGCAGATCCTAAAAAAACTATGGACCAAGATCATGTCCATATTTATGAGGTGGTGCTGAAAGGCACTCGATATGCTGATCTAACTTTGGCATTGAGAAAATGCATGTTTAATGATAAAGAGTATGTCGTGTGCCACAAAGAGTTGGTAAAAGAATGGGAATGGTTTACAAACTATGCAGACCAATGTAAATGGTTAAGATCTAAAGCAGAAAAAGTTTTGTTTGGAGTAGCTTATGAGTAATAATCTTAGACCACCTCTACCTAGTTTAGCACAGCCAGCATCTAAATCAGATGCGGCAAAGATAAAAGATCTCCTAGATCAATTTCAAGAATTTGAATCTATTATACTAGACGATAGAAAAAGTAGAGGAACGACGAATATTGAATCATTTGATGCGGAGATTTCTGCATTAGAAAAGAAAATTTCAGACTACCAAGACAGATTAGTATCTGTTAAAAAAGCCAAGGATTTTTATGAGGGGCTCCCTTTTAAAATGGGTGATGCCGCTTTTCATAAAGACTATGGAAATGTTTTAATCACAGGAATTTCTATTAATCAGGATTCTTTTACTGATAGTAAATACGCTATCAGAGCGGTCAATGGAGATTTCCGAGTGAATGTTAAAGATTTAGTGCCTATCACAGAGGCTACTAAAGCTTTATTTGGAAGAAATAAGTGAAAGAATTTATATTGAGTAAATATGATATTCAAACTATCAAAGATATAGCTCACAAGCTGTACATTGATAAAGCTAGCACTGGAGATATGTTCGTTGGGGAATGCTGGGTGCAGGCCACAGTGTCATTTTTAAGTGCTAAAAAAATTATCATCAAAGACGGAAAATTATATGCCGAAACGAAAACCGATAAGTAAAAAACAGGTTGAAGTGGACGGCTCTAAAGTTACCGTTCATACATACGAATACGCAAAAAAGAAGGAGACTCGCCATGCTCGCAGTAATACTAGTACTTGTCCTAATTGCCTTTCTACACTAAAAACTAATGATTCTGGATTCTTGTATTGTACTGGGGATAAACTTCAAATTTGGGAAAAAGATTTTGTAAAATTTCATGCAATGAAAGATGAAGAGAAAGTAAAATTTCTAACCACAATTTCTAATACCAGTAAATTTGAAGAGTTATATGACTATTGGCGTTATGCCTTTGAGAATAATGATCCAGCGCAATTCGATTGTGGATACACAAATAATGCATCACTTCCTATTGGTTCTTCTAAATCAAGAATTCCAGATCCGATTGTTGTCAAGATACTTGAAACAAAATTAGGTCGTAATTTAACTGAAGAAGAACTATTCGGAGAATCTACTCTCTATTCTTATAGAGGCAAAGTATTGACAGAGTATCGTAAACGTGCTAAAGAGATTAAGATACCTTGGATTTTATTACCAGATTTAATAGAGATTAAACAGTAATGGGACGCAAGAAGAACGAACTTTACAGAATTAAAAATACAGAAACAGGACTCTATTATTGTGGAGGCTCTGGCATTCGCATAAAAAATCCAGACTTTGATCCCAAAGCAAAGTGTCCAGGCTGGGGAGATCCTCGCCGCCCACAAGATGCTTACAATGGTAAACATCCTTGGAATAGACACTATGATCTGACTTGGAATAAATGGGGCAAAGTAATGACAAATTTTGAAGGTTGTCAACGCATTATTAGTCGATTGAGTAATACTTCAAAAGATTTACGCAAAACAAAAACTAAAAATATTTTATTCGGAAATCAACTTAGCAACAACCTACAAATAGTTCGTTGTAGAATTGTGGATATCAAAGATGGCCAAGAAGAAAAAGAGTAAAGGTTTTTATCGAGTAAAAGATATGTCAACTGGCTTGTACTACAATAAGCGAGCTATTTGGATGTACGATGAAGCTGGTAAATACAATGGACATACTCATTGGGACGAATACGGCTCGATTTGGAACAGTCGTGGGCCAGCAGAATCTCAAGTAACAGCATTGACTAAAACTTTCAAACATAACAGAGATACCGAAGCCAAAATGATTCTATACGGATCTAAAGAAACCTATAATATTCGTGTAGTTGAAGCTGATATTCAAGACAAAAAATAATTTAATTGACAAAGAGTGGAATAGGCTATATTCTGACTTTGCATGATAAAACAAATTATAGTATTTCTATCTTTATTTATATCTAGCACAATAGCTATTCCTAAAACTGTACCATCTAATCCTATTCCTAGCAGGGATCATTTCGTAATATACAACCAAATATATAAGAATAACCCTAAGTTAGAACATACCTATGTTTATAGGTTAGCTGGAGTTATTATTAAAGCTGCTAAAAAGCATGATCTAAACCCTAGAAAGCTTTCAGCTATATTAGCTCAGGAATGCCGTTATAAGCTCGATTGTATCAATAAGGTCACTAAGGACTATGGTATTGGTCAAATCAACCAGAAGACCATTAAAGCGTTTAAACTAGATAAGGCACGTTTGTTGCAGGATCTAGAGTATTCGGTAGATTCGTCAGCTATGGTGTTGGCGGATTTTAAAAGAGTGTTTGGCCGCCGAGAGTTTCACTGGTATTGCCGATATAATGTTGGTACGGCTCCAATGAACCTTATTAAGGACAAATGCGACCGATATAAGACAATGGTAGCGAGGTTTATGTGAACTTCCAAGACGGTGCTCTTAGGCTTAAAATTTTAAAATACGAATGGATTGAATATCCAAGCCGTCAAGATCCAGAAATTCATTTTATTCACAAAGACCATGTACAACAATACCTATCTTATCCGCCATTGTCTCAAGGTCGTAGGCATACCGCTTCCTATATTTTTAATGCTCAGGTAGGACAATGGGTAAAAGAGCGTAGTCCATTGGACGCAATGCCTCTAACTGAAACTGAACGCATTTTATTTGGGTTGAATAAATGAACATATTTGTAAGTGACGAAAATCCAGAGAAAGCTGCAAAGAATCTAGACGATAAGAGAGTCATTAAGATGATTTTAGAGTCTACTCAACTATTATGTACGGCTGTGAATATTCATAACGATCGTTATAATTCTTTACAGCCTAATAGCTTTATTAATTTTATTTGTCGCAATCAAGAGATGTTTTAAACCTAAACGTAATTTCTTAAGAATTGTTGTGAGAAATGAAAAAGAATAAGAGAAAACCTGCAAAGTATCCTAAGTCTAAAGTTTTAGATTTTGATGATATCAATAATATGGGTATCTCCTGGCACGAATTCTGGGTAACTAGAGAAGGTCAAGCAGTATTAATTTCTAATTTGAGAGAAACTCACTTAGAAAATATCGTAAAATACATGGAAGAAAATCCAGGTTGGAGATCTAAATATAAACCGTATATTTTTGATGAAGTTGTTCGTAGAAAACGAGAACAGTTTATCAAATCCTCTAAAGCTGGAAGTATATTATATGGCAAAAAGAATTTCTTGTAAAATAAAAGGATGCAAAAACAAAATAAAATGCAAAAATTTATGCCATAAGCACTACAATAATTTATGGAATAGTAAAAATAAAGATAAGTTATCTGTATATGAAGCTTCAAATAATCGACGATTTAAAAGATTAACAACAAAGTGTAAAAGACTCTCTATAGAAATAGATTTATCATTTGAAGATTGGCTAAAAATTATTGCTAAAAATGAATGTTTTTATTGTTCTGATAAATTACCGAAAAATGGTTATGCATTGGATAGAAAATCTCCTAAATTAGGATATTTAAAAGAAAATGTAGTAGCTTGTTGTGATACTTGTAACAAAACCAAAAGATCTTTCTTTACACATGAAGAATTTAAAGTTATGATAGATGCATTATTAGAGTATAGGAAAACTTGTGGACGAAAAACAATTTAAAAAGGATAATAAACCTGCATCTTGCACAAAAGCTCCGTGGGAGTCGTTAATTACTGGCCCTAATAAATTTGATATTTTAGCAAAAATTAGACAAGAATCTATAGAAGAATATGGAACCAGTTTTGAAGAATGTCCAAAAAGAAAAGTATGTTTCTCTAAAAGCTGCATTGGTCGAACTCTGCCTTGGAAATCAAAGACAGCCCAACCATACTTGGAACAACTTAAAACGACGCATAAGATTGTCTCAGGAGAGTTATTCCTTACTTCTTGTGATAGTTGTCCTATTGCTAAGTCTTGCACTTCAGTATGCTCCGAAATGAACGACTATTTATCAAGAGATAAATCAGAAGAACCGCAGTTAGTGTTTAAAGAAACAATTGATAATTTGGAAATAGAAGAACCAAGAGAAATTTCTGTAGAATCAATCTTTGGAAAAGGATTCAAAATCCCTTGGGACGTATTAACTCAAAAACGACAAGATACAGTTAAAAAGTATCTATATGAGCATAAGGATTTTCTAGCTATAGCCAAAGAATTGGGCTATTACGACCAGGCTAAGGCTAGGTATGAGTTCTATGCCGCCCTGACGACTTTATCTCGCTACGGGGTTATGAGGAAGTTTATGGAGGATAATGCCAATAATGGGATTATTGACCGCCGAGACTTCTCTATTCTTAATGATATTTTCTTTATCAATAAGACTTTGACTGATGTGGCTCATAATTGGTCCATGAGTAAACAAGCTGTACACCAATTAGTTCAAAAGTATAAACGTAAACATAATTTAAAATTTCAAGTATTTGTAAAAAAGTTTGGCAATAAAGTTATCTTTACTGTACCAGAGATGATGAAATGAAGAAATTTAAGTCTAAACCTATAGTTGTAGAACCAGATCCACTTGAAAAGGTAATTTCTTGCATAAAAAAAGAAAACTCTTATGGAGCTATTAAATTTATGCTGGAAAGAATGGACCCTATTCAACGTGGAGTCTTTGCTACAAGTATGCTATCTAAGTCTAAATATAAAGGCTATAGAATGGCTATGAACAGGTTTGTAGAACTAATCCAACAATGCCAAGCCGATAAGAACTTAGCCCCGTTAGAAGAGTTTAGAAAGCAATTAACATTTGACATGTCTGATGAACACATGTATGATTTTAGTGGTTGTAGAGCATATATTATAGATGATATGCTGCATAACAATTATACATATTCATTAAATGCTATTTTACTCTTGACAATGGGTATGCATGAGTTTACAGATGTAGAAAGCCTATTAGGAACAGAATCCTTTAAGGAAATTTCTAATAAATTAAAACCAGTGGCGGCGGACCTTGCATTTTTACTGTGGCCGGAGGCCCTAGGTTTAAAGGTTCTATTTGGAGGAAAATAATGGATAAAGTAAAAACGATTCTCAATGAAAAAATTAAAGAACATACAGGTATCATCGTTCAGATTACGAAAGATATTGAAGTTCTTTTGAAGAAACTTGAAACTTTGAAAAAAGATCCTAACCAACGTCAAGAACTTATGGTAACTTCTACAACTCTCCTTACTCTTAAGGATCGAGCGATGTTCCATAAAGCCGCAGCAATGACTTTACAAGACGTTCTTCAAGAAGTGGACAAATTGCAATGAGTGATGAAGTAAAAAATCCAGATGAGTTAGTTAACAATGTAGTAGATATTGTTGACGCCAAAGTAGCCAAACTTAAAAAGCATGGCCACATGATGAGTATGTACGAAGAATTTGAAATCCTTAGAATCAAATTCATCTATGATGACCTTAAAGAACGCCAAGAAGCTATTCGATTTGTGACACTCCTAAAATATTTTATGGAGAATGGTCCTTCGGAAGCAATGAAATTGAATTGTAAATATATGTATGAAAAATATGTTCGTAGAACACAAGAAAAAAAATGAAAAATATAAGATCGGCTAATATCAAAAATGGAAAATCTTCAGAATTAGAATTCGCAGCATTAGCTATGAAATTAGGATTTTCAGTATTACAACCTTTAGATGAATCTAATCCTTATGATTTTGTTTTAGTTAAGAACGATAAATTTATAAAAGTCCAAGTAAAATCTACCCATAAAGAAAGAGTAACTTCTTATCCTTATAAAAATAGAATCGTAAAAACTTTAGCTTATACCTTCAATACGAGCAATGCTAAACATTTAGGATATACTAAAAAACAAATAGATTTTATGATTTTACATATCGCTCCAATAGATATTTGGTATGTAATTCCTGCGGATAAAGCAAAAAGTACTTGTATTTCCATTTTAAAATATGGTAAAAATAGTAAATATACTAAATTCAAAAATAATTTTGAATTATTGGAGGAATAATGTCATCCTTATTTAAGGTACCTCTTACCACGATTCGAGAAATTCAAGCTCATCCAAATGCTGATAAACTTGAAATTGCCGTAGTTTATGGATTTTCTGTAATCGTTAAAAAAGAAGCCTATAAAGTGGGCGACGAAGTAATTTACATTCCAATTGATTCTATTTTGCCGCAGAAACTTGAGGATCATATTTTTCCTCCAGGTTCTAAAATTGTATTGGATAAGCACCGAGTACGTCAAATTCGTATTCGTAAAACCCCTTCGCAAGGAATGTTGATTAATCCTACTGATATTGAAACAGTATTTGGATTTACTCCTAACGTCTTAGAGCAAGATTATGCAGATATCTTGGGAGTTAAGAAATACACTCCGCCAGAACAAAAGGGACCTGCTGGCAAACCAGGCGGACGCAAGGCTAAAGAGGACGAGAACCCTCTATTCCATAAATATAATGGATTGGATAATATTAAATGGTATCCAGAGAAGTTTAAAAATGATGAGATGGTAGTAATTCAAGAGAAAATTCATGGTATGAATGCTCGTGCGGCTCTTATGCCTTACGTCGCTAATACCTTTTGGAAAAAAGTTAAGAAGTTTTTGAAACTTACTCCAGAATATGAATTTTGTTATGGGTCTAATAACGTACAAATTCAAGCTAAAAGAAACTATACTGGATATTATGGAGAAGATATTCATGGTA
>FRDC01004908.1_pt2 | contig 22495 bp, 33 predicted proteins | sample 1106171 | NCBI WGS metagenome assembly FRDC01 (sample SAMEA3930566, study PRJEB13176) | freshwater metagenome | biome: Drinking water system; feature: drinking water; material: water | place: Singapore | collected 2014-12-20 | reverse complement strand
CCGCATCGCCTGCGACAGCAGCCGCACTTGGTCGCGGACCTGGGCCTGCGTGGGGGAGGCGATTTCCAGGTAAGTGTCGATGGCCTGCGCTGCGGCGGCGGCTTGCTCCCGCAGGTCGGTGCGCTCGCGATGCTTCGCCGCATCTGCGGCGGCAGCGGCGGCAGCACTCCAGTCCCACCCTGCCACAATCCCGTCGTACTGCGACTGCTCTGCCGGAGACGCCTCTGGCTGCCACAAAGCGAGTACGCCTTGCGGCGGATCATAGGTGAGTGTCAACCGACCGGGGAAGGCTGCGTGCAACGTTTCGGCTAGGTCTACGAAGCGGGCTTCGTTGGTTGTCATGCTTAGTATATCCTCACATAGCCGAGCGTTGTGCGCCCATCGGTATTACTCAGAATGCCTGACTGCGTATAGGTAGTGCCTCCAGACCGAAATGCTTCGAGGCGGATCGTTTTCGATGCTGCCACCGTCAGTAATACCCCGATGCCGCATGTGTTTTGGGACTGTTGACCGGTGGTGTGGATCAGGCAGACGAATCGCTCAGAATTGGTAACGGCTGCTGAATCGGTGACGTTATACAGCCGCGACACGATGTAAGCAGGGACGCCAGCAGACACCTGGACGACGCCGCGAATCGATGCGGTAATCAAGTAGGTCCCTGCCGATGGCAGGGTAATTGATAGACCGGTATTCTGATAGGTGCCAGCCGAGCCAGTGATAGTGAACGTGGAGCCTAGAACAGACTCGCCGCTTTCGGCCCCCACCCAATCAGTCCATGCCGGGTTTGCACTCGCACCCTGCGTTTTCAGCACATAGCCAGACGTGCCCGCCGCCAGCCGTGCCCAAGCCGACGAACCCCGGTAAAGGATGTCGCCTTGCGCCGCACTGCCGACGAAATCCAGGATGTCGCTGAGCGTGCATTCCTCCGTGTCCCCGGCAGCCGCCGTCTTGCGGCCCAGGATACGGGATGTAGCCGAGATGTTCTGCATCTTGGCATAGGTCACCGCATCATCCACCAGCCCCGCCGTCGGCAGCCCCGTGCAGTTCGTCAGCGTGCCGCTGGAGGGGGTGCCGAGGGCTCCGCCCGAAGTCACCTTGGCGTCCAACGCACCCTGCAAGTCTGCTTGGTTGCTCAGCGTGCCGGTGATAGAACCCCAGACAGCCGAGCCATCGTTGCGACCACCACCACCGGCAGCCACGATGACCGTTTGCCTGTTCTTGCGCAGCTCACGCTGGACCTCCTGGAAGAAGCCTACAGCACGTGACTGCTCGGCCTTCCTTTGGTGATGGCGAGCGATGGCCAGCATCATGGCAGGAGTCATTCTTCTACCTCCTCCTCGACTGCCAACCACTCGCCATCGTATCCTTGCGATAACTTCGTCACCTTGCGCTTCTGTGCCAAGCTCTTGACGATGGCCTCCTGCTGCTCGGCCATGCCCTTGCGCACCGCCTCGACCAGCGGCTCCAAGTTCGGTGCCTGGATCTTCTCGGCCAGTTGCCGCAGCGCCTTGGCCTGCCGCTTCAGCGCGTCGCCCAGCGGGGCCAGATCCACGGTCGCCGTGACCTGCGGAGCGGGCAACTCGCGACTCGCCAAGGCGGCGAGGGAACGCTCGACGGCGGCCAGAGCGGGGGAGCTGTCCACGTGGTGCACCTCGGCCGCTGGGCGGTCGGCCAGTGCCTTGAGTACTGGGGCCAGGTGTGCCGCCAAACTGCGACCGATCAGCTCCGCTTGATCATCAGTGAACCCTGCCCGACGGTCCTCAACATTAATCTGCACGTCCTGCGGGGTGGTTTCCATCTTGGCGACCAGCTGCTCCGGCACCTGCAACGTCACCGCCAGCTCCGGCGTCTTCTGCACCAGCACGGCCCGCAAAGCATTGTCCAGGTTGCCCAGCACGGCCCGCGTCTTGTGGACTGACTCCGCCTCGACCTGGGTCAGGGCCGCATGCAGCTCGTCCAAGCGCTTCATCACGGCTCGCTGCTGATCGGCCAGCTTGGCGCACTGCTCGCTCAGCTCGGCGATCTGGGACGGAGCGTCGAGCACGCCGCTGGACTTGAGGTGTGCGCCCAGCTGGTAGGCCGGATCGCTCTCCGGTCCGCCGAGCGATAGCAGCGAGCGCCCGTTAGTGTTTGCCATTGCCGATCACCATGGTCTTGCCGTTGAGGATGCCGGATCGCCGTAGCAGATCCGTCACCATCGCATTGTGTTCGATGCGCTCGGACTCGGACAACCCCTTGGCCATGCGATTGATCGGCGACTGCGCTTGCTTGGCTACCAGGCCGCGCTCCCGCAGAGCTCTGGCAACCGCCGCTCGGCGAGCAGCCTCACTTGAACCATCGTCGTGGTAGGTCAACCGCTTGGCCTGCTCGACGATAGACTGCTCTACGCTGATCTGCTCGACCGGCACCGCGTAGCCACCGCCCGTGCCCGTCGTGCCGCCCAGCGCCTTCTCTTCCTCATCTTCGGCCAGCATCTTGAGCAGGCCGATGGCAAGACTGGCGTCGAACTCCTCGCCGTTCTTGTGGAGGATGTAGCCGATCTTGCCGTCTTTGCGTCGCTTCCGCTCGACGTACCACTTGCCGGACTGACCGCGGGCTTCCAGATTGCCGTCGCGAGTGCGGAACCAGCGCAGCTTCGGCTCGGCCTTCGGGACGGGCTCCTCCTCGACCTTGTCGATGATGAGCGGCTCGTCGTCCAGAGCGGACTCGACCGGCCGCATGGCGATGTCGCCGGCCTCGGCCCGGCCAACGGCCTCGCCAAGCTCGGCGTCCTGCGGGGACTGCTGGCCGGTGGCCCAGGAGAGCTGCTCGCCGTTGACGAACGGGTCGTCGCCGCCGAACGGCCAGGGCTCCATGCCGTGCCGGTTGCGGATCTCGTCGGGGGAGATAGCACCCTTCTCCCACAGGTGCGTCTCTTCGTTCCGCTGCTGCTCCGGGTCGTCGATGACCCGGTCGTCCCAGAAGCAGACGCCATCCTCGCAGTGCGGTGTACGACGGATGAGGCCGTGCGTGATCCGCTGGCCCAGCATGCCCAGGAACGGGTTGACGCTGAACCGGAGGAACTGCCGCTGCGGGGCGTAGGCGGACACGTCGCTGGAGGGCTCCAGACCGACGACGCCCTTGGGGACGCCCAGCGCTGCCAGGATCATGTCGCGGAACTGGTTCTCCGTGTTGACGTAGTCCATGTCCACCGGGCTGATACCCAGCGCATTGACCTCGACGCCGGGGCCGGTGATAAGCGGCTTGCCGGCGTTGTCCGGTCCCTGGAAGCGGGCGAACCACTTGCTGTAGTAGCGGTTCAACATCGCCTCGTCGGGGTCCACGTACTCGTCGGAGAGGGCCACGTGGAAGGCCGGGATGCCGCCGTTGATGTTCTGCGCCAGGCGGCTGCGCAGCATCGTCTCGTAGGCGTCGATCCACTCCGAGATCATCAGGCTGATGCCGTAGCCGGAGTGCCGGTCCAGCGGCGAGTGGTCGAAGAAGTACAGCACATCATCGTAGGGGATCTGCTGCGTCTGTCCCCACGGGTTGGTGACGATGTATGCCGTCGGGTTGCCGTGGAAGTCCGTCGCCTTGCGGGTGATCCAGTGGCTGGGGATGACCCAGACCTCGACCGGGACGCCCCACTCGTTGCGAATCACCCACCAGTACAACTCGCCGGTGAGCAGCCAGAACATGACCGAGTAGTTCCACAGGTCAGCCGAGCAGTCCAGGTTGTTGGGCACCTGGAACAGCTTGACGATGCCGTGGTCGCTCTCCCAGGCCGTGAACTCCTCGTGCTCCTTCGGCCCGCCCAGCGCCTTGTTAAGCGGGTTGTAGCTGCGGCGACGGATCTCCTTCTGGCGGAGGGCGGCGTTGAACAGCTCCATCCGAATGTCGCGGGCTCCGTACCCCAGGCTCTTGCACTTCTGGATCAGGCTCTTCTCGGCCGTTTCCTTCGGGGACAGCGTGCCCAGCTTCGGAGCCTCGCCGCCGGCCACCTCACGCTGCCAGCACCTGATGCCGACTCCGAACCACCCTTTTAGGTGGACCACCTGTTCCCATTTATACGCCTGACCAAAGTAGGTTGTCCCACCTGGCGACATGTTCATGATGCGCGGCACGAGAGTCAGCTGCCTGCTCTCTCGCACCCGTGCTTGCGCCTTCTGAATCGCTCGCATAATGAACTCCATCCAAACGAAAATGGGACCGCCTAGTCGATCCCGCCCACACGGAGCGGAGTCGCCAAGCGGTCCTCCGAATAGGACCACGAAGCATTTCGGACCTCTCGCCGGGTAATTAGGCCGGCTACTTGTCCTATCGAATTACCGCCGGGCGACTCTACGCCCGTGTGAGCTACTTACTGTCCACGATTCTCCAACCGTCGAACTCCCGTCCCTTGTCTGATTTCCTCCAGACCGGCTCGACTTCAGGCAGTGCGTAGGCTTCCGGCACGACCCCGAGGTCCGGATGCTCGATGCGCACCAACATCTGGCCAGTAGGTCCAAAGCTTTCAGCAACTGCGGCGTGCCCTTCCAGTACGAGGAATGGCAGTGCTCACAGTTCACCTTAAACTCTCGGAATGCTGGATGATCGGTAGGAAATTCCATGTATGCCAGCCGCTTGCCCATGACTTACCCCTTGACGCCGAACCTCTTTGGCTTCTCCGTCTCTTCTGCCACAACCACCGGACGACCGCCGCCCGGCATCTCCAGCTCGATCTGGGCCACGCTCCGGCCGCTCTTGGCCGCTCGCAGGTCCGCCGCCTGGATGTTGGCGAACAGCTCGCTGCGGAGCATCTGGTTGGACTCGGCGACCATCTCCAGCTGCGTCGTCGTCTGCTCCAGCCGGGCCTTGAGGAACCGGCGCTTGCCCCGCAGCTTCTCCACCACCTTGCGGAGCCGCTCATTGGTCCGGATCACTTCCTCGCACTTCCGTAGCAGCTTCTCGTGATGGACGAGGCGCTGGTGCAGCTTGGCGATCTTGGCGTCCCGCTCGCTGATCTGCTTTCGCAACTCACGCTTGGTCACGGCCACCTCTCGAAAAGGTGCAAGTAGAGCACCACGACGCCGACAACGTAGATGAACTTCGGCCAGGGGCTCTTGGCGTGCCAGTCCCGGACCACGGCGGTGATCGTCGCGTCGGGACTGACGTACCACTCCAGGTAGAAGTCCACAGCCAGAATGACTAGGGGCGCGAGCACGATGAACTGCGCCGTCACCTGGCGGAACCAGTGCTGCTGATCCATCAGCCCACTCCTTCACTCTCCGGGGTCCACCCCGTTCTCCAGGAGGATCAAGCCATAGCCGGTGGAGTAGCGGCCGCGGGCCTCGTTGAGCAACTGGTTCGGGTCGTCGCCGACGTAGTACGGCTCCCACGGTCCAACCCGCTTGCCCGTCTCGCGGCGTCCCCAAACGACGTACTTGGTCTGCGCGACCTCAGCCTCGGGCACCAGATCGGTCTTGCGCTTGCGCCGCATCGTCCCGCCCTCGCGCAGCAAGATCGCGATTCGGTAAAACAACCAGACTGCTGCGCCGCAAGTGCCAAGGATGAACAGGGCGACGGCCAAGAAGAGCAAGGCGCCCAGGACCAAGTCGGCGGCAAACGCATCGGCACCCGTCATCGCCGCTCCTCCTCGACGCCATACTTCTCCGCGCAGTGCCGGCACCAACCAAGAAACTCGGGCTGGTTGAGCTTTGGGTACTGCCGCTTGGTCATCAACCTCCACCGCTCCTTGACGGCGGACGTGCAACTTGTGATGGCGTGACAGCCAGGACCGACGCACTCAATTCGGCTGCGGGGCGGGTATGGGCTCGGCATCCTTCGCCTCCCTCTCTATCTCAGCCATACGAAGCCAGTGCTTGTCTAGCCAACCGTCGTACCAGCAGCCGTTGTTGCCTCGTATTGGCTGCCAGAGGACGTTACGCCCCTGCATGCGGCCGAGCAGATATGCCGTTGCGTCCGTGTCCCAGAGTGGCAGGTCTTGGAGGAACAGTCGCGTCGCCGCCTGGCACGTCCACCATCGGCCGCTCCGATCCGTGTGCATCTCCTTCGTCACGCGCTTCTTGTACGCCTCGTAGACGATCTCCTTGTGCGGGTAGTCGAGCGGCAGGGCGTCGAGGGTATGGCAGTTGATGCTGCGGCAGCATGTCGCCGCGGTGAATCGACATCACCAGCAGAAAAACCATCGCGTTTGGACCCACTGGCGGCCTCCTCCCTGTCCAGTTGCACGATCCACTCGGTGTCCTCGTAGCAGAGCCCGTAGGGCCAGAACGACTGGCTCTGCGTCGGCTGCCACTTCTTCACGGCGGTCGGTGCGTGGTTGCAACGCTTGCTCATCATTAGTCCTGGTAGTGGGATTTGAACCCACGGGGAACAGACCCGTTACGCCCCTAGACAGCTTCCTGGGTCCTTCCTCTAGTCACGGTCAGGCTTTAGCCTCTCGCCCATACCCGGCATACCGCCGAGCCAAATGTTGCCCAGCCATCCGGCCCGGCGCTCTCACAGCGCCTCTCAGCGCACGCATCTATCTTCGTCGTTTCGGGTTATGTTCCCATTCCCAGCCGCATCGACACTCTACCACGCTCATGCCTTCGTCGTCGCCCATCAACACGACACCGTGGATGAATGGGTTGCCGCACTCCGGGCAAACGTCTGGGGGTTTCGGTCTGGTGCACCCGAGTATCAACAAAGTAACCAGCAAAACACAGAAGCGAAATCGGACCATAGCTACTCCTTAGTTCACCTGCACGACCTGCCGGCTCCGCACCCGACCGAACAGACCACGCTGCTCATTGACGACGCGGATGGAGGGGCTGGCCACCACTGCCGTACGGGCCGGGACGAACGCCTGGGCACGGAAGCCGTAGCTCGGGGTGAAGAAGGCCCGCTGCTGGAAGCCGAACCCGTAGCTGGGGGCGAAGAACGCCTGCGGGCCGTAGACGAAGCCGCCGTTGCTGAAGGCGAACGCCTGGCCGGTCGGGAAGAAGGCGTCACACGCCTTTGCGTTTCCGGGGGAGGCGAGGAGCATTCCTGCCACGGTGACCAGGGGGAAGAGACTCTTGAGGACGTTCATTTGGTAACCCCTTGCTCTTGTAGTTGCGGTAGAATCCGTCCTTGTTAGCAACCCAGCAATCCTCGCACTGGGAACCGTAGGCGATGCACTCGCGCTCGTTCAGGTTGTTGCCGCACCTGCATCTCATGCTACTGCCCGCCGAGGAACTGCCTGACCTCTTGTGCGGTCAGCGGCTGCCCATCCTTCGGCATCTTGGCGGGCTTGCCGTCGCGGGCGATCAGCTGCGGGATGACCTTGAGCACGATCTCCTCGGCGCTCATCGTAGGGATCTTGGTCACGTCGAAGCCGCCCTTGGGATCGGCCCCGCTGTGGCAGCCAACGCACTTGGCCGGGCCGGAGAGCTTGACGAACTCCCGCACTTGGGCGGCGGGCAAGTTGACCTGCGGCTGCGGTCCGGTGCCCTCGATCTTGGTCTCCGTCTTGCTGCTGGGTGCGGGCTCGGTGGCGCGGAACACCTGCTTCGCTGCCTCCATCCGGGCCAGCACCTCCCGCACCCGACCGTCCTCCTGAGCAGCTGTGCCCAGCAGCGAGTAGAGCTGCTCCGTGGCCGACCTGCTGTTGTCGCTCTGCCGCGCCGCCTGCTGGCCGAGCAGGTCGAATGGGATGTTGCGGAGCAGGTTGGAGCCGAACTGCTCGTGGTACTGCTGGAACGTGAACCCGTGCGTCGTGGCTGCTGGTGGGTAAGCCAGTCCCACGGGCGGGTAGGCTCGTCCTCCGAAGTAGCCCTCGAAGCGGAAGTTGCCCTCCAGCCCGGCGACCTTGACCAGCTCCAGCAGGTTGGCGTGCCGCTGCTGCTCCTTGGCCATCAGGTTCTGCGTCCGCATCCGGTCGGTCAGGGCTTGTACGACGGCGTCTTCGCCCTTGAGCACGGCCCGGACGTACTTGTAGTACCCCTGCCAGTAGCCGGGGACGTAGACGTTGTAGCAGTTGCAGGCGGAGCGCTTGTAGTAGCCGTCCACCCAATAGTAAGCCAGCTCGCGGGTGTAGGCGACCCCGTTGCTCCAGTAATAGTTCCCAGAATAGGAATAGCCATCACTATTCACCACGCCGTCGGCCTTGCCGTCGCCGCCCACCAGGGCCAGCGTCAGGCAGGCCAGAATCAGTCCGAGCAGTCTGCGCACGATGCACCTCTCTTGTTCGTCGTTGAATGTCGTGCCAAGGTGCTTCGTCATGGTAGCCGAGGTTTTTATTACATGTGAGCCCGGATGAACGCTCCGATTCGGTCCAGGGCCGGCTTGTCTCCTTGCAGCTTCGCTCGCCATTTGTCGCCCTCCTCGATGAGGGCATTGGCCAGCTTGCGGTCGGTCTCTCGGGTGCCGTGTGGCATCGTATCGGCGATGCGCCGCAAGGCCGAGATGGCGTCGTCAATGATCGCCTTACGGAATACCTGACCGCCTGTATCCGACTTGCCGACGTAGATCACTTCTCGGCCCTCGCTTTCGTTTGCAACGCCCTCGTCATGGCGTAAGAGTATAGCAATTGCCAATCGTTCCAGTTGAGCTTCTTCCCGTCCTTGAGTTCGCTCAGGAGCGGGTCCTCGGCGATGAATCCCTGGTCGAGGTGACCCTGCGGCGGCAGGAGCAGTTGCAGTTGGAACGCTTCCTTGTCCTTGACCGGCAGCTCGCCCAGCGTCTTGAGGGCGTACTCGGCATCCACCTGGCGGAACCGCTGCCGCGCCCATATCTCCGCGTGCTGTGCCGCTGCCAGCCGCACCACCTCCACCTGCTGCTTGCTGTTAGGCCACTTGCCCGTGCTGAGGAGCGTCGCCCTCGCGTAGTCGTCCCGCAGCCGGGTCAGCGTGCCGTCGATGTCCCAGGTGTGCTGCCCCCGTACCCGGTCTTCCTCGTCGGCGTTCTTGAAGATGATCGTGCCCCGGCGCAGCCGGTCCCGCAGGTCGTCGCCGAAGGGCTGCCATCCGTCGTGCGGTCCGTGGCAGCGGATGCAGCTGATGGCCGACTGGAGTCGCGTCGTCACCGGCCGGGGCAGCTCGTGGTCCGAGACGACTTCTGCAGCACCCTCGTCGAGCAGTTGCCCTTGCTCTCCGAACAGGGCAAACTTCTGGTGCCCGTTGGCTGCGACCCAGATCACCTCGTAGGCGAACACCTTGCTGTTGACCACGTCGCGGAAGGCGTCGGCGTCGAGGTCGATGTCCCGGTCGCGGATATCCTCGGTAACGGCCACCACGCCGAACAGGGAGGACAGAACCGGATAAACCCTCACCCGCCGCCGTTTGCCCGTGACCGCGCTGTGGATGAGGATCGCGGCTTTGTCAGAGCGGAGGCGATCAAATAGAGCCTTGTACCCTCCCTTGCCGCCGTCCACTCCCAAATCGATGAAGAGCTGGTCAAGGTCTGTTCGTTCCTTGGCTTGGGCCTTCCGGATGCCGGCGAGTTCGTAGTAGAGCCCACCGTAGATCGTCGAGAAGACCGATTCCTTGTCGCCATCTTTGTCCTTGATCGTGCTGAGGGCGCGGGTGAGGAAGTAGCCGCTGTGCACCACCGGGGCGAGCGAGCCCGTGAACGCCTGCAGCTTCTCGATGCCGCTGTGGGCCAGGTGCGGGGCATTGAGCCGCTCCACCACCACATCCTTGACCTTCTCCAGCTGCCGCTCGACCCAGCCCCTCTTGCCGGTCGGCTGCCAGGCCCCGTCTTGCCACATGTGCAGGTCGCGGAAGCTCTGCGTCTTCAGGCCGCTCAGCTTCTCGTGCGTGAGGAGGGCGAGCTGGGCCTTCGTGAAGAGGAGGCTGAGGTACGGGTCGAAGGCAAACTTCTCCCAGAGACCAAGGACTTCGACAAGGTCGCCCTTGCGAGGCCAGTAGACTCTAAGATCGACCCTTGCGAGTATGCCCCCAACGATGGCAGGAGCTGCGGGAGCAGAAGCCCGTGATACCTTGTTGAGCCCATCGGCCACCGCCCTCAGCTCGTCGCCCGACCCGCTCTGGACCCACACCCACCGCAGGAACTGTCCGACCGACTCCCCGAACCGCTGCGCCAGGTCGCGGGCGTCGAGCAGGGCGACCTCGACCGCCTGGGCCGGGATGCTCCAGGGAAGCTCCCGCGGCAGCGGCATCTTCTCCGGCACGACGACGGCCGGCAGCTGAGCAGCCGCCTGAAAGCCGTTGGCAGTCGCAGCAGGCTCGTCCAGGAACAGCGATTGGCGAGTCTTGCCGGAAAGGGCTGCCGCTGCCGGGGAAGCCAGCGCCAGGAGCTTGGCCCCGTTGACCAGGAACGAGCGGCGGTTCACGGTTGCACGTCTTGGTTAGAACATCTTGGCGACGACGATGTTGGCCGCAGCCTTCTTGTCGGTCACGGTGCTGCTCTCGTACAAGTCGATCAGCTCGATGAGGCCGGCGATGATGTTGTCGTCGGCGGTGGTCTGCGTGAACTTCGCGGCCTGCTGGGCGATGACCAGGATACCGCGGATCGTCTTCAGGATGGCCATTGTGGTCTTTCCTCCAGTTGGTTGTGGTGGCGGATCGGGTTGAGTCGCCTTCGTATAGACGGATGCCATGAACCTGCGGTCAGTGACGGTGAAGTCCTTGCCTCCAAGGATCGGGCGACCGTCAAGCGTGATCGATCCGGGCAGCTGGTAGGTCATGATCGACTCATCGTCCGTGTCCGGTGTGCCCATCAGGCTCGCCTCGGACAGCGGCGTGAGGATCTGCGACCGCACCATCTGCTCGTTCCAGCCCAGCACCTGCCGACCCCAGATGATCGTCTTCACCGGGTCGAGACGGCCGACGATGCCCTGCCGCATGTGCTCGTGCGGACAGCCGAGGGCATGACCAGCCTCGTGCCGCACCACCCGCCGGTACTCGCTCTCCGGCGTCGCCGTCGAGAACGCCTGAAGGCACATGGTCGGCTGGTTCTTCGGGATGTTCAGACAGTCACGGCCAAGATAGCTCCAGTACCCTTCAGCCTCGCGAGTGATCCGCACCTGAGCGTTGTTCGGGTTCGTCGTCAGCGCGAAACCGACGTTGCAGAACTCGCCCCAGGCGTTCATGTGGTTCAGGATGCGCGCCTTGAGGTCGGCCGGGGCCGGCTCCAGGAAGGCCACGTCCAACTTGACGCCGTCGTTGCCCCACCACTTGCTCCGCACCACGGCGATGTACTGCGGGGTCAACTGAGCGCAGCCATGCTCATCGCACGGGTAGTCGCCCATCGGCGCGATCGGTCGGCAGGTGATCTCTTCGCTCACGGTCGGTGCCTCTCCGTCATCTTGCGCTCCAGCGCGTACATCTGCCGGCCCTCCATGACCCAGCAAAATACTGCTAGGACAAACACGAGCGCTGCGATCATTGCTGCTTCCTCCCGGAGAACATGCTACGCACCGGGCACGGACTGGAGGTCACCGGGCACAGCGTCAGCAGCTCGGCAAAGCGACTCTGCTGCTGATCCCGGTCCCGCTCGCACTGGGCGACCTTGGCCTCCATCTCCGTCAGGCGAGTCTGTTGAGCCGCCACCGCCGCGGTCGACGCCGCCGCTGATGCCGAGGCAGCAGCCACCTGAGTGCGCAGCAGAGCGTTCTCCGCCCGCAGATCCTTGATGATCCAGCGCATGGTCAGGAACGCGAAGGCGACCGAGACCGCGGCGCTGCCGAGCAACGTGAGCAGGTGCGCTTCCAATGCAATTCTCCCCTGTTCGTTGTTTTCCTCCGCGGTGCTGGATCAAGTGGCGAGCTACCAGTCCCTCTGGCCCTTCATGAACGGGTTGGCGATTGGCTGCTTCTGCTCGTGTACCTCGTTCGCCTGCTTGAGCGTTAGCTCTTCCACGTTGCTGCCGAGGACGTTGGGCGTGACGTCGATCGGGTCGCCGGCCAGCTCGGCCAGCTCGACCATCTTCGGGTCGACGACCAGCGTGATGTTGCTCCAGATCGCAGATCCACCGCCCGATTGCTCGACGATGGCCGCCACCCGCATCTTGTCGTCGAACTCCTTGCGGCCGCGCTCCGCTTGCAGGGCCATCTTCGCTGCCCAGACGATCCCGTTTTCGTTGCATCTCAGGCACAGGCGAAAGTGGCTGTCGATCTCAGCCCCGCACGCCTCACAGTTCTTCATCGTCGTCTCCCCTTGGTCGCTGTTTGTTCCTCAGGCAGCTCGACCAACCCAGGTCGAAGCCGCTCCTGCTCTCGCGCCAGCTTCTCCGCCTCCAATCGTCCCTCCAGCTCCAGGATCATTCGCACCGTCGGGCCGTAGTCGCCCATGAACTGCTCCAGGATGGCCTTGGTCATGTTGCGGGCCGTGGGAGCATGGTTCGGCGGCAGCGGATAGGTCTGGTTGAGCACCCACTCCCAGCACTCCGGCTCCACCTGCCTCACCGAAGGATTGTCCTGCATGAACTGAGTGACCTCCTGGGTCACCCACACCCAGTCAGTGTACTCGGCTGGTGTCGGCTTCGTGCACGGGTTCGGTTTCTTGCCCAGATGGTCGGCCAGGTACTCGCACAGACGATTCCGTGTCTGGGCGTAAGCTTCCTCGCTCCACTTGCCGTGGATCGGATGGACGCGAGTCAACAGGTATGCCCACGCCTTGGCCTCCATCTGCCGCATCTCCGGGCTGCGCTCGAAGAGGCTGAGCATCTCGCAGGCGATCTGTCCCCAGTCGGTCACGACCTTGGCCCTCCTCAAGAAGTCCGCCTGCAAGCGCTGGCTCTTGGCCCAGGCGATGCCGTCGCGGCAGTCGAGGCACAGCAGCTCACCGTCGCTCGGCTCGTGGCAGGCCAGGCAGATGCTTGTCATTGTTGCTAGATCTTGTGGTGCGGAAAGCCCCACTGCTCCGGGCAGAGGGCGTTGAAGTAGACGACAGCCTCCGGTGCGAACTCCACGCCGCTGTTGGCCCAGTTCTCTTCCACCAACCGTTCGACCACGATGCCGTCGCCCGCCCAGAACTTGCCGAAGCGCACGTCCTTGAGCTTGTCTGCCCTGACCGTCAGCGCCTCGTAGCGGGTGCAGAACGTGCGGCAGGTACTGACGTGGAACAACTCGCCCTCGCGTCGGTGGGCCGGGTAGATGATGTTGTTCTGGAGCATCGTCGCGCACATCACCACGGCCGGGCTGTACTCGTTGCCTCCCCGGTTCCGCTTGACGAAGTGCGATTGCAGCTTTCTCCAGTGGTTCCAGCACCAGAGGCAATCGTCCGTCATGAAGCTCACGAAGCGGTCGGCGCTGAACCAGTCCGGCGTCATCGAGTCGAGAAAGGCGTCCGTCATCCAGTGGCCAGGGTTGACGGTCGGCTTGCCATCCTTCTTCGGCAGGTCGCCCCGCCACGGCTTGATCCAATCCACCCACGCCCGTACCCGCTCCGCAAATATCTCATGGCACTCGTCGCTGTCGTAGAGCGGCACCCACTCGACGTTCTGCCCCTCCATGTGCTCGCGGAGCACCTCGAAGTTTTGCGGACGATTGAAGGGCATCAATACTGTGTGAATCATCGTCGCTTACCTCAAAGTTGCGTGTGCCAGATGCAAAGCGCCGCCGAACAGCAGGGCCAGGGCCGGAGATAATAAGCCCGTGCCTATGGAGCGAGATACGGTGGCGACGGTCTTGCCATTCTTGATCTTCGCCTTCGCAGGATGCTGGAACAACGTCAACAGCACGGCCAGCCCAGCGCAGACCAGCAATCCCGGTTGGGCTACTCCGAACGGTTCCGTCACGAACCAGCCCCAGAGCACGTTGAGAGCGAATCCCTTCCAGATAATCAACACAGGCCAGCTCAGCAGCATCAGACCACAGCCGGCGCACGCATCTGCCAAGTCTCGCGATTCCTTGTCCATCAGTTGTTTCTCAAGGTTGCTAGGGAATCCACTCGTGCTCGATGGCCGCGTAGTCGAACTCGTGCGGCTCCTGGAGGAACATCTTGGTCTTGATGAAGTTGAGCAGTCCCACCCGCAGGTCCTCGCTCACTAGCATCCCGTTGCCGTCGTACTTGGCGGGGTCGTGCAGTACGCGCCCCTGGCACTCCTCGTAGCCGAAACCGTAGTCCCAGCCCTGTTCGGCGAGCTTGACGACGCTGGCTCCCGTGGTGCCAGGTCGAAAGGGCACCTCACCGCGCTGGAACCCGGAGGACGCCCCGTCGAGCATGGCCATGTGCCGGATCGTCGGCTCGCTCAGCACCAGCATCCGCTTCCGCACCGCTGCACACATGAAGGAGAAGATGCTCTCGCTCGTGTCGCTGGCGAAGATGTCCGGCATCAGTTTGCCGTAGGCTTCGAGCAGGCAACGGTCGAACATCTGCATGTGCAGGTTGCAGGTCCGGCCGATGGGCACCACGCAGTCACCGCCGTCGTTGGGGAAGTGGATGCCATTCCAGTCGAAGCCGTGGTCCTCGTCCACCCTAGCGTGCACCATAGCGTAGCCCTGCTGCCGCCGGTCCTCCATCTTGGTCAGCATGCCAGGGTAGGTGCAGTCCACGCCGCTGTCCACGTAGACGTAGCCCTCGGCCGGGCCAAACTCCTTTACTGCTTGAAGCACGCTGTGATTGAAGCTGACGCCGACCGGCACTCGAGCCGTGATCCAGTTGTAACTGACCCGGTCGCCCAGCCTCTCTGGCAACAGGCGCTTGCAGTGGCTCGTGCTCAGGCAGCCACTCACCACCACGCGGAAGGAGTCGCCCTCCATCCGCAGCAGGCTGTTGACGTGGTCCAGGTACTTGTCGATGCGTTCGAGGCCCCTGATTCCGCACACGGAATAGATAACTAGGTGTTTATATGTTGATTGACTCATGGGTTCACACCTCCGATAAACCAAACGGTCTGAACCCAATTCCTAGCTTTTCTGGTTTGGTGGCCCCTCCGAAGCCACGCCACTCGACGTTCGCAGTACTCCGCGTCTTCACCGAGTTTTAGATGGGCGTCACGGCACTGGTCTTTTGCTTCCTGCGTATGAGTTAACCCTCTGTGCTGACGGCCGATCCTTGCCCGTTCTTCTAGGGACCATCGTACGTGCTTTTCGGGATTAGCCGCCCAAGCCGCCTTGATCCCTTCACTCTGTTTTTTCCGGGTCTCTTCTGATGCCTTGCGACCCAAGGTATGCAAGCCGTGCTTCTTGCGGGCCTCCTCGGTGGCGAATTGCTTCAATGTCTTTTCACGAAGCACTTGTTTGGTCTCTTCCGAGTGCCGCAAACCAAGAACGCTGCCGGCTTTGAATACTCGATTAAGGAGCTTATATCCCTTCCTTTGCAACCGGTCCATCCAGTGCTGTTCCCGCTCAACGCACTTTTCCGGGGGACATTCCTCAGCTACCACGAAGATGAACGCTTCCTCGCCGTGCTTCCTCCACGACCGGCTCAGATGGATATTTTTGTGGCGGTCGGCGCGTAAGGCTCCGCGATGGTCGTGAACCCGCTTGCACATCGACTGTGCCGCTGAGCCGACGTAGATCTTGTGGCTCGTCAGATTGATAATCAGGTAGACTCCGGTTCCGCGGCACTTGAACGCGGAGCCCTTCCACCGAAAACTGAATTCACCCATCGAGCACCCGTTGCCAGAACTGAGTTGGATGGAACTGCCGCACCTTGTCCCGCAGCCGTGCCCCGAACGTCGCGGCGATGTCGGGGAACTCCGGCATCTCCAGCACTGCCTGCACCGCTCCGGGGTTGCCGGCGTCGTAGGCCAAGTAGTCCACGCCCGGCTCGAAGCCCCACCGGGACAGCGGCGACTCAGCCTGCTCGAAGAGGAGGCAGCCCGCCAGCCCCGCCTCGATCACCCGGTTCTTCACCGCCCAGCCGCCGTCCAGGGTCGCGTCGTTCAGCACGCTCTTGCAGCGCAGCGTCCAGGCGGCGTAGGCTCCGTAGCCGGCGAACTCGGCGTCGTTGCCGGCCTTGCGCTCCCGCACCGTCAGGGCGTCGCCGAAGGACCGGAGCAGCGGCCGGCGATCGTCGCCGATGCTGCCGGCGAACCCGCAGGTGATGTCCTTGTAGTGGTCGTAGCGGTCGAGGGCGGCGTACCACTGCGGGTCCACCGGCCAGAGCGTCACCCAGTCGAGCAGGTCCGTCTGCGGCCCTCCGTCGGTGCCAACCCGGAAGGCGAACAGCTTCTCGTCTCGGTAGTGGCCCAACAGGTCGCGATAGTGCGGGCTGCTCGCCTCGCTGCACCACAGCACCAACCGGCTGCGGGAACCGATCCACCGCAGCGTCTCGTCGCTCAGCATCCGCTCCCGGTTCAGGGTCGAGCGGTAGACCACGCACTCCGGCCGCTCGTCCACCAGCACCTTGGCAGCGTCGTCGGTGCCGAAGTAGGCGACCCTGGCCCCCAGCTCGCGGACGGCCCAGCTCGTAGCCGACTCGTCCACGGCAGCGGCTTCGGGGCACTCGGAGAGGATCAGGAGCTTGGTCACAGTGCCTCCATGATCCTGGCCGCCGCCTGCTCCGGGAGGAGGCCGAACTTGTTCCACAGCACTTCGCGTCCGCCCATGTCCAGGGCGTACTCGTCGGGCACTCCCAGCCGGAGCAGCCGGGGTTGCCGTTCCATGACGCGATCGTGGTAGGCGTCAGCGAATAGCTCGGCCAGCGCCGAACCAATGCCGCCAGCCAGCCAGTCCTCCTCGTAGCTCACCGCCAGCTTGCAGCCCTTGGGCACGTCCAGCAGTGCCTCGCGGGAGAGCGGCTTCGGGCAGAAGAAGTCCACCACCTTGGCCCGCACCTTCTTCGCTGCCAGCAGCTCCTTGACCCTGAGTGCCTGGTGAACCATCACGCCGCTGGCAAAGATGGCAACGTCGGGGTTGCTCCCATGCGGCAGCACCTCGAAGCCCTGGCCCAAGTCCGGCGTCTGGTGCAGCTGATCCTTGATGTCCGTCCGGTCGAAGAGGATCACCTCAGGGCCTTCCTGCTGCGGGAATCGGTTGGCCAGCGCCCTCGCCGTCACGCCGTCGGCTGGATGCCACACCGTCAGGTTTGGCAGCGTGCGGAGGGCGGCGACCACGCCGAGGCTGTGATGCGTCGGCCCCATAATGCTGTAAGCAAAGCCCGGCCCGATGCCCACGTAGGTGATCGGCAAGCCCTTGTGCCGCTGGGCGCACATGTTGACCTTAATCGCCTCGAAGCAGCGCATCGTGAAGGCGGCGATGCTGTAGACGATGACCCGGTGCCCCTCCAGCGCCAGGCCGGCGGCGTGCGTCACCATGTGCTGCTCGGCGATCCCGACTTGCTGGAACTGGCCGGGCAGGTCGCTGAACTGGTCCATCGTCGGAGCGCCGTTATCGGCACTCAGGAAGATGCACCGCTTATCGGCCACGAAGTGCGGGTAGAGGGCGTTGAAGTACTCGTCCCGCATGCCGAGGATTCGTGGTGTGCTCATGGTTGCTTTTTCCAGTCTGACAGCCGCACGTACCCGTTGTGGTAGCACCACACCGCCGCGTCGTGGAGGTCGCCGCCCAGGACGCCGGTGCCGACGGGGCTGCCCTCCTCGAATACGCAGAACAGCCCGTCGCGGGTGTACTGGGCGTAGTAGGCGGTGTGCGGCAGCCACCACTTGGCGATGACCTCGGTGCGGCACTCCTTGCGGAAGGCGTCGGTCTCGTGCATCACTGCAGCTCCTTCCGTATCCGCTCCAGGTCTTCGCCCTTCGGCACCCGGTAGTGCCAGCCTCGCTGGTTGGCGAGATGGCAGCCGTGACCCTTCTCGGTGTTGGCGATGATGGCAACAGGCCAAGCATCCGGTGGATTGTGCCGAAAGTCAAAGTCGTGGAAGGCGTCGCGCAACTCGCGCAGATCGTGTCCATCGCGGACGTATCGGACGTGGAACCCGTAGGCGTCGAACTTCTTGCCGATGTCTTCGAGCACCAGATCGCGCTGTCCGATGCCGTCCCCCTGGTCCCTGCTCCGGCCTATGGTGCTCTGCCCGTTGCGGTTGACCAGGAACCAGAAGTTGGACAGCCGCATCGCGCCGATCACACGCAGCGCCTCGTCGCAGCTCCCCTCCGTCAGCTCCCCGTCGCCGACGATCACTAACGTCCGCCAATCCTTGCCCTGGAGCCGGGCGGCGTGGGCCATGCCACAGCCGAGGGAGAGACCGTAGCCGAGGGAGCCGGTGAGCACCTCGACGCCTGGCGTCGCCGGCTCGCTGTGCACGCCCATCGTGCTGCCGGGACCGGTGAAGTTCTCCAGCAATGCCTTGTCGAAGAACCGCGCGTCGGCCAGGAACGGGTAGAGGCCGATGCCCGCCTGGCCCTCACTGAGGATGAACCTGTCCCGGCCCTCCCACTGTGGGTTCTTGGGGTCGAAGCGGAGCACGCCGTTGTAGAGCACGGCGAAGATCTCGGCGAGGGAAAACGCCGTCGTGACGTGACCGCTGTCGGCCTTCACCGCCATCTCCAGCACCGTCCGCCTCGCCCAGTCGGCCTTCTGTTGCAGCTCTTGGTCGGTCATTTGCGGCACGTCTCATAGTTGTCGGAGAACCACTCGTAGCTCTGCCGCAGCCCGTCCCGCAGCGGCGTCCACTTCAAATCGGGCAGCAACCGCTTGAGCAGGCTCGTGTCGGTCGGCCGGGCGTGCTGGCCGTTGGGCTTGTCCTTCTGCCACTCGATCCCATCGGCGAGTCTCAACCCGGAGTTGTGGACCGTGGCGAGCATCAGCTCGGTGACCAGCTCCTTGATGCTCCTCTGCTCCCCCGGACTGACGATCAGCCGCTGGGGCACCTCGTCGAGGTCGAGCAGCCGCAGCAGCACCTTGGCCAGGTCGTCGGCGTAGAGGAATTCCCGCAGCGGGCTGCCGTCGCCCCAGACCCGCAGCGGCTCGCCGCTCTTGCGAGCCAGGTAGAGCTTGTGGATCAGGGCCGGCACCACGTGGCAGACGCCGAGCCGATAGTTGTCGTTGGGGCCGTAGATGTTGACCGGGACGACGCTGCACCAGTTCCTCGTGCCGTGCTGCCGCATCGCCCCGTCGATCAGCACGTCCACCATCCGCTTGGCGTAGCCGTAGTGCCAGTTGGGGAGCGGCGGTTGTCGGTCGTGCAGATCGGTTTCCACAAGCCCCGAGTCAAGCTTGCCATCCGGGTAAGCGCACACGCTGGAAAACGCCAGCAGCCGCTTCACGTCGTGCTTGAGGCACTGCTCGATCACGTTGCAGTTCATCAGCAGGTTCTGATGAACCAGGTCGAAGGGAGCCGCTCCCTGCTGGCCGATGCCGCCACAGAATGCTGCCGTGTGGATCACCGCATCGGGCTGGACTCGGCTGAACATCGCAGCGACTTTGCGACCATCGATCAGGTCCACGTCCCAAGCATCGTAGCCGCACCGCTCATTGCGATTGGCAAATGTGAATCTGTGATTGTTCCCAGCCGCTCGCCGGATCGCGCTGCCCACCAATCCGTCTGCCCCGGTCACCAATACTTTCATGGCTTGGTCGCTTCCACGTCGAGGGAGATCAGGGTGCCCTTGCGGTACTCTTCCATGCTCTTGCAGTCGCGGATGTGCGGAAGGTAGCTGGCGCTGTAGTCATCCACATCCGCGTGCTCGGTCTTGTCCCGGTCGTACTCCCGGACGTTGACAAACCCAGCCGCTCCCAGGTCTCGCTTCAGTGTGAAGAAGTCCCAGCCCATCTTGTGGTAGTCGTGCTCGTTTCGCTGACCTCCGTAGAGCAGTCCCAGGATCTCATCCAGGTTCTGGTTGCCGTCCTCGTTGTCCCCGTACCGGGCCATTACCACGCCCAAATCCGGCACTGCCAGTCGCAGCGTGCCTCCGGGCTTGAGCAAACCGTGCCACTGCCTGAGGACCGCCTTGTACTCGTGCCGACCGCAATGCTCCAGCACGTGGCAGGCGTAGATGATGTCAGCCTGAGGTCCTTGCCAATCAAACGTCCTCGAGAAGTAGTCGAGGGAGAATCGTTCGTCGAAGCAATCCGCCACCACGTCCGGCTCGTTGCGCGGGTCGATGTCCACGTTGACGAAGCCGGGAATGCGTCGCTTGCCACAGCCGAGGTGCAGCTTAATTCCCAAGGACTCGCTCCCAGAAGAACCTCGGATGGTGCGCCGCCATCTTCTCCCGCAGCCTGCCGCCCAGCTCGGCCGCACGGTTGCGGAATCCTGGGTCGGCGACAATGCGTCGGATGTCGGCGCTGTTCTCGTACTCCAGGTAATCGCTGCCGACTGTAAACCATTCACTCGTCGGACTACCGGCTTGCTCCAGCAGCATGCAGCCACTCAATCCAGCCTCGACCACCCGGCCCTTGACGTGCTTGTGCTTGATCGGTCCGCCCACCTCGGCGACGTTGATCGTGGACCGGCTCCTGCCCAGGCACTCGGCGTAGACGCTGCTGGGCTTCATCGGAGCCTCACGGCGCTGGAGGTGCACGATGTCCTGGATCGGCTGGAGCACCTCCCAGCGCTTGTCCGTGCCCGTCCAGCTGCCGGCGAAGCTCAGGTCGATAGTCTTCTCCAGCGGCCTGAACAGCTCCGGGTCGGAAGGTGTCAAAGTCGCCCAGTCGGTGAACGGGTCGCGGCCGGTGATGCTGATGCTCAGGTCGAACGCTTCCGCCTTCTTGTACTCTTCGAGGAGCGGCCACCACTCCTGGCACGGGGCGTCGAAGCAAACGTGGACGAGACGGACACGGGCACGGAGTCCACGTAGGTAGCCTGTGGCAGGACAATCCACTGAACCGTTGATTCCGAAGTAAGCAACGACGGCGGGGCCGTGAGTGTGGATAGCAGCATCGATGTTGCTCTCCGGTGTGTTGCCGTGCCAAGTCTTACCATAGCCCTCGACCGCCGCACCATGCTCCCGGGTCGGGTAACTGACCAAGTGCTCCAGAGTGGCGTCGGTGCCGCAGGCCGCAAGGATGAGGAGCCGCTTACCCATTGATGACTCGTTCCCAGAAGTGCCGCGGATGGTGCGGCTGGATTGCCTCGCGAAAACGCCTTCCTAGCTCGATTGCCCGGTCTTGAAATCCTTCGCATCGTACGGTCGCGGCAATGTTGTGGGCGTTTGCGTACGAGAAGTAGCACGCTTGGTCGATGAACCGTCGCAGCGGGCTCCCCTCGGTCTCGAACAGCATGCACCCTGCCCAGGCTGCCTCGACGCAACGGGCCTTGACGTGCCTGCCCTGGTCCCCGGCGCACCCGGCCACGTTCACGGTCGCTCGACACTGATGAAGGAACCGGGCGTACTCGGCATAGGGGCCTGGTTCACCGGTTCGCCGTTTGATTGTGACCAGATTCCCCAGCTCGGCCAAGACACGACCGCGTTCTGAGTCTGGATCGAAGGAACCCATGAAGCCGAGGTCAATTGGTCGCTCGTTGCTGACAGACCCGTCATACCACTCCGGGTTGATAGGGCAGAGGAAGCTCTCGCACCACGGCGTGTCGCTGCCGTCCACCGCAAAGATGGCGTCGAAGGTCTCCTGCTTGCGGTACTCGGCGAGATAGGGGTGCCAGTCGGGATGGCCGGCGTCCCAGCAGATCATCACCGAGCGGGCTCGCTCCCGCAGCCACCGCAAGGTGCCGATCCGCGGCATCATCGCCCCGCCGCAGACTCCGCTCCACACCACCACGTCCGGTCGATGCGTCTCTAAGTAGTAGCGGATGCGCTGGTTCGGGTCGCCCTCGCCGTACACCTCCACCGCAGCGCCCAGGTGCTTCACCGGCCAGGAGAAGACCTGATCGTCGGTGAAGCGGTCAAGGGCCAATACGAGCAGCTTTTTAGTTGTCATCAGCAAAGGTGTCCCTGTAAATCTTCGCCTTTGCCGCCGCTATCTCCTCGGCATTGCTGTCGGCTATGGTCAGCATGATGCTGTGCCCCGTGAAGCTGAACTCGGCCGCAGTCACGCTGGCCTGGTTGGAGAACCCCAACGCGGTCAAGACCCAACCCAAGCGCACCTCCAGCTGCAACTCGGCTGACCTCGACCGGCTCAGCATCTCGTTCAGTTCAGCTTCCGTCAGGGGCTTCGCCTTAGCCCAAAGCTCGTCAAGGCTCGGATCTTTGCTCACAGTTGCTCCCCCATCACGGCGGACCAGAACCGGCGGGGCAGGTCGAGAGCCAGCACTGCCTCTCTCGCTCGCTGCCCGAAGTGCCTGCACATCTCGTCGAAGTTCCTGTGGTTAACCGTTGCTCGCACTTCCTCTGGCGAGTTGTAAGTCAGGTAGTCGATCTCAGGTCGGAGCCACTCTTGCGTCGGACTGCCGCTAGTCTCGAAGAGCAAGCACCCGGCGAGGGCAGCCTCGATCGCACGGGCCTTGCACTGAAGCCTTTCGCCACTGGTGTAGGCCACGTTCAGCACTGCTTGGCAATTCTTGTAGAACTCGGCATTCTGCTCATAGGGCAAGACGCTCGGTCCCCTCTGCCGGAAGGTCAGGAGCCCGTCTTGCTGGAGGTTGCCGAGTATGTCCTTGCGGGGGCCGAGAGTGCCGCAGCTACCGCTGAATCCAAGTCGAATGCTTCGAGACTCGGCGGGACGCTCGTACCAGCAAGGATCGACCGGCGTCGGGAAGGACCGGTCCACATTGTCCCGGTGCGGCCA
>FRDC01000506.1_pt1 | contig 22506 bp, 24 predicted proteins | sample 1106171 | NCBI WGS metagenome assembly FRDC01 (sample SAMEA3930566, study PRJEB13176) | freshwater metagenome | biome: Drinking water system; feature: drinking water; material: water | place: Singapore | collected 2014-12-20 | reverse complement strand
AGCGGCGCCGCGCTCGCCTCGATCCCATGGCTCGCGCGCGCGGGCCCGGCGGGAAGCGCGATCAATTCGGGCCGCGCCTGGGCGACGACGCGCAGCAAGGTCGATTGAAAATCATAATCGGCGGGCAGCCGCGCGACATCGCCCAGCCGCCGCACGTTCACCCGCGCCATCCCCGCCCAAATCGCGTCGCGCCCGACCCGCTCGAGCCCCGGCAGCGCGTCAGCGTCGCTCGTCACCAGCAGCGCGTCGCCGGGCGCGGCGGTGAGCAAGGCGAGCGTTTCGGCGCTCGTCACCAACCCATCGGCGAGCATGAGCACTTGCGCGAGCGGGTGGAGCTTGGCCACCGCCTCGCTCGCGCCGCGCACCGCGTCGATCGCGATGCCATGCCGCGCCATGCGGTTGATCGCGCCGAGCAATTCGGGGGTCAACCGCTCGACCACCACCACGATCTGCCCCGCCCCCGCGCCCGCGAGCAGCCGCGCCTGAAATTCGATCAGGCTATGCCCGCCGAAGGGCAGGGTCGCGACGAGCGTATCGGGGCTGTCATCGGCATCGGCGATGGCGAAGAGGAGACCGGCAAGCATCGCCGGGGGCTTAAGCGAGCGCGCGCGGCTTGGCAAAGGGCGGCGATGCTGCCGCCGCGATGAAAGCGAAAGCCGCTAAAACCGCCCCACCGCGCGTTCGACCCGCGCGACCAAGCGCAAATCCTTGGGCGCGCCCGCGACTTCCTCGGCGAGCGCCATCAGCCGCACCGCGCCGAAACTCGCGGCCAGCCCCTTCAAGCGCAGCCCGGCCGCGCGCCAAGCCTCGGGCGTCTCCGCCGTCCGCAGCGCCGCGACGCAGCGTTCGGCGCTCTCAAGAAAGGCGCGGCGCAGCTCGGCGATCAGCTGCGGGTCCTCGCCCACCGCCGCCGCCAAGGTCGCATCGATTGCCCCGGGATCATAGGCCATGGCGACACCGTAGTTCCGCAAGGTTAAGCGAAGGTTGCGAAAACTTTTGCGCGCGCGGCTTTCGTGTTAGGCAGAAGCGATGGATGGGGGAACCAGGCTCGACCCGCGCTACGACGCACCCGATGGGGCGGACGATCTTTTGTTGCTCGACGAGCCGCTGGACGACGCCCCCTTGCCGCTGGCGCTCGATCAAGCGCCCGCCACGCCCGAACCCGCCGCGCCGCGCCGTTCGATCGTCGCACCGCTGTTCGCGGGGCTCGCTGCGCTCGCCTGGCTCGGCGGCGCCCTCGCGCTGCTGCGGCCGGCGTTCGTCGCGGCGCTGAGCCCGATCGAGCTCGTCGAGCTGATCGCGGCGCTTTGTGTGCCGCTCGCGCTGATCGTCTTGCTGTTGCTGCTGGCGATGCGCACCAGCCGCGCGGAGGCGCGCCGCTTCGCCGATGTCGCCGCGGCGATGCGCGCCGAGGCCCGGGCGCTCGAGGCGACGCTCGCGCGCGTCGGCGCGCGGCTCGAGGCGGGGCGGCAAGCGCTCGCCGAGCAAAATGCCGCCTTGACGGCGATGAGCGACGCCGCCGCCGCGCGGCTCGCCGCGACCAGCGACGGCATGGCGCACCAGATCGCCCAGGCCGACGACCAGGCGCGAAGCCTGAGCGCGGCGGTGAGCGACGCCGAGGCGCGGCTTTCCGCTTTGCTGGAAGCGCTGCCCCGCGCCGAGGCGACCACCGACACGCTCACCCAGGCGATCGAGCGCGGGACGGCCGCCACCGACGCCGCGAGCGCGTTGCTCGCCGAACGCTATGCGCAATTGCAGGCCGAGGCGCGCGCCAGCGAACAGGCCGCGCGCGGCGCCGCCGAGCGCCTCGCCGCCGAGAGCGAAGCGATGGCGGGCATGGTGCAAGCAGCGGTCGCGCGGCTGGAAGGCGCGAGCGACGCGACCGCGCAGCGCGTGACCGGGCTGCTCGGCCAAACCGCCGACGCGGTCGACGACGCGCGCGCCGGCATCGCCGCCCAGGGCGAAGCGGTGCTCGACATGCTGAGCGCGCATCAAAACGGGCTCGAACGCGCCGGGCGCGACGCGATCGAAGCGCTCGCCGCGCGGATCGGCGAGGTCGATGCGCTGGTCGATCGCATCGCCGCGCGCCTCGCCGATCAGCGCCGCGCGGGCGACGCGCTCGCGGGCGACCTCGACCGCCAGTTCCAGATCATCGAGACGCGCGTCGCCGACTTTCACGGCCAGGCGATCGAGCGCAACCAGACGCTCGCCGCCTCGATCAGCGCGCTCGGCGGCTCGGCCGAGGCGATGGGCGAAACGCTGCAGATCGGCGAGCGGCTCGCGCGCAACACGATCAAGACGAGCGAGGATCTGCTGATCGCGCTCGATGCCGCCGCCCGCGAGATCGACGAAACCCTGCCCGAGGCGCTCGCCCGGCTCGACGCGCGGATCGGCGCGAGCCGCCAAGTGGTCGCGAGCGCCAAGCCCGAGCTGCTCGCGCTGGTGACGGCGGCCGAGAGCACGCATGACGCGATCGAGGCGATCGCGCAGGTGATTCAGGGCCAGCGGCGCACGCTCGACGAATTGTCGCGCCTGCTCAACGAAGCGCTCGCAACCGGCCGCGAGCGCGCCGAGGCGATCGGCGAAGCGCTCGACGAGACGATCGGGCGCACTCAGGATTTCACCAGCCAGGCCGCGCCCCGGCTGATGGAGGCGCTGGTGAAGGTGCGCGATTCGGCCGCCGTCGCCGCCGATCGCGCGCGCGAAACGCTCGGCGCCGTGATCCCCGAGGCGGCGGCGCTGATCGAAAACGCCAGCACTCAAGCGATGCAGCGCGCGCTCGGCCAAAGCTTCGAGCGGCATTTGCACGAGCTGAGCAAGGCCGCCGACGGCGCGGTGAGCGCGGCGCAGCGCGCCTCCGATCGGCTCGCCGAGCAATTGCTGACGATCGAGGGCGCGGCGCGCGAGGTCGACGCGCGCATCGAACAGGCGCGGATCGAGCGCGACCAGGCCGAGACCGAAAGCTTCGGCCGCAGGTCGTCGCTGCTGATCGAAGCGCTCAATTCGGCGTCGATCGACATCGCCAAGGCTTTTTCCGCCGAGGTCGCCGACAGCGCCTGGGCGGCTTATTTGAAGGGCGATCGCGGCGTCTTCACCCGCCGCGCGGTACGGCTGCTCGACGCGGGCGAAGCGCGCGAAGTGGCGCGGCTTTACGATCTGGACGGCGGCTTCCGTGACCAGGTGAACCGCTATATCCATGATTTCGAAGCGATGCTGCGCATCGTCCTCGCCCAGCGCGATGGCGCGCCGATCGGGGTGACCTTGCTCTCGTCGGACATGGGCAAGCTTTACGTCGCGCTCGCCCAGGCGATCGAGCGGTTGCGGGCCTGAGGGGGCGGCGTACCCGTGACGATTTCCGCCGCGATCCCCCCGGATCGTCGTCCCCGCGCAGGCGGGGATCCATTCGGGCTGGCCGCTGATTAGAGCTGTTTGCGATCATGCCGGTTCGCTCCTCCCCCGGCGGGGGAGGTGGCAGTCGCGCAAGCGACTGACGGAGGGGTGTCCCCGGCAGATCGAGGGCGATACCCCTCCACCATTCGCTACGCGAATGGTCCCCAGTTCAGGGTCGGATCGTCCCCCGGACGATCCTTGACCGTGCGGGGCACGGTCAACCCTGAACTCCTTGCAGGGGAGGAGCCTTTTTCGCCAAGCCATTGGCTCGGTGTGATCGCAAACAGCGCTAGCGCACGGAACTGGACGCTGGAATGTTCAGTTAGACCGAGCCGCGCTAAATGATAACCACATTCCTGCCGTTCGTGCTGAGCCTGTCGAAGCACCGTTCTTCTTGTCCGCAGCCGAAAGGCACGACCGCCCTTCGACAACGGGCGAACGGTTCATCCTCCACGCACGATGCGCTAACCGCAGCCCGCTCTAATGCCGCGGCCCCGCCCAAGTGAAGAAGTCGATCATCCCCGGCGTGATCCAGCCATAGCGATAGTTCAGCATGAACAGGCCGAACAAGATCGTCGCCACCACCGTCACCCGCGCGACCAGCCGCCAGGGGCGGAACTCGGCCGGGGCGCTATCGGCCTGCCCCGGCACCTTGGGCACCCCCGCCTCGTCGGCGGTGCGCACGCCGAAGGGGAGCACGATGAACACCGTGAACACCCAGAACAGAAAGTAAATCGCGATCGCCGAGCCGATGGGCATGGCCGACTCCTTCGTGGCCGCCCTTTACGCCTCGATCAACAGCACGTCGACCACCGGCTTCTTCCCCGTCCAGCGGGTCGCCACCCGACGCACCGCCAGCCGCACGCCCTCGCGCAATTTCTCGCGGTCGCGCCCGCCCTCGATCAAGGCATCGGTCGCGGCTTCGGCCGCCTCGGCGAGGAACGGCTCGCGCTCTTCCTCCACGGGCAGGCCGTTCAGCCGCAGCTGCGGCCGGCCGAGCAGCCGCCCGCCCTTGCCGATCGCGGCGGCGACCGAAATCTGGCCGTTGATCGCGATCTTGCGCCGCTCGTTGATCGTGCCGCCATCGGCGGGGAGAATAACGTCGCCGTCGAGCACCAGCCGCCCGACCGGCGCATGGCCGATCTTGGCGGGCTTGCCGGGGGCGAGCCGCAGGATGTCGCCGTCGCGCTGCACCACCGCCTGGGGGATGCCGCATTCCTTGCCGAAGCGCGCCTGCTCCATCAGATGGCGCATTTCGCCGTGCACCGGCACCAGAATCTCGGGCCGGATCCAATCATACATTTTGGCGAGCTCGGGGCGCCCGGGATGGCCCGAGACGTGCACATGCGCCTGGCGATCGGTAATCATCACCACGCCCTTGGCGGCGAGCTGGTTCATGATCCGCCCGATCGCGACCTCGTTGCCGGGGATTTGCTTGGACGAAAAGATCACCGTGTCGCCCTCGCTCAGGCGGATCGGGTGGCTATCCCCGGCGATCCGCGCGAGCGCGGCGCGCTCCTCGCCCTGGCCGCCGGTGGCGATGACGAGCACTTGGTTCGCGGGCAGGCGCATCGCCAGATCGACGTCGATCAGCTCGGGCAAATCGCGCAAATAGCCGGTCGCGCGCGCGACCTTGAGGATACGGTCGAGCGAGCGCCCCGCGACGCACAGCCGCCGCCCGCTGTCGCGCGCCACCTCGGCGAGCGTCTTGAGCCGCGCGGCGTTGGAGGCGAAGGTCGTCACCAGCACCCGGCCCGGCGCGGCGGCGACCGCCTCGAGCAAGCCGTCGCGCACGCTCGCCTCGGAGCCCGAGGCTTGCGGGTTGAACACATTGGTCGAATCGCACACCAAAGCGAGCACGCCTTCGTCGCCGATCGCGGCGAGCGCCTCGGGCGGCGCGCCGGCGGTGAGCACCGGCGTTTCGTCGAGCTTCCAATCGCCGGTGTGGAACACGCGGCCGAGCGGTGTTTCGATCAGCAGCGCATTGCCTTCCGGAATCGAATGCGCGACCGGCACGAAGCGCAGGCCGAACGGCCCGAGCGCGAATGCCTCGCCCGGCTGGACGATCTTGAGCTTCACCCGCTCGCGATTGCCCTCTTCCTCCAGCTTGCCGGCGATCAGCCCGGCGGTGAAGGGCGAGGCATAGAGCGGCACGCCCAAATCCTCCGCCAGATACGGCAGCGCGCCGATATGATCCTCATGGCCGTGCGTGAGCACGATGCCGAGCAGATCGTCGATCCGTTCCTCGATGAAAGCGAGATCGGGCAGGATCAGCTCGACCCCGGGATAAGCGGGATCGGCGAAGGTGAGGCCGCAATCGACCATGATCCACTTGCCCTGGCAGCCATAGAGATTGACGTTCATGCCAATCTCACCCGAGCCCCCCAGCGCCACGAAAATCAGTTCATTCCCTGGTGTCACGTTGTTTCTATTTCTTTCTTTGATCACGCCCCAGCCCCCGGCGGAGCCGGGCACGGGTGGGGCGAAGGGGAAAAGCCGGCGCGGCCGGCGCGGTCATGCGGTGATATGGGCGCGTTCCCACATCAGCGCCAGCCCTTGAATGGTGAGATCGGGCTCGATCGCGTCGAAAACAGCGGTGTGGCGCTCGAACAGGATGGCGAGCCCGCCGGTCGCGATCACTTTGGCCGGGCGGCCGATTTCGGCCTTCAGCCGCGCGACCAGCCCCTCGATCATCGCGATATAGCCCCAATAAATGCCGATATGCATCTGGCTCACCGTGTCGCGCCCGATCACGCAGGTATCGGCGGGCGCCTCGATCGCGATGCGCGGCAGCTTGGCGGCGGCGGTGACGAGCGCGTCGAGCGACAGGTTGATGCCCGGCGCGATGATCCCGCCCTTATAGGCACCGTTGAAATCGATCACCTCGAAAGTGGTCGCGGTGCCGAAATCGATCACGATCAGGTCGCCGGGGTGGAGCGCATGCGCGGCGACCGTGTTCACCGCGCGATCGGCGCCGAGCGAGGTCGGCTCCTTGACGTCGATCTCGAACCCCCATTCGACCGGCGGCTGGCCGGCGATGAGCGGTTCGGTGTTGAAATATTTGCGCGCGAGCGTTTGCAGATTGTGCAGCGCGCGCGGCACGACGGTGGCGATGATCACGCCCGTCACTTGCTCGCGGGTGTAGCCTTCGAGCGTGAGCAATTGGCTTAGCCACACCGCATATTCGTCCGCCGTGCGCCGCGCCTCGGTCGCGATCCGCCAGCGCGCGAGGATTTGCTGGTCCTTCACCAGCGCGAACACCACGTTGGTGTTGCCGGCATCGATCGCGAGCAGCATGTTTTCCCCCTTTGAGCCAGCGACGGGCAGTTTACGCTCTCTTCAGCCGTCACCCCGGCCTCGAGCCGGGGTCCCGCTCTCGGAAGCGTGCAAGGCAGCGGGACCCCGGGTCAAGCCCGGGGTGACGAGAAAAGGGGGCGCGCTCAAACCAGAAACACATCGCCCGCGTGAATGACATGCCGGCCGCCGTCCGCCAAGCCAAGGATCAGCGCGCCGTCGCGGTCGAGCCCCTCGAACCGCCCCTCGAGCCGCCCGCCATCGGGCAAGGCGACCGCGAGCGCGGTGCCCGGCGGATGCGCGCGCGCGGCCCAGGCCTCGGCGATCGCCGCCAGCCCCTCGCCGCGCCAGCGCGCGAGCCAAGCGCCGAAGCGCGCGGCGAGGTCGCGCGCGAAATCCTCGGGCAGCGGCGCCGGGGCGTGGGCGCCGAGGCTCGTCACCGGGCGATCGAGCCCTTGCGGATGATGCGCGAGGTTGACGCCGATTCCCACCACCACAGCGTCGCCCGCGCGCTCGAGCAGAATGCCGGCGAGCTTGGCGCCATGGAGAAGCAAGTCGTTGGGCCATTTGAGTTGGAGGGCCGCTGCCGTTCGTAGCGGCGGCTCTCCGCTCCTCCCCTGTAAGGGGAGGTGGCGCGCGAAGCGCGACGGAGGGGTGTCACCATCTATTCGAGGGCAATACCCCTCCACCATCGCTTCGCGATGGTCCCCCTCCCCTTTCAGGGGAGGAGCTGGTTCAGCGCCGCGCGAGCGGAGAAACCCCGCCACCGCCTCATGCACCGCCAACCCCGCCACCAGCGCGAGCCCCGGCGCCCCCGGGTCGCTGGCGCGCAGTCGCACCAGGGTCGAGCCGTAGAAATTGCCCGGTGGCGACACCCACGCCCGGCCCTGGCGCCCCCGCCCCGCGCGCTGGCGCTCGGCGCGCAGCCAGAACCCCTCTTCGACCTGGTCGGCGAGCGCGAGCAGATCGGCGTTGGTCGATCCGGTCTCGGCGACCGCGCGGATCGTCAGAACAGCGCCTTCGCCGCCGCCAGGCTCCAGGCCGCGAGCGCGGGGATCGCCAGATAGCCGAGCGGCGAGAGGAACACGGTCGATGCCGCGATCAACCCGCCCTCGACGCCGCTTTCCACCGGCGCGAAGGCCGGCGCGGGCTCGTCGAAATACATCGTCTTGACGATGCGCAGATAATAATAAGCGCCGATCACCGAGAGCGCGATGCCGACCGCCGCATAAGCGAACAGCCCCGCCTGCACCGCCGCCCAGAACACCGCGAATTTGGCGTAAAAGCCGAACAAGGGCGGAATGCCCGCGAGCGAGAACATCATCACCGCGAGCGCGAACGCCAAATAGGGCTTGGTCCGCGACAGGCCGGAAAGGCTCGCGACCTCCTCGATATGGCGGCCCTCGGCATCCTTCATCTGCAGCACGATCAGGAAGCTGCCGAGCGTCATGACGATATAGATCGCCATATAGATCAGCACCGCCGAACCCCCCTGGGGCGTCCCCGCCGCGAGCCCGATCAGCGCGAAGCCGACATTGTTGATCGACGAATAGGCGAGCAGCCGCTTGATGTTCGCTTGACCGATCGCCCCCGCCGCGCCGAGCACGATCGAGGCCAGCGAGGCGAAGATCACGATCTGGCGCCATTCGAGCTGCGCCGGGCCCATCGCCTCGATCGCGACGCGCACCGTCAGCAGCAGCGCGGCGACCTTGGGCGCCGAGCCGAAAAAGGCGGTGACCGGCGTCGGCGCGCCTTCGTAAACGTCGGGCGTCCACATGTGGAAGGGCACCGCGCTCATCTTGAAGGCGAGCCCCGCGAAGACGAACACCAGCCCGAAGAGCAGCCCCTTCGAATGCGCGCCGACATAAGCCGTCGCGATCGAATCGAACAAGGTCGTGCCGCTGAAGCCGTAAACCAGCGAGATGCCGTAGAGCAGGATCCCGCTCGCCAGCGCGCCGAGCACGAAATATTTGAGCCCCGCTTCGGCCGAGCGGCTGTCGCGCCGCATGAAGCTCGCGAGCACATAGGCCGCCAAGCTCTGCAGCTCGAGCCCGACGTAAAGCGTCAGCAGATCGCCCGCCGACACCATCATCCCCATGCCGACCGCCGACAGCAGAATCAGCACCGGATATTCGGGGCGCAGATTCTCGCCCGGGGTGCGCTCGAAAAAGCCCGGCGCCATCAGGATCGCGACGGCGGCGGCGCCATAGATCAGCACCTTGGCGAACACCGCGAAGGCATCGGCCTTATAGAGCCCGGCGAAGGCATCGCCCCCGGTCGAAACCCCGAGCGCGATTCCGGCCCCCAGCAGCACCGCGACCGAGACCCAGCCGATCGCGCGCGCGACGCCCTGCCCGCCCCAGGCGGCGACCATCATCAGCGCGATCGCGCCGATCGACAGCACCAGCTCGGGCAGCGTCATCAGCAAATTGGTGGCATAAGTCATTGATGCGCCTCCGCGGCCGCGACCGTCGCGGCGGGCTTGCCCGGGGTCGGTAGCGAATCCCCGGCGGGCTTCGCCGACGCCACGCGCGCGACCAACGCGCCGACATCGGCGCGCATCGGCGCGAGGAAGCTTTCGGGATAAACCCCCATCCACAGCACCGCGAGCCCGAGCGGCACGAGCATCGCCAGCTCGCGCGCCGAAAGATCGGGCATCAGCTTCACGTCCTGATGCACCAGATCGCCGAAGGCGACGCGGGCATAGAGATAAAGCATATAAGCCGCGCCCAGGATGATGCCGGTCGTGCACAGCAGCGCCGCCCAGGTCGAGACCTGATAAGTGCCCGCGAGCGACAGAAATTCACCGACGAACCCACTCGTCCCCGGCAACCCGATCGAGGCCATGGTGAAGAGCAGGAAGAAAGTCGCATAGCGCGGCATGTTGATCGCGAGCCCGCCATAGCGCGCGATCTCGCGCGTGTGCAGCCGATCATAGATGATGCCGACGCACAGGAAGAGCGCGCCCGAGACCAGCCCATGGCTGAGCATCACGATCATCGCGCCTTCGATGCCCTGGCGGTTGAAGGCGAACAGCCCGATCGTCACGATCGCCATATGCGCGACCGAGGAATAAGCGATCAGCTTCTTCATGTCGCTCTGCACCAGCGCGACGAGGCTGGTATAGATCACCGCCACCGCCGACAGCGCCAGGATCAGCCAAGTGAGCTCGGCCGAGGCCTGCGGGAACATCGGCACCGAGAAGCGCAGGAAACCATAGCCGCCGAGCTTCAGCAGCACCCCCGCCAGGATCACCGAGCCCGCCGTCGGCGCCTGGACGTGCGCGTCGGGCAGCCAGGTGTGGACCGGCCACATCGGCATCTTCACCGCGAAGGAAGCGAAGAAAGCGAGCCACAGCCAGGTTTGCGCCGCGACCGGGAAATCATGCCGGAGCAGATCGGGGATGTAGCTCGTGCCCGCCTGCTGCGCCATGTAGAGCATCGCGATCAGCATCAGCAGCGAGCCGAGCAAAGTATAGAGAAAGAATTTGTAGCTCGCGTACACCCGGTTCGCGCCGCCCCAAATGCCGATGATCAGGAACATCGGGATCAGCCCGCCTTCGAAGAAGACGTAGAAGAGGAACAGATCCTGCGCCGCGAACGTGCCGATCATCAGCACTTCGGTGAAGAGGAACGCGGCCATATATTCGGGCACGCGCTCGGTCACCGATTCCCAGCTCGCGCCGATGCAGATCGGCATCAGGAAGACGCTGAGCATGATCAGCATCAGCGCGAAGCCGTCGATCCCCAGCGACCAGCCGAACTGGCCGAAGATCGGCGCCGATCGCTCGACGAACTGCCACTGCGCGCCGCCGATATCGAAATTCGCCCAGAGATAAATGCCGAGCGCGAGATCGACCAAGGTCGCCGCGAGCGCGAGCCACCGCGCGCCCTTGGCATCGAGGAACAAGCACCCCGCCGCCGCGAGCGCGGGGACGAGCAGCATGATCGATAGGATGGGAAAACCGTTCATCGCCCCCTCAGCTCGCGATTGCCCAGGTGACCAAAGCGGTAAGCCCGATCAGCATGACGAAGGCATAGGTATAGAGATAGCCCGATTGCAGCGCTGCCGCCCCGCGGCTGCCGCTCGCGACCACCGCCGCGACGCCATTGGGGCCGAAGCGGTCGATCGTCTGCTCGTCGCCGCGCTTCCAGAACAGCCGGCCGATCGCGAAGGCGGGACGGACGAACAGCCGGTCATAAAGCTCGTCGAAATACCATTTGTGCATCAGCCAATCATAGATCAGCCACGCGCCATTGGCGGTCCGCGTCGGCAGCGAGGGATCGCGGACATAGGCGTGCCAGGCGCCAAAAAGGCCGAGCAACATCACGATCGCGGTCGACAGCTTCACGCCGAGCGGCACTTCGTGCGTTTCATGCGCGAGATGCTCGTTGAACGCGAGCGCGCCGCGCCAGAAGCTCTTGCCCGCCTCGGGCTCGATGAACGCGCCGTGGAAAACGAAGCCCGCCGCGATCGCGCCGATCGATAGGAGCCCGAGCGGCACAAGCATCGTCCAGGGGCTCTCATGCGGGTGATAGCCGGCGGTGCCCTCATGCCCATGATCGTGCGCGGCATCGTGCGGATCGGGCGTGTGACCGGCATCTTCAAGCGCGACGTCGCCATGATGTTCGACCGCGTGCGCGTCGCCATGGTCGTGGCCGTGCGCGGCGTGCTGGATATGCTCGGAGCCCGCCCAGCGCGGCTTGCCCCAGAAGGTGAGGAACATCAGTCGCCACGAATAGAAGCTCGTCAGCAGCGCGACGATGATCCCGGTGATCGCCGCGCCCTGGCGCCCGGCCGCCCAGGCACCCTCGATGATCGCGTCCTTCGAATGGAAGCCCGCGAAACCGATCGCCAACTCGTTGCCGAACACGGCGGGCACGCCGACGCCGGTGATCGCGAGCGTCCCCATCATCATCGCCCAGAAAGTGAGCGGGATGTGCTTCCGCAAGGCCCCGTAATAGCGCATGTCCTGCTCATGGTGCATCGCATGGATCACCGACCCCGCGCCCAGGAACAGCAAAGCCTTGAAGAAGGCGTGGGTGAACAAATGGAACATCGCCGCGCCATAGGCGCCGGTGCCGGCGGCGAAGAACATATAGCCGAGCTGCGAACAGGTCGAATAAGCGATCACGCGCTTGATGTCGGTCTGGACCAGGCCAACCGTGGCCGCGAAGAAGCAGGTCGCGGCGCCCACCGCCATCACCACGTCGAGCGCGATCGGGCTCGCGTTGAACAGGGGCGACAGGCGGCAGACCATGAACACGCCCGCCGTCACCATCGTCGCGGCGTGGATCAGCGCGGAGACCGGGGTCGGCCCTTCCATCGCGTCGGGGAGCCAGGTGTGGAGCCCCAATTGCGCCGATTTGCCCATCGCGCCGACGAACAACAGCAGGCAGCACACCGTTAGCGTATCGGCGCGGAACCAGAGGAAACCGATCGTCGAGCCCGCATGATCGGGCACCGCCGCCAGGATCTCGGGGATCGAGATGGTGCCGAACACCAGGTAAACCGCGAAAATCCCGAGCATGAAGCCCAGATCGCCGACGCGATTGACGACGAACGCCTTGATCGCCGCCGCTTTGGCGCTCGGCTTCCTGAACCAGAAGCCGATCAGCAAATAGCTGGCGAGACCGACGCCTTCCCAACCGAAGAACAGCTGGACGATGTTCTGCGCCGTCACCAGCATCAGCATCGCGAAGGTGAACAGCGAGAGATAGGCGAAGAAGCGCGGCTGGTCCGGGTCCTCCGCCATATAGCCCCAGCTATAAAGGTGGACGAGCGCCGAGACCGAGGTGATCACGACGAGCATCACCGCCGTCAGCGCGTCGACCCGCAGCGACCAATCGATCACCATCCCGCCCGAATGGATCCAGGCCGAGATCGGGGTGACGGTGGCGGGCGCGGCGCCTTGGAGGAAAGCGATGAAAATCGGCCAGCTGAGCGCGCAGGAGGCGAACAACGCCCCCGTCGTCACGCTCTTGGCCGCGACATTGCCGATCGCGCGATTGCCGAGCCCGGCGATCAGCGACGCGACCAGCGGCAGGAAAACGATCAGCAGGATGGAGGTGCCCATCTTTACCCCTTCATCCGATTGACATCGTCGACCGCGATCGTGCCGCGGCCACGGAAGAAGATCACCAGGATCGCGAGCCCGATCGCCGCTTCGCCGGCGGCGACCGTCAGCACGAACATCGCGAAAACCTGGCCGACCAGATCGCCCAGGAACGCGCTGAAGGCGACGAAATTGAGGTTCACCGCGAGCAGGATCAGCTCGATCGCCATCAGGATGACGATGATGTTCTTGCGGTTGAGGAAAATGCCGAGCACGCCCATGGTGAACAGGATCGCGGCGACGACGAGATAGTGAATGAGCCCGATCACAACGGCGCTCCAATCGATGCGAACAACGCGTTTTCCAAGAAACCCGTCACCCAGGCCCCCGAGCCGAGGTCCCGCTGCCGGGCGACCGAAGAAGCGGGACCCCGGGTCAAGCCCGGGGTGACGGCGCGAATTTGGGTGGTTGCCGAGTGGCGCGGCTCGCTCATCACAGCTCCACCCCCTGGCCGACCGGCTGGTTGACGTTCCGCACCGCTTCCTCGGGCCGGCGCGCGATTTGGCGGCCGACATTCTGCGGCTTCACCCCCTGGCGTTTGCGGTGGGTGAGCACGATCGCGCCGATCATCGCGACCAGCAGCACCAGCCCGGCGGCTTCGAAAATATAGAGGTAACGCGAATAGAGCAGCTCGCCGATCGCCTCGATATTGGGCTTGGCTGCGGGCGTCGGCGCGATGCGGCGGCCGAGCGCGATCGGCCCCGTTCGCCAGGCGCCGACCGCGATGAAAATCTCCACCGCCAAGGCGGTCGCGAGCGCGAGGCCCGGCCATACATAAGCGTAAACGCCCCGCCGCAGCGCGACGAAATCGACGTCGAGCATCATCACCACGAACAGGAACAGCACCGAGACCGCGCCGACGTAAACGATCACCAGCAGCATCGCGATGAACTCGGCGCCCGCCAGCACCATCAGCCCGGCGGCGTTGAAAAAAGCGAAAATCAGCCACAACACCGAATGCACCGGGTTGCGCGAGGCGATCGTCATCGCGCCCGACAGCAAGGTGATGCCGGCGAAAAGATAAAAGGCGAAGACCTGGATCAAGCTTTGAGCCCCTGTTTCCGGCATCGTCCTGGGCCGCCAGCTGGCGCCCGGGCGGCGGCGGCGCGGCTGGCCGCCGTTCGTTGAATCGGTGTCGCGGCGGCTTTAGCGATAGGGCGCATCGGCGGCAAGATTGGCGGCGAGCACGCTTTCCCAGCGATCGCCGTTATCGAGCAGCTTGGCCTTGTCGTAGATCAGCTCCTCGCGCGTTTCGGTCGAAAATTCGAAATTCGGCCCCTCGACGATCGCATCGACCGGGCAGGCCTCCTGGCAAAAGCCGCAATAGATGCACTTGGTCATGTCGATGTCGTAGCGCGTGGTGCGCCGGCTGCCGTCGGCGCGCGGCTCGGCCTCGATCGTGATCGCCTGCGCGGGGCAGATCGCCTCGCACAATTTGCACGCGATGCACCGCTCCTCGCCATTGGGATAGCGGCGCAAGGCGTGCTCGCCGCGAAAGCGCGGGGAGATCGGGTTCTTTTCGAACGGATAGTTGATCGTCGCCTTGGGCTTGAAGAAATAGCTCAAGGTCAGCGCATGAGCCTTCAGAAATTCCCAAAGGGTGAAGGCTTTGAGGGTTTGCAAGACGCTCACGATAACTTCCCCTCTCTACGGCACTTGCCCTTCGCAATTACAGTAAACGGCTTACGGGTGCCAGCCTTGCTGTCGGTTGCCAAAGCCACCGGCATAATGTCGACAATAGCTCCATCAGCTTGGTCGACGAGCTGTACGGTCGTCAGGCACCCAGTTTCCGTAAACATGCATCCAGCCGCTCGCGCAGAAAAGAACGTGTATGACGCCTTCGATGTCATCAACACAGGGTGGATACCGCTGATCTGGATGGGATCATCTTTCCAAGAAACGTCGGCCACCAATTGATCATTGGTCGACGTTGTTATCTTGACCTGGAACTTCCAATTCTCCCTCGGAACACTCGGGAAACTTATTTCCTGCAAGCGCACCCCTTCTTTGGTCTCGATCAACGACCGTATCGGGTCAAGCTCGCAGTCGTACCGCAAAACACTAGCAGCCGCGGCGAGGATCAAAATCGGGTTCACGCCGGCACTCCCACACGCACGAGCATCAGATAGCCCGAGACGAGGAACAGAAAGACGAGGCTCAGCGGCAGGAACACCTTCCACCCCAGCCGCATCAGCTGATCATAGCGGTAGCGCGGCACCGTCGCCTTCACCCAGCTGAACAGGAAGAAGAACACCCAGATCTTGGCGAACAGCCACAGGATATTCAGCCCGAACGGCAGATCGAGGAACGGCAGGTTGAGCGGCGGCAGCCAGCCGCCCCAGAACAGGATCGCGTTCAGCGCGCACATCAGGATGACGTTGGCGTACTCACCCAGCCAGAACAGCGCGAAGCTCATCGACGAATATTCGGTCTGGAAGCCCGCGACCAGCTCGCTTTCCGCCTCGGTCAAGTCGAACGGCGCGCGCGCGGTTTCGGCCATCGAGCTGATGAAGAACACGACCGCCATCGGGAAGAGCAGCGGGTTGAAGCCGAAGCCGTTCAACAGCCCGAAAATATGCCCCTGCTGCGCGTTGACGATGGTCGAGAGGTTGAAGCTCCCCGCCCAGAGCACCACCGAAATCAGCACGAAACCGATCGCGACTTCGTAAGACACCATCTGCGCCGATGCACGCAAGGCGCTGTAAAACGGATATTTCGAATTGCTCGACCAGCCCGCGATGATGACGCCGTACACACCCAGCGACGACGCGGCGAGCACGTAGAGCAGCCCGACATTGATGTTGGCGAGCACCACCCCGGGCGCGAACGGGATCACCGCCCACACGATCAAGGCGACCGTGAAAGTGATGATCGGCGCGAGCAGGAACAGGCCCTTGTTGGCGCTCGCCGGAATGATCGTTTCCTGCAGGAACACCTTGATCCCGTCCGCGAAGGACTGGAGCAGCCCGAATGGCCCGACGACGTTCGGTCCTTTCCGCAGCGCGATCGCCGCCCAGATCTTGCGGTCGGCATAGATGATCATCGCCACCGCGAGCATCACCGGGAAAGCGATGACGAGGATGTCGATCAGGGTCCACAGGAACCACGACCAGCCATAGCCGAGATAAGCGGAAGTCCAGCTGGTCATCGTGTCGTTTCCCCCTTCCCCGGCGAAGGCCGGGGCCCAGTCGCGCGGGTGGTTCTTATCGAGCGTATCGCCCGGCTGATTGAGCGACTGCCGCTGGGCCCCGGCCTTCGCCGGGGAAGCAAGCGGGATTGCGCGGCCGATCGGCCGATCCATAAGCTCAGGAATCAGGTGAGCCGACTTACGCCACTCATAAAGCGCGGGATGGGTCACGCGAAATTTCTCGATCTCGGCGACTTCCCAATCCGGGAAGCCCTCAGGGGAGACGCCCCTCACTCCGCCGCCTCCGCGAAATTCTCGCCATGGATCAGTTCGGCCGAGCAGCGCTGCATCGTCGGGCTCGCGCGGCAGATGGCGTTGGTGAGGTAGAAATCGGCGATCGGGTAGCGCTCGATCACGCCGCGCGCCTCGGCGGGCAGCGCGGGCGGGTTCCAGTCGAACCGGGCGAGGCCCAATTCGCCCAGCGCGGGCACCTCGGCCGCCATTTGCGCGCGCAGTTCGTCGAGCGTGTCGAACGGCAGCGGCTGGCCGAGCCGATCGGAGAGCGCGCGGAAGATCGTCCAATCCTCGCGCGCGTCGCCGGGGGCGAACACCGCGCGCTCGCCGCGCTGCACCCGGCCCTCCAGATTGACCCAAGTGCCCGATTTCTCGGCATAGCTCGCCGCCGGCAGGATGATGTCGGCGGCCGCCGCGCCCTTGTCGCCATGATGGCCGACATAGACTTTGGTCGCGCCCGCGAAGCGGCTGAAATCGACCTCGTCGGCGCCCAGGAAGAACACCAGCTTGGGCGCCGCCGCCGCGATATCGGCGATGCCGCCGGCTTGCGCATAGCCGAGCATCAGCGCGCCCATCCGCGCGGCCGCCATATGCACCGTGTTGAAGCCGTTCCACCCCTCGCGCACCAGGTTGAACCGCGCGGCGAAAGCGAGCGCCCCGCCCAGCCCGGCCTTCAGCGCCGCCCCGCCCAGGATCACCATCGGCCGCTCGGCCTTGCCGAACGCCTCCGCCACCGCCTCGGGCAGGTCGCCCAGCACCGCCAGGTCGGCGCCAAGCCACTGGGCGCGATAAGTCAAATCGACCTCGGGCCCGATCGCGAAGACTTTCGCGCCGCGCTTGATCGCCTTGCGGACGCGCGTGTTCACCAGCGGCGCTTCCCAGCGCAAATTGGTGCCGATCAGCAGGATCGCGTCGGCCTCTTCGGTCCCCGCGATCGTCGTGTTGAAGTTGAGCGCGCTGATCGACGACACGTCATAATCAAGGCCCGTCTGCCGCCCTTCGAGCAAAGACGAGCCGAGCCCCTTGAGCAGCGCCTTGGCGGCGAACATCGTCTCGCAATCGACCAGATCGCCCGCGATCGCCGCGACCGAGGCGCCCGCCTCCACCGACACGATCGCGTCGAACGCCTCGTCCCAGCTCGCCGGCTGGAGCTTGCCGTCGCGGCGCACGAACGGCCGGTCGAGCCGCTTGCGCACCAGACCGTCGATCGCGTGGCGCGTCTTGTCGGTCGCCCACTCCTCGTTCACATCGTCGTTGATCACCGGCAGGCAGCGCAGCACCTGGCGCCCGCGGCTATCGAGCCGGATATTGGTGCCGACCGCGTCCATCACGTCGATCGTCAGCGTCTTCTTCAGCTCCCAAGGCCGCGCCTCGAACGCATAGGGTTTCGAGGTGAGCGCGCCGACCGGGCAGAGATCGACGATATTGCCCGAAAGCTCGCTGGTGACGGCGTGCTCGAGATACGAGGTGATTTGCATATTCTCGCCGCGATAGATCGCGCCGATTTCCTCGACGCCCGCGACTTCCTCCGCGAAGCGGACGCAGCGCGTGCATTGGATGCAGCGCGTCATCACCGTCTTCACGATCGGCCCCATATATTTCTCGGTCACCGCGCGCTTATTCTCGGCATAGCGGCTGGCGCCCCGGCCATAGGCCATCGCCTGGTCCTGCAGATCGCACTCGCCGCCCTGGTCGCAAATCGGGCAATCGAGCGGGTGGTTGATGAGGAGGAACTCCATCACCCCTTCGCGCGCGTTCTTCACCATCGGCGTGTTGGTGAAGACTTCCTGATTGTCGGCCGCCGGCAGCGCGCACGACGCCTGCGGCTTGGGCGGCCCCGGCTTCACCTCGACCAGGCACATGCGGCAATTGCCGGCGATGCTGAGGCGCTCATGATAGCAGAAACGCGGGATTTCCTTGCCGGCCGCCTCGCACGCCTGCATCACCGTGGCGCCCGCGGGGACTTCGACTTCGATCCCGTCGACTTTGAGTTTAGGCATAGCGTTTGATCTTTGCGAAAGCGAAGTTGGGACGATCGGGCGGCAGGATCAGCCGCTCGTTACGCGGATCGACGAGGACGTCCATGTCCTGCCTCGCGATCGCGCCGAGCAGCACTTCGTTACCGAGCACGAAGGCGGTGGTCGTCGTCTCGCGATTTTCGAACCGCACGGTCACCGGCGCGACGACGTCCACTTCTTCGGTGCGGCCATCGGCCATTTCCACCACACGGCGGCGTCGGGTTTTCAAGCCGAGTTGATCGCGCACCGCCTCGGTGATGCACAAATTGATCGCGCCGGTATCGACCAAAGCATCGACCTCGACCGGGTCGAGGTCCGGCCGCAAATCGTTGCTGAGTTTGATCAAGGCGTGGACGAACCCCATTAGCGCGCCGCCTCATCGAGTCGAACCGTCGCGTCGCCCCACATCCTTGCCGGCCTGACGCCCTTGGCGAGCGATGCCGGGATATTGGGGTGCGCCGGATTGGGAACGAGCTGGCGGCTGGCGGGATGGATCAGCAGATCCATCGCTTCCATCGGGATCGCGCCCAGCAGCACCTCGTCGCCCATCACATTGGCGGCGACCGTCGTCTCGCGGCCAAAAACCTCGATCCGCACGCCGCCGACATAGGGCACTTTCTTGGCCTCGCCCGAGGCGAGAATGACTTCGCGATCCTGCAGCCGGGTCAGCTTCAGCCGATCGGCGATCGCCTGCGGGATGCAAAGTTCCAGCGCGCCCGAATCGACCAAGGCGAGCGCATCGATTTCCTCGATCTGCGGCATCGCGATGTTCGACAGCCGGAGCTGCTGGCGGATAATGCCCATTATTCCGCCGCCTCCGCCATCGGCACCGCGCCTTTACGCTCGGCTATCCGCCGCTCGACTTCCGGGCGGAAGTGGCGCAGCAGACCCTGGATCGGCCAGGCCGCCGCGTCGCCCAATGCGCAAATCGTGTGGCCTTCGACCTGCTTGGTCACTTGATAAAGCGTGTCGATCTCGCTCACCTCGGCGTCGCCAGTGCGCAAGCGCTCCATCACCCGCCACATCCAGCCGGTGCCCTCGCGGCAGGGCGTGCATTGGCCGCAGCTCTCGTGCTTGTAGAAATAGCTGAGCCGCGAGATCGCGCGGACGATGTCGGTCGACTTGTCCATCACGATGACGGCCGCGGTGCCGAGGCCCGAGCCGAGCTTCTTCAGCCCATCGAAATCCATCGGGCAATCGATGATCTGCTCGGCGGGCACCAGCGGCACCGAGGAACCGCCGGGGATCACCGCGAGCAAATTGTCCCACCCGCCGCGAATGCCGCCGCAGTGCTTTTCGATCAGCTCGCGGAAAGGGATGCTCATCGCCTCTTCCACGACGCAGGGGCGGTTCACATGGCCGCTGATCTGGAACAGCTTGGTGCCCTTGTTGTTCTCCGCGCCGAAGCTCGCGAACCATTGGGGGCCGCGCCGCAGGATCGTCGGCACCACCGCGATCGATTCGACGTTGTTCACGGTCGTCGGGCAGCCATAAAGCCCCGCGCCCGCCGGGAAAGGCGGCTTCAGCCGGGGCTGGCCCTTCTTGCCTTCCAGGCTTTCGAGCATCGCGGTTTCTTCGCCGCAAATATAGGCGCCCGCGCCGCGATGGACGAAGACGTCGAAATCATAGCCCGATCCGCAGGCATTCTTGCCGAGAAAACCCTTGGCATAAGCCTCGGCGACGGCGGCGTAGAGCGTCTCCGCCTCGCGAATATATTCGCCGCGAATATAGATGTACGCCGCGCGCGCGCGCATCGCGAAGCCCGAGACGAGCGCGCCTTCGATCAGCTTGTGCGGATCATGGCGGATGATCTCGCGGTCCTTGCAGCTGCCGGGCTCGGACTCATCGGCATTGATCACCAGGAAATTGGGGCGATCGGGGCGCGGCGTCTTGGGCATGAAGCTCCATTTGGTGCCGGTCGGGAACCCCGCCCCGCCGCGCCCGCGCAGGCCCGATGCCTTGATGCGATCGATGATGTCGTCCTGCCCGATTTCGAGCAGGGCTTTCGTATTGTCCCAATCGCCGCGCTGCATCGCGGCGTCGATCGTCCAGGGCTGGAAGCCATAGACATTGGTGAAAATGCGATCCTTGTCCGCGAGCATCAGCGATTCTCAACTCTGTCGATCCGATTGTGAACGTCGCGCATTTCACCACGCACGGCGCGCATATCGGATTTAAATTCGTCCATGCTTTCGTGAAGCGCAGCGAGATGCGCCAGCACCGATTGCTCGAAATGGGTCGAGGCCGTTTGCCGACGCTCCAGATTGCCCATGTGCGACTCGACCTTGTCGAGCCGTTGGTTGGTCTGCGTTACCGCCGTCTGGATGCCGCGAAGCATTTCGACGATGAACTTGTCGTCGGCCATCGCTCAGCGCCCCTTTCCCACCAGCTTTTCGAGGAAAAAATAAGCAACCACCGCCAGCCCGATCGCGACCGCGAGCACGATGATGTTGAAGGCGAGCTTCACCAGCTGGACGAGAATGAAGATCGCGAGCAGCGCGACCGCGATGGCGATGATGATGTTCATGCCCTTCACTCCTCGACCAGTTCGAGCCGCTGCTTCACGCGGCGCATGTCGCCTTTGAGCCCGTCGACGCTATGCTGCAGCGCGGCGAGATGGGTGTCGATACCGAGCAGTCGTTGCTCCACGGCGGTCAGCCGCAGCGACTGGTTCAGCTGCTCGGTGCGAATTTCGCCGATCTCGCCGCGGATCGCTCGCAGCATCTCGGTGATGAAGCGCTCGCCGTCGACCGTCACGCCCATTCCCCCCGATAGTCATGGTTCGCCTCGACCATCGCGGTCAGCGAGGTCGGCCCGCCCTCGGGGCAGCTCGCGCGGCGACCGATTTGCGAGCCGGCGGGCGGTGTCTCGCCGCGCGCCAGCGCCTCGAGGATCGCGGTGGTGCGATCATAGTCCAGATCCTCGTAATTGTCGTCGTTGATCTGCACCATCGGCGCGTTGGCGCACGCCCCCAGGCATTCTACCTCGGTCAAGGTGAACAGCCCGTCGGGCGTGGTCTTGCCCTTGACGAGCCCGTGGTTCTTGCACGCCTTCAGCACCTCGTCCGATCCGGCGAGCATGCACGGCGTCGTGCCGCACACCTGCACGTGATAGCGGCCGACCGGGGCCAGGTTGAACATGGTGTAGAAGGTCGCGACCTCGAACACGCGGATATAGGGCAGCCCCAGTTCGCGCGCGACGAACTCGATCACCGGCACCGGCAGCCAGCCTTGCGTCTGCGTCTCCGCGCCGACCTGGCGCTGCGCGAGATCGAGGAACGGCAAAGTCGCCGATTGCTGGCGCCCCGCCGGGTAGCGCGCCAAAATCTCGCGCGCCTTTTCGGCGTTTTCGGGCGTCCAAGCGAAATTGCCCCAGCGCGCGCGCGCTTCGGCTTCGTCGGGGATATGGGCGGTGTCAGCCATTATTGATGGTCCGTGAGATCGAGGCGGCGCTCGACGCGCGACAGGCGTTCGTCGAAGCGATCCATGCGCGAGTTGAGGCCCACCAAGCTCGTCTGGAGACTGACGAGATGCTCCTCGACCGCCGTCATGCGAATTTTCAAGTCCTGCACATCGCCGCGCAAATCGCCGAGTTGCTGGTCGATCCGCCGCAACCGTTCGAGGATCAGATTCTCGACATTGCCCGTCATCAGATCGCCTCCAACGTCGCGCGCGTGCGTTCGCTGGGGTTGAGCCCGGTGTTCGGCTCGCCCTCGCGGTCGATCAGCAGGATGTGGCATTCGGCGTCGGCGAAGGGGCGGTGCTCGGTGCCCTTGGGCACGACGATCAGCTCGCCGGGCTTCAGGCGGCGGACGCCGTCGCGAAACTCGATGCCGAGTTCGCCTTGCAATACGAGGAACAGCTCGTCGGTCTCGGCATGGGCGTGCCAGGTGAAATCACCCTCCACCTTGGCGACGCGCAGCTCGTTGCCGTTATAACGGCCGATGATGCGCGGGTTCCAATGATCTTGGAACAGCGCGAGCTTGTCGGCGATCGTCACGACATCGGGGGTCACATCGCCCTCCTTGCCTGGTGAAACGCGCGGTCGAGCGCGACCGCTTGCGCCGCCGGCAACGGCGCATCGCCGAGCAGCCCGCGCCACGCGCCCGCGCGCCGCACCGCGATCTGGCGCGGATCGGTATCGACGATGTCGTCGTTCGTCGCCAGCGCCGCCCAGCCGCCGTCGCGTGTGGCGACGAACGCCCGGCCGCTGCCCAAGCGGCAGCCGCGCGCCGCCTCGGCGACGATCCCAGCGGCGCCGAGCGGCAA
>FRDC01000708.1_pt1 | contig 22530 bp, 21 predicted proteins | sample 1106171 | NCBI WGS metagenome assembly FRDC01 (sample SAMEA3930566, study PRJEB13176) | freshwater metagenome | biome: Drinking water system; feature: drinking water; material: water | place: Singapore | collected 2014-12-20 | reverse complement strand
ATCCCCACGCCCCCGCCGAGCAGCGCGTGTGGACCGTGCGCAACATGGATGCCTGGTATGCCGCGTTCGGCGCCAAGCCCGGCCAGAAGCTTTATTTGGCGCCCGCCGAGCGCGTGCGCATCTGGTAAGCGCCGATCGCTAGGCCCCGGCGGGAAAGGCGTGACGGGTAAGGCTTGACGGGGGCGATGGCTGGGCCATGACGCGGTGATGGCCAGCCTCGCCACCGCACCTCCGTCGCGCACCCCCGCGCTGATCGCTCTGCTCGCGGGGCTCGGCGCGGGCGGGCTGATCCTATGGGCGGCGGGCGACTGGCGGATCGCGGCGGGGTTCGCCGCGAGCGCGCTGCTCGGGCTCGGGTTGATCGCGGCGGCGGTGGGGCTCAGGCGCCCGGCGGCCGCGCTCGCGCCCGAGCGCGATTGGGGCCTCGCCTGCGCGCTCGCCGATGTCGCGAGCGAGGCGATCGCGGTCACCGATCATGGCGGGCGGCTCGTCTGCGCCAACGAAGCCTATCAAGCGCTGTTCGCGGGGCTGCCGACTCCGCCCAATCTGCCGCTCGGCGAAACGCTCGTCGCCGCGCTCGCCGACGCCGGCCGCGCGGCGTGGCGCGATGGCCTCGCGACGGCCAAGCTCGCGCTCCCGGGCGGCGAGGCGCGGCTGAGCGTCGCGCGCGTCGGCACGAGCGAGGAATTGCTCGTCTGGCGGATCGCGGTGCGCGAGCGCCACGATCTGGCGGGGCAGGCCGAGACGCTCATCACCGGCCCGGTCGGCGCGCGGCTGGGGAGCGCGGGGGTGATGATCGCCTTGCTCTCGCCCGAGGGGCGGGTGCGCGCGGCCAACCCCGCGCTCGCCGCGCGCGCGGCGGGCGAGGGCGCGATCGACGGGCGCGACTTCGCGCAGTTCCTCGCGACCGACGCCGAGGGCCGGCTGCGCTTCGCGCGCGAGGGCGAGCGCGGCACGCCGCTGCGCCTGGTGCAACTGCCCTTTCTCGAGGGCGAACGCGCGCCGCTGCTGATCGCGCTGCTCGACGAGGAGGCGGCGCTGGGCGCGGCGGGGGGCGCGGCGGCGGTGCAGGCGCTGGTCGGCTTGCTCCCGTTCGGCATCGCGCTGGTCGATCGCGAGGGGCGCTTCGTCGAGATGAACCCCGCCTTCCGCCGCGCGGCGATGGTCGATCCGGCCGCGCCCCCGCTCTATCCCGGCGATCTGGTGGTGCGCGAGGACAAGGCCGCGCTCGCCGACGCGGTGCGGCGCTTCGCCAATGGCGCGAGCCACGCCGCCGAGATCGCGGTGCGGCTGCGCGCGCGGCCCGAGGACGCGGTGTCGCTCACTCTCGCCGGGGCGCGCGGGCTGGGCGAGGCGGCGGTGCTGCTCGCGCTCAAGGACAGCGGCGAGGAAGGCCGGCTGAAGCGCGAGGTGGCGCAGGCGACCAAGATGCAGGCGGTCGGCCAGCTCGCGGGCGGGGTCGCGCATGATTTCAACAATATCCTGACCGCGATCATCGGCCACTGCGACCTGATGCTGATGCGCCACGCGCCCGGCGACAGCGATTATGACGATATTCAGCAGATCCGCGCCAATTCGAACCGCGCGGCGAGCCTAACGCGGCAATTGCTCGCTTTCTCGCGCCAGCAGACCTTGCGCCCGCAGGTGCTGCAATTGCCCGACGTGATTTCCGAAGTCTCGGCGCTGCTCAAGCGCTTGCTGGGTGAGACGGTGCGGCTGGAGGTGACGCATGGCCGCGCGCTGGGGGCGGTGCGCGCCGATCCGGGGCAGCTCGAGCAAGTGGTGATGAACCTCGCCGTCAACGCCCGCGACGCGATCCTCGCCAAGCCGCCGCGCGGGGGCGGGGTGCTGCGGATCGAGACCTTCGCCGTCTCCGCGCAACAAGTGCGCAAAATGGGCGCCGATTTCATGCCCGCGGGCGATTATACCGCGCTCGCGATCAGCGACAATGGATCGGGAATCCCGCCCGACGTCTTGCCCAAGATCTTCGAGCCGTTTTTCACCACCAAGGAAGTCGGCAAGGGCACGGGGCTGGGGCTGTCGACCGTCTATGGCATCGTCAAGCAATCGGGCGGCTATATCTTCGCCGATTCGGTGCCGGGCGAGGGGGCGCGCTTCACCATCTACCTCCCGGTCCACCGCGCCGAGGCGCCCGCCAAGGCGCCGCGCCCCGCCGCCGCCAAGCCCGCCGAGCTTTGGGGCACCGGCACGATCCTGCTGGTGGAGGACGAGGATATGGTGCGCGCCGTCGCCGAGCGCGCGCTTACCCGCCAGGGCTATAAAGTGCTCGTCGCCGAACATGGCGAAGCCGCGCTCGAGCTGCTCGGCCGGATCGACAAGCCCGATCTGCTCGTCTCCGACGTGGTGATGCCGCAGATGGACGGCCCCACGCTCGTCCGCCAGGCGCGCGCGCGCTATCCCGATCTGCCGATCCTCTTCATGTCGGGCTATGCCGAGGAGCAATTGCGCAAATCGATCGATCTGGCGAACGTCGCGTTCCTCCCCAAGCCCTTTTCGGTCCAGCAATTGGCCGAAGCGGTGCGGAATGCCTTGGCGGCGCGCTGATCGCGCTTTAGGGGGAAGTGTATGACCGTTCAGAAAATTCTCGTCGTCGAGGACGAACCGTTGATCGCGATGATGATCGAGGATTTTCTCGATATGCTCGGCAAATCGCACGCCGGCACGGTGGATAACGTCGCCGAGGCCTTGGCGATGGTCGAGGCGGGGGGGATCGATGCCGCGATCCTCGATTTGAACCTGCGCGGCGGCGAGACGAGCTGGCCGGTCGCCGAGCGGCTGGCGCAGGCGGGCGTGCCCTTCATCTTCGCGAGCGGCGGCCTGGGCGAGCGCGTCGACCCGCCGTTCGACGATCGCCCGGTGCTGCCCAAGCCCTTCACCATCGACGCGGTCGCCAAGGCGCTCGATTCGCTCGGCTGAGCCGGCAACCGCCGCCGCCGCCGCCCGTTGATGCCGCTCCCCACTTGCAGGAGCGAGCGATGAGCGATGATCTTTCCCGGCGGAGCGTGATGAGTGGCGTCGCGATCGGCGCGGCCTCCGCCTTGGGGGGCGGGTCCGCGCTCGCGCAGGGCGGCGAGGGGCGGGCCGAGGCGGTGCCGCTCGAGGACCCCCGCGCGCGCCACCCCAAGCCGCCGTTCAAGCGCCAGCAACAGCCCTGGCCGGGGCTCGCGAGCAAGATGGAGCCGCGCCCCGATCATGGCGAGCGCAGCTATCGCGGCTCGGGCCGGCTGAAGGGTCGGCGCGCGCTGATCACCGGGGGCGATTCGGGCATGGGCGCCGCCGCCGCGATCGCCTTCGCGCGCGAGGGCGCCGACGTCGCGATCAACTTCCTGCCCGATGAGCAGCCCGACGCCGATCTGGTGCTGCGCGAGATCAAGGCGGCGGGGCGTAAGGGCATCGCGCTGCCCGGCGATCTGCGCGACGAGGGCTTTTGCCGCGCGCTCGTCGATAATGCCGCCAAGCAGCTCGGCGGGCTCGATATTCTGGTGCTCAACGCCGCCCGCCAACAGGCGCACCAATCGATTCTCGACATCAGCAGCGAAAATTTCGATTGGACGATGAAGACCAATATCTACGCGCCCTTTTGGATGACCCAGGCGGCGCTCGCGCATCTGAAGCCCGGCGCGGTGATCATCGGCACCACCTCCGAACAGGCGGACGATCCGTCGCCCGATCTTTATGATTATGCGATGACCAAGGCGGCGACGACCAGCTATGTCCGTAGCCTCGCCAAGCAATTGGCGAGCCGCGGCATTCGCGTGAACGGGGTCGCGCCAGGGCCGATCTGGACCCCGCTCCAGGTATCGGGCGGGGCGTCGATGGAAAAGCTCGAGCAGTTCGGCGGGCAAACGCCGCTCGGCCGCCCGGGCCAGCCCGGCGAGCTCGCCGGCATTTATGTCGCGCTCGCCGAGCCCGGCAACAGCTTCGCGACGGGCCAGGTTTATGGCGCGATGGGGGGCGGCGGCAAACCCTGAGATCGCGCCTTGTTCCCCTCTTGTTCGATCGGAACATTTGTTGTACGCAGCAGGCTTGAACAGGCCCAGCGATCGGGCTAGCGAGGAGCCTGGCGATGACGAAGCTCAAGGTGGTCGAAACGATGGCGGTGGCGGACAAGGCGGCGGCGGACCGCCAAAAGGCGCTGGAGGCGGCGCTCGCGCAGATCGACCGCGCGTTCGGCAAGGGCTCGGCGATGCGGCTGGGCGACAAGGCGACGATGCAGGTCGAGGCGATCTCGACCGGGTCGCTCGGGCTCGACATCGCGCTCGGCGTGGGCGGCCTGCCGCGCGGCCGCGTGATCGAGATTTACGGGCCGGAAAGTTCGGGCAAAACGACGCTCGCGCTGCACGTGATCGCCGAGGCGCAGAAGCAGGGCGGGATGGCCGCGTTCGTCGATGCCGAACATGCGCTCGATCCGGTTTATGCCAAGAAGCTGGGGGTCGATATCGATCAGCTGATCGTCTCGCAGCCCGATACCGGCGAACAGGCGCTGGAGATCACCGATACGCTGGTGCGTTCGAACGCGATCGACGTGCTGGTGGTCGATTCGGTCGCCGCGCTGGTGCCGCGCGCCGAAATCGAGGGCGAGATGGGCGACAGCCATGTCGGTTTGCAGGCGCGGTTGATGTCGCAATCGCTGCGCAAGCTCACCGGCTCGATCAGCCGCTCGCGCTGCATGGTGATCTTCATCAACCAGCTGCGCCAGAAGATCGGCGTGATGTACGGCAATCCCGAGACGACGACCGGGGGCAACGCGCTCAAATTCTACGCGAGCGTCCGCCTCGACATTCGCCGCACCGGCCAGATCAAGGACCGCGAGGACATCATCGGCAACACCACCCGCGTGAAGGTGGTGAAGAACAAGGTCGCGCCGCCGTTCAAGCAGGTCGAGTTCGACATCATGTACGGCCAGGGCATCTCGAAGATCGGCGAGATTCTCGATCTGGGCGTCAAGGCCGGGCTGGTCGAGAAATCGGGCGCCTGGTTCAGCTATGACAGCATCCGCATCGGCCAGGGCCGCGAGAATGCGAAAAATTATCTGACCGAGAATGGCGACGTCGCCGAACGGCTGGAGCGCGCGATCCGCGGGCGGATGGACCAGGTCGCCGAGGAAATGATGGCGGGTCCCGAGGGCGACGAAGCCGACGATCTCTGAGCCTCGCTGCGGGCCTGGCGGACCACGCGGCGCGTGGCGCGCGTCGTGGGCGCTCGACAGGCCCGCCCGGGCGGCTAAGCTCGGCGCCAACGAAAGGGGCCGGCCATGATCATCGTCCACCATCTCAACAATTCGCGCTCGCAGCGCGTGCTCTGGCTGCTCGAGGAACTCGCGCTGCCTTATGAAATCCGCTTCTATCAGCGCGACGCCAAGACGATGCTCGCCCCGCCCGAGCTGGCGCGCGTCCACCCGCTCGGCAAATCGCCGGTGATCGAGGACGGCGGCTGCGTCGTCGCCGAAACCGGGGCGATCATCGATTATCTCACCGAGCTGACCGGGCGGCTCGGCGCGCCCGCCCAGCGCGCAGGCGCGCTGCGCTATCGCTATTTCCTCCATTATGCCGAAGGCTCGGTGATGCCGCCGCTGCTGCTGAAGCTCGTGCTCGGGCGCGTGCCCCTGTTCGGCAAATCGGCGCAGAAGCGCATCCAGCCGATGATCGACCGCCATCTCGATTATATCGAGGCCGAACTCGCCGGCCGCCCCTGGTTCGCGGGCGACGATTTCACCGCCGCCGACGTGATGATGAGCTTTCCGCTGGAAGCAGCGCGCGGCCGCGCCGGCCTCGACGACCGCCGCCCCGCGACGATCGCCTGGCTCGACAAGATCCACGCGCGGCCGGCCTATCAGGCGGCGCTGTCGAAGGGCGGGACTTATGCCTATGCGTGAGCGATCACCCGAGATGAGCGGTGTCCCCGTGATCGCTCGGGCGTGAGATCAGTGAAAGTTAACGCAAATCGTCTAAGCGACGATCATGCGAACGATATTTCTCGTTTTCAATGCGATGACGATCGCGGCCATGCTGGCGATGTCGTGCGCGCCGCAAACCGGATTTCTCATGGGATTAGCGGTCGCCTTCGGCTTGATGCTCATCGGCGCGCCTCTCTTCTACGCGATAAAATCGGCTTTCGAAATGGCCTCGTTCGAAATATCCGACGCGCAATTGTTCAACGCCATCATTGCCCTCTATGCGACGGCCGCGATCATTCTCTTCGCCATCGCCCTTTATGCCTTTGTCAAAAATAAGCCCGGCGTCGGGATCGGCTACACGATCATCGTCGCATGGATGGTGGCGCTGCCCTGGGCCGCCATCAATGGGCTGGAGGTAATGGCGAAGAATTGGCACGCCTGACAGCGGCCGAAGTTCGGCGGTCCGAACCGGCCTTGGCGCAAGCCGGACGATGGGCGTGAACGACGACGGGCCCGAGCGCGCGAGCCCATCGTCTTTCGCCACCGTTTTGCGTTAGTTGAGCGGCAACCCCAGCGCTTCGGCCACCGCCGCGTGGCGAATCTTGCCGCCCGACACGTTGAGCCCGTTCGCCAGATGCGCGTCCTCGGCCATCGCCGCCTCGGCGCCGAGCGCGGCGAGCTTGAGCACGAAAGGCAGCGTCGCGTTGTTGAGCGCGAAGGCCGAGGTGCGCGCGACCGCGCCCGGCATGTTCGCGACGCAATAATGGATCACGCCTTCCTCGACGAACACCGGATCGTCATGCGTCGTCGGGCGCGAGGTTTCGAAACAGCCGCCCTGGTCGATCGCGATGTCGACGAGCACCGAGCCGCGCTTCATCGTCTTCAGCATCTCGCGCGTCACCAGCTTGGGGGCGGCGGCGCCCGGCACCAGCACAGCGCCGATCACGAGATGCGCGCTCGCCACCGCCGCCGCGATCGCCGCCGAACTCGCATATTGCGTCTTGATCTGGCTCGAGAAGAACATGTCGAGCTCGGCGAGTCGCGCGTTGTTGATGTCGTAGATGGTGACATCGGCGCGCATCCCGACCGCCATTTGCGCTGCGTTCACCCCCGAGACGCCGCCGCCCAGAATCGCGACCTTGGCCGGCGCCACGCCCGGCACGCCGCCCAGCAGCACGCCGCGCCCGCCTTGCTCCTTCTCCAGATAATGCGCGCCGACCTGCACCGACATGCGCCCCGCGACTTCGGACATGGGCTTGAGCAGCGGCAGGGAACGGTCGTGCGCGGTCACGGTTTCATAAGCGATGCACGTCGCCCCCGCCTTCATCAGCCCTTCGGCCTGCGGCTTGTCGGCGGCGAGATGCAGATAAGTGAACAAGGTGTGGCGCGCCTCGAGCAAGGCGATCTCGCTCGGCTGCGGCTCTTTCACTTTCACGATCATGTCGCTTTCGGCGAACACTTGGGCAGCGGTGCCCAAAATGCGCGCGCCCGCGGCGACATAATCCTGGTCCTCGAAATCGATGCCCATGCCCGCTTGGGTTTCCACGACCACCTCATGCCCGGCGCGCACCAATTCCGCGACCGAAGGCGGGGTGAGGCCGACGCGATATTCGTGGTTCTTGATCTCCTTGGGCACACCAACGCGCATCTTGCTAGCTCCATTTGCCAAGGCCGAGACTCGGCCGAAGGCGCGCCTATAAACCCAGTTCGCGCGATTGTCCCGTTGCGGCGCGGCGCGCGGGGTGCTAGGCGCCGCGCCGGTCAACAACCGGTGAACCGTCGCCTTTCGATGCGCCCAGGCCGTTTCCTTCCCGCCGGTTCCGCCCGGTGATTTCCCTCAGCGATACCGCCACGCCCGCCGCGCCCGAGGCCATGGCGACCGAGGCGCGCGCGCCGACGCCAGCGGGCGCGCCCAGCCCCGGCTGGCGGCTCGCGGTGAGCGCGATGGGCGTGGTGTTCGGCGATATCGGCACCAGCCCGCTTTACGCCCTGCGCGAAACCTTCGCCGGCCATCACCCGCTGGCGCCCGATGCCTTGCACATCATGGGCGTGATCAGCCTCATCTTCTGGTCGATGATGGTCGTCGTCACGTTCAAATATGTGAGCGTGATCATGCGCGCCGACAATCGCGGCGCGGGGGGCAGCCTGGCGCTGCTCGCGCTGGTGAGCGGGCGCGGCAAGGTGGGGCGCTGGACGAGCGGGATCGTGCTGCTCGGGGTCGCCGCGACCGCGCTTTTCTATGGCGATGCGGTGATCACCCCCGCCGTCTCGGTGTTGAGCGCGGTCGAAGGGATCACGGTCGCCGCGCCGGGTTTCGCGAACTGGGTGCTGCCGGTGTCGGTCGGCATCTTGGTCGGGCTATTCTCGATCCAGCGCTCGGGCACCGCGCGGGTGGGGGCGTTGTTCGGGCCGATCATGCTCGTCTATTTCGTCGCGATCGCGGTGCTCGGGGTGGCGAGCATCGCGCGGACCCCCGCGATCGTCGAGGCGCTGCTCCCGCACCATGCGATCGGCTTTTTCGTGAGCGATCCGCTGCGCGCGTTCCTCGCGCTCGGCTCGGTGGTGCTGGCGGTGACGGGGGCCGAGGCGCTCTATGCCGATATGGGCCATTTCGGGCGCAACCCGATCAAGGTGAGCTGGCTGTTCTTCGTCCTGCCCGCGTTGCTGCTCAACTATATGGGGCAGGGCGCGCTACTGATGCGCGAAGGGGCGGCGGCGCTGCACAATCCCTTTTTCCTGCTCGCCCCCGATGGGATGCGGCTGCCGCTGGTGGTGCTGGCGACGCTCGCCGCGACGATCGCGAGCCAGGCGGTGATCTCGGGGACCTTCTCGGTCACCCAGCAAGCGATCCAATTGGGCTTCATGCCGCGGCTGCGGATCGAGCACACCAACGCCGCGACCGCCGGGCAAATCTATGTCCCGCTGATCAATTGGCTGATGCTGGCGGTGGTGATCGTGCTGGTGCTCGCCTTCCGCAGCGTCTCGCACCTCACCTCGGCCTATGGCATCGCGGTGACGGGGGCGATGCTGATCGACACCTGCCTGCTGTCGGTGGTGCTGTTCAAGCTGTGGGACTGGCCCGCTTATCGCGCCGCGCCGCTGCTCGGCTTGTTCTTCCTGGTCGACGGCGCCTTCTTCACCGCCAACCTCACCAAGATCGCCTCGGGCGGCTGGTTCCCGCTCGCGATCGGGCTCGCGGTGTTCACGGTGCTGACGACGTGGTCGAAGGGGCGCCAGCTGATGGTCGCGCGGATGCGCGAGACGGCGATCCCGATGAACGTCTTCATCCGATCCGCCACCAGCGCGGCGACGCGCGTGCCGGGGACGGCGGTCTATATGACGTCCTCGGCGATCGGCGTGCCGCACGTGCTGCTGCACAATCTGAAGCACAATGGGGTGTTGCACGACCGCATCATCCTGTTGACGGTCAAGATCGCCGACGAACCCTATGTCGCCGCCGACGAGCGTTGCTCGATCGAGGCGCTGGGGGACGGTTTCCACCGCATGATCCTGCGCTATGGCTTCGTCGAAGAGCCCGACGTGCCGGCGGCGCTCGCCAATGTCGAGCGCTGCGGGGCGAGTTTCCGGATGATGGACACCAGCTTCTTCCTCGCGCGCCAGACCTTGCTCCCCTCGGCCAAGCCGGGGATGAGCATCTGGCGCGAAAAGCTCTTCGCCTGGATGCTGCGCAACGCCGAAAGCGCGATGGAATTCTTCCGCCTGCCGACCAACCGCGTGGTCGAGCTGGGGAGCCAGGTCGAGATTTGAGGGGCTTGGCGAGGGTTCGCGAGCGCCGCTCGTCGCGAGTGAGGTCGAGCCGCGAGGTGAGGGGCTCGACGGCGACATTACCGCGTCACGCCGGCCCCCGAGCCGGGGCTTGGCTTCTTCTTCGGCGGTCGCAAGGCAGCCTGGCCCCGGCTCGGGGGCCGGGGCGACGACATTTGCAAGGCGGGGGGGCGCCGGCTGAACGCCGCTCGACTGGGCGAGGGACCTGGGGAGGAACGGGTGGATAACGCCGTCCCCGCCCCGATCATCGTCACCGCGCTGATCGGCGAGCCCGATTTCGCCTGGCTCGACGGTCTGCGCCAGCGCCATTTCCCGCCCGAGCGCAATTTTTTGCGCGCGCATCTGACGATGTTCCATCACCTGCCGCCGATGCTCGCGACGGAGCTCAAGGCGCGGCTCGCCGAGGAAGCGCGCGCGGCCCCGCCGCCGGCGCGGGTCGCGGGGCTCATCAATCTGGGGAAGGGCGTTGCTTACCGGATCGAGTCGCCCGCGCTCGCCGCGATCCGCGCGCGGCTGGTGGAGGCATTCGCCGGGCTGCTCACCCCGCAGGACCAAGCCGGATGGCGCCCGCATGTCACCGTGCAGAACAAGGTCGAACCTCCCGCCGCCCGCGCGCTGCTCGCCGCGCTCCAGGCCGATTTCGCCCCGCGCCCGCTCGCGATCGCCGGGCTCGCCGCCTGGTGGTATCGCGGCGGCCCGTGGGAGCCGCTGTCGCGCCACCCCTTCAGAGGCGCTTGACTTGCCCGCCCCGCCGCCCTTATGGCGCGCCCCTGCCTTAGCGCGGGCCTTTCGGGGCGGAGTAGCTCAGCTGGTTAGAGCACGGGAATCATAATCCTGGGGTCGGGGGTTCAAGTCCCTCCTCCGCTACCATCGTCAGCCGTAATCCTGCCTTGCCGCCGATGGCGGTAACCTGGCCGACGCCGCGCGCGTAAACGCGTTGAAACACCCCCGTCCCCGCGCCTAGATGCGGGCGACGGCAAGCAGGAACCACGCGATGGCGACCCACCACACTCATATGCTCATCATCGGCTCGGGCCCGGCCGGGCTTTCCGCCGCCATCTATGGCGCGCGCGCGGGGATGAAGCCGATCCTGGTGCAGGGCATCCAGCCCGGCGGCCAGTTGATGACGACGACCGACGTCGAAAATTATCCCGGCTTTCGCAACGTCATCCAAGGCCCCTGGCTGATGGAGGAGATGCAGGCCCAGGCCGAGCATGTCGGCACGCGGCTGATGTATGACACGATCGTCGAGATCGACCTGTCGCGCCGCCCGTTCCGGCTGATCGGCGACAGCGGCGACGTTTATTCGGGCGATGTGCTGATCGTCGCGACCGGCGCCCAGGCCAAATGGCTCGGGCTCGACAGCGAGGAATTGCTGCGCGGCAAGGGCGTCTCCGCCTGCGCCACCTGCGACGGATTTTTCTATCGCGGCAAGAAAGTCGCGGTGATCGGCGGCGGCAATACCGCGGTCGAGGAAGCGCTCTACCTCACCAACCATAGCGACGACGTGACGCTGATCCACCGCCGCGATTCGCTGCGCGCCGAGAAAATCTTGCAGCAGCGGCTGTTCGCCAATCCCAAGATCAAGGTCTTGTGGAACCAGGAAGTCACCCGCTTCGTCGGCGGCGGCAACCCCGAGGGGCTGGTCGGGCTCGAATTGCGCGACACGGTGACGGGGGCGGAATCGACGATCGAGGTCGATGGCGGCTTCGTCGCGATCGGCCATCACCCCGCGACCGAGCTGTTCCGCGGCCATCTGACGCTCGATGGCGATGGCTATATCGAGGTCGAAAAGGGCTCGACCCGCACCAGCGTGCCGGGCGTCTTCGCGTGCGGCGACGTGATGGACAAGGCGTACCGCCAGGCGATCACCGCGGCGGGCACGGGCTGCATGGCCGCGCTCGACGCCGAGCGCTTCCTGGCCGAGGCCGAGTTCGAGGCGAAGCTGGCGGTGGCGGCGGAATAACGGGGGTTTTTGGGTTCACGCGGAGACGCGGAGGCGCGGAGAGGGCTGTTGGCTTCGGCTGGCGGCTCTTCCAGCTACGGAGCTCGCGCGGAGGCGCAGAGGCGCGGAGGCGGTAGCACGAGGATCGGCGCGCAGCGCCTTTTACGAGTGATGAAAGGCGCCTGCGGCGCGGCGTGACGTCAGCCCCTCCGCGCCTTCCTCTGCGTCCTCTGCGCCTCTGCGCCTCTGCGCGAACCAAAAAACCTCCGCGTCTCCGCGCCTCCGCGCGAATTAACAACGGCGCTCCCTTAGCCGGCGCCTAAGACAGCGACTCCATCCCGGCGAGCACCCACGCCCGCAATGCCGCCTTGTCCTCGGCCCGCGCGAAGCTGTGCGAGGGCGTGGCAAGACGCGTGACGTCGCCCGACCAACCCGCGCGCCGGGCGGCGTCGGCAAAGGCCTTGGCGGTGGCGTCGCCCTCGGCGAGCAGCACGCGGGCGCTCCGATGCGCGGCAAGCGCGGCGAAGAGCGCCGCCTCGAGCCAGCCAAGCTGCGAGCGGCTCGCCGAAATCTTCCTTAACCCCTTCCAAAGCCGAGTGAAATTCACCTCGCCCCGCGCCAGCCGCCACCACTGCGCCGGATCGCGCAGCCGCGCGGCATAGCGCGCGCGGATCGCGGCGGGCGGGGGGAGGTCGCTCGCCGCCTCGATCGTCCAGGGGTTGGCGAGCAGCAGCCGCGCGAAGCGATCGGGGGCATGGAGCAACAGCGCGCTCGCCGCGTCGCAATTGCCGAAGCCGACCAGGCGATCGACACCCGGCGCCGCCGCGCGGAACGCCGCGATCGCCGCGAGCAGATCGTCGCGCGCGCCTTCATAGCCGCTGTTCGCCCCGCTCGAATCGCCCACCCCGCGCCGATCGAAGCGGAACACCGGATGGCCCGCCGCCGCCACGTCGGCCGCGAGCATCGCCATGCCGCGATGCGCGCCCGCGCGCACTTCATTGCCGCCCGAGACGATCAACAGCCCCGTCGTCCCGGGAGCTTCGTCGAGGCTGCCGAGCAGGGTGTCGCCCGCGCAATCGAAGGCGATCAGGCGGCGCATGTCGCGATCCAGTGCGCGATGTCGTCGCCCAGCGCTTCGATCAGCGCCGGGTCATTGCCCGGCTCGGCGCGCCGCCAGAGCGCGGGGCCGGCGATCACGCGGTCGGCGGGGGCGGGGTCGCCGTCGAGCCGCACGATCCGGCCGCCAGCCCAATCCGCCGCCTCGAATGCCGCGAGTTGCGCGTTGCTCATCGCATTGCCCGCGACCGTCACGCCGTCTCCTTGCGCGCGCAGCCGGCGGAGTTCGCGCGCGAGATCGGCGCCGCGCTGCGGGCTCAGCCGCCAGCGTCCGGCCGCCGCTACCTCGGCATCGAGCAGCGCGCCACCGCGGATCGTCGCGACATGGGGCCGCCCGAGCCGCGCCGCCGCGCTCGCCGCCGCCGCGCGCAAATCGCTCGAGGCCAGGAGCTCGGTCGGCACCAGGCTCTCGCCCTGACCCGGCAGCTCGGGGAGCGCGCCCGCGATCCCTCGCGCGGCGAGCGCGCGCAACAGCCCCACGCCCAGCGCGCGGACGCGATTATGCTCCTCGAACAAGGGCAGCAGCAGCATCACCACCGGCGCGCCGGGCGGACCGAAGCGCAGCAGCGCCTCGCGCCCGCCGCGCCAGTCATAAGCGTCGATCAAGCCGCGACCTTGGCGCGGGCGAATGCGGTGAGCGCGCCGAAGCTTTCGAGCATCGCCGCGTCGACCTCGTCATCCTCGATCAAAATGCCCAGCCGATCCTCGAGCTCGGTGAGCACGCCCGCCACCGCGATCGAATCGAACTCGGGCAGCGCGCCGAACAGGCCGGTTTCAGGCGTGAAGGCGGCGGCGCGATCGGCGGCGATGCCGAGCACGTCGCGCAGCACCGCGCGGACGATCCGATCGATTTCGGCTGCGGGAGGAGGCGTCATGGCGCGCCTGCCTAAAGCGTCGGCGGGGTGCTGCCAAGGGGAACGCGGCAACGGCCCTGGTCGTTTAGCGGAACGAGGAGCGCCGCCATGAACGATCATGCCCATCCCAAGACCGAGCCTTTCTCGAACGCCGAAAAAGACCCCGCCGATTGGACGACGGGCGACCAGCCGATGACGGGCGCCCAGGCGAGCTATTTGCAAACGCTGAGCGAGGAAGCGGGGGAGGAGTTCGACCCCGATCTCACCAAGGCCGAGGCCTCGCTGCGGATCGACGCCTTGCAAGAGAAGACCGGGCGCGGGGTGAAGCGCTGACGTCACCAAGCGCGTCGCCCCGGCGGAAGCCGGGGCCTCGTGCAACCGGAGCGCAGCCGTTCATCAAGGCCCCGGCCTTCGCCGGGGCGACGCGTTGGTAGGGTGGTTGAGCTGAGGGGGCGGCGCTCGAAGCCTCCAGGGCGCGCCCTTCACATGCGGCCGCGCCCCGCTATCAAGAGCGCATGGTGCCGCTCGACCCCATGCCCCGACCGATCGATCACCTCGCGCTGCGCGGGGACCCGGGCGCCGTCGCGCTCGAGGATCGGCGCGGCGCGCTCGATTATCCCGCGCTCGAACGCGCCGCCGGCGCGCTCGCCGCCTGGCTCGCGGCCCAAGGCCTCGCGCCCGGCGACCGGGTCGCGAGCTGGCTGCCCAAGACGCGCGCCGCCTGCCTGATGCCGCTCGCCGCGCCGCGCGCGGGGCTAGTGCACGTGCCGATCAACCCGTTGCTCAAACGCGCGCAGGTCGCGCATATCCTGGCGGACAGCGGCGCGCGATTGCTCCTGACCCAGGAAGCGCGCGCGGCGACGCTCGAAGCGGGCGACCGCGCCGAGGCGCGGATCGCGACCGAGGACGAAGCGACCGCCGCCGACGCGCTGCCGCCGAGCAGCGCCGATCCCGATAGGCTCGCCGCGATCCTCTATACCTCGGGCTCGACCGGGCGGCCGAAGGGGGTGATGCTCAGCCACGCCAATCTGTGGCTGGGGGCGATCGGCGTCGCTCATTATCTCGCGCTCGCGCCCGAGGACCGCGTGCTCGGCGTGCTGCCCTTGAGCTTCGATTATGGGCAGAACCAGCTCTTCTCCACCTGGGCGGCGGGCGCGCGCGTGGTGCCGCTCGATTATCTCACCGCGCGCGACGTGATCGCGGCGGTCGAGCGCCACCAAATCACCACGCTCGCCGGGGTGCCGCCGCTCTGGAGCCAATTGCTCGAGGCGCGCTGGCCCGAGGCGACGGCGGCGCGGTTGCGGCGGCTCACCAATTCGGGTGGGGCCCTGGGCACGCGGCTGGTGCGCGGTCTGCGCGCGCGCTTCCCCGAGGCGCGGCTGTTCGCCATGTATGGCCTGACCGAGGCGTTCCGATCGACCTATCTCGACCCCGCGCTGATCGACGCGCATCCCGAGGCGATCGGCCGTGCCATCCCCTTCGCCGAGGTGATGGTGGTGCGCCCCGACGGCAGCCGCGCCGCGCCCGAGGAGCCAGGCGAGCTCGTCCATGCCGGGCCGCTCGTCGCGCAAGGCTATTGGCGCGATCCCGAGCGGACGGCGGCGCGCTTCCGCCCCGCGCCCGCTTTCGCGGCGCATGGGGGCAGGGCGGTCTGGTCGGGGGACACGGTGGTCGAAGGCACCGACGGGCTGCTGCGCTTCGTCGGCCGCGCCGACGAGATGATCAAAAGCGCGGGCAACCGCATCAGCCCGACCGAGATCGAAGAGGCGGTGCTCGCGGGCGGCGAGGCGGCCGAGGCGGTGGCGATCGGCGTGGCCAACGATCGGCTCGGCCAGGCGATCATGCTCGTGCTGAGCGGCGATCCCGCGCGCGAGGGCGAATTGCGCGCGCGATTGAAGGCGCTGCTCCCCAATTTCATGCAGCCCGCGCGGATCGAGTGGCGCGCCGCGCTGCCGCGCAACGCCAATGGCAAACTCGATCGAGCCGCGCTCAGGCGTGAGGTGACGTCATGAAACCCATGGGGCCGCTTCCGGCCGAATTCGCCGCGCAACGCGGTGCCCTGCGGATCGGCGGCGCGCCCGCCGAGGATTGGATCGCGCGCGCGGGGGCGACGCCGCTGTTCGTTTACGACATGGCCATGGTCGCCGCGCGGATCGCGCGGTTGCGCGCGGCGCTGCCGGCGGGGGTGGGCGTTCATTACGCGGTGAAGGCCAATCCCTGCCCGCCGCTGGTGCGCGCGATCGCGCCCTTGGTCGATGGGCTCGACATCGCCTCGGCGGGCGAGCTGGCGCTGGTTAAGGCGCAAGCGCCGGGCAAGCCGGTGAGCTTCGCCGGGCCGGCCAAGCGCGACGCCGAGCTCGAAGCGGCGATCGCGGCGGGCGTTACGATCAATTTGGAGAGCGAGGGCGAGGCCGCGCGCGCGCTCGTGATCGCCGCGCGGCTGGGGGTGACGCCCCGGCTCGCGGTGCGGGTGAACCCCGATTTCGAGCTGCGGGGCAGCGGGATGAAAATGGGCGGGCGCGCCTCGCCCTTCGGGATCGACGCGGCGCGCGTGCCCGCGCTCGTGCGCGAATTGCTCGCGGCCGGCGCCGAGTGGCGGGGGTTCCACATTTTCGGCGGCTCGCAAGCGCTCGATGCCGCCGCGATCATCGAGGCGCAGGCGCGCACCCTCGCGCTCGCCGCGCGGCTGTCGACGGAAGCGGGCGCGGCGCCGCCGCTCGTCAATCTGGGGGGCGGCTTCGGCATCCCCTATTTCGCGGGCGACGCGCCGCTCGACGTGGAAAGCGTCGGCGCGGCGCTCGGCGAGGCGCTGCGGGCGCGGGCGGCGATCCTGGCGGAGACGGCGTTCGCGATCGAGCTCGGCCGCTGGCTGGTGGGCGAGAGCGGGGTCTATCTCGCCCGGATCGTCGACCGGAAGGAAAGCGGCGGGCAGATTTTCCTGGTGACCGATGGCGGGCTCCACCACCAACTCGCGGCGAGCGGCAATTTCGGCACCGTCGTGCGGCGCAATTATCCGATCGCGCTCGCGCACCAAATGGGCGCCGCGCCCGCCGAGACGGTGAACGTCGTCGGTTGCCTATGCACCCCGCTCGATCGCCTCGGCGACCAAGTCGCGCTGCCCGAAGCGCGCGTGGGCGACGTGATCGCGCTGTTCCTCGCCGGCGCCTATGGCCGCAGCGCGAGCCCTAACGCCTTCTTGGGCCACGCGAATCCGGCGGAGATCCTGGCCGGCGGCGGCATCGTTCCTAACGCAATCTTCACCTCTTGAGCGCATAGCCCATGCCGAAAGCTGCCCGTCCGGCGCGCGCGGGCGCGGCGGCGACCGCTGGAGGTTCGAGACGATGCGCCTGTTCTTCGCCCTTGCCCTGCTGCCGCTGCTGCTGCCCACCGGCTGCACCACGGGCGCGCGCCCCGAACTGCCCCCGGCGAGCTATGTCGCGACGCAAGAGGCGCCGGGCGAGGAATATGTCATCGGCCCGCTCGATCAGCTCAACATCTTCGTTTGGCGCAATCCCGAACTGAGCGCCAAGGTGCAAGTCCGCCCCGATGGCCGCATCACCACGCCGCTGATCAACGACATGCCCGCGGTCGGCAAGACCCCGGCGATGCTCGCCGACGACATGAAGCTGGCGCTGGGCGAATATATCAAGGACCCGATCGTCTCGGTGATCGTCGAGAATTTCGCGGGCACCTTCAGCCAGCAAGTCCGCATCGTCGGCGCGACCGAAAAGCCCGCCGCCATCCCCTATCGCGCGAATATGACCGTGCTCGACGCCATGATCGCGGTCGGCGGGCTCAACGAATATGCCGCCGGCAACCGCGCGCGGCTGATCCGCTACGATCGCGCGACCGGCAAGCAGCGCGAATATGCGCTGCGCCTGTCGAGCCTGCTCAAGAATGGCGATTCGCGCGCGAACGTCCGGCTGCAGCCGGGCGACGTGATCATCATTCCCGAGAGCATGTTCTAAGGGGCGCGGCGGGTGAACGGTCTCTACGACGAATTGCGGATCGCGCTCCACGGTATTTGGGCCCGGCGCTGGCTGGCGCTGGCGGTCGCGTGGGGGGTGTGCGTGCTCGGCTGGTTCGTCGTCGCGCAGATCCCGGCGAGCTATGCCGCCAAGGCGCGCGTCTCGGTGATCGTCCAGTCGATCCTGCCGGGCAAGATCGGCATCACACCCGACGAACAGGCCAAGGGCATCGATCGCGTGCGCCAAACGCTCACCTCGGCGGTCAATCTGGCGAAAGTGGTGCGCGGCACCGATCTCGCCAATACGGTCGCGACCGAGCGCGACGTGCAGGACCGCGTGGCGGGGTTGCAGAACGCGATCAAGGTCGTCGCGCAGCAGGACAATTTGTTCGAGATCGGCGCGAGCGCGAACAGCCCCAAGCTCGCCAAGCAGATCGTGCAAAAGACGATCGACATCTTCATCGAGGAAAATCTCCAGGGTGACCGCGACGAGACGAGCAGCACGCTCGCTTTCCTCGACGGTCAGCTCGCGCAGCGCCAGCAGCAGCTCCAGGCGCTGGAGGCCAAGCGCGCCGATTTCCAGAACCGCTATCTGGCGAGCCTGCCGGGCACCGGCTCGCTCACCGAACGGCTCGCGACCGCGCGCAGCCAGCTGACGCAGGTCGAAAGCGATCTCGCCGCCGCGCAATCGAGCCTCGCGATGATCAACGGCCAGCTCGCGGGCGCGGGGGCGACCACCGGGGGCGGCGCGCCCGGCGTCGCGGGGCCGGCGCGGGCGCGGGTCAACGCGATCCAGGGCCAGCTCGCCGAGGCGCGCGCGCGCGGTTGGACCGATCAACATCCCGACGTGCGCGCGCTCAACGCGCAGCTCGCCCAGGCGCTCGCCGCCGCGCGCAGCGAACCGCTCCAGCCGGGCACCGCCGCCCAGGCCAACCCGGTTTATGCCGCGCTCAAGCCCGCCCAGGCCGAGAAACAGGCGCAGGTCGCAGCACTCGGCGCGCGCAAGGCGCAGCTCCAGGGCGATCTCAATGCGCTGCAGGCGAAGCTTTCGGGCGATCCCGGCGTCGCCGCCGAACAGGGGCAGATCGAGCGCGACTATCAGGTGCTCAAGGATCAGTATGACAAGCTCCTGTCCGACCGCGAGGAGATCAAGCTGCGCGGCCAGGTGCAGAATCAGCAGGGCGCGATCAAATTCACCGTGGTCGACCCGCCGAGCGCGCCGCGCACCCCGAGCGCGCCCAACCGGCCGCTGTTGTTGACGGGCGTGCTGCTCGCGGGGCTGGTGGCGGGCGTGGGCGCGGCGTTCGCGGCGGGCCAGCTCAAGACGACCTTCGCGACGCCGGGCCGGCTCGAAAAAGCGACCGGCATGCCGGTGATCGGCGCGCTCAGCGAGGTCGTCACCCCGGCGCAGCGCGCGCTGCGGCGCCAGCATCTGCTCTATTTCGCGAGCGGCCTGGGCGGGTTGGCGGTGGCCTATGTCGCGCTGATCGGGGTGGAATTCATTCAACGGGGGATGGCGGCATGAGCAGGGGGTCGCTGCTGGAGCGCGCCGCGACGGTCTATGATTTCGGCGAGGCGTTCCGCGCCCGTGCCGGCGCGCCCGCGCCCGCGCCGATCGAAGCGCCCGCCGCCGCGCCGGTCGCGCCAGAGCCCGCGCCGGTGCGCTTCGTGCCGCCGGTGGCGGCGCCCGCGCGGCTGCCGATCGATCGCGCGCTGTTGGATGCCGAAGGGCTGATCGTGCCGGGGGGCGCGGTGACGCCGCTCGCCGAGGAGATGCGCCTCGCCAAGCGCCAGTTGCTCACCGGCGCCAAGACGCTCGCCGCCAAATTGGGGGACCGCGCGCGCGCGATCTTGGTCACCTCGCCCCAGCCCGACGAAGGCAAGACCTTTTGCGCGATGAACCTCGCGCTGTCGCTCGCCGCCGAGCGCGAGGGCGCGGTGCTGCTGATCGACGCCGATGTCGCAAAGCCCGACGTGCTCGGCCGGTTGGGGCTCGGCGAAGGGCCGGGGCTGCTCGACGCGCTCGCCGATCCCCGGCTCGCGATCGAGGGGCTGATCGTGCCGACCGACCTCGGCAGCCTGTCGGTGCTGGGCGCGGGGGCGCGCAGCAATGCCGATACCGAATTGCTCGCGAGCGCCCGGCTGGGCGCTCTGCTCGACGCGCTGCTCGCCGCCGATCCGCAGCGGCTGATCATCCTCGATTCGCCCCCCGCGCTCGCGGCGAGCGCGGCGGCGACGCTCGCGCCGCAAGTGGGGCAGGTGGTGCTCGTCGCCCGCGCCGATCGCACCGGCGAGACCGAATTGCGCGAGGCGGTGGCGCTGCTCGACGGCTGCCCCGCGATCAGCCTGTTGCTCAACCGCGTGAGCTTTACCGCCGGGCCGCGCCGCTTCGGCTATTATGGGATGGAGGACGCGTGATGCGGGCCGCGACACGGAAAAATCCTCCCCGCGCGCGGGGAGGGGGACCAGCCGCGGGCTGGTGGAGGGGGTTGGCAGGATGGAGCGCTGAACGCCGCCCCCTCCACCGCCGCTGTGCGGCGGTTCCCCTCCCCGTGAACGGGGAGGATTTGTGGGCGAGGCTGTCGTGGCTGGCGGTGCCGGTCGCGCTGTTCGCCGCGTCCCCCGCGCTCGCGCAGAACAGCCGCCAGATCACGCCCTATATCGAGCTCGGCCAGGTGGTGGTCACCGATTTCGACGATAGCCTCACTTACACCACCGTCGCCGCCGGCATCGACGCCAATGTGCAGACCCGCCGCGTCCAGGTGCAGGCGAGCTATCGCTACGAACGGCGCATTCCCTATGATGGGCGGCTCGAGGATCTCGACATCCACACCGGCCTCGCGCGCGCGGCGGTGCAGGTCGCGCGGCCGCTGACGATCGAGGCGGGCGCGCTCGCCACCCGCACCCGCAGCGACGTGCGCGGCGCGGCGCCGGGGGTGCTCGCGGGCAATGTCGCCAATATCGGGCAGCTCTACGCGGTCTATGCCGGGCCGACGCTCGCCACCCAGGCCGGCCCCTTGAGCGTCTCGGCGCTCTACCGCTTCGGCTATACCAAATTCCAGGGACCGAGCATCCCGAGCACGATCCCCGGCCAGCCGCCACTCGACGTGTTCGACGATTCGACCAGCCATTTGGCGACCGGGAGCATCAGCTTGCCGGCGAACGTCTATCTGCCGGTCGGGATCACGCTTTCGGGCGCCTGGGCGCGTGATGACGCGGGGCAGCTCGCCCAGCGTTATGACGGCAAATATGGGCGCGGCGACGTGGTGTGGCCGGTGCTGCCGACGCTCGCGCTCACCGCCGGGGCGGGTTACGAGAATATCCAGGTCAGCCAGCGCGACATTTTGCTCGGCGCCGATGGCCAGCCGGTGCTCGACGGTCGGGGGCGCTTCCAGATCGACCCGCTCGGCCAGCGCCGCATCGCTTATGATTTCAACGGCGTCTATTATGACGGCGGCTTCATCTGGCGGCCGAGCCCGCGCACCCAGCTCGAGGTGCACGCCGGCGAGCGTTACGGCAGCTTCACCGCGATCGGCCAATTCACCTATCAGCCGAGCAAGAGCGTCGCGATCCGCGTGTCGGGCTATGACGGCATTCAGACCTTCGGCCGCCAAGTGCAGGGCGGGCTCGCCGCCGCGCCGACCGCCTTCACCCCGCCGACCAATCCCTTCGGCCAGGATTTCAACGGCTGCGTCTTCGGGCCGCAGGGCGGGGCGGCGGGCAATTGCCTGAACGCGGCGCTGCAATCGGCGAGCACCAGCGCCTATCGCGCGCGCGGGATCGACGCGGTGGTCTCGGTCAATCGCGGGCGCTGGGCCTATGGCTTGGGCGTGGGCTATGCCAACCGCCGCTATGTCGCGCCCAACGGCGGCACCGGCGTGGTGGTGGCGGGGCTGCAGGACGAAAGCGTCTATTTCCAGGCCTATGTCCAGCGCCAGCTCGACGCCAAGACGACGATCGACGCCAATGTCTTCGCCAATTATTTCCAAAGCGGCATCTTCGGCGCGCCGGGCGTTCACGGGGTGGGGGCGACGACCGCGCTCACCCGGCGATTCGGTCGGCTGGGGGTGGTCGGCGCGCTCGGCATCTACCACAGCGGGCAAGACGGTTTCGGCGACGTCACCTCGCTCCAGGCATTGTTGGGCGCGCGCTATAATTTCTAAAGAGCCGGACGGACCGGCCGGAGGGTGTATGTACGACGAGCATTATGGATTGAGCGGCCGGCCCTTCCAGCTGACCCCCGATCCGCGCTTCTGGTTCGAATCGGCCACGCACCGCAAGGCGATGGCCTATCTCGGCTATGGGCTGAGCCAGGGCGAGGGCTTCATCGTCGTCACCGGCGATATCGGCGCGGGCAAAACCACGCTCGTCGGCCATTTGATGGCGACGATCGACCGCGAGCGGCTGCACGCGATCAAGATCGTCTCGACCCAGATCGAGGCCGATGATCTGCTGCGCCTGGTCGCCACCGGGCTCGAGATCGACGCCGCCGGCCTTCCCAAGGCGCAATTGCTCGAACGGATCGAGCGCGCGCTCCATGCGGTGGCGCGCAGCGGCCGGCGGACGCTGTTGATCGTCGACGAGGCGCAGGCGCTCCCCGTCGCGAGCCTGGAGGAGCTGCGGATGCTCTCCAATTTCCAGGCGGGCGGCCATGCGCTGCTCCAAATCTTCCTGCTCGGCCAGCCCGAATTCCGCGAGCGGCTTTATGGCGGCGAGCGGCTCGAACAGCTGCGCCAGCGCGTGATCGCGACGCACCATCTCGATCCGATGGGGGCCGAGGAGATCGAGCCCTATATGCGCCACCGGCTGAAGCTGGTCGGTTGGGCGGATCGGCCGCGCTTCACCGCCGATGCCTATGCCGCGCTGTATGAGGGGTCGGGCGGGGTGCCGCGCCGGCTCAATCAGCTCGCGGGCCGGGTGATGCTCTATGGCGCGATCGAGGGGC
>FRDC01001273.1_pt1 | contig 22558 bp, 48 predicted proteins | sample 1106171 | NCBI WGS metagenome assembly FRDC01 (sample SAMEA3930566, study PRJEB13176) | freshwater metagenome | biome: Drinking water system; feature: drinking water; material: water | place: Singapore | collected 2014-12-20 | reverse complement strand
TACGAACTATCTGTCAAGTTCCAAAATAAAGAGTCCAGAATTATTGTGGCCACTATCGGATCTTTTTCTACAGGCATAGATTTATTTGCTGCTAAGGATGTAGTCTTTAATGATATCTGCTGGATACCTGGGGATTTAGAACAGGCCATTGCCCGTGTAGATAGGGATGGACAGACAGAGCGTTGCATGGTTCACTTAATTTCTGGGAGCTATCAAGATAAAAAGATTTTACAAAATATCGAAAAAGCTCTCGAAGTAATAAATTCAGTTATAAATACGGAAGGATAATATGTTAAATAGAGAACAATATTTACTAACTAAAGCCGCAGAAGAATGTAGTGAAATATCTCAGATTCTGATGAGCGCTTTGAAAACTCAGCAGTTCGGAATGAGAGAAAATAAGCCAGAAGAACCCACTAATAAAGAAAGAGTTCATGCAGAAATCAATGACCTGATGGCTTTAATTGATATGTTAAATGAAGAGTGCAATCTAAATTACAATCGTCACGATCCTTGGAACGCAGAACAGATCGCAAAGAAAAAAGAAAGAGTTAATCACTGGTATAATTATTCTGTTCCAATAGGCAGAGTAGAAAAACCAGAGGAGCCAGTAGTGGCGGTAGCTCTCACTGGGGGAGGAGATCCTTCAGATCCAAGCTACAAAGAATTGAGAGAAGACGGCCAGCAAAAAGAGTATTTAGTTTTAGCTGAAGAAGAAATAAAAAAGGGGTTTGTCAGACCAGTAAGATCTACCTATATTCACACTGGAGAAAGACCTAAATATCCTTTGAGAGATCTTACCGATGAGGAACAGGAAAGATATAAGTTTGAGGGATATACTAAATACGAAACATATCCTGAGAGCGAAAGCCCCGCTTGCGGAAGATATTGGTCATTCAAACAATTACAAAGTGGATGCGGCCATTCTACAACAATGGGGAAGAAGTTATCCGAAACCTATGCTCGTGATCCTAAATTCTACGGAGCTACTTATTGTTCAAATTGCGGAACTCACTTCCCTGTCAGAGAATTTACATGGGAAGGCACAGATGAAAAGGTAGGTTCTTAATGGGAGAAAAAATAAAGATAGTTATTATTCAAACTGAAATTCTAGTGGGAAATTTCCATTGGACTTGTTTCAGACTTCCTCCAGATACTACAGATGTGGGATTTAAAATGATGGGATGTCAGATAGTGGAGATGGAGAAATCAGAAGCCGAGGGACTATTGAAAAAGCAATCTATATCTATGCAACTACAGATACAGCTTGGCCACTTGTTCACTAAATGAAAAAGATAAAATCATTCAGCCCATCCAATAGCGGAGGAAAAAAATTTAACAATAGATCCCACATTGAATCCATGTACAAGAATTCAATGTGGGTAAACTACAGTAAAAAATTTCTGGAAATAAATGTCCGATGCTACTGCTGCGGATCTTTGTCCCAGGTTACGGATCACTTAGTCGCTCACAAAGGAAATGTAGAATTATTTAAGAAAAATGATAATCACATCCCGCTATGTTTTAGATGTCACAACACGGCCACTTCCCTATTTGACCGATTCTACACACCGAAAACCAAAGAGAAAATGGAATGGCTTGCTAGATGCCGAGAAAAAAACAACCTTACACATAAAGTATATGTCATTCCCTATGGATAAAAGGCTAGTATTTAAGCATTTAGCTTGATTATTTTTTAGTCCTATTCTCAACATAGGGCAATGAATAACCCCGCCGATAAGAAGCAAGAGTTAATTTCGCATCTTAAAAAGCTCCAAATAGAGCTTGGGCGTATTCCCACTCACATCGAATTCACTAGTTCTATTAAGGGTGGAGATTTCCAGCTCCGAAAACACTTCGGAAATTTAAACGGATTACTGCAAGCGGCAGGAGTTACCAGAGACTCTCGTGATCGCATGGTAGATCTCCAGGGGCACGAAAAGCTAATGCGCCGCTATCAAGCTATCTGTTCTCGCAAAGAGCAAATACAAGGGATATTCAAACATACCCTGGATCTTGAATCCCTATTTAAAAGAGCTGGTAGCCCCTCTGTGCTTAAGATGACTGGCCAACCCGATACTCATCTGAAATTCGTAGATGTCCCAGCCTATAGAGCCTTTAAGAAGTTCATGGCATGGTATAAACCAGATGTGGATTTAATATTCGGGGACTATCTGGATTGCGAAGGTATCTCGCACTGGCCGTCAGATTCGATGGAGCCAAGAAGAATGGTTCCTGAGATCCTGGCTGGGAGAAAAGATCTATCAGAAAGAGTGGATCTAACTCCAAGTACATCAACCCGTATATTTTTATGCGGAAATCACGAGGACTGGATCAGACAGGCAATGAGCCGTATGCCAGAATTCTTCGAGGGAATTGACCAACTAGGATACGACTTTTCAATCGACGGACTTTTAAATCTAAAAGGTCTAGGTTATGAATTCTATGATGTAAACCACATTATAAAAATAGGTAAAGCGCACTTTACACATGGGTTTTATACCCCGAAGAATCATGCAGCGAAGCACGTTGCCGAGATGAAGGGGAATATTTATTACGGCCACTTACATGACAATCAAACTTACAATGAGACTTCTTTAGATGGAGACATAGAAGGAGCGAGTAATGGATGCCTTTGCCGCCTCGATGCAAAATTCTTGCGTGGAAAGCCTTGCAAGTGGGTTCATGGATTCGGCGTATGGGAGTTTTTCCCAGATGGATCGTACACAAGATTTTTCATACCTATAAAAAATGGAAGATGCTCTTTTAACGGATTAGTTTTTGATGGGAATGATTAACAAATAGCTTAAATTCCGCAGGGAAGTATCTTCTGTATCCATCTAAAAATAATTGGAACGCCTCTTTTTCTGTTTTCGCACATCCCAAATGAATTGATCTGCCTCTCACTGTTATCCTTGCCGAATATAAATCTCGGTTAAATACCTTGCGGATACCTGGCAATTTACCCTTTCTGTGAAGATAGTTATTAAGTAAATTTATTCGTCTTGGCACATCTCTGAGATTTAATATCCGATTGTCTGATCTTATTCCGTTTAAATGATCTATTTCTCCTTTAGCCCATTTTCCATAGTGCATAGCCCATGCAATTTCATGCGACCCATATCTATTGCCTAATATGGATATTCTCCGATACCCGTTACGTTCTTTGTGCCCAGCCCTTCTCCAATCATCCACGGAATTTATTAAAATTGCCCTAACTTCAAATCGACTGTTATTAGTTCTTATCGCATGGGCAAGCCTCTGAAACTGGGCTTCATTCTCACAGATAATCCCGCACAGTAATACTGGTCTTTCTGGAGCGTCTTCCTTATCCTTCACTGCCGACCTCATTGAAGATGGCCATCTTAGCGGCCTCTGACACTTCTCTGTGTCTTTGCTCCAAAGGGGCAGAGTCATCAAATCTGTATGCAGAATCATAAACCTGTTTGTAAGTCATCCCGAATTTTTTAGCTGCCGCATCTAGCAGATCGTAGCTTACTCTTCCATCCATTATCCAGTCATTCACTAACGCCAAATGAAATATTTTAAGTGATTCTAAATCGGTAACAAATCGGTATCTTACCAATCTGGCATCCTGAGTAATAACTTTTGGGAAGTCTAATCTTTTCACTCGGATCAAACGATTTTCTTGGGAATCAATAATTCTCTGATATTGCGCTTTTGATTCTGTAATTAAACCGATGTTGGCCACTTCCCTTATATGAATATAGGTGAGAGTATCGCTCTCAGTTACGATCATATCAGTGGCCTCTTTAGATGATTCAACTTCCAAGTTGTGCGAGTTCATTAACTCTCCTTTTTGCTGCTTCTGGGCTTAATGGATCTTCCCATATTTCCATCTTTTTTATTTGTCCATTAGCTTTAATATGTTCCATGAATCTTCTGCCGTCGAGATAATTTTGAGGATCTTCAATACAAACAATATGATCTATACCTCCTTGATAGCATCTATCCCATGTTAATCTAGTAAACATTATTTCTACAGATCCACGGAGTATGGTGAAGTGCCCAGGGAAATCTGTTTTCTTAAACTCGTTATAGCTTTCTAATATTTGCATCATCGACCCAGGATATTTTTCCTCGGCAGCTCTAACAAATGAATGTAAATCTCTCGATATCACATGATAAATATTCATGTTCCAAGTCCTGCAATAAATTCTAAATTTATTTCTTTTATAGATTCTGGATGTCTAGGATCAATCCATTTTTCATACCAATCACCTATATTTTTCCAATCACCGTAACCCGTAACTTCCGCCATTCTATCATAAGTCTTTCTTTGGCAGATATCAGAAGAATGAAATTTTCTTATTCCGTATAACTCTATAACCGTATCCACTTTTTCAAAGTCAACCAAATCTATTTTTTGATACCAATCGGCAATAAAATATTCTTCGCAAATTTTATCTGTTACATAATATAGGGAATTAGATCCTCTCACATTTAATTTCTCTGGTCTGCACCTTAAAGGAAATTTTGCACGATAGCATCTAATAAAATGTTCACTATCTTCTGCGAGTACCAGGAAAAATTTTTTATTAGGTATAGACTGTATTCTTTTTAAAAGTTTTTTATTGAAGGTCAAGATCCAATCTCCTTAAATATAGCTAATTGTTTTCTTCTCCATCCGACTTCATCATAAGTATAATCCCTTTTAACATCTATTCTATCTACAAATTCTTGTAAAGAAATAGAGTCGATAGTTTCAGATGCTTTTATAGCTAAGTCCAGAATATCGCTGTGAGAATTTATATCGAGAAAACAAAGGATGTCATTCTTATTCTTGCCAAGGATTAGATCTGAAATTATTAGGGCTGTAGTAGATTCAGCCACTCTTATAAATTGATAGTATTTCCCAGTCCTAGAGCTGGCAGCAAAGAAAGATGATTGATCCGACACTGCCATAGACAGTTCTGATATTACTTCGTCAAATCTAGGTAGCTGGGAAAATTGAGATTTAGTAGCAAATACATAGGCTCTGTTATACGGCATTTTATTACTCACGATCCTATCTCCTTAAAAATTTTCAGTCTTTCAAGTCTTCTTCCCTCTTCCGAATCTGGATGATGCCATTGTTCTAATTCCTTATACACATCTTCCACTCTTTTTTTACTTCTCCTAGCCCATTCTTTGACTACTTTAGTGTTATGAGCTTTTACTGTTAGCGGGTTGATAACAATTATTTTAAATTCTCCAGCTATGTCCGACATATCCTCCCAGCTACCGACAAAATTATAAATTTTATTTACTTCCCCGTCCCATACAGTAAATTTTTTACCAGTGGCCATGCCCATCAAATGCTGGGGAATCTGGAATTTACTTTGTATCATAGTCTGAAATATCGGAAGACTAGAAGCTAAGACTGCATAGTTGATTACACTCATGTGCCGAGACCTTTCAACAATTTTAAATTTTCATAGGCAGTAATTGAAATGCAATCACTAGAATGTACAAAGGTATAATCTTCTTCTTTGATTATCCAGAATTCTTGCTTGTCTGCTTCTGTCATAAATTCTTTAACTTTTTCGTAATCGGATTTATATATCGCCTTTATCTGCATATCTATAGGGACTGAAACAACCCGATAAAAAATTTCTACTCCGTTAAAAGCCGTAGTCTTTAAATTACTTTGCCTATCGACTTTAATACCTTGCCTATCTATTTGAGTTATGTTCCCTAGATCCAAAATATCGTGATCTTTTACTCCGAACCTTTTTCCATCGGGAGTTAATTTAATTTTCGTCATGTACCCAATTCCTTCAATACTTTTAAATTTCTTTTCTTAATGTGTTCTGGGCTGTATGGATATGGAACCCTGGTAGCACTATTAAATAATTCAGAATAGGCTTTATTCAATCTACCAGCTATGATCTCCAAGCAATATCGGCGTGTATCCGTCCACTCCAACCCCTCTTCTATACATATTTTATCGAAGATTCTCCCTCTGACAGAATTCCCATCTCGTATGTAGGAAATAGATATTTTAGTGCCGTCTGGTTTTTCAAATACTGGATTGGCTTCAGAGTTCTTGATTACTTTATATTTTAATCTAGGATTTCTACAGAAAAAATCTACGATATATCTAAAAGTCCTATGGTCATGGCAGAAGAAAGCTATTCGTGTCATGTTCCTAGCTCCCCGAATAATTTTTTAAGATACATAGATTTTAAATCACACATACCGATGTGAGAGTCGAACATTATAAAATCACAGCTACTCGCCATATTTTCGTAGTGATTGCCGTGATTGTAGGAATATTTAAAACAATCTGGAAATCCTGGAATGTATTTCGGATGCCCGATCAGTAAAGTCTTATTTTGTCCCCAGGAATTGTGCCACATCATATCCACAGAATTGTTTTTATCGTAGTGGTAGATCTTGTATGCTTTAGTTTTATCAGAATTTATAATGTGGTAGCTAAGTCCTTTGTCCGTTTCATACTCGGCTCTCTTATAGGGCTGAGTAGTCATACCCATAGCGACATTAACTGAGGTTTGAAATGCCTCTTTGTTTTTCGATACCGCAAGAATAGTTTCAACTTTCAAAGTCTCAGCTAGTTTACTTGTAACTATTATGCTTTTATCGAGATGTTTGAATCCAGTTAAGTCTATAAGGTTCATGTCCCTACTTCCTTAAATACTTTTAATCTCTCATTCGGAGGAAATAAATTATCAATGTCGAATTGATCTACTCCCCCATCTACAAGTTCCTGCTTTGTTATGTTTGAAATTCCAGATTCTTTTAAAATAAATTCTGCTGCCTGTTCATCGTAATACTTTCTCATCAGACCAGCACAATAAATAATTCCCATAGTGAACTCAGGAATCTTCTTACTTTTATTTCTCTTTGCTGCCATACTAGCTACCGATCTCTTTAAATATTTTTAAACGCTCTTTGCGGATCTCTCCTACGGTTTTTATACTGCCGTCAGGATAAAATACTTTAGTATCGGATGGGAGGGCGATATTGCTGTACAGCTCGAACTGACTATAACTAAGATGTAGAGGATCTCTGATAGTGCTTTTAGGTATTTTATCCATTGCCTTCTTTATCATTTCTACTGTGACAGTAGCAGCCACAGATGAATCATTAGCCCTATTAAGACGAGACTTAGATTGCTCCTCTACTGCAATCCCTCCAGGATGAATACCGAATATTTTTTCGTGTAGTGATGTACCGATCCTCATTGCCTCAGATAGTATTTTAGGCTTGTGGCGCATTTAACACCACTCCAGTTTTATTGATTAGTGGAAGACTCTTATCGCCGACTTCGGCCTCTACACGCCATGTACGGCCTTTTTGATTGCGAACTCCGTGACGATCCTTGCCGATGAATTCTGGATCTTGTTTCATCCAGTGGCCACGGCGGAAAAATCTATGAGAGTAATCTATTTTATTTCCATCCTCGGATTGAGAATTTATAATATCCATATCACCTTTATTCCCAGCCACAAAGATAACATCTGATATATTTAAAGTGCCGTAACCAGTCCGAGTTAGAGTTTTTATAGTCCTATCTAATTTTTTTCTTCCGACAACTTCAGAATTTAATCTATTAGTGAATTCCAATATTAAAGACTTACAATAATCTACCATACCCTCTACCCCGCCGAACTCTTTCAATCTTTCATTAGTGTAGAGATCCATCTCAGGTAGCTTTATAACTCTATCCATAGCTCCGTGGCCAGGTATTGCCATCTGCATACCGAAATACAAAACTCTTTTTGGCTCATTATAAATTACCAAAAAAGTATTTAACATCATCGGCAGTCCAGGCCGTGATAAAGATAAGTAAGTTGGAACTCCCTTTTTCATGGATAACATCTCTATCGAGATGCAGTCAAAAGGCATATCGAATTCAGAACCATCGTATTTCGGAACATCGACTCTTGATCCAGGATTTTCACTTGAGAGCTTGAATACCAATGGCTTGCAGTCTTTAATGTCCTCAAAAAATTCATTGGCCAATATTCTTTGATTTTGTTTTCGGGAAGATCCGCCGTCCATAATATCCAACTGGCCAGATCGTATTCGATTGCAAGTAACTTCAAAAATGGTCTTCAAGAGAACTCCTTTGTTCAGTGAATAAACTATTATAACAGAACGATAATTTCAAGTCAATTTTACCATAATGATATGGCCAGTAAAACCCTGTAATATCAACTACTTATCTTCCTCATTCAAGCTCACGGCTTTGAAGCTGGAATAATTAACTCTCTCACTCATAGTTTGGTGATCGTCATGTTCATTACTATCCTTGACCATTTGTATTGCTTGTCTCTTATCGAAGGCTTCTACAGTTTTAGTGTATTGAATTTTAGCCGTCACAGTATATGTTACCTGGAATAATTTATTCTGGCTCATTTGCAGTCTCCCCTTTATCCAGATCTGGATATTTTAAGTTCTGATTGCGATTCGTTCTCTCGCACTTCGGGCACACTTCTACCAATCTGCTTTTATCTCCGATAATCATAGTCTTCAAATTTTCTTCTCCGCATGGATCTACCCAAAATTTATGACCACATTCACACTCAATTTTTGCGGCTGGCTCAGTCTCTCTATTATATAAAATTACTTTCATAAGTCTATCTCCAATCCAAATTTTTTAAATACAAAATCTATTGCGTGTTGTGTGTTAAATATCCCTTTAGTTGTTCTACCTACATAGAAATCCGAATCCTGAATAGCTTCCTTCATTCTATTTGCCTGATGATTACTAAATCTTACTTTAATTTTTATATCTCCTCGAACCACAGTCACATATTTAGATACAGTGCTTTTAGATTCGTACAGAAATATTTCATCAGTGTATGGAAACATCAGCTTACAAAATTGAATATACTTCGGAGGAGGAAACCCTTGCTCCGCTTTAATCCTCTCAACGTGGAGGAGGTACTTCATTTTTATAGGCTTATATGAATTTCTCAAAGATCTTCCCAGGATGCTTCTTTTTGTTTTTTCTGAAACGGGTTCTGCGCTATTTTGCCAGCTTTATAATCGGCCAGCCATTTTTTAAATTTAGCCCATTGAGGAAACGCTTCATCCTCCGACATAAAATCGGTGAAATCTTTATTTTTTATAAGCTCGACTGCAAGGCTGCAACATCCGTTACGAAGATATAGAGCTTCCTCTGCCTCTTTTAATTCACATCCAGTACGGTCTCTGACATTTACTATCTGAACCATAGTCACTCTGTCTTTATCGAGTTCTGGATGAATCCACTCGATAAAATAAGTTATGTCTTCACTGCTGTAATTATTTTCATACAAGTGTTCGAGATAGTGATACGCATTTAATGGACTAGTTAAATAACTATCTTCAAAAAATTCGCTAGTGCCCGACTCCTGATGTTCGATCCATATTCTATATAATGTCGCCACAAGGAAGCCTTTCTGATCCGACCGTGAGATCCTGTTTTCTAGGAGCAATTCCCCGCACTAAATGATTAGTTAGATTAAATCTTTCAGATGCCAATACTCGTATCTCATCCATTTTACATACTTTATATTTGTCGTAATAAAAATTAAATAGAGACTGTTTTATATGGCTTTGTTTTTCTTTCGGAAGATCTAAATATCCATCTACTCCGAGCCTAGAATTTTTCCTCAGTGTGATAGGGGTATTCTGTTCATAAAGTATTATAAACATCTGTGACATAGAAAAAGATAAATTCAAAACTGTGCATAGATGAGATGTCAAATCCCTTCTAGGGGGAGGTTTGGCGAAAGTTCGGATTTCCTGAAATGCTTTCTGTTTTATTTTTTCTTTATCTTCAGTATTTAGTCTTCGGTAAGACTTCAGGTTTAGGACGAACATCAATGTTTTTCTCCTCTGAAATATTTCTTCGATCAATTTTTAGGTGTTTCGGTGCTTTTACGGATACTCTTAATTGTGAAGCTGAGTATTTGTTAATTGTAATAACAATGTCATCCCCTATTAAGATCTGGCCTCCCACTTTTATTGTGATGGCCAGACCGTAGTCCCCTTTTAATTCTTTGTCAGACATACCTAGTACAATTTATTTCCGTGGCGATGGCTTCTGGTTCGATTGTATTCTCTTTTCATTTCGATTAGATCCATCAAATTATAACCTCGGCTCGCAACATATCCGAAACAGAATTCAATTATTTTTTGAACCATGCTGTCTTCGGTGTTGGCCACTACCAGGGAAGCACATATATTGAATTGGCACTCCAGGGGAGATTCATCTTTTAAACTCTGTTCAAGGCTTTGAACCATATCCAAGTTGATTCCCATGCTGAGATCAAGTTTCTTCCATCCAGCCCAGTCAAGAAGTCGGATAACACAATCCACTATTTCGATTACTTCTCCCTCTGGTTTTAAATTTAATTCAGCTACGTCGAGACCCCCAGTAGTGAACCACTTACCGTTTTCTTTCAGAACCGAATGTCTTTCTTTGAATTGATCCACAACATACAACATTGGATTGCCATTGCGAGCCTCTTCAGTGGCTTCGGATACTTCAGAAATGCAAAGCATAAGTATTTCTCTCGGACTTCGTGGTTTTCCTTCCCACCATCCTTTTGCCTTAGCTTCTTCGTGTATTTGAATTGATAGATCTTGCAGTGTCGGTGTCATTTGAATAGCTCCTCGAATTTTATTTTCATTGCTTTCATTATTTTAATTGTTGTCTCAAGGGATGGAATTCTAGTGCCAGCTAGAATCTGAGAAAGTGCGGCCTGTGTTATACCCACTTTTTCGGAAAACTCTCTCTGAGTCATTTCTGGATTGGCATCCAAATATTTTTGAATGTTTTTAGCAGCGTTAGTTACTTTCATTTTTCTCCTTAGCGGGAACTGGAATACCGTATCTTTTCTCAACCCAGTTACCTTTACCAAGTTTGGCCATCACAAGAGAAGCAATCCCCTCTGGACTGATACCTTGCGGGCTAGTGTTGGCGTACATATCGAATATCCCCATTTGAGCGTATCGGTCAAGGCCGATTTCAGATGGATGCTGTGTGTTCTCTCTCCACGAATTAGTTCTGGTTTTTCGTATCTCTTCGGGACACTCCAATCGGATGCGAAATGCCTCTGGCAAAGAATCGAATTCATTTTCAAATCGACAGTCCCCTACAATTACCAATAGATCCTCGGTTCCGTATCCTGGGATCTTGATAACTTTTTTCTTTAGGATATCTACCCATACATTATCCCCGAATTTTTTTCTGCCGAATTCTGTTCCGAGATATTGCAATAGATCACCATCTTTCGGAGATGGCTCGATATTGTTAAGAGCAATCTTTATGGCTACATATTTTTTCAGAAAAATTAAAAGATCTTTGTCACTAGCGGGAAAATTCTCTCCCCATCCAGCCATCTTGTTAAAAATATAATCGTGCAAAATATCTGGTAGCTTGTAAATCGTATTCTCTAATCCGTACTGATCGTGAAAAGAATAAATTTTATTTTGAATGAAATTGTGTATTTCATAAATTGGATCAGCAAAATTTAAATCCCATATCTTAGCGTATTTAGGTTTAGCTGCCGCTTTTAGACATAGCTGCAAAGAGGACTTACCCGAACCCTGGTATCCGCTTGCTAGGACAATGTGTGTTTTTATTTCTCTTTTTTCCATACTACTCCTTTATTATGTTATTTTCTTTATCTACCACAATGTAATCATCAGCCATTATTTCTTTCAGGCTGAAAGTGCCTTCTCCATTATCAGACCCATCGGCACTTAACTGCAATTCTAAATCCCCGTCATTATTTTCCGCAGTAAAAAATCTATAATGGTCATTGTCTTTCCTGCGGATAAAAGTATTTGTTAATTCTTTTATTGGTCTCTCCATTGCGGCCAAAATCGCATCTTGAATTTTCATGTGCCCTTCTTTTTCTTAGCGGGATTGTAAACAGTAACATCTATCAGAAATGAAGGCTTGCTATCCATCACGACCCATTTCTTAGTTATTGTACTAAAACCGTAGTAGAGTTTTCTGGGCTTAGTTAGGGGGTACATAGCTCCGCTCACTGTACTACTCCGATCACATCCTCTTCTTTCATTACGAGGTATTCTTTATCGCCAAATTTTACTCCAGTGGCTCCGAATTTATTAAATAAAACTTTGTCCCCAACATTCACTGATACAGGAATCAACTGCCCTTTAGAAGTATATCTTCCTTTACCCACAGATATTACAGTGCCGTGTAACGGCTTTTCTTTCGCCTCGTCAGGTAGGTACAGGCCACTAGAAGTTTTTTCTTCCATAGGAGATCTCTCCACTAAAACTTTATCTCCGATCATTTTTAACATCTGAATCCTCTTTTCTAATTAGTTTACTTTCAAAATAATTTGTTGGCACATCCATATATTCATTTTTCAGCTCGTAATAATTTCTGGATTCTCCCAACACCTTATTAACATATTTTTTACGGACTAAAGAAGTACCTATTTTCCCGCCTACTAGTGCGTACCCTTGGGGTTTTCTACTCTTTTTATGGCCGTGTATCATCTGGCCTAATTCCGTACCGCTCAATTTGCCGTACCCTTGCAGTAAAATCAATGCACTTATTTCCTGGGATGTTAGCATTGCGGAAGTGTTAGATGATTTAGTATATTTCTTTCCGTTCACTCTCCATTTTTCTACCCTCAACATATTTTCTCTTTGAGTGACTATTTCCAAGTTAGATCTGCAATTATTTAATCCATCAGCGTCCAAGTGATCGGCCACTCTAGGATCAAATTTTTTTAGTCCAACTATCAATCGGTGCATCCTTACAGTCTCTCCGTCTATCTTCGTAGTGGCGTACCATTTATCTTTTCTGGCACTGCCAAAAGAAACACTCCAACTGTATTGATTTAGCCATTCATAGTCTGATTCAGATACCGTTATCCACAGACCGTTATTTCCTCTTATCTTTTTTGTTTTCTCGATGTTCATGTTATTTTATCCATGCGATGTATAAAAGTTTAAGTGCCGTTGCTGTAATAAAAATAATAAATGCCCAGGCAAATATTTGTTCGATAGCTTGTCTATTCTCCCAATGGAGATTTCTCCACCATTTTTTCATTTTGGACTCACTGAAATGATTGCTTTCACATCCACTACGGCAGCTTGGCCGTGAGAATAACAATCGGTATTGCAAGGTATGGCCAACTCACACTTTACATTGTTGTTCGGAGTCTCCCAGCAGATGTCACGCAGTTTTATGTACTGCTTTCCTTCTCTTTCGATTAGTTGTCCACGTTCCTCGTGAGGTTGTAAAATATTAGCTAGAGTGCTTAGTAGATTCATTTCTTATTTCTTCCATTTCTTTTCTTAACATACGTTCAACATCTGCTTTAACTTTTTTGTGGGCATAGGGACAGCTCGGAGTTATCGAACAAGTTACTAAATATCCCTTAAATGGAGACCTGATCTTAATGTGCTTTCTGCTCATCTCGATACTCCAACCCTGCCGCTCAATCTCGATCAAATATTTATCTAAATCTTTATCCGTACTGTATTTCATCGGATGAATTTTATAAACCCTTCAACCAGTACAGAAGTAGCTAAAATAATATAGCAAATACAAAACACAAATAATAAAACAGTAGTCAAACTTGCCATAGCCGAATCTGTTTTTGATTCTGGTTTTACTCTAAATATTCGACATACCAAAATTATTGAAGTGGCCAGAGCAAATGAGAACAATGTGGCAATAGTCAATATTGTTCTATGATTTTCGTAGATACACTGCATACACATACTATCCTACCAATTCCGTGTGAGGCATATCGTTAAACTTATCATCAGTAATGTCCCCATTCATATTAAAGTCCACGCCCTGTCTAATCTTAATTCCAAGGGATGCGGCCACTCCTGCAATAATACCAGCCATATAAGCAAACTGTTTCACAGTCTTGGCATTGTTCCAGGGGATTACTCCGTCGATCATAGGAGCCGTATCTACGGCCTTAGAAGGGATAGTATTGTGCTTGCCATTAGGCCACTTAACTTTGCTCGCTCCCGATGCCACAGCTTTATTTTGATCTATTTCATTACGATGGCCGCACACTATGAAAATAGCAAGGATGTGATTCACTTCAATTACTATTTGTTGGAGTGATAGTTCCAGAGAAGCAAGCCTTTCAAGCTCCACGGGAGTAAATTTCCTTTTCATATTTGGATACATTTCATTTATCGTCATTTGGTCTCCTGCGCTTGTTACTTACTGTCCGTGAGAAGACACTGCTTCCACAGTTCGGGCATCTGTGAATTTTTTCCTGGCTGGTAGCTACTATCTTTCCGCTATCATAACTTCCCGCACACGAGAAACTATAGCATACAAAATCGTAATATGGTTTTGGTTTTGCCGTACAGAAAGTTCCGTAATCTTCCGAGTTGGCATTTGTCAGTCCGTAGCTGAACAATCTATTAAATGCGCTCATATTACAATTTTAAATCTCTTTTAACTCTGGCAATCATATTTAGCGAAATCTCTCCACGCTGTCTCCATCCAGAGAAATATTCTGTCAGATTTCCGAATAGATCTGGATGAGCTTTGTAAAGTTTTAACAGCCAGTCGTTTCCGTAAATAGAACACATCACAGTGAATTGATTCATCTCATGATCTGTATTCCATTTTGTGTTGTTAGTAAATTCAAGGCACATTACTGGGTGGGCTAGTGTCTCCAATAATTTTGGAGGATTAACTCCCGCACATCTATATAGATACACTCTGTTAGCTGGAGAAAAAATGTCTTTATTTACAGTCCATGACTTAGCATAATTAAGACAAGCCTCTCGCACTTTTTCATTCATAGGATAACCAGATTGCAGTCCTGAGAAAAAAGCTAATACCTGATCTCTTGAAGTAGCTCTCGGATCATTATGGGGATGAGTTCCAGTATTAAAAGTCATTGTAGGATGTCTTACTAATTTACCATCTTTGATAAAAAGAGGCATTAAATCGTGATCTAGTTTAGATCCCGCCCAGGCATTTAAACCAGTGCTAAATGCGGAATCTCCTCCGTCATTTACCGCATCGCCCTCTTTATAGGTTTTTCCGCCATCTGTATATGTTTCCCCAGCTTTTAATTGATATCCTTCTGGCTGTACGATTATAGAGTTATCATCACGTTTCACTTATTACCCCTCTGTTAAGTTATCGTTTAGTTATATTTTTATTTCTATAATTCTTGCAACAAAAATAAAAAATATAACGCATAGTAAAATTGGTGGAGGTAGGGGAGTACCGCCCTCCCCGTCCTAAAATACTACCTTTGATCCGTTTTCAGATGTTTAGTTAATATTTATTCTCCATTAACAAGAGTTTCTAAGTGCTTAGTTCACTTAGTAGGGCGACATGGCTTAAACCACACCGAATCCACCAAATCTCCATTGAACTGTAAGAGATCAATCAGTAACCTATGCTTAATGGGTAGATCAATTCCATTTTTGTCACAATTCTGTTCCCAAGTATGTGACCACTCGGCTAGGAACAACCAATAACTTAGGCTGCTACAGGCATAGCGAAATCGTTAGATTTTGCATTTACTTGTTTCCCGTGTTTTCAGAGGTACGAGAACCCTCTACATCCGAACCAAATATCATACCCTAGTCGAATCTAATTTACCCCCGTTTTAAGTTCCTAATTCTTTAAAATACTTTAACTCTCGCTCCCTGACTTCTTTGTATATTTGGCCGAGAGATTTACTTTTTAATTTCTTTATTCTCCTAAATACAGATTTAGGAAAATATTTTTTAAAATATTTCATTGATGTATATACATCCCTGCCGATTAGGAAGTTGTCATCAATGTTAAACCGATTACACTCTTTTACCAATACCACTACCATATCATCATAATAAAGATGATCCGTAGCCGAATGTAGAGCCCTAAAATTTTCTTGGCTCATGCCGTACATAAGAGATAGGTTTACCGTTTTCTCTATATGCCTACTGACTATTTCAGGTATTTGAAATATGTCTCCTGACACACTATTTTTCAACTGGAAACTCCACATCTTGTTTCACCATTTTTTCTTGGACTATGCTAAGACATAAATGCCCGTCCACTCCAGGCCGAACTAAGAATTTTATCCCTCTTGGAAAAGTAATCTCAAGAGTGTCCGATGTCGATTCCGAAATCTTCTTTATAGACTGTACACTTCTTCCTCTCAGATCATGTAGAGTCCACTTCTCGCCTTCTACCCTCGTAGTCCTTCTACTTTGGCCGCTCATCTTTGGTTCCTTCCCAATAATAATTTGTAGTCAGCAGAATATCCATAAGCCTTAATCATTTTCCAAGCTATTATCGTATAGTTAATCCCTTTATGCTTAAAATTTTTCCCAGGATTTAATCCGTTAGAGTCTTCGTCATCAATGGAAACATCTACCTCAATTTCCTCTGCGTAGGATCGGTCAGTTAAAATTTTAAATTTATCTCTGTCTCCGACACAGCTAACTTGGTACATATTATATCCATTCTTACCTTGAAAGTGTATTCTGAGGCTTTCTCCGTTTGGGCAGAAAAAATCTATGAACCCGCCATCGGCCACTGTAAGATGCAGACCTTTAGTTCTATCTCTCTTCTCAAATGAGGTTCGGGACATTAGGATTCCTTTTCAATAAGTTTGTCTATGGACTTTATTTTCTTTTTTGTTTCCTCAATATGATGATCCAGATTTGAAAGTTTTACTTCTAATGTTTTCTTATATTTTTGATATGCTTCTTTTTTAGTGGCTGAAAAACTAAATATATCAGAACCTCTGATGGTCTGCGTGTAGGTAAAACTTCTATCTAAACCTCTGATTTTCATTTGTTTAATATCTACCTTTAATACTTCATAGGAATACATAGACCCATATTCCTCTTTATGAATTATGTCTCCAGTTTTAAATGGGATCTGTTTTTCTGTATCACTCATCTCGAAATTCCCTTCTCTATATCTTCAATCTGTTTAAAGGTGTAGGCCGCAGAACATTTGTCGTAAAGCCATCCGATTGTTTTTACTGATACATATTTTGATACGACTTTATGTTGATATCTGTCCATAGAGATACTGCTCCCTGGGAAACTTTTTAATGTTAGATGTGGCCGCACCTTGCGAACAACTACCTCGTGATCGTTATCAACCCACGCAATAATTTTCCAGTAGTCAGTGCCGTCATATACTGCCATTCCTATTACTGCCTTCTCTGTCAATGCCATACGTTTTCAAACTCCGCACCTTTAGTCATCATTTCTATTTGGATATCTCCATAAGCTGCTGGAACTCCCTGAACAACAATTTTATTTTCAATCAACATCCGAACCCACGGCCTCAAATGATTTAAGTAATCTCGATCTTTTATCTCCGCAGTTAGTATTTGTCCATCAGAATGTAATTTAAAAAAGAAGTCGCATCCCTCTGGAGGTATCCCAGGTCTTTGATCGAAAAATAAAAATACTTCATCTTTGCCTTCGTGATATGCGGAATAAAAAGAACAGACCAGAGTTGTCTCCTGTGTTAATTCATTGAATCCGCTCATAAGACAATTCAAAAACTCTTCAACACTAAGACCGATTGGAGCCGTATAGTTCGGAGTAAATAAAGGTCTGTCCCCGCTAAATATCGGATTCATTTCAGTATTCCTAAATAAGAAAGAGCTGTGATCTCAAAGTACAGGATGACTGCCGTGAACACTACCCACATTAGAAAACTCATTTTGTGTCCCATCCACTTTTCAAGCCCAGTACGGATTTCAAAATTAACACATCCGAGAATTATTGCTATGATAAAAATAGTTAAAAATTCCATTACAGATCCTCTGGATGATCCGACTGTACAGCCAAACCTGGGACTTTCAGATACGGCATCAAAAGAGATATTTCTTTCCCTCTGAAAACTTCCCCATCACTCTCTCGATTGCCCTTACTATCTGTAAATTCAAAATTTATAGTTACTTTTGTAATACAGTAGGCCGTGGATAACTTAGTAAGAAAGTTTCTTCGTCTGGCTATTCGTCTTTTTGTGTCCAGCATATACTCTTCTTTGCGAAGTTCTTTCATTATTTCTCTTAGCTGGACATCGGATATTTCTACGGCAGATCCAATATTTTCCCTTGGGGAGTATATAGCGCAAAAATTCCTAAAATGTTTTTTCACAATTAAAATAATTTTCCTGTACCAGGGAATAGGCTTCATGGTCATGGCCTGACCCATCTCTTCTATTTTTCCTATTCTTTCTCCCCATTCATTTATCACACTTGCTATAGTTTTCCCATTAGCCGTTGCAGGATTTATCTGGTTCACAATTTAACTCCATTTTTAGATTCAATTCTTTTAATTACTTCTGTTTCAAGATCAATTACTCCGCCAGGGAAAGTGTTGGCCATTCGCAGAGCGCAGATAACTAGATCCGCAATATATTTTGCATACTCCTCTTTATTTCCGCCGAAACCGAGGGCTGTGTCTCTATCGTGATCCATGTTATCTACAAACTCGTGTAGCTTGCCAGCAGCCTTGCCAACGTGAGTAAGCCCGTGAGCAAAATCTTTGTGCGACATCGGATTGGATCTGAAATCCGTACTGTACTTTATTGTCCACGGAAGTTTTACTTGAATCTCTTTTATTGTTTTTACCCCTATATGGTCTTTAGGAATTATAAATGGCTGGCAAATATTTTTCTTTTTGTCCTCACGATCAAATTCTTGCTTGCCTACCCACAATACTATTAAAAGTAATAGCACTAAAGAAACATATATGGTCTCCTGCCGATAGTGAACTACTCCAAAGAGAAATACTGCTACCAGTAAAGACCCTAAAATAGTTACCAATAAAGACTTAATCCAATTTTTCATCGAATTCTCTCCAAATTAAAAAAAGTATTTTTATTTTTTAAATCTTTTCTAAAATCTTTACGAACCTTCTTCTTAACATCATCATATTTCATATTTTTGTCTTTTATTTTTAAAGTGTAGCAATATGTAAAATCAACGTGCTTGTATTTAGTTTCAAAAATATAGACCTTCCATACAGATGCAACCTTACTCACTTGCACTCCCCATATCCAGTAGATCTCCATGAACTCATAAATCCTGCTGGCTTTGTCATGTAATTACAAACAATCTGAGAAGGGCATATAGTGGATTTGCCCGTTCTTTCACACTGCTCTACAAGATCCTCTCCCTCTTCATCGCTCATCGGATTAGCGGCTTTAGCACAGTCCACGATAAATTTTGCGAGTTGTTTTCTTTGAACATCGGTAGAACATTCGTGTCGATACATAGTAGATATGTACGAATCATCTGAAAATGAACATCCTGTTAAGAATAGTAATAGGAGAATTGAAATATATTTCATGTCCTAACTCCTTTGTTAGATAAAAGTTGAGTTGTGTTAGCGGAGATAATTTGTGCCCCTCGGCCTACAACTTATCATACTCGCTAACCACAACCTATTTTGATTTGAAGTACGGCTCCGATACCCAATATCCAGAGCTTCGCAGGACTGTGCCCGTTACGCACTCTGAGTCGGTCTGGGCATCGAGAAATCGACAATAGATACGGAGATCAACCCGATACCCGCCGACTTTCATCCGACCTTATAAGACATATCTCTTAATCAGAGCCGCACATCAAATCAAAACATAAATGGTGTGAAGTCAAGGACTCGAACCTCAGATCCCTCCGTTATGAGCGGAGTGCTTTAACCAACTAAGCTAACTTCACACACTAACGGTTGTGATGGACAACCATTTGCATAAACCGAGTACAAAGGCATGGCGGAGACGGAAACTGTTTTTAGCGAGTATGGTCGCTACTACAACCAGACTGCCAGTGACAGGGGCGTTACTCATTCCCGCCAAGCACTGCGCTTACTTCCGTCTGTGACGCTCTTTGATCTGCATGGACTATAATTGTAATCAGAAAAAACTTGCAAGAAAAATTTATAACATTTCGGAAATTTTATTTTAAAGGTATGTGGATAACTCTGGGGATAATGTGGATTAAGTTACCTAAGTCATTGAAAATACATAGACCAATTAACTTGTAGATAATGTGTAAATAGTTTTTACAGCCCTTTTATAATTTTTATGTGGATTAGACACGCAAGGTCATGCTATTAGTTTCTATCTTGAATTACCCTTCCGTTAAGTGTATCAAAATAATCCGCTTGACCTTTTAATAAATTTTTAATAAAATTTTAATAAATAACAAAGGAGTTATTATCATGTATTCGGAAAGAATGAGATATCTCGGCGTACTTGGTCTATTAGGGGAGTGCGCTGTATATGTGCCAGAAGAACTACGGGAACAAATCGAAACGGCTATGGAACACGCTTGCTCCGATGGCCGATTAAAATGGAGAAGGGTTTTAGATCGCATTGAAATAGAATCTAATCCGAACTACGTTCCGCCAAAATCAGAAACAGAAAATAATACAGAATCAGATAAAACAAAACAGGAGAAGAACTAATGCTATCGAACGCTCAATTCAAAAAACTATTGGACAACTCAACACTGAAAAAACCTTTCCTAGTAGGTAAGAGGGGTGAAGGTAAAACGCAATTCCTAAAAGATTATTGCGCCACGGAGATGTTAAATCTCTGCATCATAAATTTATCTTGTATCGACGCTGCGGATTTTTCTGGTATGCCCTACATAGAAAACGGCCAGACCAAATACGCAAGACCTTTCTTCTTTGACTGCGATGTTCTTTTCTTCGATGAGATGGATCGTGTTCAAGACCAGCAAGTTAAGTCCACTCTTCTTTCATTCTTAATCGACGGCAAAATCAATGGCCACGAATTTAAAGGCAAAGTCGTAGGAGCTGGTAACGGCACTAAAGAAGGTACTAATGAGACCTCAGACTTCGATGATGCCATGTCTGATCGTTTATTATTTGTCCCATTCAAATATACAGAGGCGGAAAAAATAAACTATCTTGAGAAAAAGTTCGGATCTGACAATACATTTATGAAATATGTCAAAGCAAAGGATTCTATCTTTGATGATTTCTCTACCCGTACTATCGAATATTGTATGGGGTTCCATGATGATATCTATATCCTATCCCTCGCCATCGGCAAATCTACAGCCACACACTATGAGCAGTTTGTGAATAATCTAGTAATGACTGTTACTGATATCGTAAACGGTAAAGACTACAGCAAACTAAATTCGATGTCTAAGATCAGCCTTAGCCACGATATAGCGGCCAACATTTACAAATTTTTAGAACTTGGTAAAAAAGAAATTAAACACTTGAATGGATTCATCAATTCCCTGGCTGCTGAAGAGAAGTCATCCTACTTCTTACAACTACAAGGCAAGGCTAGTGCAGATCCAAACTTCCGTGATGTAGCCAAGAAATTAAATTCGATGGGATTCTTTGACGAACAAAGAGATTTTTTAAGAGAGCTTGGAGACTAATTATGAAATCACTTACTGGCGGATCTTTTTCTAAATTAGATGACCTCGGTATGGGGTTCGGAGTCAGTAGCAAAATTCGTATCAACCTCGAATCAAAGGAATGTCTATTCTTACTTACTGGGGCTAAAAACTCCGAGATGGATAGACGTTCTAACCTAGTGGAGATGGTTACTAATGCCGCTCCGAAACTCGCTAAGAACTTCACTATCCATTTCTTAGTTAGTAAGGAGCAAATGCGCTACTATCTAAATATGTGTATTGATAAAGAGGCAGTAGCTCACATGATAACTCAGCTCTATGAAGAGGGATGCCAATTTTTCTACTGTGCAGATTTCTACAACACTCTTACAGTAGGAGAACAGCAAATCAATATTCCAGATATGATTACAGAACTGACATCTAATTCTAAATCACACTACCGAGGTAAAAAATTTATTAGGCAATTAGTCGATGAGGGCACTCTTGTTATTCCTAAAGATAAAAGTGCTATGCCAGATAAAATTCCTCTGGATTTAAAACTGATTCAAATTTTGAACAATTACGGATCTATGCAGCCAAACAAAAAAAAGCATAGAAAAATATTATTAGAAAAAGCTACCTTTTTAAAGCCGCATGGCAATTCAAAAATTTACGCTAACGGCATGGGACAAAACCGTTGGGATCTTATTGATGCGGATCTATCCAATCCAGAATTTATCAGACAGGTAGAAGGTAGGATTACAGCAAAGGCCGTGTATTTCGCAGAGCAATTAGGTTTTAAATTTGTAGAAAACGCAGTATATCTTGACCTGACTAAGAATAAAATTTTTAACGAGATCGGATCTTAATATGATTAAAACTTTGAACAAATCACAAGAGAAAGCAATCTACAAGGCACTGCTGAAATTGAACAGCTCATCAAGTGAGGTTTACTTTCTTTTAAAAAATACTAGCATTAGAACCGATGCAGAGATCCCTACTGCCTATGCAGCCTATGATACTATTGCGAAAAAATTTATTATCTGCATCCGTGAATCTTGGATCGACGGCTTTGATACTTTTAATTTGTCAGCCATCATCGAACACGAGCTTTATCACATTATTCTTTGTCACGTTCAATCAATGCAGACTTTTGAAGATAAACAAATGGCCAATATTGCCTGGGACGCTATCATCAATGACCTAGCCCACTCTTT
>FRDC01003208.1_pt2 | contig 22565 bp, 17 predicted proteins | sample 1106171 | NCBI WGS metagenome assembly FRDC01 (sample SAMEA3930566, study PRJEB13176) | freshwater metagenome | biome: Drinking water system; feature: drinking water; material: water | place: Singapore | collected 2014-12-20 | reverse complement strand
TCGCTCCGCGCACATCTTTAGCGAAGCGAGGTTCAGATGACTTCCAAGATAAACGGACTTATGGCCTTTACGGTCGGAGCAATGATGCTTCAACCCTCGATCTCCAACGCCGTCGACACTTTCGTTTGGAAAGACGGCGCAGGACTAGTTCCCGCGAAAAATTGCTCGGTCGTCAAAATCGAGGACACCGGCTTGCGCGTCGTCGAAGGCGTGAAAGGCAAACCCGCCCCGACGCTCCCCGACGGTTCGCTCGTGAAGCTCGCCGATGATTCCGAGAAGGATAGCCTCCAGCAAGTGAGAGTGCTGGGCTTGCCTCCGGGCACGTCGCTTACCGAGCGCAAAGCCGCGGTCAAAGAAGATTCGCTCAAAGAAATCGGCGACGTCGTTCTCGAAGCGAAGAACCAGGCGCTGTCGGCGTTGATCGCCGGCTCTAAGGCATCGGGCACTCTCTGGCAAGCCGCCACCGAAGGCGATCGCTACCTCGGCTTGCGTTGCGTGGAAGGCAACTCGGTCAAGACGTTCACGCTCTTCAATGTTTTCAAGCCCGGCAGCATCTCCGCGATCGCGATCGTCGGCGTTGACGCCGAACAGTCGCAGCTCGCTCCCCTGCGCAACCTTCGCGTGCTTTCGATCGACGACGCCGAGGCGATCGTCAAAGGAAAGCCCCAAGCGCAAGAGCGCGGCCGTCCCGGGGCGGTGGTTCCCGCCGGCGTTCCGCAGATCACGCCCGGCGCCACCGGCACGGCACCGATCATCTCGCGCGGCCGTCCGTCGACCGCTCCCGCGTTGATCGACGACACGAACAAAGGCAAGCCGGCCAATCCTCCGTCCGCGATCGCGCCGAAAGCCCCATCTCCGCAGACGCAGAAAAACTCGCCGACGCTCCAGCGCTTCGCGCGCGACTATCGCGCCGGCCAGGCCCCGATGATCAGCCTCAACTCCCCGGCTCCCACGGGCGTTCCGGTCGTGAACGGCTCGGCTCAGTTCGTCGTCTGTATCTCCGACAACGGCCTTCAGGTCCGCGACGAGAGCCTCACGGACATCCTCTTCTCGGTGAAGAAAGACGAAGTCGTGAAGCCCATGCAGTCCTGGAGCGCGAACAAGGTGCGCAAGACGATCCGTGGAAAGACGTACACGTTCATCAAAGCCCAGTTCCCCGAGCAGAGCGATGAGAACAACGTCGGCTGGGTCGCCGAGCAGTTCGTTAAGCAGAAGTCGGCGTGCGCCACCTACAGCCGCACCGAGAGTAACGATGCGACCGACGATGAGACCGAGGAAACCGAAGTCGCGACGAAACCCGCGACGGCGACGGGCCCGATCACAGGACTCAACTCCGAAGCGTGCTGCGTGTTCCCCACGATCAAGCGTCCTACGGACTCTTACATGCAGGGCATGCGCCGCTTCGGCGCCGGCCGCGGAAGAGGCAGCCGCCTGCACGCCGCCGCCGACCTCTATCGCTATCACGGCGAAGTGTTCGAAGCGGTCGCTCCCGGCCGCGTGATCCGCAATCGGTATTACTTTTATCAGGGCACGTTCGCCCTCGAGGTGAAACACGTCGGCGGCTTCGTCGTTCGTTACGGCGAGATCACCGGCCGTGAAGTCGCGGGCGCTCAAGGCAACGCGCAGTTGAGAGCCGGTCAGCAGATCGGTTACATCAGCACGGTGAACTCCGGCTGCTGCAGCCCGATGCTGCACTTCGAACTGTATAGCGGCACCATGGGCGGCCCGCTCCGCGGCGGCGGCTCCTATCAGCGCCGCGCCGACCTCATGAATCCCTCGCAGTATCTGCGCAAGTGGGAGAAGATGAGATTCGGAGCTTCGTACTAAGTCTTAGTCTTAGGAACTTTTCGAGATGAAACGACCACCCCTGACTCTCGTTTTGGCTGCGATCGGCGTGCTTCTGGTGGTCGTTTCTTACTGGAAGCTCGTCCATCGCCCGTCTTTCGAGCCGCAGATGACGAACGAGCCGCCGGCGGACTCCGTGGCGGTTCTCTCCGGCGGCCAGCAACAGCCTACACCGACTCCCGAGAGCAGTGGCCAGCCGGTCGCGCTGAGCACGGCGCCACCCGAGAACGAAGCCGCTTCGCTCGATTCGATGACCAAAGCGCTGATCGAGTTCACCCGGCCCGAGCGCGCCATGGACGAGCTACTGCGTTTTCTTCAAGACAGCAAGCAGGAGCCTTTCGTTTCCGTCAGCAAGAGCGTCGAGACCGGCGATCTCTCGATCGTACGCACAAAGAGCCCGTTTCCAGGCACGCGCTACTTTCACGCACAGTACTTTTCCGGAGCCGGCGAGAATTACGTCCAGCACATGTCCTTCGAGTTCCGTCCGGGCGCCCAAGCTTTTCAAGACGCGATGGCGGCCGTGCAAAAGAACTACTCCGGTTTGGGCAAGCCCGAGATCCAGAACAAGGACTTCGTGCAATGGGATCTCGGCAACGGCGGGGTGATTTGGATCAAGCGCATGGGCGCCGCCGATCTCAAGGACGATCCGTTTAACGCCTATACGAAGGATGACCTCGGAACCGTGCGCGTCGCCTTCGAGCTCAAGCCCGAAGCGGATGACGAAGATCATCACTGAGCCGGTTTCCCGCCCGGACTGACGGCGGGGTTTTCCCTTTCAACTGCTCTCCCGGCACGTGCCGTTGCTATCATGTGGCTGATGGCGACGACCAAGATCACCTACCGGTTTTTGTTCCAGGACGGGCGCGTGCTCGAGCACGACGTCGTCATGGACGCCGATACCGGCAAGCAGGTCTCGTCGCCCGCGCCGAGCGGCCAGCCTTGGGCGGAGCTCGAACACAAAAAGTGCAAGCACTGCCCGCTGAAAAAGGAAGATCATCCGGAATGCCCGCCGGCGAAAAACCTCGCGCTCGTCGCCGACGCTTTCAAGGCGGAAAAGTCGTTCGAGAAGGTCACGGTGGAAGTGGTGACCGCCGAGCGCACGTTCCGCAAGCAGATCATGCTGCAAGAGGGTCTCTTTGGGCTATTCGGCTTGATCATGGCGACGAGCCAGTGCCCGTACTTCGGGTTCCTACGGCCGATGGCGCGCTTCCATCTGCCGTTCTCCAGCTCGAAGGAAACGACGGTGCGGTCGGTTTCGTTTTACCTGCTGAAGCAGTTCTTCGTCGCTAAAAAGGGCGGCAAGCCCGACTTTGAGCTCGCGCACATCGGGAAACTCTACAAGGATCTCGAAGAGGTCAATCTCGGCATGGTCGCGCGCATCCGCTCGATCACCAAAGCCGATGCCGAAGCCAATTCGATCGTCATTCTCGACGGGCTCGCGAAGATCCTGTCGATGCAGCTCAACAACAAGCTCGCCGACCTCGATAAGATGTTCGAGGCATGAGAACGAGAGGGCGCCGGCGAAGGCGCCCGAAATCTTGCACTGATCAAGGAACAAGGTAGGAAATCGAGAGACGCTGCCCGGGCTTCAGCGCCTTGGAGAAGGTCACCGTTCTACCCGAGACACTCCACGTGCCGTCGAACGACGGCGAGAAGCCGATGTTCACGCTGCCGCTCACCGGCGCGCGCGAGAGCGTGATACTCGTCACCTTCGGTGCGAGTACCTGCTGCAGCTGGCTTAGGCCCGTCGAGTAATCGGAAGCGCAGACCGACAAAGTCGCGCCGCCCGTATCGGTCGCGAACTGGCTAAGGTTCGTGCCGTAAGCTCCGCCCGATCCCATGTTGAAGATGCTCTGATACTGCGCATGGCAAGCGGAGTCGCCGGGTCTGACGACGATGCTGAAGGCGCGCATGCCCAGCATCCGGCTCGCGAGCCCGCTCGAGTTGAACGCGCTGATGACGTGGCTCGAGCGCGTGGGCCCGACTTCGTCCTTCGCGGAGATGATGATCGGCACGAAGTACGAGCCGGTGCGGAAGAAGCCGCGGTTGTTGCCCGTGTTCGACTGTTGCAGCATCGAGCGCAGCGAAGCGAGCGGCGTCGAGTCCGCCCATTGGCAATACGGCTGCTTGTCGCAGAACTCGCTGCCGGGCCACGAAAGACCGTCGAAGTTCGAGTTGCGCATGAGGATCCACTCGGCGTTGAACGAGTTCTTCTTCAAGATGGCACCCACGGACGGAGACGAGTTGAGCTCCATCAGCTGACCGCCCGAAGCGCGCATGTTGCTCGGATCCGGGTCGGCGTTCATGATGCCCATCTGCCAATCGACGTTGCTCGCCCACGACGAGATCACGTTGCCGAGACGCGCGGCCATCTGGGTGATGGTCAGGAACATCGTCGGCGTCGAATCGATGACGAACACGACATCGGCCTGCGCGGGCGGGTTCGGCGCCTGGTACGACTCGCTGAACGCTTGAGGCGTCGGCACGGGAGTGGGAACCGGAGTCGGGACAGGCGTGGGGACCGGCGTAGGAACAGGGGTCGGCACGGGCGTAGGAACCGGCGTAGGTACCGGCGTGGGAACCGGAGTCGGCACCGGGGTCGGAACAGGCGTGGGAACCGGAGTCGGCGGAGGAGGAGGCGGAGGCTGCGGACACGGATTCGTTTCGAGATCGCCGCAAACGTCCGTCTTTTTCTCGATTGGAAGCGGAATCGCCGTGAAGGCGACCTTCGAGCAACCTGCTCCGAAGGCGAGAACGATCACTGCCATGATGCTGATGCTGCTGAATGGTGCCATGGAACTTCTCATTTCAAGACAACAGGTTTTGTTTACGAGAAAAAGTCGTTGTCCTTATTATCTCCCGCTAGACATTGCCAAGCCTGTGCCAAGATCCAGCCGCCCGCGGCGACTCTGGTTTCAGACGAATGTTTGAATTTCCGGAAAAACCGTCGCGACCAAGCGACTGTCGCGCGACTCATCGAAAAATCGAAATTGCAAAATCCGAAAATTCCGCTTGGTGGAGCGCGAATCGTTTCGTCATGTGACTGGTCGAGGGAAGATTCCCGCTTCCAAGCGCGGGACTTCGCCGCGAATGTCGATCTCGTGAGAGGAATTCGGCGCGCCACCCGACGTGAGTTCACGATTTTTGTTTACGATGTCGACGGCCGATGCCCGACCAAGGACCTGAGTCGGGAAAGCTTCACGCTCTGCGTTGATTTTCGGACTCACTCAGACTGTAATGGATGAACGCATGAAGCGAATTTTCGTACGCGCCTCGGGCGCGCTCGCCATGGTGGCCGTGTTTCAGATCGGAGCGGCTTGTTCGCCCGCCGGCGACGGTTTTAAGGCGGCGGCGCCCCAGCCCGCCGCCGACCGCGAAGACGGATCAGGGATCGTTTCGCCGCCCGGAGAGCCGACTCCGACTCCCGCGCCTTCCCCGAGTCCGACCCCCGTTCCGATCGCCACGGATCCGAACTGCACCGATCCGGATGCCGGCACGACGGATGCGGCCACCAGTCGATTCCGCGTCGAAGTCTGCTCCCTCGTCAACCAAGCCCGCGCCCAATACAGGCTCGTGCCGTTGAGGCTCGCCTCCCTCCACAATCGCGCGGCCCAGGGACATGCCGTCGATATGATCAACAACGGCTTCTTTGACCATCGAGGCAGCGACGGCAGCACGCCCTTCCTGCGCATGTCGGCCGTCGGCATCCAGTACGTGCACGCAGGGGAAAACATCGCGCAGGGCCAACGAACCTCCGCCGAAGTCATGAATGGCTGGATGAATTCCTCCGGGCATCGCGCCAATATTCTTTCGACGTATTACAGACGCATCGGCATCGGTTACTATCAGCGGGCTTGGGTACAGAACTTCACGAACTGAGGCCGAACGCCGCCATGGCTCTGACCGCGACCCTGTTTCGATTCCGCATCGATCTCTCCGACGTCGACCGTGGGTGCTACGAAGCCCTCGATCTGCGCGTGGCCATGCATCCCTCGGAAACCCTCCCCTATCTTCTTACGCGGGTTTTCGCCTACGCTCTCAACGCGCAACCTGGGCTCGAGTTCTCGCCCGGGGGCCTGAGCGATCCCGATCAGCCGGCGCTTTCGATGGCCGGCGCCCACGGCAACCGTGCGCTCTGGATCGAAATCGGCGCACCCAGCGCTCGCAAGCTGCACAAGGCCGCCAAAGCCGCAGGAAGCGTAAAAGTCTTTACCTACAAAGACCCGGAGCCGTGGCTGCGGGAGCTTCGCGCCGAGCAAATTCATCGCGCCTCAGAGATCGAGATCTACGCTCTGCCGCCGCGGTTTCTCGATGCGCTCGGAGCGCTCGTCGAGAAGGACAATCGGTGGATTCTCGTGCGCAACGAGGGATCGCTTTCGGTGACGATCGGGGCGCAAACGGAGACGATCGACCTGACCCGCCATCATCTCTGACGATTCGGTTTGCATCCCGAGCGAATTCACTTGCTTCACGAGCGCGCGCTCGTGAAACTGGGCTCGAGAGACCTCACCTTTCGCGGAGGAAGTGCTCGTGAATGCGGCAGTCAAATCCATGATTCTCAAGGCTCAAGACAGCATCGATACCGCCAAGAAACATCTTGAGGACGAAGCGCAGCACGATGTCGTTGGCTACAATCTCGCGCAAGCCTGCGAGCTTCTTTTGAAAGCCCTGTGCGTCGTCCGCGAGCTTGAGTATCCGCACGACGAAGAGGGCCACGATCTCGACTCGCTCATGGCTCTGCTCGAAGAAGACAACCTCTCGGCGATCTCCTCGCATGCCGACATCGTCGAGCTCACGCCCTACAACTCGCCCCGCGCCCACGTCCGCCCGGACGAGCGCCTGAACATGAAAGAGTATTTGGGCTACGTCGAGGACTTCAAACGCCTCGTCGGCGAGCACACGCTCTAGGGTCTGTCTGGCGAATCCCCGAAGCCGGCAAGACCCGGATAAACCTTATTTTATTTCGTCGATCCGCTTTTGGATTCGGCGGGAAAAGAACCCTTCATACATCGCCCGCACGTCGATTTTCTTCCAGTCGGACCCCGTGACTACCCCGCGGCACGAACGCGTTCCGCATTCGCAGAACATGCGCAGATCCCCGTCCTCGGTCATCGCGTAATCGAATGTCAGCTCTTCACCGGCGGGAATATCGGCCAGCGCGACGAACTCCATTTCGCCCTGAACGCCGACATTGGGCTCGCAGGAATGGTTCATTCGCGGAGAGCCGTCTTCGTCCGATACAAGCTCACCTCGGGCGATCGGCAACGATGCGAAGAGCCCACGTCCGTGAATACGGCTGTCGCGAGACTCGGTTTTAAGGGCTCTGGAACGCGAATCCGAAGGGCTCATGCCCGCTATCCATACAAAACGGACCGGGTCTTTTCAATCGGCCCATAGCCCGAAGCCCCTCTTTTCATCGCTCACAGCCGCGCAGCCAAGCCTTGATCAGGCCCGAAGGGATGTATAGATTGCCCCGACTGATTCAGAGGGGGGTCTCATGGTTCGCGTCTTCGCGCCGATCTTCGGCGCCATCGCCGTCGTCGTCTTCTCGTTCCTGCCAACAACGGAAGCCCGGGTTCAGATCAAAAATCACCAGCTCGTCGTCGACGGGCGCCCGCAACCGCAGCTGTTTGGAGCCGAGATCCAGTACTTCCGTCTTCGCGGCGGCTACGGACCCAACGTCCCTCGCGAGCGCGTGATCGAGCTGTGGCGCAAAGCCCTCGACCGTGCCGTTGAAGCCAAGATGAACAGCGTCGGATTCTACATTCCCTGGGATTTCCATGAGTACGCGCCCGGAAAATTCGACTTCACGGGCACCGTCGATCAAGACGGCGACGGCCGTCCCGACTATCCTTCCCGCGACATCAAGACGTTCTTCAAGATGCTCAAAGAGCGCGGCATCACGCGCATCATGGCCCGCCCCGGCCCGTACATCAACGCCGAGTGGGGCTTCCTTGGTTTCGGCGCCGTGCCCGAGTGGTTCCACGATCTCTATCCCGAAAGCCACATGCGCTCGCCCGAAGGATATCGCAAAGCGCTCTACGACTATCACAACCCCGATCTGCTCCGGCACACGCGCCTCTGGTTCGAAACGCTCCATCGCGAAGTTCTCGCCGACCAAATGAAGCCGGGTGGACCCGTCGTCTTCCTGCAAATCGACAATGAAACCAACTTCCAGTGGCAAGGAATCTATAATCAGGATTTCGGTGTGCCCGCGCTCGCGCGCTTCAGAGACTTCCTCAAGGCGCGCTACAAAGGCGACCTCAATGCCTTGAATCGCGCGCACGGCCGTCAGTGGAGCGACTGGAGCGCGGTCCGTCCGCCGCTCAAGCGCGGCGAGAACCTCGCCGAGGACCAGGATTGGTACCGCTTCAACGACGCCGACATCTACTCGTTCCTGGCGAAGGTGCGCGTGACCTGGGAAAACCTCGGCGTGAACGAGCCGCAAATCCTCTTCACGCTCGCTGAGAGCTACAACGCTCCGAAAGACGGCCTGCTCCCGCACAATGTCTATCGCAACGCCCGCGGCACGACGGGCTTGATGACCGTGAACCTTTATCCAAAAACTTCCGAGACCGCTTCAGGCACGCTCATGAACTCGCCCTTTAAGGCGGATCTCGACGTGAAATCCGCCGACGAAGCGAACGACGGTTACCTCGGCTCGCGTCAGGAGTGGGTCCTCGGCCCCGAGATCCAAGGCGGCTGGTGGAAAGGCACGCCGGTCTCCGACGATTCCCGCCAGCAAACTTATTTGACCGTCATCGGCCACGGCATGAAGGCCGTTTACATTTATTATTTCAACGAAGGCCACAACTGGGGCGCGCACTACCTGCACGACAAAGCGAAGCCCATGTACGAGGCTCTGCGTCGCGAGTGGCGCGCCGGCGAAGCCGATCCCCAGAGCCTGCCCGAGAAATTCTGGGCGGAGCTGCAGGAGCGCTTCAACCGCACGCATTTCTTCGCCTGGGACATCAAGAGCGCTGTGCTTTCCGATCCCCGCGATTTCGAGACGCTCTACTTCGACGCTCCCCTGGATGCGCAAGCCGAGCCGCGCGATCACTTCTCGCGCCTGAAAACCATCGGTGAGCGTGTCATTGCTCCCCATCGCGACTTTCTCTCTCGCGCGCGCGCCGTTGAAGACGACATCGCGATCGTCAAAGACAGCGATAATCACGTTCCGAGCCCCTGGCGTGGATTGAGCGCCGCTCACGCCAGCTCCGATTGGGCCGGTGGCCTGCTCGGCTATATGCTGAACTCGGATCTCAACCCGAGCGTTCTTCACGGCGAAATCTCGACCGCCGATCGCTTCGCGCAGGCGAAGGCCCTCTTCCACATCGATACGGGCCTGAATCATCCGCGCACGATCGATCTGATGAAAATCGCGTTTCAGAACGGCCGCGGCGTCGTGAACTTCCTTTCGAGCAGCGTTTCGCACGCGCTCGGCATGAAAGTCGGCGAAACGTGGCTGCCCGCCAGCGACTCGATCGACGACGTGCTCTCGGCGGACCGTGAAGCGATGTTGTTCTACATGGGCGCCGATGGCGGACTGCGCGTTGGCTCGGAGCCAGACGCCATCGCGGTTCCGTTGCGCTCGACGCGTCCGTTGTTCTCATACGATCTTCGTCTGCTGCCGAACTGCCAAGGCATCGTCTTCTCGCGCGGCCGCATCGTCGGCTACCGCTGCAAGACGGGCCATGCCACGTTCATCCAGATCGGCGCGCTCGTTTTCGACGATTACAATTCGGATTCCTACGCCGACATCCGCGACGCGCATGAGCGACGCCTGTTGATGAAAGCGCTGGCGAAGGAGTTCGCGGTCGAGCCGAAGATCACGCAAACACAGCCAGCGCCGCAAACGGCGATCTTCGCGCGCAAGGATCCCAAGCGCGAACTGCTTTGGATCACCGCGAAGACCGGCAGCCGCTCACCGGTTTCGTTCCGCCTGAGCGTTTCGCCGAAATTGCTTTCTCAGTCGCTCGCATCCGCGCGTCGATACCGCGTCACCGACGTGCTCGCCGGCAAGTCCTGGACGGTCGCGACGGAAGAGCTCACGCAAGCGGGCTTCGCGGCCGGGCTCTCCGGTAACGGTAGCACGGTCTTCAAGGTGGAAACGGCCCGATAAGGGGACTGGGCAGCGATGGAAGAAATTGAAAAGTTCTTTCGCTGCCCCCACTGTCACGAAAAGATCTCGATGCTCCTCGACCTGAGCGAGCCCGGTTTTCAGACCTACATCGAAGACTGCGAAGTGTGTTGCCGCCCGATTCAGATCTCGTTCTCGGTCGAAGACGGGCGGCTCGCGTCTTTCTCGGCCGAAGGCACCTGAGGGCTCTTAGAGAGCCGCTTTGCAAGCCGCGGCCCTAGGCGAAACCTTCAGCTCCTCGAGTCCCGCGAAAAGAAGCTGTAGGGAGTCCGTCAACAAGGGGTTCCGATAGTAGACGAAACGATCGCGGACCCCGCTTTTCGCATGCTTTTCCATTCGGCCCCGCTCCAGCGCCGCCAGTTCGCCAACCGCGGCTAGAATCTCCGCCTTCGTCTCCAGAGGTCGGCCAGCGAAGCCGGAGTCCTTTCGAGGCAGCTCCTGCCTCAACACGGTCAAGTCGGTTTCCGGGTGCAACGCTTTCAGCGCGGTCTGCGCCAGGAAGAAGACGCGCGCAAGCGGCTCGGTCCGATCCCAAGCGAGATCGCTCGGTACGACGCCCTCTTTCTGCTTAGCCGTGACCGTCTTGATCAACGCCTCCCGCAGGCGCTCGATTTTCACCTTCTGTGCGGCGGAGTCGTCGCGCCGAACCTGTATGGCGTGCTCCTTCGGCGGCTCCGGTACCTGATCCTTCACCGTCGCGAGCCATGCGGGCTTGGTCTCCTGCTTGGGCGGCGAACGGCGGAACCGGCTCGTCAACCACTCGAAGAACTTGTTCGCCGTCGGCGCGAGAGGCACCGCCCGGCTCGATGAAGTCACGTCGATCTCGAGCGGCAGCTCGTGGCCGGGAATCGCCAGGAAGGTCGAAAGATGAAGACTCGCGCGGCTGAGCGCCATTTCTCCCGCATCGCGCACGAGCATCGGCAGCGTCATGACGCGAATCCCGCTTTCCTTGGGCAACACGGTCCTGAGGAACTCGGCGAAGAGCGAGTTGGCTCCGTCGCACTGGACGCAGAGATACCCCTGAGGATCGACAAATCTGGCGAAACGGAAAAACGGATTGTCCGCGCGAACCGAGCCCGCTCGCAGGCCCAAGTCGGTCTCGCGGACGGTAGCGTAGCGACCCGATGATTGAAACGCTTCGCCAAGGCTCACGACGTCGACCGTCGCTTTGTTCTCCTTGCGCGACAGCAGGGCTTCGATCGCGGCGGCGAGCCGGATCATGCCGGCTTCCGCGAGCTTCAGGGACAGCTCGCTGACTCGATCCGAAGACACGCGTGGAGGAGCAGGCGCCACGATCGCGACCGTCTTCTCCTTCGCGAAGCCCGCCGAGAAACGAACCGCCTCGACCCGCGCGTTCAGGATCCGCGCTGCCCATGCTCCCGTTTCCTTGAGCTCGAAAAGCTCGTAGTCGCGATCCGCATAGAGAAGAACGCCGTCGCTCCCGTAAATCTGCAAAGTCGCGAGCCGATACCGATCTCCTTCCGCCACTGGACGCGGCACGGGAACGAAGCCGCTCTCGCCGACCCGATTGACGTGGTTCGTGTGCAGGAAAAACTCGACGCCGCTCGCTTCGCTCGAAACATTCTGAAGTTTACGCGTGGCCTCGGACGTCGCGAAATCGCGGTGATAGTTTTCCACGAATCTCTCGGGCACGCCTCCCCGCCCTTGCAAAGGCTCGAGCCGATAGAGCAAGTCGTCCTTCATGGCCTGAGTGATTTCCTTGTTTCTCGATTCCGAGCGCTCTCGCAGAAGAGGCTTCTGCACCGCCGGTGGGACCGCGGCCGGCGGGGGCTCGGGCGCGGCCCGCCCTCCAAATCCGCTCCAGTCGAGAAGAGAGCGTCTCGGCGAAACGTCCTGGTCAGGTACTGCGATCCGCCACGAGACGTTGCCTCGACTCAGAGCTTGAGCCTCGCGCGCGCGCCAATGGTTGGCATCGCTCTCGATCGGCTGCCAGAGCAGCGCAACCAGCGGCCTCTGCGCACCGTCGGGAAACAGGCTCAAGCGCAGATGGCTTTCCTCGACGGCCGCCTCCTTCTTCAGCGACGCCGCAAGACGCGCGACCGACTCGCTCTGGAGAATGAAGCGGGCTTCCTGGAACTGTTTCACCCAGCTCCGGAAAACGCGGCTCAGATAAACCTCGCGCGCGATGTCCTCGCGAGTCGCTTGACGGGCGCCGAGCGTGAGCGCTGCGACTTCACTCGCATCGGCGAGACGATCGGCGGCGAGCGATTCGATGCCCTCGAGCGATCTTCCGACGAAGATCAGCTGATAGTGCTTGCCTTGCATCTCGACGGAGACGCTGTAAGGCGACACGGCCGGAGGCGGCAGCAATCGGATCGACTCGAGGTCGCTTTCCCGAACCTGCAGCTCTTCGCCGCTTATTAGGGAGCGCGAGTCCGGCCGCATGGCGACGAGACGCCCATGGCCGCCGGCGAGAATCGCTCGCAGGCCCGCGCGAAATTGGTCCTGCAGAAGTCGGATCGTGTTCGCGCGCCACTCCTCGGTGATCATCTCTCTTGTCTTCTCTACCGGAGTCTTCGTATTGTTGCGCGCCTCGAGGGTCAGCTCGAAGACGTATCTGTTGTAGATCTTGCTGTAAGGCCACAGTCCCAGATCGGAAGCCTTCACGTTCGGGTGCTGCGCGCGCACCCGGTTGAGCGCTTCCGTTTCGATGTGGACCAGCTGCTGGCGCGTGAGCGATCCTTCGCGTCCGTCCCGCGCCGCCAGCTCCCGACGCTCATCGAAACGCCGAAGGGCCCAGGCGACGGGATGTTCCGTCATGCCTTCGCGCTCGAAAGCCCGTCCTGCCTCGGCGAGAGCGCTCTCGCGAACGACCGCGCCACGCTCGATGGCCGCGCGTTCCGCGGCGTCCGCTCCTCTCAAAAAAAGAAACGGATCGCTCTCGTACGAAACCGCGTAGCCCTGAACGACCTGGCGCCAGCCGAAAACGGGATCCGGCGCCGCCAGCAGCCGTCTCTGCCGCTTCACTTCGGGAGGAGCATCGGTTCCTTCCGGCCACAGGAGGACCGGATCGGACGGGTCGATCTCACGCATCCTGTTTCGCGCGAGAGCGCTCTTCTTCGGATCCGGATGGCGAGTCATCGCGCGGATCCGGTCTAACGCGCCAGGATCGAGAGCGGAGGCGCGATCCAGCATCGACAGAGCATCTTCGACCACGGTCTCCTTCGACGACTCCAGATCCCGCACCGCGATCTGCATGGCCAAGCGGCTGACCGGCGCGCCCGTCCGGATCGATCTGTCGAGATCGTTGGAGTCGACTTCGGCGGAGCGAGCCGCGACCATCGCCTGCGTCGCTTTCGGCAGCTGATCCCAGCGATGAACGAGATCCGAGAGAATGGTCCTCTTCTCACCCCCGCGGAAAGCGTCCGCGAGCTCCTTGAGTCTCGCTTCATCGACCGCGCCACGCGCGAGCGAGTATTCGAGATACAGCTCGAATAATTCCGTCGCGGCCATGGCGTCATACGTCGGCTTGCCATTGTCCCTGTTCAAGAGCGCGATCAGCCGGCCGGTGCCCTCTTCGATGATCTTGCCCATGCCTGGGATCCGCTCGGAGTATCGCGCCGCGAGCTTGAATGTGTTGAACATCCTCGACGGCACGCGATCGAGGCGCGCCGTGACCGTGTCGAGAAGGTTCTTCAGCGCCTCCATCGCCTCGGCGTCGTCGGGGTAGCGATTCAAGATCATCGACACGATCGCTTCCTTCAGATCGAGATTTTCATCGCTTGCAGGCTGCTTCAGGAGCTCGCGGGCGATGCGCAGGAATTCGGGAGCGCCGACACCGACGATCCGGAGGAGTCGCTCCAGAACCTCAGGATCTTTTGTGTTCTCGAGCTCCCCGAGAAAGAACTCCCGCACTTCGGGAACGTCCACGTGAGGCGCCACCGCCTCGAGCGCGGCGGTGTACAGCAAGCGATCCGCCCCCCTCGGTCCCCGTCTGGCGATCCTGAGGATGAGGCGGCGATCGGCTTCGTGACTCGCGACGAACGGCTCGAGAGCCCGCACGGCCGCCACGTCGCCTTTGCTGGCCAGCTGAAAGAGCTCCTCGTGCAGCCCCGGTTCGGTCGTCACCACCGAGCGAAGCAGACCGATCGCGGTCGCTCGCGCCTCGGGGGAACCCTTGCGAAGAACTTTGAGAAAGTGAGCGCGCAGGGCCGGAGAGCGCGCGATCCAGGGTCTAAGAAACTCGCGGACGCCGGCGGACCCTTGCGTGACCTCTCCCCACGGCCATCGCGCGGCCTCGAACAACACGGGCTCGGTCGGATGCGCGATGACGACTTCGAGCAGGCGGGAGCCGCTGCCTTTGGCTTTAGCGTTGGCCACGATCTTCGCCGCTTCCCGCGCCGGATCCGAAGCGAGCGCGGGCGAAAGGACGCCAAGGAACAGCACGGCCGTAAATAGTCGCGCAAGCGACAAGACGTACGACAGCCTAGTGGCCGCAGATGCGCGACCGCGAAAAGCCCTGTTCATGGCGGTAGTTAAGAGCAAACGGAGCGCCACGCGCGGTTCATCCCCGCCGAGCTTCCCACCCAGGCAAATCATCGAAATCTGCCGCTTTTTTGTGCATCACCTACTATTTGCGTGATTTCCACGGGCCAAACGGCTCAAGATCACCCCTCGCAAAACAGGGAGGGTCTAATGGGTTTCCAACGCTCGTTCGCCATGCTCGCGGTCTTCGCGCTGTCCGTCGTTTTCACTACGAGCGCCACCTCGGCGGCTTCCCTTTATCTCGATGAGCGCGCGCCGCTCGACAAACGCGTCGACGACCTCGTCGCGCGCATGACCCTCGACGAAAAACTCGAAATGCTCGGCGGCACCGGTTTCGGAACGAAGGCCAACGCCCGCCTCGGCATTCCGGAAATCCGCATGACCGATGGCCCGCAAGGCGTTCGCGGCCCCTACGCCACCGCGTTCCCGTCGATGCTCTCGATGGTCGCGACGTGGAATCCGGAAATTATGCGCAAAGTCTCGGCCGCGATCGGCCGCGAAGTCCGCGCCACCGGCAAGAACATGATCCTCGGTCCGTGCGTGACTCTGTACCGAGTTCCCTACAGCGGCCGCAACTTCGAGTGCTTCGGCGAGGATCCGCACCTCAACGCGAAGCTCGCGGCGTCTTACGTCCATGGAACGCAAGACGCGGGCGTCTTAAGCTCGACCAAGCATTTCGTGCTGAACAACCAGGAGCTCAATCGCATGTCGATCGACATGACGATCGACGAGCGCTCGCTGCATGAGCTCGAGCTCCCGGCCTTCGTCGCCGCGATCCAAGCCGGAACCGATTCGGTGATGTGCTCCTACAACAAGATCAACGGCGTCTATGCCTGCGAGAACGAGCCGTTCATCCATCGTCTTCTCAAAGGCGAGCTGGGCTTTCAGGGCTTCGTGATCTCCGACTGGGGTGCCACCCATAGCGACGCCTCGGTCTCGGCAGGTCTCGATCTCGAGATGCCTTTCGGCAATCACATGAACCCTGCTCTCAAAGACTCCGTCGAGAAAGGCCGCTTCGCGAAATCCCTGATCGACGACAAGATCCGGCGCCTGGTTCGCTCGATGATGAAGGCCGGCCTCAAGTTCGGCGTCCCGCAAGCGGCCGAACCGCCGACGCGCGATCTCAGCACGCCTCGCAACCGCGCCGTCGCTCTCGAAGCCGCGCGCGAAGCGATCGTGCTGCTCAAGAACGAGCGGGCCGCGCTCCCGCTTCGCTCGCTTAAGAGCCTCGCGGTCATCGGACCCGGCGCGGTTCATCGCCGCATTCACGGCGGCGGCAGCGGCGAAGTGAATCCCAGCGCCAACTCCACGGCGCTCGCCGGACTCGAAGCGAGCCTCGGCACGGCGACGAAGATCCGCTACCTCCATGGCATGAACATTCCCGGCCAGCCGGAGCGTCTCGAGGCGCGCGACGTCGCCACCCGTCTGCCGGACGGAACTTGGGCCCGCGGCTTTCTCACCGAGTGCTTCGACAACCGCGAGCTCAAAGGAAAACCCGTCGTCACGCGAATCGATCCGACGATCGCCGTTTGGGACTCGCCCGACAAGCGCCTGAAGGCTCAGCAGTTCTCTTGCCGCTTCTCCGGCACGATCAAGATCGAAAAGAAACGCGAGCTGATCTTCGACACCTGGACGGCCGGTCGCTCCTATCGTTTTTTCCTCGACGGCAAGCTCGTCAAGGACACGTTCGACGACGAGCAGATCTGGGAGACCACGATCCAGGCCGGGGAAGTCCAAGCCGGTTATCACCACATTCGCTTCGAGTACAAAGCCCGCCACGACTTTTACGGCGTGTCTCTCGGCTGGTTCCCCCCGCCCTCGGACCGCGGTGAAGCAGTGGAGCTCGCGAGAGCATCGGATGCGGCCGTCGTCTTCGTCGGCACCTCGGGCGCGTTCGAGTGGGAGCACGGCGATCGGCCCAATCTCTCGCTTGCGGGCGACCAGGCCGAAGTGATCCGCGCGGTCGCGAAGGCGAATCCGCGCACGATCGTCGTCGTGCATTCGGGCGGTCCCATCGACGTGAGCTCGTGGCGCGACGAAGTCGCCGCGATCGTTTACATGGGCTTCGCGGGCCAAGAAGGCGGCCGCGCGGTCGCCGAAGCGTTGAGCGGCTCGGTGAATCCCTCAGGCAAGCTTCCCTATACGCTTCCGCTCCGCGAAGCCGACTCCCCTTCGTCGGCCTACTATCCCGGCGACGGCGTCACCATGGACTACGGAAAAGTCGGCATCTTCGAAGGCTATCGCGGATACGACGCGAGAAAGGTCGAGCCGGCGTTCGCTTTCGGTCACGGCCTTTCTTATTCGACGTTTGCTTATGCGGGCGCTTCGCTCACGCTTGAAAAGGCGGAAGCTTCCGCTCCCAAGGCGACGGTGAAAGTGACACTGAAGAACACGAGCCGCGTCGCCGGAGCCGAAGTCGTGCAGCTGTACGTGCATGCGCGGAACGCGAAAATCGCGCGCGCGCCGCGCGAGCTCAAGGCCTTCGCCAAGGCCCATCTCCGCGCGGGCGAATCCCGCGAGCTCTCGTTCGCTCTAGACGCGGAAGCCTTCCGCTACTGGGACACGGCTTCGCGCTCGTGGAAAGTGGATCCCGGCTCGTTTGAGATCCACGTCGGCTCTTCTTCGCGCGACATCCGGCACGTCCTGCCGCTCGCGCTGAAGTGACTTAGAGCGATCCTTCCTTGCGAAGGGCGCCCAGAACACGGTTGATCTCGGTGATTTTCGCGTCGAGCTCCTGGAGTTCTTTGAAAGTCGTCGCGGGCATCAAACGGTCTCTGTTTTCGCGGATGACGTAGGCGCGCAGCTGCCGGACGACGTCCGCTTTCTCGAAGCCGACCGAGATCGTGCTGGCGCCGTGAAACCAAAGGTTGCCGAGATTCCAGCCGTCTTTGAAGCGGTCCTTGCCTTGGTTGAGAGCGGCTTCGACCGGTTCGACCAAGCTACGAGTCGCTTCCATCAACGTCGCCATGTGCGTGCCCTTTTCGAAGCGCAGTTGGCTCATCTCCTCGATGACCTGTTCGATCGAGTCGGGCAGCTTGGGATTGTCGACGTGCCTCTCGTTGATGACGGCGCGCTCGGCCGAGAGTTTTTTCTGCAGCTCTTGGAGCTCGGGAATCGTGAGGCTTCCGAGATCTTTCTTTTTGGTGTTTTCAAGGTGCTGTTGCGTGGTGTTCGACCGCTGATAACGATCGAAGGCCATGCCCGCGTCGGTCATCGTACGATACGAGGTATCCGTGTGAGTCAGCGCGTTCTGCTTGTAGGCGGACTCGATCAGGAGGTACGAGAGCCGCGCCTGGAGCGAAAGAGTCCGCACCCATTCGACGTAACGGGTGATGTCCGTCGAATCGACATGAAGGCGGGATGACGTGAAGGCGCTGCTCAAGTCGAAGAGTTTGGCATTTTCAGGACGCCTCATCACCGCGACGAGGAGATTCGAGATTTCGTGGTCGATTCGCTGCGACTCTTCGTAGGCCGCGTCCCTCGTTTCCTTCTTCAAGTACAGCTCGCTGTTCTTCTTTGCCTCCACGACAAGCGCGCGGATCTTGTTGAGAATGCCGACGGGTATATGGACGCCGAGAGCGAGCGCTTGAGACTCGAAGCTATCGCGCAGGCCCTCGCGCTCGACGGCGTTGATGGCCAGAGCCTTGTCGATTGCCAAGTCGCTCATTCCGGCGCGGCAGATCGCCCGCTTGACGTATGGATTTTGAGGAGCCGCCCCGGCCTGGGTGGCTACGAAAGCGACGGAAGCGACAAAAAGCGCCGAAAGCCCGCGATTTAGCATGGACTCCTCCTACTAGGAACCGGTTGCGCGATAGCTGAGCAATTTGCAAACCAAGACGTGACACTCGCGAGCGCTAAAACCTTCACGGTCGTCAGGATCATTACAGGCGAAAGATCCGAGCGGCTTTGATACCTTACCTCGCCAAAGGAGATGAGAATGAAAACTCTCGTTTCGATCACCTTGATGTCCCTCCTGTCGTTTTCCTCCGGATCGGCTCAAGAAGACAAGCCGGCTTCCCCGTTCGCCGACCCCAAGTTTCAGACCGCCGCGCAAAGAAGAGCCGACGAGCTGAAGAAAGAAGTCATCGAGAGCCTCGCGAAGCAAGACGACCGCGGCGGCGATCGTTGGCGGAAGTTTCTCTCTCTCAAGATCAAACAGCGCGCCGAACTGGCAAAGGCCGGAGGTTTCAAGATAGAGCCCGCGAAAAGCAAGCCGTTGCAATTCCGCTCCTGCGGCGTCGAAGAGGCTCCTTCCGCGCTCAATCGCCAAGTCAAGGTTCTCCGGGGCTACTGCGAGCTGAGCACCGGCTTCGTCTCGCAGATTTACGGCGGCAACACGTGCAGTTACTGGGCGGCGAACAAGGGCCGCAGCCAAACGGAGCTTCTCGAAGCTTCAGCGGCCGCCGGGCGACCCGCGGGCTCGGGTTACTCCCCTACGGTCACCAAAGCCGAAATCTTCGTCCGCGTTTACTCGGTTTACGTCGTGACCGCCGAGGGACAAATCGAGACGGAGCCGCGGGAAGGCTTCCCGAACTACTCGCCGACCTATCCCGCTCACCCGAGCATCGAGTTCAAGCCCGAGCTTTTCAACTGGGAGCTCGGCTCCTGGGAAGGCTGCTAAAATTTCGAAGAGCGCCCGTTCCGATGGCGGGCGTTGACGAAAAGAGCGCTCCCCTATATCCCTGGCGGCCATTCCCGAAAAGAAGGGTCCGCGAATGAAAACTCTCGTTTCCGCATTGGCCTTCTGGAGCGCCCTTCCTTCGGCGGCCCTCGCCTCGGCTCAGGATCCCGTAGTGCCCAGCGATGCCCCGCTTTTCGTAGCCGCCGAGGTTCTCTCGCTGCGGCTGGACGCTCCTTTCGCACGGCTTTTCTCGAAGATCGACCCGGATGACCTCACGAAGTCGAAGAAAGAAACCGTGGCGGGCAAAATCGTCGTCGGTCGGCGCGAGCTTTCCGTCGTCATTCGCCCGCGCGGGAACTCGACGCTCCGGCATTGCACCTTTCCGAAGCTGGAGCTCGAGTGGGAAAAGTCCGCCGCCAAAGGCACGCCGTTCGAAGGACTTAAGAAGGTGGATCTAGGTACCCACTGCATGACTGAGCTGGAGCTCGACGATGCGCGGAATTGGACCAAGGTTTACGGGCAAGGAATGCAGTTTCCGTTTCGCGAGGATCTCGCCTATCGGTGGGCCCGCATCCTCGGCATCACGACCTACGCCACCCGGCGCGCCAGCATCGCCTATGTCGACACGAGCGTGGAGAGCCCGCGCCCGACGGTCGTTCGATCCGCGCTCTTCGTCGAGCCGGCGTCCGCGCTCTTGAAGCGCGCAAGCTCCGTTGAAATCCGCCCCGTTCGCGATCGTCAGCGCCCCGACGAAGCGGCGGACAAGCCCCAGATGAGAAAACTCTGGGAAGGCGTCGAGGCCGCGCCACGCTTGGATCTGGATCATATGGCGCGCGTGATCCTCTTCCAATTTTTGATCGGCAACACGGATTGGCAACTCAAGCCGGACCTCCTCTGGAATCTCAAGGTGCTTGAGATGCCTTCGAGCAAATGGCTCCTCATGCCCGAGGATTTCAACCTTTCGATTCTCGCGCTCGGCTGGAAAGCCGAGCCCATTCCGTGGACGAGAGGCGACTTCAAGTACTTCCACGCGGCTTCGAAGCAAGCTCGCCTCGCGGCGATCGTCGCGATCGAAGCCAAAAGACGGGAGCTCCTCGATTCGATCGACATGCTGGGCGATGATCCGGAAGGCAAACGAGCCGCGACCACGCTGATCGGCGCGAAGCTCGAAGAGCTCGCGAAGGAAAAAGCGGCGACGGCCTCGCGAGACTAGTCCTAAAGAGGCCCGCTTACTTCGGCGCGGACAGCGAGAGGGTCGTTACCGGCACGAGCTTGCCGCCCTCGAGCTTCGTCATATAGAGGCGCATCAGGCCTTTGTGGTTCGTCGGCGAGTACGATACCGTGACGCCGCCCACGTCGAGCGAACGCAGGCTCTCGAGTCCGGATCTGAATTTGTCGCGGGTCGGGTTCGAACCCGCGGCCTTTAGACCCTCAACCAGAACCCAAGCGTTGATGTAGCCCTCGAGCCCGTAGACATGATCGGCGTCGTCGAAGCCGGCGGCTTTCATGTCGGCCTGATATTGCTTTACGACCTGGAAGCCGGTGTCGGTCGGCAACGGCGTCGCGAGCGCGCTGAAGTAATTCACTTTCAGCTCCGCCGCTTGCTTGATGAACAGCGGCGCGCTCACCGCCGATCCGCCGAAGTAGATCGGGCGCGAGCCCTTCGCCGTCATTTCCTTGATGAACTCGACCGAGGCCGGAGCGAGGCCCGTGATGACGACCGCCGGCGGCTTCTTCTCGAGCAGAGACGCGACGCCCACCTTCACTTCGCTCGTGTTCCGCTTGTACGTCCCCTGCGCTTTGAGATCGAGGCCTCGCGCGGCCAGCGCCTTCTGCGCGCCCGCGCGGCCGGATGTACCGAAGGCGTCATCCTGGAAAAAGATGCCGAATTCCCTGACCCCGAGATCCTTGACCGCTTTCTCGACCATGTACTCGGCTTCGTCATACGCGCTCATGCGCACCATGAAGATGTTCTTGCGAACCGGATCCGTCAAATTCGCCGCTGAGATCGGGCCGACCAGAGGCACGTCGTCGCGATCGATCGCCGGCGCGATCGCTTGCGTGTTCGGAGCACCGTAGACCGTCAAGAGAGCGAAGACCTTGTCTTTCTTAACGAGCTTTTCGTAACCCTGAATCGTGCGGTCGGGCTCGTAGCCGTCGTCGAAGTGCACGAGCTCGAGCTTGCGGCCGAGGACGCCGCCCGCGTCGTTGATCCGCTTGAAAAGCGCCTGCGTCCCGTGCATCACCGCGAGCCCGTTAGGCGCCGTGGGACCGGTCAACGGGCCGGTCATGCCGATCTTGATCGGCTCGTTGCTTTCAGCGGAGGCCGGCATCGGCACGAGGGTGCCGAAGAGAATCAAAAACGCGGACACCCTTGGTGCTTTCATCGCCCCATCCTCAACTCAGTTTGTTTGATTTAAGCCTACTTAAAAGCCCGGCACGGGCAAGTTAAGATGGGCGGGGCCCGGAACCGGAGAGCTCTCCCACGTAATCCCAACCCGAACTGGACTTTTGCTCAGGAAACCGCGAGTAGCCAAAGCGCCCGTTCGATGTAGAATACGATCCATGTCCATCAACTCAGATAAAGACTTAGAAGGTCTCCGTCGAGTCGGTAAGATCGTCGGCCGCTGTCTCCAGTACATGCAATCGAAACTCGAGCCGGGCATTACGACCGGAGAGCTGGACGCTATCGGTGGGGAATTTTTGTCTTCGCACGGGGCTCGCTCGGCGCCGAAGCTCACGTACGGCTTTCCGGGCTACACTTGCATCAGCGTCAACGAAGAGGCCGCGCATGGCATCCCGGGAGCCAAAATCATCAAGGCCGGAGATCTCGTGAACATCGATGTCTCGGCGGAGCTCGATGGCTACTTCGCCGACACCGGCGGCTCGGCGATCGTCCCTCCCGAATCGAAACTTCATCTGCGGATCTGCGCCGCCGCCCGACAGGCTTTGGAGAGCGCCCTGCGCGAAGCACGCGCGGGAGCGAAGCTCAATCGGATCGGACGCGCGATCGAAACGGAAGCGATCAAAAACGGTTTCACGGTCATCGAAAACATCGGGAGCCACGGCGTCGGCCGAGCGCTGCACGAGGCGCCTGGATTCATCGCGGGATACTACGATAGGAACGATCGACGAGTTCTAAGAGAAAACCAGGTCATCACGATCGAGCCCTTCATTTCGTCCGGCGCCCGCGAAGTGTTCGAAAACGGCGACGGCTGGACGCTGGTCACAGACCCCGGCGTCTTCACGGCCCAGTACGAGCACACGATCGTCATCACCAAAAACAAACCCCTGATTATGACTCTTCCGACTTGAGGGGGCCCCATCGCGAAGCGATGGGTTCAATGGCAGTTTTCAAGGTGACGTCCGTCACCTTGAAAACTGGTCGGCGCGACTGGATTTGAACCAGCGACCTCTTGCACCCCAAGCAAGTGCTCTACCAAGCTGAGCCAC